>QWCT01000090.1_pt1 | contig 93378 bp, 65 predicted proteins | sample 1972681 | NCBI WGS metagenome assembly QWCT01 (sample SAMN09866701, study PRJNA288562) | Human oral metagenome isolate pre3_saliva, whole genome shotgun sequencing... | isolation source: mouth | host: Homo sapiens | place: USA: California
TTTTATGCAGTGATTTTCGCTAGAATGAATGTTAAAGCAATTGGTGTTTGTAAAATATTTGCAATCTATTTAACACTATACGTCAGAACTCAAACTTATTATGTAGCATTGTTGCGTAGATTGCTTGGATGGTGGCCTAACCTAAGCGACTACAGCAATAAATAAATACCTATGAAATGATGTGCAAGAGAAGCGGGTTGCAACAAGATTTTACGACTGACCCTATATAAGTGCATATCAATTTATCAAACCTTAAATAAGGCTTGAATCGCATTATATGGAGTTTTGTCGTGCTTCTTTGCTGTTTCTACAATCGAATGAAGCTCAAGGAAAGCGTCTGCTCCAAAGTCTGAACGAAATGTACAGGAGTTCTTCAGTTTGATTTTTAGCTTGCGTATTCCCCTTTCGCTTCCATTATTGTCAAATGGTATCATCGGATTCTTATAACCTTTATACGATGATTTTAGAGGAGAAAATACAGACTGATCGATACCGCTGAATAGTTACAAGTGCACAAAGCTGTGTAAAAAGATATTATTTTTTAGTTCATTTGTTTTACAAATCCATTGTTTACCACGACCTCTCCTCTCCAACATTGCCTCTTGTTATAGTCCCTAAAGCATCAGCGTATAGACCAAGAGCTATCAGGGCATAGCACAAAAGCCATCATAGCACACACCCAAAGCTGCCAGTCATTTAGCGTTAAGTCGCAGCGAAGGTTGGCGCTTTCGCAGGTAAACAGCCATACTTTTACCTTTCACTGTCAAAATTAATGGTTTAATGGCCCTGAAATACACATATTATATATATCTTTGCATAAAAGATTTCATATATACCATAATGGAAATACTAAAAAAATACCTGTTAGATGTGGTGGCCGTCATAGCCTTTGCCGTGGTGGCATACGCCTATTTCATGCCAGCCACCTTAGATGGCCGCATTCTTTATCAACACGACAGCTCGGCCGGACGCGGCGCCGGAGAAGAGGTGTTGAAGTATAAAGAGAAAACGGGTGAGACTTCTAGGTGGACCAATGCTACGTTTAGCGGAATGCCAACCTATCAAACCTCGCCCTCTTATCCCAGCACCAGCGTGCTTTCTGCAGCCGCTAAGGCCTATCATCTGTGGATGCCCGATTATGTTTGGTATGTATTTGCCTACCTCCTAGGTTTCTACATTCTGCTTCGTGCATTCGATTTTAGGCAGCATTTGGCTGCTTTGGGCGCAGTGATTTGGGCTTTTTCCAGCTATTTTTTCATTATCATCGCCGCCGGACACATCTGGAAGGTGATGGCTCTTGCCTACCTGCCACCAATGATAGCAGGTATTGTGTGGGCTTATCGGGGCAAATACATGCGCGGACTAATTGTTACAGCGCTGTTTACAGCCTTCGAACTATACGCCAACCACGTACAAATGACGTATTATTACCTCTTTGTAATCTTCTTTATGGTTATTGCCTTCTTGGTGCAAGCTATAAAGGAGAAGCAGTTGGCACGCTTTTTAAAAGCAACAGGCGCATGCGCAGCTGGCGCGGCATTGGCCGTTTGCATCAACCTTTCTACCCTTTACCACACTTGGCAGTATGGTCAAGAGTCGATGAGAGGTAAAAGCGAACTGGTAAAGAAAAACAATGCCAACCAATCTAACAGCGGATTGGAACGCGACTATATCACACAATGGAGTTATGGCATTGGCGAAACATGGACCCTCTTGGTGCCTAACACCAAGGGCGGAGCATCTGTGCCGATGTCGGCCAACCCCATTGTGCAAGAGAAAGGCAACCCCGAACTAAGCTATTTATATCAACAAATTGGCCAATACTGGGGCGAACAGCCTGGTACTTCGGGCCCAGTGTACGTTGGCGCGTTTGTGCTGATGCTCTTCATTCTGGGTCTTTTCATCGTGAAAGGCCCAATGAAGTGGGCTTTATTGGCAGCAACGGTGCTCTCTGTTGCCCTATCGTGGGGTAAAAATATGATGTGGCTCACCGACCTCTTCATTGATTACATGCCACTATATGCCAAGTTCCGCACGGTGGCCTCCATCCTTGTGGTGGCCGAATTTACCATCCCGCTGCTGGCAATGTTGGCCTTAAAGAAGATAATAGACGAACCCGAAGTGCTTACACAGAAAATTAAATATGTGTATGCAAGCTTTGGGCTTACGGCAGGAATTGCCCTTTTGTTTGCGCTCATGCCCAGTGTGTTCTTCGGTTCGTTTGTATCGAGCGACGAAATACGCGCACTATCGCAGTTCCCACCACAACAACTCAACCCCATATTGGCCGATCTCACTGCAGTTAGGCAAGCTATATTCAAGGCCGACTGCTGGCGTTCGTTCTGGATTATCCTCATAGGCACAGCCTTCTTGCTGCTCTATAAGGCCAAGAAGTTAAAGGCCGAATATATGATTGGGGCACTCACACTGTTGTGTCTCATCGACATGTGGCAGGTTAACAAACGCTATCTGTACGACGATATGTTTGTAGAAGCATCGGTTCGCGACCAACCTCAGCCCATGGATAGCACCGACCAGCTGATACTTCAAGACAAAGGGTTGGACTATCGTGTGCTAAACCTAGCCTCGAACACCTTTAACGAAAACGAAACATCGTATTACCACAAGAGCATCGGCGGATACCACGCAGCCAAATTGCGTCGCTATCAAGAGTTGATTGAGGCCTATATCGCCCCCGAAATGCAAGGTCTGATGCAGGCCGTGGCACAAGCTGGTGGCGACATGACGCGCGTTAAGGGCGATTCTATCTATCCTGTTATCAACATGCTTAACACCAAATACTTTATCATGCCATTGCAAAACAACCAGAAAGTGCCTTTGCTCAACCCCTATGCACTGGGCAATGCGTGGATGGTGGATAAAGTTACGTATGCCAATAACGCCAATGAAGAGCTCGACGCACTGGCAAAACTAAACCTTAGACACGAGGCTGTGGCCGACAAACGTTTTGAAAGCGTGCTCGGAACAAGCACTCAACAGGGAACTGTGGCTAAGGCCGAACTAACAAAATATGCCCCCAACCAGTTGCATTACACTGTTGAAAGCGACAAGGGCGGTGTGCTGGTGTTCTCTGAAGTGTATTATCCTGGATGGACTGCCACCGTTGACGGACAGCCTACTGAATTGGGACGCGTGAACTATCTGCTTCGCGCACTGGCTCTGAAGCCAGGTAAACACGAAGTGGTGCTGAGCTTCTTCCCCAAGAGTCTCGACCGAACCGAAAGCGTGGCCTACTTCGCTTACGTTGCATTGCTGCTGCTTATTGTGGCTACATTGCTGCTAGACTGGCGACGAAAGAAGAAAGAAGCCTAAAGCATTACAACACAAAACCGCCTCGAAGTGCCTTGCATCTCGGGGCGGTTTTGCATTGGGATAATAACAAATTGGCGCAATTGTTGACTATCATGATACGATAAAAGAGTTGCAATCCATTGGTCTGGCCAATTTACATCACCACGTATTTAACCCAAATCGGACATTAGACCATAATGTTTCCATAATTCATGTTTTTGTGTTGTGTCCTAACATCTTTTATTTTCTTGTCGGCATCTTGTATGTCTTTGCAACTTACGCAGCCCGCTACGCCTGCATCACAAAGAGAGGCAATCTGCTCGACAATAAAACAAAACCAGTTTAGGTTCTAATGAGCGATTGGGATTTAACTCCTAACCACAGCTTCGCGTTTCCATTTCATATACCCTGCCACGGCGATAACCACATACAGGCCATACAATAGGGCCTTAAAGGGAATACCTTTATATATATATAGGCCGGTGCAAACCACGTCTACTGCAATCCAAAACAGCCACTGTTCAACGTATTTTCGCGCCAAAGCCCAAAGGCCAACAAAGCTTAGGGCGTTGGTAAAGGCATCTAGCGCGGGCACATTGCTGTCGGTAAAGGTTATCAGCACATAATAGGTGGCACCCCAAGCCACAACAAAGAACACCACAGTAGGCACAAACAGCCTACGCGGCATGTGCGTAATGGGCATCTGTTGGCCTGCCGTCTGTCCGCGTTTGCGCCCAAACTTCCATACGGCGTAGCCGTAAATGGCGGCCAACGTGTAGTAAACGGCCATGCCCGCATCGCCATATAGTCCGTGTTGCCAATAAAGCCACACGTCAAGAGCGGGCATTACGATACCCACTACCCATAAAGCAATGCTCGCACGATATTCTAACCAAATGTAAAGTAGACCTAATATGGTGGTGAAGATGTCGAGCCAATGAAGGGAAAGGAAAGAAAGCATACGCGAAAGTTTATAAAACGGCCTCACCCCCAGCCCCTCTCCAAGGGGAGAGGGGAGTGATTTGCCTTGTTGTTATTATATTGGCACACACCCACTTTGTTATAATATCGAAGATGAATGCCTTGTTAATTAGCCCCTCGACCCCAACTCCCCATAAAGAGAAGCTGGGGTTTAAGGGCCTTTTGGATAATTTGCTCGTTCGAAGTAGTTGAGGACAGTTGCCCATTAAAGCGGTAAAGCATTGCTTAGCATTATGGCAACGATGAGTATATAAGGATGTTCACCAATGTGCAACTAAGCGCTTAGCTTAACTCCATAACTTCTAAAAGTGAAAGAGTGAAAAGGTGAAAAGGTGAAAAGGTGAAGAAATGGCTAACACCACCTATACATCTGGCTTAACTCCATAACTCCTTAACTCCTCAACTTAACTCCTTAACTCCTCAAAGCAACTACTCTACTAGAAAGTAACCGCCAACCTAGCCATAAAGTGGAAGGGAGCAGAGGGAGCGAAGCCAGCTGCATCGCTGTCGCGTGTGCCCCAAGTGTTCTGTGCCACAAGCTTAGAACCATCCAAACGATATTGGGGAGCAGCCCAACCGTTGTTGTCGTACTTAGACGAGAACAGGTTATAGAGCGTTAGGCCGATGGTGGCTTCTTTTAAAGCCAAGGCTTTGAGCGAGAACGTGTACGACAAGTCGATATCGGTGGTGAAGTATTGTTTGAGCGAAATAAGGTCGTTCACCATGTTGCCGCCTTCATCTTTGGTCTGCATCGTCTTAAAGCCCGTATTGGTTAGGTTCTGTTCGCCCACAAAATGGCTCATCACCATACCGCGGAAGCCTGCCTTATCGAACGTAAACACGTTGTTGAATATCGTGTTAGGCGAGAAAGCTAACTGACTTTCGCCAGCTATCGTGTACACCGTGCCATCGGTAAGCGCTACGGTTACGTCCTTCACCCTGTTCTTAGAGAAGGTGGCGTTGGCATCCCAACGGAACCAATCAACAGGCATCCACGCTGCCGAAAGCTCAACACCCATGCGATAACTCTTATCGAAATTGCGTGTAATGGGTTTATCCAGTTTCATTTCGCCCGTAGGAACGAGCTGGTCTTTATAGTTCATGTGGTAGAGATTAAGCCCAGCCGTGAAGTTCTTCGCGGTAAATTCGTAGCCCACTTCAAGGTCGTTTAGGCGTTCGGCGCGTGGTTTTTCGAGTTGTGCATCCATGTTATGTTCGTAGTTATCGCGCACAGGTTCGCGGTGGGCGATGGCATAACTGGCATACAAACGATGCAAGGGCGAGAGCTCGTAGTTAAGTCCGAACTTAGGATTAAAGAAATTGAACGTTTCGTTTACATCATAACTGAAACTGCGCTTTGCCCTTGTGGCATCTGCCGGACCCACCATGCGCACGTTTACATAGCGATATTGCAGGTCGGCAAAGGCGCTAAGACCTTTCACAAATTCGTAAGTAGCTTTGAGATATGCGTTATAATCCGTTTTCTTCGTATTGTTGTTGTAGTACTCGTGGTTAGGCATAAAGTCGTCTACAGGCTTTTTCACCCACGTAACACGCCCAAAATGGTCGTTGCTATACTTGTTCCAGCCTTCGCCCAGCGTAGCCGAGAAGTTGCGTTTATTGTCATAATTGAGCGAAGCAACAGCACCATAGAAGTAGCTATCCAGCCATTTTTCTCGCACAAGCGAACTTTTTGCCTTGGTGGCGGCTGCATCTAGGCCATAGAGTGCCAACTTTTGATTTTTTTTATACTGTTCGTAATAACCGTCGCCCTTGGTGTAATGCAAGGCAAGGTTCAAGTTCCAATCAGCGCCAAGCAATTGATTCCACAACAATTGATAATGCTGTTGGTGATAATTGTCGTTTTGATTTTTATAGAATTGTGGGTTACCAGCAGCGTCTTTCTCCATTTTTCCGCTTGGGTTATAGGTGCGTCCGTGTTGTTCTTGGTCGTATTTCGACGCAAAATCCCATGCATGGTAAGTCTGTTCCACACCGTTAAAGGTGATGAATTTAACCACCGTGTTCTCGCCAAAATATCCGGCTTGCAGGAAATAAGAATTGAGTTTAGCCGAAGCGCGGTCGACATATCCTTTCGAACCGATGTTAGACAGTCGGCCTTGGATGCCCCAATGTCCGCCCATCAGTCCTGTACTAAAACGCACGGTCTGCTTATGCGAGTAGTAAGAGCCGCCCGAAAGGTCGAATGCGGCCCAGGGTTGCAGTCCAATATTCTCGGTTTGCATGTTCACCGTTGCGCCAAATGCGCCCGCACCATTGGTAGAAGTGCCCACACCGCGTTGCACCTGAATGCTTCCAAGGCTAGAAGCGAAGTCGCCCATGTTTACCCAATAGAGTTGGCTACTTTCGGCATCGTTCAGAGGAATGCCGTTGGTTGTAACGTTGATGCGGCTTGCATCGGTACCACGAATGCGCAATCCGGTGTATCCCATGCCGTTTCCGGCATCGCTAGTGGTAACCACAGAGGGCATAGTTGTGAGCAAGAAAGGGATGTCGCGCCCAGTATTAAGACGCTTAATTTGCTCTTGTGTAATGTTGGTAAAGGCCATTGGCGTTTTCTTAGATGCACGCGTGGCCACCACCTGCACATCTTGCAATTGGTAACTGCGAAGCGTATCGAGCACTTCATGTTTGGGATTGGCTGCATTAGCCATTGCAACACCTGTGAGTGCTGCAATCAAGGTCATTGTTTTTTTCATTTTCCTTTTGAATGAAACACGCAAAAGGGGTATATCTCCTTCTTGTAATTCCTACGCCAGCATTATCTGGTTCAGGTCAGAGGGTTTCATCTCAGCCCGAAATATCGAGCACCCCTTAACTCACACTTTGTAAGTCGGCTGCAAAAGTAATGCTTTTTAAGCGAAAAAAGGTTGGAAATGGAGAAAAAGAGCATATTCTTTCACTCTAAAAAACACAGCCATCAGGAGTTTACAATGCGCAAAACGCAACGCAACACCTACAAATAACGATGTGCAGCACTTCATTATTTCCCTCAAAAACAGAAGGTAGCACCTCTCACCCATATAGATTTAACGCGGGGTAATATAATTAAGTTTTCTTAATTTGTCATATTGAACGAAAATTGTTAACTTTGCAGCTAAACGTCTTAGGCAATAAAATTTAGGCGTTAAGCAGTAGTGGCAACCCCACACTTCTATCAACACTCAACGCAAGGCTTATGTTAAGATATTTGTTTTTCATGATGTTAGCGGCGTTCGGCCCATTCTCGCCCACCGCTTGGGCACAAGGCATAACGGGCAAACTCACCAACAATGCAGGCCAACCAGTGGCCTTTGCCAACGTATTGTTGTTGTCGCAGGCCGACTCTTCATTCCTCGCAGGAGCAACAAGCGATGCCAGTGGCGTGTTCGTTATCGAAAGCGATGTAACGAAAGCACTGCTCAAAGTGTCGTGCATCGGGTATATCACGCACCTTCAACAATGCGACACCACCGACATGGGCACCATCGTACTTGCCGAAGACAGCAAGATGCTGGGCGAAGTGGTGGTGAAAGGCAATGCCAGCATTTACCAAATGAACGCCGAAGGACTTGTTGCCACGGTGCAAGGCAGTGCTTTGGCCAAGCTGGGAACACTGGGCGACGTGCTCAATCAGCTGCCTTTTCTCAACGTGCAAGCCGATGCCGTGCAGGTGTTAGGCAGAGGCACGCCGCTGATTTACGTGAACGGCCGACGCCTTTCGCACCAAAAAGAACTGGCCGAGATAAAGGCAAGCCAAGTGAAACAGGTGCAAGTGATACTGAACCCAGGCAGCAAATACCCCTCGAACGTAACTTCGGTGGTGCGCATCACCACCATACGCACGCAGGGCAACGGTCTTTCGGGCATGGTGCAAGCATCGGCACGTGTAAACAAGAGCTTTTCTCACGACGAATATCTTTCGCTAAACTATCGTAAAGGCGGGCTCGACATCTTCGCAACGATGTATTATACGGATAGAAAATCGTGGGAAGAACAATCCAACAACTTAACCTTTACCCACAATTCTAAAAGCTACCGCACCCAAATGGACGGCAACCAAACTTGGCAAAGGCAACATGCCGTTCCCTCATTGGGCGTGAATTACGTTTCGCCAAACAACAGCTTGTACACGGGCATTCGCTATACCTACTCGCGAACGATAAAAACGCCATTCGACCAAACGGCATCTCACAGCTATTTTGAACTGGGAAAAGAATACCACACCATCAGTCGCTACCTGCATAACAGCAGTGGGGGCATGCACAACACCGACGCCTACATACTGAAAAACTTTAAAAACAAATGGCAATTAGAAGGCGACATCACCTTTACACGCCTAAGCCTAGCTACCGATTTGAGCACAACCGAAACCGAGGGTGCCACTACCACGCGCGTAAGCAGCCACACAAACAAAAGGTCTGCTATGGTGGCCGAAAAGCTAACTCTTACAAAAGGGTCCGCCATTGGCAAGTTCACCTTTGGCGAAGAGTACACCTACACCGACAATAAGCAACACTTCGTACCACATACCGATGCCAGCATAACCCATCTACGCCCCTCGAACAACCAAGCACAGCAACATGCCGTGGCCCTTTTTGCCGAATATGGCCGAGCGTGGAAACATGTTAGTCTGAACGCGGGGATAAGATACGAGGGCGTTTCGTTCGACTATCGTCTCAATGGCACAAAGCAAACCGAGCAGAGTAAGTGGCACAACAGCCTGACGCCAACGCTTTCGCTCAACTATACACTAGGGAAATTCGGTGCCACCCTTTCGTTCCGACCCACCATTTCGCGCCCCTCTTACCAGCAAATGCGCGGTAGCATGGCCTACAACAACCGCTATCAGTACGAGGGAGGAAACCCCGCCTTGCTCTCAGATCATCAATATGACTTCGGACTTCTTCTCAGATATGCCGACCTCGTGGCAAGTGTCAACTACATACATCATTCTAATGCGGTGATTTTTTGCCACCGCCTTTTAGACGATGTGCCCGTTTCGGTAAGCTCATTCGCCAATGCCGCCTACCAATCCACAAAGTTTATGCTTGCCTACACCCCTACTTTCGGCATTTGGAAACCCACGTTTTCGGCCAAAGCAAACCTGCAACAGCTCACTCACAACGGCCAATCCTACAACGCGCCCTTCCTTGTTTACGCCTTTAAAAACTTGTTTTCGTTTCCGCATTCGCTATCGTTCACGCTCAACCTAGCTGGCAACAGCGCCGGTAACGACGAGTTTTTGTACTATCGTACTGACTTTACTGCATCTGCCGCACTAACCAAACAGCTGCCCTGCGGCCTGTCGTTTACCCTTGGCATGCAAGACATTTTGCACACCAAACGCGAAAGATGGACCATGAATAACAACGGCGTGGCCAGCGATAAGTGGCTATCGCCAGACAGCCGACAGGCCTATCTCACCATTCGCTACGACTTTAAGCCCGTTAAGAGCAAGTATCGCGGCACTGGCGCAGGTGCTTCTGAGAAAGGGCGACTATGAATTAGCGGCATCGTTCGCTCCAAATAAGTGTCCACACCATGTCCATCTCCCACCCCATCTGCGACAAAACGGCAGATTTAACGCACATTCGAGGGCATTTGCCAATAATTATGAGTAACTTTGCAGTCGATTTCATTTAAGTAAAAACAATGCAAGACATTAGAAATATAGCCATCATCGCCCACGTGGACCATGGAAAAACCACGCTGGTAGACAAGATGATGCTTGCTGGAAAACTCTTTCGCGAAGGGCAGGATAATAGCGGACAGGTGCTGGACGCTAACGATTTGGAACGCGAAAGGGGCATTACCATCCTTTCGAAGAACGTATCGATTACGTGGAAAGGCGTAAAAATTAACATCATTGACACCCCGGGACACTCAGACTTCGGTGGAGAAGTGGAGCGTGTTCTCAACATGGCCGATGGCTGCATATTGCTCGTCGATGCCTTTGAAGGCCCTATGCCGCAGACACGTTTCGTGTTGCAGAAGGCCTTACAGCTGGGATTGAAACCCATCGTGGTGGTAAACAAGGTGGACAAGCCTAACTGTCGACCCGAGGAGGTGTACGAAATGGTGTTCGACTTGATGTTCTCGCTCAACGCAACCGAAGACCAACTAGACTTCCCCGTGGTGTATGGCTCGGCTAAAAACGGATGGATGGCTGCCGATTGGAAGACTCCAAGCGACAATATCGACTATTTGCTCGACGAGATTGTTGAGAAAATACCTGCCCCAAGACAAATTGAGGGCACGCCCCAGATGCTCATCACCTCGCTAGATTATAGCAGCTACACGGGCCGCATCGCCGTGGGGCGCGTGCATCGCGGCACATTCACCGATGGGATGAACGTAACTGTGGTGCATCGCAATGGCGAAAAGGAACGCACACGCATCAAGGAACTACACACTTTCGTGGGAATGGGACACGTTAAGACCGACCACGTGGACAGCGGAGACATTTGTGCCGTTATCGGACTCGAAAAATTTGAGATTGGTGACACCATTTGCGACTTTGAGAATCCCGAACCACTGCCGCCAATCGCCATCGACGAGCCCACGATGAGCATGCTTTTCACCATCAACGACAGTCCGTTCTTCGGAAAGGAAGGCAAATTCGTTACCTCGCGCCACATCAACGACCGACTAGAAAAGGAGTTGGAGAAGAACCTCGCCTTGCGCGTGCGTCCCTTTGAAGATTATACCGACCGCTGGATTGTTAGCGGGCGCGGTGTGCTTCACCTCTCGGTGCTCATCGAAACCATGCGTCGCGAGGGCTACGAGTTACAAGTGGGGCAGCCACAGGTTATCTATAAGGAGATAGACGGACAGCGTTGCGAACCTATTGAAGAACTAACCATCAACGTTCCCGAAGAGTCGGCCAGCAAAATGATTGACATGGTGACACGCAGAAAGGGAGAAATGACTTCGATGGAAACACAAGGCGAACGCGTGAACATCGAGTTCGATGTGCCTTCGCGTGGTATCATCGGCCTTCGCACCAACGTTCTCACCGCCAGTCAGGGCGAAGCCATCATGGCCCACCGCTTTAAAGAGTACCAGCCCTTTAAGGGTGAGATTACAAGGCGCACCAACGGCTCAATGATTGCCATGGAAACGGGTACAGCTTTCGCTTACTCTATCGACAAATTGCAAGACCGCGGCAAGTTCTTTATCGATCCAGGAGAAGAAGTTTACTACGGACAGATTGTGGGCGAGCATGTTCACGACAACGATTTGGTTATCAACGTAACCAAATCTAAGCAGCTTACCAACGTGCGCGCCAGCGGTAGCGACGACAAAGCACGTGTTATCCCAAAGGTTATCATGTCGTTGGAAGAGGCCTTAGAATACATCAAGGGCGACGAGTTTGTGGAGGTTACGCCCAAAAGCATGCGCCTTCGTAAGATGACACTCGACCATAACGAACGTAAACGCCTGAATAAGGAATAAGGCTTGACACAAATGGGCCAAACAATAAACAAATGTAGGGATGCACAGCAACGTGCATCCCTACATTTATTTTATGCTGTTGCGTACACTAAAACACAGTTGTGCTTATGCAGAAATACAAAGTTTAACAATTTCAAGATTAGCCAACACCCATTTGGTGTGCCTACAACAAACCAAACGACATGAAGGTTATACCACACCTTTATATATAACACCTATATACAATATGTCATTGGCCTTGCCTTATTAACCAAATGTATGATTGTAGAAAGCATTCACTACATAAAATATAGTACAACTATTTTATGTTATAGGCAAAATAATCCCCCTGCACAAGGCAAGGGGATTAAAAAAGCAGGTTAACGGTCTAACCAATCAAAGCTTTTACAATATCGTCTGCAATCTGTTGGTTTTGTAAACGGCTATCGGTGAGCAGCTGCTCCACATCATACCTATCGTAAAGAGCCTTCTCAACGCCTCTACACATCACGCGCATCTCAGTTGTTCCATAATATCTGGCTATGCGTTCGCCAAATCCTCCATCAAGCGAACCATCCTCTAAGGTAACCACCAACGAATGGTCGGCCATCAGTTCGTTAAGCATTTGCGTGTCAACCCCCGACACAAAGCGCGGATTAATAACAGAAGGTTTGATACCCTTTTGCGCCAAGAGAGTGGCCACCTCTTCGGCTTTTTTCAAGAAATTGCCAACTCCGATAATGGCAACATCTGCACCAGGACGCACCATTTTAAAGGTATTGAGCTGCGAATAATCGTCGTCGCAAGGTTCAGAAGCATGTTGCACAGGACCACCAGGCACACGAATAGCCACTGGCCATTGCTCTTGACGAATGGCCCAGCGTTCCATAGCCACCAGTTCTTCGAAGTTGGTGGGTGCCAGATACACCAAATTGGGGATATGACTGAACATGGGAATATCGAAAAAGCAAATATGCGTGAAGTCGTTCATGCCGTAAATGGTGGAGCCTAGCACATTGATAACAGCTGGATTGCCATTTACACAGAGGTCTTGCGCCAGCTGGTCGTAGGTGCGTTGCAAAAATGTAGCAAACGTACTAAACACGGGGCGAGTGCCCCCTTTAGCCATTCCCGAGGCCAAAGCCACGGCTTCTTCTTCGGCAATGCCCACATCAATGTGCCTTAGTCCCATTACCTGGCGTTCGTTTGGTCCGAATCCCAAGGCCATAGGCACGCCAGCCGAGATAGCAACAAGTTTTGGATCGGTTTTCATCTCTTCCATAATAACACGCCCCAGCATGTAAGGCGCATACTCACCGCCACCTGTGTTCAGCAGTTGACCAGTCTCTAGGTCGAACGGAGCGCTGTAATGCCACGGTTCTTTATTAGCTGTAGCAGGCGCATAGCCATGCCCTTTCTCGGTGTGTATATGCACCACGGTGGGGCGAGGCGTGTCTTTCACCTTACGAAACATTTCAACAAGTGCCATAACATCATTGCCTTGCTCCAAATAATGATAGTCGAAACCCAGAGCTTTAAAGAAATTCTGTTCGCTTTGGCCCTGTGTTTGGCGCAATAGAGCCAGGTGTTGATACAGTCCGCCGTGGTTTTCGGCAATGCTCATTTCATTATCGTTAACCACAACAATGATGTTCGTGCCAATTGCAGCAGCGGTGTTAAGGCCCTCGAAAGCTTCACCACCGCCAAGACTTCCATCGCCAATAAAGGCCACAATGTTGTGTGTTTGTCCCAGTATGTCGCGCGCCTTTTGCAGTCCTGTGCAAAGAGCGATACTAGTAGAGGTATGCCCTATCTCGAAATTATCATACACAGGCGACTCAAGAGGTGAACTATAACCCGACACCGAGTTCATGTCTTCCAAGTTGGTAAAACCCTTTAGTCGGCCCGTAAGCACCTTATGCGGATAACTTTGGTGCGAAACATCGAAAACAATTTTGTCTTCGGGCGTGTTAAAAACATAATGCATGGCCACTGTTGCTTCGGTTGCGCCGAGGTTTGGCCCCACATGTCCGCCGTGATGACTCACCCTAAAAAGCACAGCCTCTCTCACTTCATTGGCCACTTCCTGTAATTGATTTTCCTGTAATTGTCTTAATTGAGCTGGTTGGTCTATCAGTTCCAAATACATCTTTAATTCTCTTTTTGTGTGAATAGCTAACAATAAGCAGACAAAGTTACGAAAAAGAAGATGGAATGGCGCAAAATCTGCCATAATAATTGGAAATTTTATAGATAATGCGATGCTCGATAGTCAAGCTAAGACAGTTTATTAAGTGCATTGACTCTCTACGCCAACACAACAGAAGAACGATAACAACCCATAAACGCCCACCCCATCAGTAGGAAACAAGCTTGTGAAACCCTGATCACAGGTTAAGACAAGGTGCTAAGTATCATTCCACCCAAGACCTAAAAGCCCATAGAAATGTATATAAGCCCATCAAACGCCCCTTTAAAACGCAATATTTTAGCGTTTTTTCGAAAAAAAGGCGATAAAATTTTGCTATTATCAAAATATTGTCTACCTTTGCACTCGCTTTAAAAGCAATGTTCGGGATTTAGCGCAGTTGGTAGCGCACACGTCTGGGGGGCGCGAGGTCGCTGGTTCGAGTCCAGTAATCCCGACAGAAAAGAGTGAAAGGGGTTGATTATCAACCCCTTTCTTCTTGTCGGAGGTTTTTTACTCGGCGAAAAGTCGGGGCAGTCCAATATTTTTATTTATTGCAATTCATATTGCAAACTTAGAGATTGGGGTAAAAAGAAAAGGCGAAACAAAAAAAACGAAAGGCCTCTCACCATGAAGACAAGAGACCAGCCAGTCTGTAAGCCTCAGACATTTTGTCAAAAGGGCCAATGAGCAGCCCTAGCTTATACTGTAAAAGCACGCTTATCGAGTGCAATAAGGAGTAATTAACCCTCACTTATGTGCAAAAGCATGGTGCAGCACATAAGACAAACGCACTTTATATCATAGAAAAACGCCTACAATCAGCGTGATGCAGAATGTTTGGCGCGAAGAGAGACGCCATGAGGCGCACACAAGGTCTACACTTCGTAGTTTGTTTGTCCGTCGTCGTCGCCGTGAAGTGCATCTTTAAAGTCTTTCCAACTTTGGAAGCCCACAAACAACGCCACTTTATCCAACAATTCAACCGAAGGTTTCTCGGCTCCAGATATCTGTGCCCACAGCTTTTTTAGCATCGTGGGTTGCAACGCCACGTGTTGTTTTGCAAACGCAAACGCCAACTTTTCAAAGTCGGTTGCCATGGTTACGCTCTGTCCGAATTTCTTTTCTACAGCCTTTACCAACGCTGTTAAATCCCGCTTCATCATCTTAATGCCATTATAGGATTGGCTAGTAATAGCCAACCCACTCGTTTTATCGTTGCAAAGGTATAAAAAAGCTTTCGAAATATGCAAGCTGCAAGAAAATAAAATACCTTTTTTTAGGTATTGCCCGACACAAACTAATGCCGTAATTTTGTAGCCGAAACAGAATGTTTTACGACTGTGCGAACGACACAGCGCGAAGACACGACGCAACAAACTGCGACAAGAACTGCCGACAATGCGCCTTGCGCCTGCATTACACTAAAAAACGCGTAACATTTCACACCTAATATTTACAAGTTCATGAAGAAAATTCTACTACAACTGTTGCTCCTCACCTGCACATTAAACATGATGGCGCAGCGCGCTAAGAGCAACGACAAGGATGGTTACCTAAACCAAACCACCCTAACCGTAACCAAAGCCGGAACACTTGAGCAGGTGTTTGCCGAGACCAACCCCGACAGCTACCAGGGTTTGCGCATTATTGGTCCGCTAAACGAAGTCGATATGCGTTTCTTGGCCAAGCTAGCCAAACCCAGTTCGCTAAGCGACTTGCACAGCATTAACCTGCAAGAAGCGCAACTAGAGCGCATCCCTGCCCACTGGTTGCATGGTCTAACCTACGTCACCCACGTATATTTCCCCACCACGCTTAAAGAAGTGGGCGCCTACGCCTTTGCTTACACCAACTCGCTGCGTAAGGCCGACTTGCCCGAAGGACTAAAAAGCGTTGGCGACTTTGCTTTTGTGGGTACTGCCATACAACGCGTAAACCTGCCCGTTACGATAGAAAAAGTTGGCGAAGGCGCGTTTGCACTGCTCAAAAACCTAACCGAAGTGAGCGTTCCTGCCACCAATAAGCATTTCGACCTTGTAGACAGTCTGCTTATTCGAAATGCCGACAACACCCTGCTGCAATGCTTTAAAAAGGGTAAGGGCAAGGTGGAAGTGCCTGGAGTGATAGAACGTATTGGACATTTGGCTTTTGGAGGAGCCAAACACATCAGCACCATCATCATCCCCAAAAGCGTTACCCGCATTGGCGAAGACGCTTTTGCCTCAACCTATGCGCTCGACAGCATTGCCGTGAATACAGAAAATGCACACTACACCTCGCAGGCTGGCGTGCTATTTAATAAGGAACTCACCCTGCTTATATGCCATCCCGCTTCAAAACCAGGCAATAGCTACACTGTGCCCACAACAGTTAAAGAACTGGCAACGGGTGCTTTTCAAGATTGTGGCGGAGGAAATGCTTACAAGCACATCTCCAATAAAACCCTTAAAAAGAAAGTAAAACTAAACAACGTGATACTGCCCGAAGGACTAACAAAGATAGGCAAGTGGGCATTTACATTCTCGGGCTGCCAAGTTAACATCCCCTCTACTGTAAAAGAAATTGGCGACAGCTGTTTCTTCTTCAGCGAAATAGAATCGGTAACCATACCCGAAGGCGTTAAACGCCTTGGCGACGGCATGTTCACAGCATGCTATACGTTGGGAAACATCACGCTACCCTCTACCCTTGAATATATTGGCGCCAAACTATTGGCCTACAACAGCAGCGAAATAACACTCAATGTCTATGCCACTAACCCACCTTCGTGCCATCGAGATGCATTTGCAGAGTTCGCTGGTAGCATCAACTTGCACGTGGTGAAAGGCCAAAAGAAAGCCTATGAGAAGTCGGGCGACTGGAATGGCATGAATGTAAGCAACATCGACGACGACCTCAAAGCGGTTGTCACTGCCATTAGCAACACCTCTTCAACTCAGAAAGAAATTGTAGAAGTGGCTCGTTTCAACCTCCAGGGCGTTCGTATCAATGGCCAACAACCAGGCGTGAACATCATTAAGATGAGCGACGGCACCATAAAAAAGGTGCTAGTGAAATAAGATAAACCCACTAACACGCAGACAAGTGAACAGGTTGCATAGCCAATCTGTTCACTTGTCAACGTTTAAGGCGGAACCAGTGCAACACAAATAATCCAACAAACACACAACCTTCTAACCTTAAGAACAGAAAAAGCCTATTATTTTGAGGCATCATTCCTTAATTTGTAAAAGATATTACGTAACTTTGCAACAAAATAACACACATTCAAGATGGAGAAAGACGTTAATTCACTACTCATTACATACGGCAAGTACTTTCCAGAGGAGAGTTTAATGCAAGTTCGCGAGATATTTGAAAGAATGAACGACGAACAAGTCACCATGCTTGCGTGTTTGCAATTTAAAGATCCCATCACCGTGCTCATCATTTCGTTGCTCGGTGGCATTCTTGGAATAGACAGATTTTACCTTGGGCACACAGCTCTAGGCATTATTAAGCTGTTGACTTGCGGTGGTTTTTATCTCTGGGCCATCATCGACCTCTTCCTCGTTATGGATGCAGCTCGCCAGGAGAACCTTAAGAAACTGATGACCATCTTCTAAATTGACCATCAAACAAGGAACATTCATTGCCACGCTTTTGTATTTTACAGGGGTGGCTTGGCTGTTGCTGAACGTTGTTTGGCAAACAAATATAGTTATATGCCCATTACGTTCGGCAACTGGATTACCTTGTCCTGCTTGCGGAACCACACGCGCCATGCGCCATCTTCTACAAGGCGAAATGTGGAACGCATTTATTACCAATCCCAATGTATCTATCGTTGCACCCGCATCAATAGCTTTTACTTTGGCGCTAATAGGCGGATGGTGGAGCAAAAAACCACTCACCCAGCGGCTTTACGCCACAGCACAAACCACGCTTAACCGCAAACATGTGTTTGCAGCCTTTATATTGTGGGAGCTAGGCGTGTGGGTTTACCTGCTTGTGGTGCACTTTATTTAAGCGCAAAGGCCATTACCCCAAGCGTTTTATGGCCTAATCCACAACCCATTGCACACTTTATTAGCCAATTACCATTATTTTTTACTATCTTTGCAAGGCAATTAAACCACATTATAAAGATGAAAGAACTTGCCTTGAAGTATGGTTGCAATCCCAACCAAAAGCCTTCGCGCATCTATGTTACCGAAGGCGAACTTCCCATCAAAGTGCTAAGCGGACGCCCTGGCTACATCAATTTTCTTGATGCACTTAACAGTTGGCAGCTAGTTAAGGAACTTAAAGCCGCCATTGGCCTGCCTGCCGCAGCCAGTTTCAAACATGTGTCGCCAGCAGGAGCAGCCGTTGGCCTACCACTTAGCGACACGCTGAAGCACATTTACTTTGTTGACGAGGCCAAGACGCCGCTCTCGCCCATTGCATGTGCATACGCAAGAGCTCGTGGAGCAGACAGAATGAGCAGCTATGGCGACTTTATCGCACTGAGCGACACCTGCGACGAAGCTACGGCTTTGCTCATTAAGCCCGAGGTTTCGGATGGTGTTATAGCACCAAGCTATACACCCGAAGCCCTCGCCATACTGAAGGAGAAGCGAAAAGGAACATATAACGTACTGCAAATCAACCCTGCTTACACGCCCGAACCACTCGAGCACAAGCAAGTTTTTGGCATCACATTCGAACAAGGACGCAACGAAATCAAATTAGACGACCCCAAATTGTTTGAAAATATCCCCACACAAAACAAACATTTCACACCCGAAGCGCTACGCGACCTTATCATCGCCCTCATCACCCTTAAATATACACAGAGCAATTCGGTGTGCTATGTGAAAGACGGACAAGCTATTGGCATCGGTGCTGGTCAGCAAAGTCGCATTCACTGCACACGTCTGGCTGGTAACAAGGCCGATATTTGGTGGCTAAGACAGCACCCCAAGGTGATGAATTTGCCCTTTGTAGACAATATCCGAAGGGCCGATCGCGACAACACTATCGACCTCTACATCGGCGAAGAATGCGAAGATGTATTGGCAGAGGGTGCATGGCAGCAGTTTTTCAAAACCAAACCCGAACCTCTAACCCTTGAAGAAAAACGCCAATGGATTGCTCAAAACCATGGCGTTTGCCTAGGTAGTGATGCCTTTTTCCCCTTTGGCGACAACATCGAACGCGCACATAAAAGCGGTGTTGACTTTATCGCGCAGGCTGGTGGGTCGGTTCGCGACGACCATGTTATCGACACTTGCAACAAATACAACATCGCCATGGCCTTCACAGGCGTGAGATTGTTCCACCATTAATCCCTAAACATATTGCACATGGATATAGACGAGATAATTGCTGGTGGCGGAATGACCTTCCGCAAAGGCTCTTCGGGAGGCGAAAAAAAAGACGATAAGGTTAAAACCAAAGCCAAAAAGAAAAAATATATCACTGGAGCGCACGGCAGCGGTGCGGCTAAACAAAAGGCCAAATACCGCGAGCAACGCGCCAACAGACATAAAAAGCGATAGGCAACTGCACCAAACTCTTGCCTTTTTGCCTTGCTAAACGCAATAAAAAAAAGGAGAACCACCTCTCATTGGCGTGGTTCTCCTTTTATTTTTTGCAACATCGCTGAGATGTTATCAAGCGATAAAGCTGGCGAATTGCTCAATATCTAGTCCAAATAGTTTGGTACTGCCTTAAAAAGAAAAGCAGAAAAGAAAACAAAAAAAAGGGTGAGCACATGCCCAAGTGGCACATGTCTCACCCTTTATTATAAGCGTGGCTCTAAGCCTTTATCGTGTTTAAGCCTCGGCTTCGCCTTCGTTGCTCCAGTCTTCTTTAGACTTGCGTACGTAGCTCTTATAGCGTAGCTTAGCCATCTCTTCGGCAGCCTTGAACAACTCTTCAGCTTCGTTGGGATAAGCCTTCTTTACAGAGAGGTAACGCACCTCGCCCAGGAGGAAGTCGTGGAACTTACTCCAGTCGGGTTCTTTAGAATCCAGCGTGAAGGGGTTCTTGCCTTCGTCGGCCAATTGTGGGTTGTAGCGCCACAAGTGCCAGTAACCAGCGGCAACAGCGTTAGCCTCTTCGGCCTGACTCTTACCCATTCCGGCTTTCAAACCGTGGTTGATACAAGGTGCATAAGCGATGATGAGCGACGGACCTGGATAGGCTTCGGCTTCGCGGATGGCCTTAAAGGTCTGTGCTTGGTCGGCACCCATAGCGATTTGTGCTACATACACATAGCCATAAGTGGTTGCCATGAGTCCTAAATCTTTCTTACGGATGCGTTTACCTTGAGCAGCAAACTGGGCAATGGCACCAAGAGGAGTAGACTTAGAGCTTTGTCCGCCAGTGTTAGAGTAAACCTCGGTGTCGAGAACCAAGATGTTTACATCTTCACCCGAAGCGATAACGTGGTCGAGACCGCCGTAACCAATGTCGTAAGAAGCACCGTCGCCACCGATAATCCATTGCGAACGCTTAACGAGATAGTGGTCGAGCGTCTTCAGTTCGGCGCAGGTTTGGCAACCTTGAGCGGCACCAGCCTCGATAAATGGTTTCAGTTTGGCAGCCGATAGCTTAGAAGCGTCGGCATCGTCCTTGGTGTTAATCCACTCGTTGGCAGCCTCCTTGAAGTCGGCAGGTACGCTATCGTTAGCCAAGAGTTCAGAAAGCAGCATCACAATGCGTTCGCGCATCTTCTTATTACCAAGTGCCATACCCATACCAAATTCGCAGAAGTCTTCGAACAATGAGTTATCGAATGCAGGACCTTGACCTGCTTCGTTGGTGGTGTAAGGTGTTGAAGGAATAGAAGCAGAATAAATAGACGAACAACCTGTGGCGTTGGCAACCATTTCGCGGTCGCCATAGAGTTGAGAAATGAGCTTAACGTAAGGTGTTTCACCACAACCAGCACATGCTCCAGAGAATTCGAAGAGGGGTTGTGCAAACTGCGAGTTCTTCACATTGCTCTTAATGTCTACCAAATGTTGCTTGCTCTTAACGTTCTTAGCCAAATAATTCCAGTTAGAAATTTGCTTTTCGTCGTGAGTGAAGGGCACCATTGCAAGTGCCTTACCATTTTTGTTGCCAGGACAAACGTCGGCACAGTTACCACAACCCACACAGTCGAGCACGCTCACCTGTATGCGGAAGTTCATTCCTGCCATAGGCTTTGGCACCTTCATTTCGAGTGTTGCATCCTCAAAGTCCTTCATTTCTTCTTCGTCGAGAACGAATGGGCGGATACAAGCGTGAGGACAAACGTAAGCACACTTGTTACATTGGATACAATTGTCGGCAGTCCACTCGGGGTTGAAAGCCTCAACGCCACGTTTTTCGAAAGCAGACGAACCATTTGCCATTGTACCATCAACCATATCGTAGCGCACAAAGTCAGACACTTTCAGCAAGTCGCCAGACTGAGCATTGATGGGGCGTACAATTTCTTTAATGTATGCGGGAACTTCTTCTTCTGCGGCAACAGCGTCATCAGCAAGGTTTGCCCATGCTGGGTCAACAGCCAACGTCTTGTATTCGCCACCGCGGTCAACGGCTGCATAGTTCTTATCAACCACGTCTTGTCCCTTATTGCCATACGATTTCACAATGAACTTCTTCATTTGCTCGATAGCCAAGTCAACGGGGATAACCTCTGTGATGCGGAAGAAAGCACTTTGCAGGATGGTATTGGTGCGGTTGCCCAATCCAATCTCTTGTGCAATCTTCGAAGCGTTCATATAATAAACGGTGATATTGTTCTCTGCAAAGTAACGTTTGATGCGGTTGGGGATGAACTTAACCAGCTCTTCGCCTTCGAAGATGGTGTTGAGCAAGAAAGTGCCATTCTTTTGCAAACCGCGAATTACGTCGTACATGTTCAGGTAAGCCTGCACGTGGCATGCCACGAAGTTGGGCGTGTTAACCTGATATGTTGAGTGGATGGGCGAGTTGCCAAAGCGCAAGTGCGAGCAAGTGAAACCACCCGACTTCTTTGAGTCGTAAGAGAAGTAAGCTTGACAGTGCTTATTGGTGTTGTCGCCGATGATTTTCACCGAGTTTTTGTTAGCTCCAACTGTACCGTCTGCACCCAGTCCGTAGAATTTAGCCTCAAAAATGCCATCAGCACCCATAGGAATCTCGGGAACTGCGGGCAAAGAAGTAAACGTAACGTCGTCTACAATACCCACGGTGAAGTGGTTTTTGGGTACTTCTAGTTCGAGGTTGTTGAATACAGAGAGAATCTTAGCAGGGGTAGTATCCGAAGAACCCAGTCCGTAACGACCGCCAACGATGAGAGGTTTGTTTTCCACATCGTAAAATGCGCTCTTAACATCGAGGTATAGAGGTTCGCCTTCGGCTCCAGGTTCTTTGGTACGGTCGAGCACAGCAATGCGCTTCACGGTCTTAGGAACAGCAGCCAACAGGTGCTTAACCGAGAATGGACGATAGAGGTGAACAGAAATCATACCCACCTTCTTGCCTTGTTTCATCTGATAATCGATGGCTTCGCGAGCTGCTTCGGTGGCCGAGCCCATCAAGATAATGATGTTTTCGGCATCTTGAGCACCATAATAAGAGAAGAGGTGATATTCGCGACCAGTGATTTCTGAAATCTTACCCAGATACTCTTCAACCACTTCGGGGATATTGTCGTAGTGCTGGTTGCAAGCCTCACGGTGAGTGAAGAATGTTTCGGGGTTTTCGGCTGTACCGCGAGTAACGGGGCGTTCGGGCGAAAGGGCGCGATCGCGGAAACGTTTGATGTCGTCGGGGTTCACCAGCTTAGCAATCTCGTCTTGGTCTATCAGTTCAATCTTCTGATATTCGTGCGATGTACGGAAGCCATCGAAGAAGTTAACGAAGGGTATGCTTGTGCGAAGCGTTGCCAAGTGGGGCACAGCGGTGAGATCCATCACCTCTTGTACCGAACCCGAACAGAACATGGCGAAACCTGTTTGGCGACAAGCCATAACGTCTGAGTGGTCGCCAAAGATACAAAGAGCGTGCGAAGCGATGGCACGTGCCGACACATCGAACACGCAAGGCAACATCTCGCCAGCTATTTTGTACATGTTGGGTATCATCAACAGCAAACCTTGCGATGCTGTAAAAGTAGTAGTAAGCGCACCTGCTTGCAGCGAACCGTGCATGGCACCAGCGGCTCCACCCTCGGATTGCATTTCTTGAACCATTACCGTTTGTCCGAATAGGTTCTTCCTTCCTTTTGCCGACCACGAGTCTACGTGCTCAGCCATGGGCGAAGATGGGGTGATGGGATAAATAGCTGCTACCTCAGAGAACATATAGCTCACATGAGCGGCGGCCTCGTTACCATCACAAGTGATAAACTTTTTTTCTTTTGCCATTTGAATAAAATATTAATTAATGTATTTGTATTTAATAGAGAAACCCGAAAAGCCAAAGGGGCATCTTATTGTCTTTACCCACTTCGGTGTTGTATCGGGCATATATGGTATCGGTGTTATATCTAACCTTGCCTGTACCGCGTGCATCGCAGATGCGAAATTTCCATTTCTCGTCTACAATATAAAACTGTTCTTTGTTGCCTTGGTTCACCAAATGGTCTTTCCAAAGGGCATTAACGAAGAACGTTTCCATGACCACTTGTTCGTCGGCCACTATGGGATAGACGGTGTAAAGCAAGTTTGAATTGTGCATCATTATCTTAGAAGGCTTCTTGGGAAAATCGTCTCCCACTAGATACATCATGTTTATCAAGCGCGCATCGGCCAAATATTTGATATAGTTCATCACCGTTGCACGGCTTGTTTCGATGTCTAGAGCCAGCTGACTGATGTTGGGGGCTTTCGTTGGGTTGAGCGACAGCAGATAAAACAGCTTCTTTATCTTGGTAAGATACTTCAAATCTATCTGCTTAATGAGCAGTATGTCCACTTCGGTCATCATGTTCATTGTCTTCAACAGATTTTCCGAAAAGTTGCGTTGCTCTAAGAAGAAAGGATAAAAACCATGGTGCACATAGTCGCGAAAATGCTTTGCCGGACTCACCACGGGCAATATCTCCTTTACGATGCTCTCGTGTTGGGTAAGTATCTCTTCCAAGCTGTAGGCCTTAAACTGGTTGCCTGTAACAATATTGAGATACTCTCTAAACGAGAACCCTCGCAAATTATAGCTTTTAACGATGCCGTTAAGCTCTGGATTTTCGTCTTTGAGCCGCATAACGCTCGACCCAGTGAAAATGATTTTCAGTTCTGGATAACGGTCGTAGCACTTACGAAGTTCCGAACTCCAATCGGGTTGTTTAAATACCTGGTCGATTAACAACACCTTTCCACCATGCGCAACAAAGTCGGCTGCAAAATCGGCGATGCCACGACTTTGGAAATAGAAGTTGTTCATATTGATATACAAACATTGCCTGTCGCCACGAGCAAACTTCTCTTTCGCATATTGTAGCAAAAATGTGGTCTTCCCCACCCCACGCGTTCCCTTAATGCCAATTAAGCGGTCGCCCCAATCTATTTCATCCATCAGGGTTCGACGCAACGTGGCATTGGTATGCTCCACAAGATAAGCGTGAGTGCGAAAAAAAGCCTCCATAGTTATACTACTATATTTAAGCGATTAAAACCATGCAAAGGTAGTACTTATTTATCAAATTTGCAAACTCTACCTTACAAAATAAACAATACCTATCATCTTTTTTAGGTACGAAGCCCCGCAAGGGTTCAAAAAATAGCTCTTCAACATAAAACAAACCCCTTTTATTAACCATCAGCTTACTTTCAAAGCCTTTCTATGCCCTAAAAACATGTTTTGAATAAAGTTTTGAAGTTATGTGTAAAGTTTTCCATTATTTCTTTTGTTGAAAAAAAAAAATACTTAACTTTGCCCCGATGTTACTAACCATAAACACATAAATTAATATGTCTGAACAAAAAAGAAACACATTGAGCGAGGTCTTCAGATTTAAAAAGTTCGCCTTGTTCATCGTGGCGGTGTTAATAACCACCGTTTTATGGAACTTGCCCTCTACTGCTTTTGGCATTGAGGGGCTAACGGTTATCCAGCAACGTGTGATAGCCATCTTCGCCTTTGCCACTATCATGTGGGTAACAGAAGCTATTTCGTCGTGGGCTACGTCGGTGGTGCTAATAGCGGCCTTGCTATTTACCACATCCGACAACGCTTTCCTCTTCTTCAGAGATGGCATCGACAAGTCGGAACTGCTGCATCACAGCGCTCTCATGGCCACCTTTGCCGACCCCATTATCATTCTATTCTTGGGCGGATTTATGTTGGCCATCGCCGCAACGAAGTCGGGACTGGACGTTTTCTTGGCACGTAACCTGCTACGCCCTTTCGGTCGCAAATCTGAAATGGTGCTCTTGGGTTTTATTCTCATCACGGGCGCCTTCTCTATGTTCGTTTCAAACACCGCTACGGCTGCCATGATGCTCACCTTCCTCACGCCTGTTTTCAAGGCTTTACCTCCCGAAGGCAAGGGCCGAGTGGCTTTAACGCTGGCTATTCCCGTGGCTGCCAACATCGGCGGTATGGGTACACCCATCGGTACGCCTCCCAATGCTATTGCCCTAAAGTATCTAAACGATGTTAACGGTCTGAACTTGGGCCTTGGATTTGGACAGTGGATGGCCTTTATGCTGCCACTAACTATCGTGCTGCTACTTATTGGCTGGTATCTGCTGAAAACCTTTTTCCCTTTTAAGAAAAAAGAAATAGACCTGCACATCGATGGCGAAGTGCAAAAAAGTTGGCGCACACCGGTGATTGCTGTCACCTTCTGCGTAACCGTACTGCTCTGGATGCTCGACAAAGTTACAGGTGTTGGTGCCAACACTGTGGCCATGTTGCCCATCGCTGTGTTTGCGCTTACAGGCGTGGTTAAAGCCAAAGACCTGCAAGAAATTAACTGGAGCGTTATCTGGATGGTGGCCGGAGGCTTCGCGCTAGGCCTTGCCCTCAACGAATCTAAACTTGCCGAACTGGCTATTAAGAGCATTCCGTTTGACAGCTGGTCGCCTTTGGTCATCCTGCTCATATCGGGTGTGATATGCTATATGCTCTCCAACTTCATCTCTAACACGGCCACTGCTGCCCTATTGGTACCCATCCTCGCCGTTGTTTGTAAGGGTATGGGCGACAGCCTTAACGGCATCGGTGGCACTCCCACCGTACTTATCGGTATAGCCATCGCCGCTTCTACTGCCATGTGCTTGCCCATCAGTACTCCTCCAAATGCTATTGCTCACTCTACCGGACTGGTTAACCAGAACGAAATGATGAAGATTGGTCTCTCTATCGGCATCATTGGCCTTGTACTTGGCTACATGGTTTTGTTCTTCGTGGGCAAATCGGGTTTGATTTAATTAGAACAGTAACATACAAACAAACGCCTGCAAGCGGTGTCGTAACTACGGCATCGCTTGCTTTTGTTTTTATAGTTTGTTTGGTATGTTAGCACTCTAACGCTGATTTCTCAATCGCCTTCCACTTATTGCAAACAAAGCCACCACTCACAACCTTTCCCCCACTACTTACCAAGTTTTCACTTCACAACCGCCTCGTTCATCTCCGCTTATCCTGCGGGTTGGCTGTGAAACCACCTTGTATTTTGCCTTACCTTCGTTTACCTCAATAGGTTGTTAAGCCGCTTATTTCATGCTTTGTAAGCTTTGCATTGCTCCTGTCCATCCTTCGTTTGCTTGTCAACATCAAGGCTGCCTTATTCCTTTGGCATTGCCGGTTGTGCCAGAATAACACCCAAAGCAATGTGCTAACAACAAACAAAACCTTTGCAGACTATAACGACCAATTTGGGTTTTAGCAAAAAGACATCCTCGTTCATTCGCTTTGTAAAATATTACGCGCAAATTTTAACACAAAAAGAGCCATTTTTGCGCACCATCATCCCACTCGCTCGCAAATAATCAATTCTCGCGAGAGTTTGTTGTCGCACAAAAAAGAACAATTCCAGCAAATTCAAAAAAACCATTTTTAGTAAAAAAAACGGGATTTGCACCAACTTTTGGGCTATTTGCAGCAAAACGCATTGCTAACTCCTACAAAACGCATTGCTAACTCCTACAAAACGCATTGCTAACTCCTACTAAACGCACTGCTAACTCCTACTAAACGCACTGCTAACTCCTACTAAATACAAGGCTAAATGGTGCAAAACGCAGTGTAAAATGCGGCATTTAGCACATCGTAGAGCAATTTACAACCACTCTAACAACAAGAAAAGCACATCTTTTATGGTGGAAAAGTGGCTTAAAAGTACACTTTTTCTGTCTAAACAACATATTTTGGACGGTGAAAAATCGGGCGTTGGCGAGCAAATAGAAAAGCAAAATGGTGCTAAATGCAGCTAAAACGCCAAAAAACGATGTAAAATTAAAATCAAAAAGGGCAAAAACAGCCCTAAAACCCTGCTTTTGAACCTCTCTTTTCGCTAGAAATAGTTGGGCCAGAAAACACATTTTGTAAAGTTTAATTACCGCAATTAACAAAAATAATTTTGCCCCTACAAAACACATCGCATCGAGTAACCTCCACGCCCACCACCCAACGCCTACACACGGCTCGCTAAGCGCTTGAGAATTTACACGCTTTAAACATTAAGTACCCTTCCCAAATAGCTTTTAAACAATCCACAACGCCACAAACCCAACAAACAAAATACATCCAGTAAAGCTTGTTATGCTTGACTAAAATCAATAAGCATCTCGAATTTGTCGTTTTTTGACATATATATAAACTATTTTTCATATCTTTGCAGACAACAAAATTAAACCGTGAACAAATCTAAAAAATTAGAGTATCAGAATAACGAATTTAAGATAAGTTGATTATATCACACTAGAGACATTTGTTAGAAATATGCCACTATTCTAAGTCTTTTGCACTTAGTGTAGAATTGGATGTAACGTTGAGGGGGATATTGCGCCCTTTTCCAAATGTTTCGAGGGTGATTTTATAAAAAATCAAGAACAAAATGAAGAAAGAATACAGCAAACCCTGTGCTCGTGTCACAGAAGTAGAGTTTGAACAAAATCTCTTGGCAGGCAGTCTTCGCAATAGTAGCCATGAGGGTTTTACACAAAGCAACGACCCACTACCCATAATTGAAGATGCCGACGAAGATTCGCCCTTCTAAATTAAATAGTATGCGTGTTTTAGACCAAATAATTACACGTAAAAACTAACTAATAGTAAAATCTAAGATGAAGAAAATTGCCATATATATGATGTGTGCCGGCATGGCTCTTACAACCATATCGTGCGCCAACGACGACGAGACAATAAGCTCGCAAACGGGCGAAAACCTCGTTGCAAAAACGTTTTACACCAGTAATGTGCCCTCCTACACCAACGATTCCACTCTAAAGGCTAACACGTCGGCCACGCGTACCACGCTGAACGCTGACTTGGGCACTGTTACTTGGAATACGAACGACCAAATTAGCATTGGTTATAAAGGTGCACACAACAAAGCAACCAAGCCTTTTACCACAAACTCTACAGGCACATCGGCTAGATTTGAAGGCATGGCCGACAACTTTGCCAAGCTGTTTTTCATGATGTATCCGTATCAAGAGACCACCAAGATTGAACACAAAAACGACAAATCGGCTCTATACACCTACACCATGCCCAAAAAACAAACGGCAATAGCAGGCACATTCGACCCTAAGGCTAACATCTCGGTGGGCATCATCCCCAACGAGAAAAAGCCATTTGTGGCCTATAACGTGGGCGGACTACTTAAGTTTAGCTTCCAAGGTGCCAACAATGTGGCTCAAGTGAAGATTATTAACAGGGGAGAAGAGCCTATCGCTGGCGAAATAAACAATACCATTAGCTTTAATGCCGATGGCACGATAAACCAAACGGAGCCCGTTTTTGTACAGGATAAGAGCACAACCATCATTACGTTTGCTCCTGCCTCGGGGTTCTTAACCGAGAATGCCAACTATTTTGTGGCGCTTCCTGAGGGGAAATTGGCCTCGGGCATCACACTCGCCTTCGTGCTTTCTGATGGCAAAGTGGTTCAACGTAAGGTTTCAGATGTTGTAGATATCAAGCGTGCTAAGATTTTCAACCTGGGCAATATCAACCTTAACACAGCCAAAGCTAAACAGCATCTGTTGGTGAACCTTGGACTTATAGACGTTGTAAACACTAAGGTTGCTGGTCTGCAACTTGAAGCTGATGGCACGCTGGACATCTATCGCGAAGACAATCTTGAGAAAATTCTTTCGTATAAGGGTGTGCTAGAAGCCAATAACAACGATAAACTCACATCCCTAGACGAGTTACAATATTATCGCAACGTTACAGGGTTGATGCTTAGGAACAACAAAAACCTTGCTGGAGCGATTGACTTATCTAAATTTCCACAGCTAAATGGCAAGATTGTGATTGAGGGTAGTCCGCTTGTTACTAACGTTAATATTAAAGGCTTGAACATTTTCGAACTGTCGGCGCATCATCTTAATGGCATGAAAACGGTTACCGTGGGCAACAATCCTAAACTTAAAAGACTTGAAGTAAGGCATAACGATGCGCTTGAAGCCGTGGATGCAAGCAACTTGCCCGAGCTAGACGAAATTGTTGCGTACTATAGTCCTAAAATTCAAACCATCAATATCACCAATTCGCCTAAGCTTAAACGTATTAATGCGCATGGCGACGTCAGTCTTGAACGTATCATTGGCTTGGAAAACAGCCCACTGATGGAAGACCTCACATTATCAAGAACGGGTATTAAGCAACTGGATTTGAGCAAAAACACCAAAGTGAACAACATCAACTTGATGAGTTCGAAGATAGAAGAGCTTACTGGTTTGGAAGGTCCTGGCGCAAGTTTGATTACCTTGCAAGTTTCAGCTACAGATCTAAAAAAACTGGATGTTACAAGCAACACCAACCTTACAACATTGGAATTGGCGGTAACACAAGTAGAGAAGCTAGATGTTTCAAAGAACACCAAACTTATCACTCTACGCGCCCCATTCACTTTGATTAGTGAATTTAACTTGGGCGACATCTCTTCGCTAAAGAAGCTAAACGTAAGCCACGGCAAGCTCACTAGCATAGACATCTCTAAACTTGTAAATCTGGAAGAAGTTTACCTGGGTTCGCAAAGCCCATCAAACATATTGCAGAACATCCAAGCCACGATGACGACTGCTCAATATAGCAAATTCGGAAGTAGATTTAAAGAAAGTGCACTAGACGAAAAGTCAAAATTCGAAGATACCAATGCCTATGTAAAGGCCATTGTTAAATAATACAACCCACATAACAAGAAAGCCCCACGCGCATCAAACTGCCGTGGGGCTTTTTTTCGTGAGGCAAGACTATGCACTAAATTGCAAGGACGATTATAAACACCATAAACACTAGCAATAGAAAGATTTAATCAATTACTGCACTCGAATTGACAGCAACAAATATTTTCCTAACGTATATCTACACAACTACAACAAACCTGAAAAGCATTTGTTTTATTAAGTTCAAACATCTGTTTTGCACAAAGAAAAATCCATAACAGATAGAGAAAGGACGGCGAATATTGGATGCGCAGGATAAACTTTGCCCTACTTGCTCATCCATTTCGCCACAAACAAGTAAAGTATTCAGGTTTAATATTTTATCGCTTCTCAAATATTAACAAAATTTTATTGCGTTTTTTATTGTTTAGTATCTTTATTTTCTTTAAATTTGCTGGCAAATATAAACAACCGCTAAGCAATGCTATAAGCAACGCACAAACGGCTAACATCATCAATTAAGCCCACATTATAGGCATAACTAAAAACCACCTTTGACGAATTTATCCATTTCTTAAGGAAAGGTTGCTCAACTCTTAAAGTAGTACAACTTGAAGAAAGCTAAATAGAGAGTACGTTTTTGTAAAGCCCTACAAACAATGCTAAGGACAATGAAGCATTGAACGGCTAAAAAAACACTTTTCAAGAACAGAAAGGAGAGCAATCCCACATAAGCAAATAGCAATGATCCGCCAAAAGAGCTATGCAAAAGAGAAAATTGAAACATGGCAAAATGATTAGCAAAAGCCTTTAACTAAACAACAACTCCTCCCCTCTAAGCCCAAAGGGCTACACAACCATCTGGCAACAATTGCCATAGAAAGCTAACGCAAAGCAATACGCGCTTAGCGATATGCAAACAAAACTAGGGAAAACGCCAAACAAACTACGTCCACACCATTGGGACTGATGTTTGGACATCCTATGTTATCTACTCAAGAATAAAATTCTATGCCTGGTTAGAATATATCGTAACAATGCAAATAAAGAGGCGTTGCACATGCGCTAACACATCACTACAACAAAAAAGTTGTAAAAAACAGGACCAGACACCTATACATGCCAAAGCGCACTGCAAAAGACAACGGCCAAACGTTGCAGAAGACAACAAAACATCGCCTAAATGCTAGATATTATACATTAATCTTTAAATATAACTGAAATGAACAACAAGCAGAACAAAGCGAACGCCTTATGGCGGATGTGTATGGTGGCTCTGATATGGATGCTTACCACCACGCTTTATGCGCAAAATGTCACCGTTAGTGGCATCGTGAAAGACCCAACGGGCGAGCCTGTTATCGGTGCTTCGGTAACGGTGAAAGGCGCTAACACGGGTACTGTTACTAACATTGACGGACGTTACACCCTGCAATGCCCAGCAAAGGCAACATTGGTGTTTTCGTATCTAGGATTGAAAACCAAAAATGTAGAAGTTAATGGTAGACAACAAATTAACATTGACCTTGAAGACGACGCCACTGCTCTTAACGAAGTGGTGGTAACGGCATTGGGTATCAAACGACAAACGAAGGCTCTGGGATATGCTGTTACCGAACTGAAGAGTGACGAACTGGAACGAGCTAATACCGTTTCGCCCGTTACAGCCCTGCAAGGTAAGGTTGCAGGTGTGGAAATCAGCCAGTCGGATGGTGGTATGTTTGGTTCTACCAAGATCCAAATTAGAGGTGCTTCAACCCTTAATGCCAATAACCAACCCATCTTTGTGGTTGATGGCGTGATACTTGATAACGCCACTAGCCAATCGGGAGATGCCGACTGGGATAGTAACATCAATGACTATGGTAACCAATTGAAGAACCTTAACCCCGACGACTTTGAAAGTGTAAGCGTACTAAAAGGTGCTGCAGCTACAGCTTTGTATGGCTCGCGCGGTCTTAATGGCGCTGTGGTGATTACCACCAAGAGCGGAAAGGCGGGCAAAGGAGTAAGCGTAAAAGTGTCGCAAACAGTAGGTATAGAAACGGTTTATCGTTCGCCCGACTTGCAAAATCGCTATATGATTGGTGCATTCCCTGGCGGCGTGGACTATGGCGACGAATATACTGCCACTGGTAACCTATGGAGCGACAACATGTCGTCGTTTGCACGTAACTCTAAAGGCGAATATTCGTTCATCGAACAATATGGAAACTTTGCATGAGGACCAGAAATATCATGGGCCGAAGGAAAAATGTTTGAACAATACGACGGCACAATGGGCCCAGCACAAATGTTCAAAAACAATTATAAAGATGCCTACGACACGGGCGTTAACACCAACACCAACGTGTCGTTGCAAGGCGGAAACGACCGCACTCAATTCTATGCTTCGGCATCTTATAAGCACAACAAGGGTACAACGCCACGAAACACCTTTAACCGTTTCTCGTTCTTGGGAAAGGCTTCACAAAAGGTGGGCGACATCATGACTGTAGACTTCAGCGTGAACTTTACGCAATCACAACCCCGAAACGCACCGCTAAATATTGGCGAATACTTTGCTAACAGCACATTCCCACGCGAATACGACGTAAAGCGCTATCGCAACCTTTATAAAGGAGAACACGGCGGACTTGCTAGCGACAAATACGGCGACCTCTATCGCGCCGTTCCTGGAAAGGGCTTGTGGTGGAGCATCTTCGAAAACGACTACAAACAAACTGAAACGATGTTCCGCCCCGTACTCAACATCAACGTGCAGGCTCTGCCTTGGCTGCAACTCTCGGCTGGTGGTTCGCTTAACTATTATGCCATCGACGGCGAGCTGAAAGCACCTGGTAGCGGATATGCCAACGAAGGCGGTAGCTATTCGCTCTCGCACACCCAGACGACACAAGAAAACTTGTACCTCGCAGCCAACCTCAACTATCAGATAAACGACGATTGGGAAGTGCACGGATTCTTGCGTGAAGAGTATTTCAACCAATATGCACAATATCACTCGGAAAGCACTAACGGCGGACTAATCGTGCCCAATCAGTTCTTTATCAAAAACTCTAAGCAACAAGCCAACTTCAATTCATATAAGTTTAACACCAAACGCATCGTCTCTACAATATTCATGCTTGGAACAAGCTGGAAAAACCAATTATTCCTCGACGTAACTGGACGTAACGACTGGTCGTCGTCGTTGGTTTACAGCTATGGCACTGGCAATTTCTCTTACTTCTATCCCTCGGTTTCAGGTTCGTGGATTATCACAGAGACCTTTAAAGACCAACTACCCAAGTGGATTAGCTTTGCCAAGGTGCGCGGGTCGTGGGCACAAGTAGGCAACGACACATCTCCCTATTACATCAACTCGGGATATGCCGTGGCTACATACCAACGTGGCGATAAGAAGATTTACGGAATGACAATTCCTGAAAACATGAAGAGCACCGACCTCAAACCCGAACGTAAGAACGCTTGGGAAGTGGGCTTAGACTGGCGCTTCATCGATAACAGAATTGGTTTAGACGTCACCTATTATAAGGAGAACACCAAAAACCAAATTATGACCATCAACGTTCCCTGGGAATCGGGTGTGAAAGAAAAACTCATCAACGCCGGTAACATACAAAACTCGGGTATAGAAATAGCCCTGAACACGACACCTATTAAAAACAAAGACTGGCAATGGGACTTAAATCTAACCTATACCAGCAACCGCAATAAGATTGTGGAACTTAGTCCCGACGTGACGTCTTATATCAACCTGGACGGTGCAGCCAACTATGGAAACTATAGAATAGCTTCTGTTGCCAAAGTTGGAGCAGACTATGGTATGCTGATGTCTGACTCATGGATTAAAACCGATGAGAAGACAGGCAAGCCCGTAGTGGGATACACTGGTAATTTCCGCACAATATATTATAAACGTGGTGGCACGGTTAAAGAAGTTGGTTCAATGTTGCCCGACTTCCTTGGCACGCTAAACACTACCTTGAGATGGAAAAACCTTAGCCTATACGTGCTGCTAGACGCACGATTTGGCGGATACGTGGCTTCGTATAACTCACGCTACGCCACCGCTTACGGATTCTCTGGCGAAACAGAAAAATATCGCAAAGGCATGACTTGGACCAGCCAATACGCTAACTCTAAAGACAAGGTGTTTACTGATGGTTTTATTCCTGATGTTGTTTTCGACCAAGGAACAACTATTACCACGCCCGCTGGAACCAATGAAGATGTTAGCGGAATGACTTATCAAGAGGCTTATGAAAAGGGTTTTGTAGAACCTGCACACCTGCAAAGTGCAGCATACTTCAAGAATAGCTGGAGTAGAGGTGTTATCAACGACGACTGGTTTAAAAAACTAAACTACATCGCACTGCGCGAAGTAACGCTCTCGTACAATGTTCCAACCAACATCTGCAGCTATATCGGTGCCAAGAGTCTTTCTGTTAATCTCACCGGACGAAACTTAGCCTACCTGCTTAACACTGCACCTAACCACGAAAACCCCGAATCGGTACGCGGAACAGGTGCAGCACAATTCCGTATGCGCTCGTTCATGCCATACACGGCCAGCTATCTCTTCACACTTAACGCCACCTTCTAAACGCTTTCTCATCATGAAACAGAATATGATAAAATTCAAAACGCTTGCCCTAGGCCTATGCACCGCATGCGTGGCACTAACAACGGGATGTAGCGAAAACGAATACGCCAAAATAAACACCGACCCATCAACAATAGGTGAAGGCAATCCCATTTTCTTGTTCACACAAGAACAGGTGCAATACCAACCCTTCGACTACTTGCTGTGGTACTATGACGGGGCTTATACCTCAAAATTGGTGCAGGCTTATTCGCCATCTACAAGCTTTAACGACCTGTATAACAAACTGGCCGAACTGGGCGGAGTGGGCTCTCAGCTCATTTACGTTAAACGCTACGAGAACGACATCAAAGCCGCTATCGCTAAAATGCCCGCCGATAAGGCTGCGCAATATTCGCACCTCTCGGCTATGGCCAACGCACTATCAGTGTACATGGGTCTGTTCGACACCGACCTCTTTGGTTCTAGACCTTATTCGGAAACCGCTCAAGCCAAATATGGCGGTACGCTAACACCCAACTATGAGTCGCAAGAGAAACTATTCGAGCAATGGTTAACCGAACTGAACGCCGACCTTGCTAAACTAAAGGAGACAAACACACAGATAAGTGTTGGCGACAACGACCTTGCGTATGGTGGAGATGCTAAAAAATGGGTGAAGTTTATCAATGGTATTAAACTGAAAATTGCCGCAAGACTGCTTCATCAAGATAAAGCTAAAGCGCTTAAAATTGCTGAAGAGGTGGGAGCTGACGATGCAAACGTGATGCAAGCCATTACAGACGACTACGTATATAATAAAGGTACGGGCGGTGATGGTGGCAACAACACCTACGGAACGGATAACAGCGTGAACCTAGGCACATGCAGCAAAAACGTAATCGACTTTATGCGACGCAACAAAGACCCACGCATGCTGGTGATGTTTACTAAAAACGACTTCAACTCTGAGGTAATTCAGGCCTTCTTCGATGCACAAGCTAGAGGCGATAACAACTGCGCCATACCTAAGTACATCCTAGACCAGGTGAATTATACCACAGATGGGTCGGGACATAAACATTTCACTAGCTGGAAAGGCGATGGCGAACCTTGGGTGCGCTATCAGGGATTGCCCATCGGTATGACCATTTCAGAAAAAGCTGAATATACTGGGGACAATAACTATTTTGTTACAACAAGATGGAAAGTAACCGATGGAGATAAGTCGAAAACCTACTCGCCATTGTCATACTTTAACGAAGAGCTGGTGCGCGGACGCGTTGACTATACTTTCCCAACTGCACCAAAAGGCAAAGTTGTACAAGACACCGAAGACAACCCATTATATGAAATGACTATTTCAACTGCAGAAATGAACCTCTATCTAGCTGAATTTAAACTGCTAGGCGCTAACTTGCCACATTCGGCAGCCGACTATTTCAAAACTGGCGTTGAGGCTTCTGCAAAGGCTTACAGCCGTTTGGCTACACTAAACAAAATCCCTTATTATGATAAGGCGCATTGCAACGACAAGCTAGACGAACCTGTTACCTATAACGACGCTGCTATTGCAACGATGATGGCTAAAGCTGATTATCAACTAACGGGCAACGTAGCAAGCGACCTGGAGAAGGTGTACATCCAAATGTATCTGCACTTCTTCTATCAGCCACTAGAACAGTTTGTAACTGTACGTCGCTCGGGTGTGCCTAAAGTGGGGAGTTCGCTCATTCCTTGGGTTGCAATGAAACCAAGTACCGAACTGCCACGCCGCTTCTATATCGCTCAACCCGACCCTGCAGACAAAATGCGCGCTATCATTGAGGCTGCTATGACACAACAGGGCTTCACCTTTACCGATGGACAAAAACCCGAATTGCTTAACTCGGAAAGAGTGTGGTACGACAAAGGTGCGCCTAACTTTGGTGAAGGACCTAATTACTAAGATGAGCGTGTGAGTTTATAAGTTGATGAGTTGGCAAGCTTACTAGTAAACAGGTTGATGGGTAGACAAGTTTACGAGTTCGCAAGTTTGTAGCGCAGCCATCTTTTCACCTTTTTGTGAGTTGGCAAGTTGATAAACGCACAAGTAAACGCACGATAGAATTATTTAAAGGAGAGCCACTGCTGCTAGTGGTTCTCCTTTATATATATGGTGGAATAACAAAACAGATCGTCCTTATTGCCCGTTCCGCGCCACTGCATACGCCTCACACGCTCGCCTTTAAATCGTAGTTTAACACGAAACACCAACAAAACACATGTTTTGCAACACGCTTTGCCATACAGGCGTTGCTTGTTATACCCTAAATCCGTAACTTTGCCGTATGAGTACAAACCCGAATAACACATACGAAGAATGGCTCACGGCCATAGCCAGTACCAATTTGAACCGTCAATTTAGTGCTGAAGGTACCTTAAATGGGAGAAACATGAGTATGTCGTATGCCAGAACACTTTTCAGCCTGCAAAATGAGGTATAGGTTTATATTGGTGTCCGATAAAACTTTTTTGGAGTTATCTATGTTAGTTAAAATAGACTTAAACTTATGATTTTATTAATTTATCTGGTTATTATAGGGCTTTCCTTGTCAATATAAGCCCATTTTATAATGCTTACAGTTTGAAACTGAAAACCAAGCCCCTGGATAAGTAAAACGGCTGTAACACCGATGGATAAAGAGATACAGAGCTTTCAGTTTATTTTTACCGGACAGCAATAATAGGTTTACAACGACCGATTTGGGTTTAAATGTCACAAAGGTGTTACAAAAAAGGTGTGCCACAAGACTGTGACACACCCAAAATGTAAACTTCTAAAATTGTATTTATGGAAAATTCCTAGTAATCTGAATTACTTGATACCCAAAGCTTGCTTAGCCGTTTCGTTTTCAGGGTCAATCTCTAACACCTTCTTCCAATATCCGTCGGCCATTGCCTTATCGTTCTTCACCAGATAATAATAACCTAAGTAGCGATAAGCCTCGGTTAGACGTGCATTGTCGGCCTTATCACGATCGGTTTTGTTAGCCAAAGAATTTACGATCGCCTCGTAGAAAGGCTTAGCAAGACCCTCTTTCGTCTCAGGATCGAGGTTTGAATTGATACGAGCACGCATAAAATTAGCGAAGTCGAGGTTGGCAGGGAATTTCTCGCCCAAACGCGCATAAACATCATCTGCCTTCTTAAACGAAGACTTTTGTTGTTCGCCCGTTTGTTTAGCGGCAAGATTCATGTAGATAGTTGCCAATCCAGCCATGTCGCTAGCAGTCGTTTTTGAAGCATGATTGAGGTATTCCTCATAATACGCTGTGGCCTTATCAAAGTCTTCCTTAGCCAAATAGAGGTCGGACAGCGCTTTACGGTTACTGTTAACCAATTCGTCGTTGCCCTTGTTTTCTTCCATAGCCTTATTAAACATCTCGATAGCCTTTTCGTATTGCTTGTCGTTCTTCAATGCCGTACCGTAGTAAGTGTAGTCGAAACCAGTGAACTTAGAGCTATCAGAAGCATTAAACAGCGCATCCGCATACTTCAGTGCCTCGGCAGTACGCTCCATATCGGTGAGGTTATAGAAAGCCAAACGATTCCAAGCAGCTTTACGTGGGTTGCGAGATAGCCCATAGAGAGCCATTTCCAAGCTCTTATCTCTCTTCTGCAACATCCAAGCTTCAGTAGCGTAATTGGTAATATCTACGTCCTCAAGTTTGCTCTTGTCGGTAACTTTATCATAATATTGCAAACTCTGCTCCATACGGTTAGAGGCATAGAGGATACGTCCAGCCAATGCATCAACAGCCACATCGGGACGTTGAGCACGCAAGTCGTTAAGCTTTGCTACTGCCTCTTCCGGACTACGTCCACGGTAGATATTTGCATATTTAAAGTATCCTTCTGGGTTTTTCGGATCGAAATAGATAGCCTGCTGATACCATCCGGCAGCAGCACCTCCATCATCGTTGAGCACTTCTATGTCGCCCAAGAGAATATAACCGTGACCGTAGTTCTTATCGGCCTTGATAGCGAGGTTGGCGTAATGCTTTGCGTTAGCCGTGTCTTTAGCCTCGAAATAGGCGCGTCCTATACCTGCCAACACCTCAGCGTTCTTTTTATTCTTCTTGAACACCTCCTTAACCTGGTCTTTAGCACCAGCAGGGTTGGCTTTAATTACCTTAGAGATGGCGTCGATGGTTGACTTATTGTCTTGCGCCATGAGCGGCGCGCTGATTCCTACAACCAACGCTCCTAGTAAAAGATATTTAACTGTTTTCATAATCCTACGTTCTTATTAATACTTCTTGTATATATAGCGGGTGTGGCAAAAAGTCTCCTCACTAATCAAGACAAATTAGACATGTCTTTACCTACTTAGACGAAAGAAAGCCCAAAATGTTTTATCTATTGATTAACATTAACATCCCTTATGGTTATGTTACCTTGTATGGGCAACAATCCAGATTTAAGGATGATAAGCTGTCCTTTAGGCGATGCCATAAACTGCGCAAATCCCCAAGGTAGCCCATGATAGGGGTCGTTGAGCAATGCGTAGATGGTGCGTATCAACGGATAATTGCCGTTGTAAATATAATATTGGTAAGGTTTCCAACTATTGGCAGGAGTGCCTTTATCGTTTCTACTTACCGACATTACACGAATATTCTTATTAAAGGTGAGATTGGTGCTATCTCTTTTATCATTGAGCCAGTTACTTCCAATGATGCCTATGGCATTAGGAGTTTTCTCAACGTATTCTACCACATCAGCCGTTTTGTTCGTTGCTACAACATTGGGGTTGGTGATGGGTTTTCCGCCAAGTATGGAGTCTTCGGCGAAGTGCACAGTACTAGACCGTTTATTGTCGAAAACCACCGTGATGGTGCCGCGTGTTGAGCCGGGGAAGATGTCGCTCCAATTCTTCGCCTCTCCGCGAAGTACACGTGCAATGTCTTTAACAGAGATGCAGGTGTCGACATTGTTCTTGTTCACGATAAGAGCCAATCCATCGTAAGCCAGTTTAATGGTTTGTGGACGGAATTGTCTGTCGTACAGACTTTGGTACTCTTTCTTTTTGAATTCACGACTAGTGATTACGAGGTTAACGCTATCCTTAAGCAAGAGTGTGATACCTTCACCCTCAGTGGTGTAAATAGGGTTAACCGTTGCGTCGGGATAGTTAGCATGAAAGACCTCGCGTTCTTCGTCGATGATTGGACTAAAGCTTTCGTCAGAGGCGAAACTAATCACCCCTGACGAATATGTGTCTGTGCGTCCATTCTTGCGCTTGCTTTCTCCACAAGCGACAAGAACAAAACTACACAGTGTTAATCCTACGATAGAGTAAGATATAATGCGTTTTCTCATAAATGTTATTGCAGTCTGAATGAAACAGGAACGTTGTACTTAACACGTACAGCCGAGCCATTTTGCTTACCGGGAATCCAGTTAGGCATGCTCTTAACTACGCGTTGTGCCTCGCGGTCTAGAGAGGGGTCTACCGAACGAGCTACCTTTACGTCAGTGATAGAGCCGTCGCGCTCTACAACGAACGAGATAACAACACGTCCTTGAACACCATTCTCCTGTGCAACCACAGGGTACTTAACATTTTCCTGCAAGTATTTCATCAATGCAGCGTCTCCACCAGGGAAGCTAGGCATTTGTTCAACCACTTCGAAGATTTTAGTTTCAACTTCGGGTTTAGGTTCAGGCTGTGCCACAGCTTCTTTAATTTTGAGCACTTCACCAGCGGCATCGTCGTTACCCTTTACATCGAGGGCACCGATAGCCGTTTTGGTTGACATGATTTCTTCTTGCGTTTTAATTTCATCCTCAGGTTTAACCTGGTCGTCTCGCTTAATAACCGGTGCGGTGAACTTCAAAGAGCTCTTTACACGTTCAACAACCTTTTCGGGTTCAACATTCACTTTAGGTTTCTGTTTTACCTCAGCTTGTTTTTTGGGTTGGTTAAGAGCAGACAACTCCGTAACTTGCGTAGCGTCAACTTTTCCTCGGTTTGCTTCGATTACGCTTTTAATAGCAACAATCGAGAACACCAGAACTGCAGCAGCAAGGATAGAGAGCATGGCGATGATATTGCGCTTGGTGGTGTCCTTGCGGAGCTTATACGCACCATACGCTTGGTTTTTGCCTTCAAACACAAGGTCTACCCAGTCGCCGGCAACCAAATCAATCTTTGACATAGTTTTCTCCTTTCTTAATTAATATTAATAGGTTATCTACGTTATTCAAGGCCTTTCTTCTTCAGCAATTCGCTGTCTTCGGCATTGATCTTGTCGATAACGTACTTACCTATACTGCAAATCTGCATTTCATCGAGTACATCCACCAGGTTCTTGTAAGAAGCCTTGTCGGTAGCCTTAATAATGATGGTCAGCGTAGGAATTTTCTGTCCATCGATTTCACCGCCTTTGAGCTTAGACAATTCCTTGTCGTACTCAGCTTGAGTGAACTTAGGGTTTTCCAACTTCTTCTTATCAAGTTTTGCCTTAGCGGCCATAATTTGCTTTACAGGCACCGTACCATCTTCCGTTACGTGGTTGATAAGTACATTACGGATACCTTTAGCACCCCATGTAGTTTCCTTCATCGTAGAAGGGTCGCTATAGTTAGGCAAACCATCAACGTGATAAATTTTATTGTTACCAGCTACGTAGATAGTAATAGTCTGCGAAGCCTTAGTAACCGTTTTATCTTCGTCTTGCATGTTCTTATCGTTACTAGGCATACTCAATTCCATCGTTTGTGGTTTAGCCAAAGATGTACAGAGCATGAAGAATGTGATAAGAAGCATCATCATGTCCACCATAGGGGTGAAGTCAACGCGGACGTCTTTTTTCTTTTGTTTTCCGCCGCCTTTTCCTTGTTCAACTAGTTCAGCCATTCTTTATTCCTCCACCTTTTTATACGATGTAATGAGATAGTAACGGTTCTCGTTCATGTCTTGTAGTTCAGACATAACCTTTTTAACCACAGCGTAAGGCGTTTTTTCGTCGGCCTTAATAGCCAGCTTCACGTCGGTATTAACCTTGCGTGCTTCTTTCACCCAGAGTTGGAACTCGCTTTCTTTACCATCGATACTATCGGTAGGTATGCCGTAGTTCTTAAGTTGTTGAGCCATCTCTGTTTCGGTGAGAGAGAGGTATTGCTGGATATTGTTCATGGGAACACCCCACATGGCGTCTTTCTTGAATTTATTCACCTGTTGAGGAGTGAATTTCATTCCATAGAGTTCGCTCATGCCTTGGAGCACGTCTTGCGTGTCGTTTTGGTTGTCCATACTCATGAATATCTTTCCCGTATTGTCTACGAGGATATTCAGCACACTCTTCTCGGGGACCTTAATTTCCGATACCGAGCCAGGAGTGACAACCTTCACCGGTTCGTTCTTGACGAAAGTAGACGTCAACATGAAGAACGTTAGAAGGAGCACCATGACGTCGCTCATCGGGGTCATGTCGATCCAAGTGGATTTTTTCTTAATTTTTACTTTACCCATAGTGATAAAATTTTAAAGGGTTAGCAAAAAATTAAGCTTCTTCTGCGTGGTTGGCTTCGTAGGTCTGAGCGATAGAATAACCAACCTCGTCGAGTGCGTAGGTAAGTTTATCGATCTTGTTGGTGAAGAAACCGTAAGAAATAACTGCGAACCACGAAGTGGTGATACCGAAGGCCGTATTGATAAGAGCCTCAGAAATACCAGCAGAAAGAGCGAGTGAGTCGCCACCGCCACCAGCAGCAAGAGCCTGGAACGACTTGATCATACCCGTTACAGTACCGAGAAGACCAGTAAGCGTACCCAGTGTTACGAGCGTTGCAAGGATGGGGAGGTTCATCTGCAAGGTAGGCATTTCGAGTTGAGTTGCCTCTTCGTGAGCTTGTTGAATCTTAGCAATCTTTTGCGACAGTTTAATACCGTTAGCGCTTTCCATTGCTTTGTAAGCGTTGAGAGAAGCAGAAACCACGTTAGCTACAGAACCTTTTTGTTTGTCGCAAAGTTGTTGTGCGCGATTGAAGTCTTTCTCGTTAAGAGCGGCTTTAATACTAGCAACGAATTTGGTGAGTGAACCCGTACCGAAAGCGTTGCGCAATGCCAACCAACGCTCTACTGAAAGTGCGAGCACGGTTAACAACAAGGTTTGAATAACAGGAACCACGAGACCACCTTTGTAGATTGTTCCCCAGATATCCAATGGATGTCCTTCGTTATCGCCACCTTGGAAGTGAGAAGGATTACCCAAATAGAATTTGAAGAAACATACAGCGATGATGAAACAGCATACGATTACCCAAAATGCTGCTCTGATTCCTTGAAAGCCCTGTGATTTTTTAGCAGGGCTGGCTGTTTTTTGTGTTGCCATAATTTACTTTAAATTTTAGTTGTTAATAAATATTTAAGTTGATTTTGTTCCTTATAGTATAGACGTTCGTCCAAATGATGATTTGTTGCTGGGCTTTGTCCTTAAAATGTCTCGCAAAGATACTCATTAATGTATGAACCGAAACACAATTAAGAAGTTTTAACGACTAAAAGTTACTCGCAAGCCCTTTATAAAGCACTAGCGCACCATTAAACTCAAAAAAAACTGCTTTTTGTCACATTTCTTGTTATTATACAAGCTTTGCTAAAGTTTCTTTGATACGTTTCATTGCTTCGCGCAGGTTATCATCACTGGTGGCATAGCTAAAGCGGATACATTCGGGGTCGCCAAAGGCATCTCCCGACACCGTTGCCACATGTCCCACTTCGAGCAGATACATAGCCAAATCGGTAGCATTGTTTATCACATATCCGTCAGTATGTTTACCAAAGAAGCTGCTGCATTTGGGAAAGAGATAGAAAGCGCCTTCTGGCACATTCACTTCTAGTCCTTCGATTTCCTTTGCTAGTTTCACAACGAGGTTTCTTCTACGTTCGAAAGCCAGTCGCATATCTTCCACACAACCTTGGTCGAGCGTATAAGCAGCCTCTGCAGCCTTTTGGCTCACCGAGCATGGACCGCTAGTATATTGTCCTTGTAGTTTGTTACAGCCTTTAATTATCCATTCGGGAGCGGCCATATAGCCAATGCGCCATCCCGTCATGGCATAAGCTTTAGACACGCCATTAACAATGATGCATCTTTCTTTCATGCCCTCAAACTGTGCGATGCTTTCGTGTTTACCCACATAGTTGATGTGTTCGTATATCTCATCGGCCAGTACATAGAGGTCGTCGTGTTTTCTAATCACATCAGCCAGACCTTGCAATTCGGCTCTAGAGTAAACGCTTCCAGTAGGATTACTGGGCGAGCATAGAATAAGCATTTTGGTTTTAGGGGTGATGGCGGCCTCCAGCTGTTGCGGAGTCATTTTAAAATTTTGGTCAAATCCAGCATTAACATACACAGGCGTACCTCCTGCCAGTTTCACCATCTGGGGATAGCTCACCCAGTAAGGAGCAGGCACTATCACCTCATCGCCATTATTCACCAGCGCCATAACAGCATTGCACACACATTGTTTTGCGCCATTAGACACCAACACCTCGTTAACGCTATATTCCAAGTTGTTTTCCTTCTGTAGCTTGTCAACAATAGCCTTTCTCAAGTCAACATATCCGGGCACAGGTGAGTATCTAGAATAGTTCTCATCCACAGCTTTTTTAGCTGCGTCCTTGATGTGGTCGGGCGTATTAAAGTCAGGCTCGCCCACACTAAGATTGATAACATCTATACCCTGTGCTTTCATTTCACCACTTTTTTGCGACATTGCTAGTGTAGCCGAGGGTGAGAGCCGATTTAGTCTGTCGGATAATTGTGCCATAAATTTTCTTGTTTAGAAGGTTTATTGTGCAAATGTAGTTATTATATTGCAGCTAACGAAACAAAAGCAAGTTTATTTTACAAAATCTTTAATTTTTCTTTTATTTATTATCGCTTTCCCCGAGCAAGTGTTCAAAACAGCTGGTTTTAGATTATGCCCTGCAAGAGCTATGTCGCGGCGAAACAAAATTCAAAGCGCGCCACGTGCACCAAATGGCTTTACAAGACGCATCGCTCGTATATTCAGCACGATAAGCTTGCACCCCCATGTCTTTACGCCACAAACCATCAATCCAACCGATAGCCAAAATACAAATTTCAGAACACCGATGAGTAAGTAAAATGCGTCTCAATATTACCTATTTTCCCCATTACCCCTTACTCATCTTTCATTTACTTGTCGTCATCTTGCTTATCTTTATTTAACAAATGCATAGCGAGCTACGTTAAATTATAAAAACAAGCAAGATGCCGACAAAAGATAATAAAAGATGTATAGACGCTACATGATTAACAACAACAATGAATCAATGCTAGTTAGAAGTAGATAAAGGGGCGCACACGGGCCTTCACATCCTTTCCAAGTCCTCCTGCAAACATGCTTCCTACACCATAATTAGGTTGATGTATCCATATAATATGCCTTTCTACAGGAGCATCTTCATTATTGGCTTCGTATGAACCTTCTGCGCTTGTCCAATAGTTTACATTAAACTGCAGATTGTCTCCACCAGCCAGCTTAAAGGCTCTATCTCCGAGATAACCATCCCAACTACCACGCGAACCGAAGTTCTTTTGATCTGTAAAAGTTATCGTTGCGTACACTTTTACCCACGGACTAACGCTTGCCATAAACCACGGTCCACGCTGTTTAAGTTTCGCAGCAAGCTGCTGCCCTTTAGGTAAGCGATATTTAGACAGGTAGTCATAGAAATGCACCGCATGATAAAAAGCAGGAAAATATTGTGCCTCGTCTGCCTTGATAAAATGCTTATTAAGCCATCCATTCCAAATCCTTTCATACGTCCACGTTTTTCCTGTCTCAGAATCCTTAATTGCCCTTTTAACATTTTCTATACTACTACCAGTGTTTTCAGAAATGCGCCTACTATTATAGCTGATAGAGAATGCGTTTAGCGTGTGCCAAGCAAGGTCTTGGCCGCCATTCGCATCCCACAATGCAATAGCCAAATGGCTATCCACCACCAGCGCGATAGGTGTAAACTTTTTTCTATCCCTCTTAGAGAGATAGTTCACTTGGCCATCATTCCATAAATACTTGTATTTTGGAAGTAATGTCAAGCGTATAACATACGAATGGGCAGCCTGTAGACTTTTTCCCTTTGAAAGCGGGATTGGTGTTTTGGTGATTAAGGATTTACCATAAAGAGTTCCATGGGTAATTCTTAGATTGAGCTTTGTCGAGTTAGTTCCCGCCAAAAAATAGTCGTATCCATTACTAAGCACAGCGTTAAGGCTGTATTTTTTATCTATAACAAAACTATTAGTCGTTCCATATTTACGTTCAGGACATTCAACACCGCTTGCACCTTCTAGCTTTTTATCCCAAGACAGCATATTTACATTTAGTCCTAAGGGAATCTCCTTTTTAGACGCCTCTATTTTGGCGATAATCACAGTGGAGATTGGAACTGGTGCCACCAACTTAGTACGAACCCGCACACCAAAACGTTCTAAATGAAATGCTATCGACTGCCGTTTTTGTGGAAAAATTTTAACATTGGCCGTCCTTCCTGCCAGTGCTTTCTCTGCATTACCTCGCGACACATTTAGCACATTACCTTTTCGGGTAATAAACTTATCAGCATAACACACAAAATGGTAGTTTTTATTGGGTGTAAGAATAATGTGTCGCCCCCTTCCCTTATCAGACATAAAAGCTCCGGTAACCAGGTTAAACGTTCCTGTTATCTTACCTTTCTCTTTATTCGTGCCAGCCTCGAAGGCCACAATCGTGTAATGGTTGTTGGTTTTAAGGGCGCGGGTGAGAGCGCGTTCTTCGTCTACATCTCGTTCAACGGCCACTTCGGCCTCCACACCGTCGGCCACATCCACCGTGTCTACAACGTCAGGTTTTGCTAATGCACGCACTTCCACATCATCGCCAAACTGCTCTTCGGCAAGTGTAAACACCAGCCCTTGTTCGTCTTCACCTGTTGAGAGGTTATCTTCGGCATCCCAATCACTATTGCAACCAACTACAACGCACACCACAGACAGCAGTGCAGCAACACCAAGCCATGAAAAAAATCGTGTCCTCATATTGTATTCCTTCGTATTAAACTTCAATTTCAAAATCGCCACCGCCTATCTCATCGTCGATGGGGTTATAGTCGTCTTCGGTAGAACCCTTACCGTTGCCGTCTACAGATGTATGCCCAAGCAGTATGTTTTCTATCATTAGTTGTTCCATGCAGGGACACACATAGACATTTTTACGCGCACCATCCCCTCTAAGGTAAGCTTCAACACTACTTTCACTAACGCTTTTATTCATGGTATATAATATTTTAATTTAAGTTGTTTTTTATCACCACAACAACACCTGCATACGATGCAAACCTGTAGCACTTAGCATTGATGCATACGCACGGGCCAAAACGCTCACTCTGCATTCAACATAACGTTCTCTTTTGCATCTACTAAGCAGTTCAAGACACGCCAAATACAAGGTTATTCTGTTCATTATGTTTTTAATCGTTTGTATATTACAAGCTCAAGCAAGCCTCTTTCACTGTATTTAGTTCTTAAGTTTCTACCTGCCACATCTCAGTCCAAGCCATGTTGCACCAACAGGAGGTCTAAAGAAGGGGGTGTGTGCATCTGTCCGCCGACAAGAATAATGCAATTCTCTGCACACAACCCCCTGACAAGGTATCAATAAAACTTAAGACTAAATTTCAGTAAACGGCCAACTATCTTGGTCAGCACGATGTTTAATATTCTTTTTGCATGTTGTCTATCGGCACATATTGAGTACCACCAGCACCCTTATTTCATTATCTGCCACACAATAAAGTTGTGCGTTTCAAACAACGCGCCTAAGTTGCTAGATAAAAACCATTAAGAACCGAAAGTCATCATGCGTATCTTTTTAAAGATCGATGAACGGACGCACTCTATATTTATGTTCTGAGCTTGGACCGTCAGCATCATATTCCCCAACACCAAACCAATTACTACTTACATATATAACATGCCTTTTAACAGCATTTCTCTCATGCCACTCATACATGTCTGAGATTTCTACACTTGTCCAATAATCATCATCTTTTAGTGGCGTACCGCCCACTTGGGTAAATGCCAAATCTGCTAGATAAGTATTCCATTGGCCTCGAGTATCTTGCCAAAACCACACTCTTTGAGAGAGAAGAGCAAACACATCTGGCCACACATGAGCAGAACCTAAATACCATTTTCTATCTCCTCTCACCCTTTCATGAAGAGGTATCCCTCTACTCAGCAGTTCCACATCAAAGTGTGCTGCATAAAAGAAGGCAGGAAAATTATAACTCTCATTTGCTTTCACCATCCATCTGCCATCATGTCGATAGAAAAAAGGGTCCCAAGTCCACCCCATTCCTGTTTCAGAGTCTCTTAAAGCCCGCAAACGATTCTCTTTTGAATTAGAAGCATTTTCTACAATAGCTCTCGGATTGTATTGGTTTTGAAAATAAAAGAGTTGATGCCAGGGAACTTTCTGATTGTTATTTGCATTCCAAAGTGCAATGCCGCGTCTTTCTCCAATCATAAGCGCTATGGGTTTAGCACTTGGATTTTGAGGGTAATAACGTGGCCCAACATGCCCATCATTAAACAAATAAATGTATTGGGGTAACAATTTCACACGAAGAACATATGAGCCACCACCCTTAAATATCTTTTCAGACCGATAACGATGCGTGGATTGTGAAATTGCCTTGTTGTAAAGTGCACCACCCGTAAATGTAATAGCAACCTGACCAGAGTTTGTTCCAGCTAGGTAGTAGCCGTAATTGGAGCTAATCACAGAATTAAACGTAACGCCAGACTGTGAGTATTGTGTTGTGGGCACATAGTTTTGTGCTGCTGCCTTAGCTGTGGTAGACCCCACTAACTTCTGGGTACCATCCTGCATATTGTAACTAAGAGCTGCAGGAGCATCGTTTGGCATCGACGAAATATAACCAGAAACGCCCGCGAAGGGCCAAGCAGCCACAAGTCTGGTGCGAACACGAGCACCTAGTCGCTTCAAAGCAAAACTAATAGATTGCTGTCGTTGCGGAAGAATAGTTACATTAGTGGTTCTTGCCACCATGGCCCTTTGGGCATTAGTATGATGAACAGTGAGCGTCACACCATTGCGCGAAATATATTCATCGGTGTAACATACAAAGTTATACTGACGCCCCGACTCGAGTGTGATATAAGCATTGGTGTGCGCATCGGCCATAAAATGACCCGTGGCGAGATTAAACCGCCCTTTAATCTCACCTATCATTTGCCCACTACCCACCGCGAAGGCCACAATGGTATAATGATTATCGGTTTTAAGGGCGCGTGTCTGAGCTGCTTTATCGTTTAAATCGCGCTCAACGGTTATTTCTGCCTCTAATCCGTTACCCATATCAATCGTATCAATGCCGCAAGGTTGGGCCAGAGAGCGCACCTCTGCATCGTCGCCAAATTGTTCTTCGGCCATCGTAAAGAGCACGCCCTTATTATCTTTCTCAACTGGTTGCGCCATTTCGTCTACACCGTCTTTAGAGCAAGAAATAAAAACACTGCTCACCACCATTAGTAATATGGTGACACTAGAAATAAAATTAAATCGCTTCATCCTATTATCTCTCCATTATTAAGATTAAACTTAGTGGCTTCTATCCCCCGAACCTTCAACTACAACTTCTCTACCGCATAAGCCGTGCAAACCTAAAGGTTTTACAACACGCTGCACAAATGCATCTTTCTTTATGTTGATGATTACAACACTAGTAAAGGCGAAAGGGTGTTTTCTTGGTTCTAGCCTCTTGAGGAAAGCCTCTACATCATTCTCACTAACTCTTTTATTCATGGTATTTAATTATTTTGTCAAAACAACTTCATCGTCGCAACATAAGAGTAATGGTTACATTCGATAAAAGTTGTTGCCTGTGTTTCCCAAAAATGCTCTCGGCATTGTAACTGTCTGGCAATTTAAAGTTGCCAGACGGTTGCCTCATTGAAGTCAAACAGTGACCTTTGGGCTGAAGTTCGCACAGACTTATTTCTTGTCTCATGGGTTAATTATTTCACGGTGCAAAGTTAAACGTTTTTCGTATATATTCCAAATAAAAATCGAAGATATTGTAAATATTTTTTAATTCACCATTCATAAAAAGGCTTTCAACACATGCACTTAATGAATTGTTCTTTTTATTACATATAAAACACGTTATATACTTTATATCAACGTAAAACATAACTTTATTAAAGTAATGTTACTTGTAATAAAACACAGATTATCAGCAAAAAAGCAAGCAACAATTAACAAAAAAGTTCTTAATAAAAACAAAAAATAAAAACTGTTCTTTTTATAACCTATCTCGTGTTATTTAACTGAGTTAAACCCCTACTCAATGAACCATTACGCACTAAAATAATCGTGGTTATTACAACATCGTTGCACGGTGATAACGCCTCTTAGGAGTATTAGAAATAGAAGAAACTAGATTTAATATTGAAACATAGGATTAGACAAGAGTCGAAATATTGCAGATAGTTTTTAATGTGTACACATTATTTATAAACCTTGTTAAATCGGGTAATATTTCTTTACAATACACCATCCCACAAACCAACCCTTCTAGCGAAAATTAACGCCCCAAAGCATGCTTTTTGCCCATTTTTTGGCCTTAGACACTAAATTTTTGAACCACTTTTGAGCGCAAAAACGGCTTTTTGCATCATTTTGCCCTTCTATTTTCTCGCCAACGCTCGATTTTGCTCCGCTCTGAAAACAATCTTTAGCCGTAAAAACACTACTTTTTAGGTGGTTTTAGCCACAAAAAAACAGGTTTTTGGTACTATTTTGCCAATGTAAAACGCTCAAAACTTTTCAAAAGGCTATGTTTTGAGCTGCGTTTTGCACCATTTAGCCTTGCGTTTTGTAGGAGTTAGCACTGCGTTTTGCATGAGTTAGCACTGCGTTTTGTAGGAGTTAGCACTGCATTTTGCATGAGTTAGCACTGCGTTTTGTACCAAATAGCCTCTTTTCTCACATAAAACACCGTTTATTTTATCAAAAATCCGTTTTATTAGCATTTATCAGCTAACCATATTTTCCATCCTAACAAACCTCCGCGAGAATCGATTATTTGCGAGCGAGTGGACAGTTGATGAAAAAAAACGCGCTCACAATGTTAAATTTTGCACCAAATATTTTACAACACAGAGAACATATATCCATGTTAACCCAAAACAAAACTTGAAGAACGAAAGTGCTTACACGCAATACGACACAAGCAACACCCATTCAGCGCGCGAGAATGAGCAACACAGCAATTTGCCTCTCTTACGATATCCGAATAAGAAAGAGCCTTGAAAACAGGCAAACAACAAGCCTTCAGGCGTTTATCTCACCACTAAACGCCTTCGCCGTTGCGCCTGTGGGTATTACCAGGTTGCCTTATTGCGCACAGCACCCCCCTAGTGCAAATAAAAAAAGCAAATAGGTTGGCTAAACAACTAATGCGCAAAGCATTAACCTGCTGCAAACCTATTTGCTTGATATTATCATTATGAGTCTTATTGCCGCCACGCCAAACATGCGCCAACATCCCATCACCTTAATGCCGCTTGCTCACACTGAAGCAACTGCAGCCTGTTTTCTCCTCGTTAGAGGTGCAAATGATGCCCCATACGGTCTTGTTTGGTTTTAAGATAGTTGTAATCGTACTCGTTGGGATGCACCTCTAGAGGCACATTCTCGGTAATTTCAAGTCCGTAGGCCTCCAGCCCAACACGCTTAACGGGATTATTGGTCATGAGTCTCATTTTATGCACGTGCAGATGGCGAAGCATTTGTGCCCCACATCCATAGTCGCGTTCATCGGGTTTGAAACCCAGGTGCACATTAGCGTCAACGGTGTCGTAGCCTTGTTCTTGCAGTTTATAGGCCGCAATCTTGTTCATCAAGCCAATGCCCCTACCCTCTTGTTGCATATAGATAAGCACACCGCGTCCCTCTTTCTCAATCATCTCCAGCGCATGGTGCAGTTGGTCGCCGCAGTCGCATCGCAAACTGCCGAGGATGTCGCCCGTGGCACACGATGAATGCACGCGCACCAGCAGTTCGTCGTCGTCTTTCCACTCGCCCTTAGTAAGTGCAAAATGTTCTAAGCCATTACTTACTTGCCTAAAGGGGGTAAGTTTAAAATGGCCGTACTTAGTGGGCATTTCCACAGTTTGTCCCACTTCGATGAGCGATTCGGTCTTCAATCGATAAGCAATCATATCCTTAATGCTAATCAGCTTCAGTCCATATTTATCAGCCATAACCTTCAGTTCGGGCAAGCGAGCCATCGTTCCGTCTTCGTTCATAATCTCCATCAGTGCACCAGCTGGATATAAGCCCGCCATACGGCAGAGGTCAACAGCAGCCTCGGTATGTCCACTGCGTCTCAACACACCATTATCTTGAGCATAAAGCGGATTGATATGCCCAGGGCGGCCAAAGGTAGCGGGCGTAGACGCGGGGTCGGCCAAGGCGTTAATGGTGGCAGCGCGGTCGTGTATCGACACGCCAGTGGAGCATCCCTCCAGTTTATCCACAGTAACGGTGAACGGTGTGCCAAGCACCGAGGTGTTATCACTTACTTGATGTGGCAGATTTAGTTCTTTACAACGCGACAAGGTGATGGGTACGCAGAGCACGCCTCTAGCATGTTTCAGCATGAAGTTCACCATCTCGGGAGTAATTTTTTCAGCAGCAGCGATAAGGTCGCCTTCATTTTCGCGGTCCTCATCGTCAACAACAATCACGAACTTACCCTCTTTGAAGTCCGCTATTGCCTCTTCTACGCTATTGAGTTTTATTTCTTGCATTTCGGTTTATATTTAATGTATTCGTTCTGATCTAATTTGTGCGCTAACACTGCAGCAACCCATGCGGACTGCAAATGCCGTGCAGCGATGAAAAGCTATGTTTTGTAAGCGGGGTATAAGCAAGCAGCCCAAGCCACAGCCCCGTAAACGATATGGTCAACCATCAAACATACTGGCCTACAGAAGCCGCCTGTCCATCTCCCTTTAAAGTAGTTGGCCTGAGTAATTGGCCCTTTTATCGTTGTTGTCACGATGTGACCGCTATTGTCTACAGATTATTTACCCAGCGATACAATTATTTCGTCTGTCGCATCTCAATACAATTTCTCTATCTGCGCAATAATCTGGTTATTATTTTGCACCACCACGCGCAAGTCTTTAAGCAGCCTCAGCCTAAAACGCCACATTCTGATATACAACACCAGCCCAACGGGCACCACAATAGCCGCCACCGTGTTGAGCCATTGCCTATTAAAGGGTCGCGTATGCGCCTTTACCGACATCACGGGGTAGGCATTAAGCAGATTCAAAATCAGCTTATCGCGCGTATTACCCAAATCGTCAATAGCCGTCTCGAGCAGTCGATTAATCTCCGCCATCTCGTTATCGGGTTGATATTCAAAGAACACCCGCTTCACGTTTGGAGGTGTTTTCAGTTTGTGTGCTTCGGCATAAGCCTGAGCCCTAGCCGTTACCTCGTTCAGCAATTCAATATTTTGCTTATAATTGGGTTCGTTAATAATCACCTCTTTAGCCATGATGTTGCGTTTCTGTCGTATGCCTAGCAGATTGAAAAGCAGCTCGCGGTAGACATCAAAGTTAAACACGGCCGAGTCTTTATTGGCCTTATAAGTAACAAACACGGCCAAGGGCGTGAGCACCATCGTGGCCAACAGTTCGCCAAACCACACGGCCCATATTCCACGTCGCGCCATTTGATAGCCCGTGTTATCGAGGATGTAATACACAATAAACACCAACACCGACACGATAACCGGAATACCCAGTCCACCTTTACGAATGATTGTGCCCAGCGGAGCCCCGATAAAGAAGAAGATAAGACATGAGAGGGCCACCAAGAACTTTTTGTATATCTCAATCTTATGTTGCCTTATCATTCTGTTAGCATCTTCGGTTAACATGGACTTAAACTCCATGTCGGAGGCAACAGACTGCACTTGCGAACGTGCTGCGGCCAAAACATTTCGTTTGTCGTCGCCATTAAGTTTTGCAAAAGCGCTATCCACGTTGAAAGCAGTGTTTGTCGACTCTTTTACAGCAGCCACCGTGTCGGCCTTAGTCATAAGCGAGGTACTGAAATAATTGGCTTGCACCTCTTTATAAAACACCCGCCCGATACTGTCGTTGTTGGTTTCCAGCGAGTCGAGGTCGCGATAAAGTCGCTTCAAGCCCTTGCCTCGAGCGTCTCCTGAGAACAGTTCGGCATCGGTCATGCTAAAATCTCCGTCAAAATCTATCAGCGTTTTCTTTTCCAAAAACGTTTCTCTACGGAAAGGGGCAGCAGCATTACTACCCATCTCTTGCGCTTGATTAGAAAACCATTCGCCATTCCAGAGCGTGAGTAGCAAGTGTTTTCTTTCGGCCGTTGTCTGCAACATGCCCGAGTCTGCCAATATAATTTCAGAGTCTTCGTAGCTGTTGCTCATGCGATAAATCATTATCCCATAAAACTTTCCAGTTTTATTATCCTTCTTTTGCACATAGATGTTGCTATTGGGGATGCCATCATAGAACACCCCTTCGGGTATTCCCAGTTCAGGACTCTTCTGCTTCATCGAGATAAGCAGCTGCGAAAGCTTGATGGTTGAATAAGGTCCGATATTGTTTTGAAACACAAACGACGTGACACTGATAAGACTGCACACCACCACCAACGAACTAAACGTGCGTGTAAGCGAAATACCAGCCGACTTGATGGCGGTTAACTCCGAACTTTCGCCAAGATTTCCAAAGGTGATAAGCGAGGAAAGCAATATGGCTAAGGGCAAAGCCTGCGGCACCATCACCAAGGCCATCCACCAAAAGAACTGTGCTAGCACCTCTATTGTTAGACCCTTGCCCACCAGTTCGTCTACCGAGCGCCACAAGAACTGCATCATCAGCACAAAAAGGCAGATGAAGAACGTTCCGAGAAACAGCATCCCGAACTGCTTACAGATAAATATGTCTAGTTTTTTTATTCTTAACATGTCGTTATGATTAAGCCCATTCGCAACATTCTGTCTGTCGAGCGTGGCCTTATCTGTGCAAAATTAGCACAAAAATATAAGAAACGGCAAGTTTGTTGCCGATAATTTCCATCATAGCAGCACACCAACCCACAGCATAACATATTTTACACATCACCCTATACGTGGGTTTAAAAATAATCGGTATATTTGCAACGTCAACTATAAACCATTTCATTATGCGAAACGCCATGCATTTCACCGTCTGGCTGTTTATGGCCATGCAAGCTTCTGTAGCCTTTTCTCAAACAGAAAAGACCGACAGCATAACGCCAAAAGATTCGACTCAAACAGTAAAAATTGAAAGAAAAGACAGCATTCCACTAAAAACAACCGACCGAATGCTGAAAGAAGTGGTGATATTTGGTAGGCGACCCTCGATAAAATTCAACCTAAAAGACAACTCGATTAACGCTCAACTACAGAATATCCGCCCTGGCAACCTTAATTTTAACGTCTTAGGCTTTCTGGGTTACTTATTTAAATTGATAAAGGTGAACGGCCATACCGAGACAAAAGCCGAACACACTCAACGCATTTTGCGCGAATACGACTTTGTGGCGCCACAACTTCCGATGAAAAAAGAAGAGAAAAAATAATTCCCTTAATTTAATACGTCCCACTAACTACACCTTATTAATAAGCGTGCAGCAATAAAGCATATACTTAACACAAACAACGAAGCTGATAAATGGTGATTGGCTGCACTAACACTATTCACCCATCTAAATCGCTAAAACCTAGAAACACTGTCTTCTTGATTTGTACACTTCATTTAATTCTAAGCAAACCCAAGAAGTACACTCAGCCATTGCACAACTTGAGTATTTAATACAGAAAGGAATTAGTAATACAACGAAAACCAAATTAAAGGCAAAACAAGCCCAAAGGTGCGACGAAACGCGTAAGAAAGGCGCCTAACACTGCGCGTAACAATAGTAAAAGAGGCAAATGCGACGTCTTGAAAAGGGTGTATTAATAAATATTAAAAAGACGAAAAGCAAACAACAGCGAGCCGTTATTATTCGTAACTTTGCATTGTAAAAACCAAACAAAAACGTATAGTTTTCTAAGTAGGGTAACAACAATTTGCAAAACAGCAACTAAATAGCATTATATAAATGGTATGAAACAAAAGAAATGGTTAATGTTGGCGGTCTGTTCAGCCCTCTTGGCTGCATGTGGTGGCAAGGGCGACATAAAAATGGGCGACAACGAATATCCCGTTATGACGGTTGGTACGCAAGGCTCGGAAACCCAAACCACCTATCCAGCCTCTATTAAGGGCGTGCAAGACGTGGAGATAAGGCCCAAAGTGTCGGGTTTTATCACAAAATTGTGTGTGCAAGAAGGTCAAGTGGTGAAGGCAGGACAGTTGCTTTTTGTGATAGACAATACCACTTATCAGGCTCAAGTGCGCCAAGCCCAAGCTGCTTTAAATTCGGCCAAGGTGCAATTAAATACCACTAAACTTACTTTCGATAACAGCAAGAAACTGCACGAACGCAATGTTATCGGTTCTTACGAACTGCAAACGGCTGAAAACAACTATGAAAACGCTCGTGCGGCTGTGGCTCAAGCACAAGCTTCGTTGGCATCGGCCAAAGATATGCTAGGGTTTTGCTTCGTAAAGAGTCCGGCTAACGGCATAGTTGGCAGTCTGCCTTACAAGGTGGGTGCACTGGTTAGTGCGCAAAGCGTTGAACCATTAACAACGGTTTCGAACGCCTCTTCGGTGGAAGTGTATTTCTCTGTGACCGAGAAAGATGTGCTCGACATGAGCAAGCGTGCTGGTGGAACACATGCTGCTATTGAAGATTTCCCTGAAGTGAAACTAAAATTGGCCGACGGAACCCTATATCAACACCCAGGAAAAGTGGTAAAAATGAGTGGTGTTATCAATCAGGCAACGGGTGCTGTGTCGCTTATTGCCCGCTTCCCCAACCCCGAACATCTGCTTAAGAGTGGAGCTTCGGGCACAATTATTGTGCCACGCGTGAGCAACAACAGCCTTGTTATTCCTCAAAGTGCAACAACCGAAATTCAAGATAAGGTGTTTGTGTATAAGGTTGGCCCCAAAAACCAGGTGAGATACACCGAGATTACCGTCGATCCACAAAACGATGGCAACAACTATGTGGTTACTGGCGGACTGAAAGCTGGCGATAAGATTGTTACCCGCGGACTAACCACGCTGAAAGATAGTCTTGAAATTGTGCCTCTCACCGAGGAACAATATCTCAAAAAGGTGTCTGACGCTGCCAAGATGGGCAAAAACCAGAGTAGCGTTGACGGGTTTATGAACATGATGAAGAAGTAAAAACAATAGTCTTTAAGTTCTTAGGTTATTCATTTTAAGGTTTTGAGTTTTGCATGGTGAACTTCAACGGCTATGCATTACCTGTTGCGACATAAGCAAGCGACAGCACTTGATGGCTCAAGCCTAACTAGGTTAGCCTTGCCACAGCAAGGTATTGGGGGCATTTGCCAGCCAATCGTAGACCAACAAAGCAGCGAATCCCTTAGCAGCAAGCCTCGAAAACGAAGTAAACTCACGAACTTAAATACTCAACAACAAGGAATATGACTTTTACAAGATTCATACAACGCCCAGTACTCTCCACGGTTATCTCTGTGTTCTTGGTGCTACTGGGTCTTATCGGCATCGTGTCGCTGCCCATTGCGCAGTATCCCGACATTGCACCGCCCACCATTTCGGTGATGGCGCACTATCAGGGAGCCGATGCCCAAACGGTTCTTAACTCCGTGGTGGTGCCTCTTGAAGAGAGCATCAACGGCGTGGAGAACATGACCTACATGGAAAGTACTGCCACAAACGATGGTACGGCTATGATTACCGTATATTTTAAGCAAGGCGTTAATGCCGACATGGCCGCCGTGAACGTGCAAAACCGCGTGCAACAGGCACAAGCACTGCTGCCTGCCGAGGTAACGCAGGTGGGTGTAACCACGTCGAAACGTCAAACGAGTAACGTTATCATGTATAGTATCACGTCGACCGACGGACGATACGACGCCAAGTTTATCACCAACTTCAACGAAATCAATATCCAGCCCGCCATCAAACGTGTACAGGGTGTGGGCAACGTGCAATCGTTTAGCTCCAGCACCTATTCTATGCGTGTGTGGCTGCAGCCCGACAAGATGAAACAATACGGTCTTATGCCTAGCGATATTACTGCTGCATTGGCCGAACAAAACATTCAAGCCGCGCCTGGTTCGTTTGGCGAACAAAGCAATGTAGCTTTTGAATACACCATGCGCTATAAAGGAAGACTCAAAACGCCCGAAGAATACGGCAACATCATTATCAGCAACAACACCCAGGGCCAAACGCTTTACCTCAAAGACGTGGCCAAAATTGAACTGGGCGAGCTGGGTTATGCCGTGAAGATGAAGAACGATGGCCATGCTTCGGTAATGGGTATGGTGCAACAGATTGCTGGTTCTAACGCCACACAGATTGCGCAAGACGTGAAGAAGGTGCTTGAAGAGCAATCTAAGACCTTCCCTCCAGGCCTTGTTTATAAGATAAACTACGATGTAACCGAGTTTCTTTTCGCTTCTATTGAAGAAGTTATCATGACCTTGGTTATCACCTTTGTGCTGGTGTTCCTCGTGGTTTATATCTTCTTGCAAGACTTCCGTTCAACGCTCATCCCGCTCATCGCCGTGCCTGTGTCGCTCATTGGTACGTTCCTTTTCTTGTGGATGTTTGGTTTCTCCATCAACTTGCTCACGCTTTCGGCCTTGCTGTTGGCCATTGCCATTGTGGTAGACGATGCCATCGTGGTGGTCGAGGCCGTTCATGCCAAGCTCGATATGGGTTATAAGAGTTCGAAGGTGGCTGCCATCGATGCCATGAACGAGATTTCGGGTGCCATTATCTCCATTACACTGGTTATGGCCTGCGTGTTTGTGCCTGTATCGTTTATCAGTGGCACGTCGGGAACATTCTATCGCGAGTTTGGTGTTACTATGGCCGTGTCTATTGTTATCTCGGCTATCAACGCACTCACCCTTTCGCCTGCGCTATGTGCCATTTTGCTTAAGCCTCATGCCGATGGCGAACACGGCAAAAAGTCGTCGTTCATCGACCGTTTCCACACCGGTTTCAACGTGGCTTTCAACAAGATGCTGGGCAAATACCGCAAAGGCGTTGAAAACCTTATTGGTCATCGCATCATAACAGGTATCGCTGTAGTGGTGGGAATTGTGGTTTTAGCCTTTACAATGAGCACCACTAAGACAGGACTTGTGCCCAACGAAGACACAGGTACACTATTTGTAACCATCTCGTTGCCTCCCGCTACTAGCCAGGAGCATACGCAAGAGGTGGTAAACCAAGTGGACGAGATGCTGGCCAACAACCCCATGATTCAAAGTCGCGAACAAATTGTGGGCTATAACTTCATTGCAGGCCAGGGTTCAGACCAAGCCACGTTTGTACTTAAACTTAAACCCTTTGAAGAACGCACCAGCGGATTCTTCTATAAGCTATCAGGCCTGTGGCAAGGTGATGGCATTATGCGTTTCTTTGTAGACGTGCGCAGCTCTAACCTTGTACTTGCCACCATCTATAAACAAATCTCTAGCATCAAGGGAGCGCAGATTTTGGCTTTTGGTTCGCCCATGATTCCTGGTTATGGTCTCACCAATAGCGTTACGTTCACCATGCAAGATAAGACGGGTGGCTCGATAGACCATTTCTTTAAGATTACACAAGACTACCTAAAGGCGCTGAACGAGCGCCCCGAAATACAGAACGCTATGACCACTTACAACCCCAACTACCCACAATATATGGTGGATGTGGATGTGGCCAAGTGTAAACAAAGCGGCATTAGTCCGCGCGTGGTGCTGGCAACGCTGCAAGGTTATTATGGCGGTATGTACGCTTCCAACTTCAACAGCTTTGGTAAGCTCTATCGTGTGATGATACAAGGAGATGTAGCCAGCCGTATGAAACCAAGCGACATCACCAACATCTATGTGCGCACAGCACAAGGTATGGTGCCCGTAAGCGAATATTGCACACTCAAGCGTGTGTATGGCCCATCCAATGTGCGTCGCTTCAACCTCTTCACCAGTATCAATGTCAATGCCACACCCGCCGAAGGCTATTCTTCGGGCGAGGTTATCAAAGCCATTGAAGAGGTGGCAGCACAGACATTGCCCACGGGTTATGGTTACGATTTCTCGGGCCTTACCCGTTCAGAGCACGAACAAAGCAACACCACGGCCATCATTTTCGCCCTCTGCTTGTTGTTCGTTTACCTCATTCTCTCGGCACAATACGAGAGTTATCTGCTTCCCTTCTCGGTAATTTTGTCGTTACCCTTCGGTTTAGCAGGTGCATTCATCTTTACACAGCTATTCGGTCACCAGAACGACATCTACATGCAGATTGCCCTTATCATGCTCATTGGTCTGCTGGCTAAGAACGCCATCCTCATTGTTGAGTTTGCTTTGGAACGTCGACGCACGGGTATGGCCATCAAGTACAGCGCCATCTTGGGTGCAGCATCGCGTCTGCGACCCATCTTAATGACTGGTTTGGCCATGGTTATTGGTCTGTTACCCATGATGTTTGCTAGCGGTGTGGGCAAAAACGGTAACCAAACGCTGGGTGCAGCAGCCGTTGGCGGTATGCTCATCGGTATGATATTACAGATATTTGTTGTGCCCGCGCTGTTCGTTATCTTCCAATATCTACAGGAGAAAATCAAGCCTTTGGAATTTAACGACGAAGAAAACCGTGAAGTAAAAAGCGAGTTGAAACAGTATGCACGCCAAATGGCGATAGAAAAAGACATGAAATCAAAACAATGAAGATAAAGAATTTCATCATCCTGGCACTTGCAGCCCTAGCCTTAACGGGCTGCAAGAGCCTCTATGGCAAATACGAACGTCCTGAGGTTAACGCCAAAGGGGTGGTTCGTTCGCCTCTTTCAGACACCGACACGCTGGCTGTTACCGATACGGCTAGCTTTGGCAACCTGCCTTGGCGAAGCGTGTTTACCGACCCACAACTGCAATCGCTCATTGCCACAGCGCTTGAGCACAACTACGATTTGCTCAATGCGGCACTCAACGTGCAGGCTGCCGAGGCACAATTAAAGTCGGCCCGCCTGGCTTTCTTACCTTCGTTTGCCTTCTCTCCGCAGGGCACCATCAGCTCGTGGGATGGTAATGAAGCGGTAAAAACCTATTCGCTACCCGTTTCGGCCAGCTGGACCATCGATCTCTTTGGTTCGCTTCTCTCGGCCAAACGCAGTTCGCAAATGGCACTTTTGGGCATGAAAGACTATCAACTGGCTGCTCGCACCAAGCTCATTGCCAACGTTGCCAACCTGTATTACACGCTGCTGATGCTGGATAAAGAATTGGTGCTGATAGACGAAATGGAAAAATTGGCCAAAGACACATGGGAAACCATGAAGCTACAAAAAGAATATGGCAGCGTTCGTTCTACTGGGGTGCAGAGTGCCGAGAGCAATTACTATTCGGTTCAGGCTCAAAAAGTGGGGTTGAAACGCCAGTTGCGCGAGGCCGAAAACGCCCTATCGCTATTGCTGGGACAATCGGCCGGCATCATCGCCCGTGGCACTTTCGACAATCAAAACCTGCCAACCAACTTCTCTACAGGCATTTCTCTGCAACTGCTCAACAATCGTCCCGATGTGCACGCTGCCGAAATGTCGCTCGCTCAATGCTTCTACAATGTGCAAACTGCCCGTAGCAGGTTCTACCCCACCCTCACTCTTAGTGGGCAAGGTGGCTATACCAACAGCGGCGGTATGGGCATCACCAACCCCGCAAAACTGCTTCTCACTGCTGTTGGTAGCTTGGTGCAACCCATTTTCCAACGCGGACAAATCATTGCAGGTCTTAAAGTGGCCAAAATACAATACGAACGCGCCTACAACACCTGGCAGCAAGCGGTGTTAAGTGCTGGCAACGAGGTGAGCAACGCCTTGGTGCTCTATAATGCTTCGGCCGAAAAGAGCGCCATCGAGGCCAAACAAATCGCCACACTTCGCCAGAATGTAGAAGACACCAAGCTACTGCTCTCTGAGAGTCGCGGTAGCTACCTCGAAGTTATCACCGCCCAACAGTCTTTGCTTAACGTAGAACTGTCTAAGGTGCAAGACGACTTCTACAAGATGCAAGCCGTTGTTAATCTCTATATGGCCTTGGGAGGCGGCAAATAAGTGTGTGCATTTTTAAGTTTATGAGTTTTTGAGCTTTTGAGTTCATGAGTTCTTTTGAGATGACGAATATCAGAATATAGAACAGTTCGATAATGTCTCATAGGCATGTACAATTGTTCTGATTGCAGGGTAGGCAAACCAGATTGTCGGTGTGTTTACATGTTAAACCTTACGCAGGCAAACATCGCTACCCCAGCTGTTCACTAACATCCAGCACAAGAACTCATCAACTCAAAAACTCATCAACTCAAAAACTCAAAAACTCATCAACTCAAAAACTCAAAAACTCAAAAACTCAAAAACTCAAAAACTCAAAAACTCAAAAACTCAAAAAACTCACAAACTCATCAACCCACAAACTCACAAACTCATCAACTCATCAACTCATCAACTCAAAAACTCACATTATGTCAAGCGATATAAGTTCAAGAGCAGAGGTGTCGCCTCGCGCCAAGATAGGCGACAACTGCAAAATTTACCCCTTCGTCTACATAGAAGACGATGTAGAGATTGGCGACAACTGTGTTATCTACCCCTTTGTGAGCATCCTTAACGGCACACGCATGGGCAGTGGCAACAGCGTTTATCAATGTTCGGTGTTGGGAGCGTTGCCCCAAGACTTTAATTTCGTGGGCGAAAGGTCGTTCCTCATCATCGGCAACGACAACACCATCCGCGAGAATGTGGTAATCAACCGCGCCACGCACGAGGGTTGCAAAACCGTTATTGGCAATCACAACTTCCTGATGGAGGGTGCACACATCTCGCACGACACGCAAGTGGGCAACGATTGCGTGTTTGGCTACGGCACAAAGATTGCAGGCGACTGCGAAATTGGCAACGGCGTGATATTCTCAACGAGTGTTATCGAGAACGCCAAGACGCGTGTTGGCGACCGCGCCATGATTCAAGCGGGCACAACTTTCTCGAAAGACGTGCCTCCCTACATCATCCTTGGCGGTAAACCGCTGGCCTACGGCGGCGTAAACACCGTGATGTTGAAAGCCGATGGCGTAGCCCCCAAAACCATAAAGCACATCGCCAACGCATACCGCTTGGTGTTCCACGGCCAAACAAGCGTGTTCGACTCGGTGCTCCAGGTGAAAGAACAAGTGCCCGACAGCCCCGAAATACGCAACCTCGTGCAGTTTATTGAAGCCACAGAGGGCGGTATTGTTACTAAGATGTAAACCCCACACACACCAAAAATTTACCATTGGCAAGCCCAACACCTGCAAATGCAAGCTTGCGCAATCAATATGTAAAGCCATGCCGTTGCCCCCAAAGGGCGTGGCATGGCTTTTTTCTAGCAAGAAGATAAAACACCTATCAGCCATTACACCGTTTATCAAGTATTTTTCGGCGTTGGCTTAATGGCTTTCTGTTCACCTTCCGTTTGTTTGCCAACATCTTTCCTGTCTTATTTTCTTAAGGCAGGTTCTAAAATTACCTTTACTGTATTTTTAGCTTTTAGCTGAGCAGGTTTTGCTTACTTCTTGAAGGAGCATAGTGAACTATGCGACTGAAAGAGTAAGCGAAAGAATATCCATTATATGCTAACAAACATATTATCAGCAGAATAACGAATTGATAAATTGCTTATTTTTGCAATCAAAAGGCAGCTTATAGTTCAATCTTTGGGTTGGTAAAACCACATTAAACATCACATAACATTGTCATTAGAAAACCCTTCCATGTATGGAGAATCCATCCTTTAGGATGTAGAAAAAGTATATCTCGCAAACATCATTATAACCACAAAATGAAAAATTATAATGAAAAAGAATGTAAAGATGGCGAATGTAATCGCGCCAATGATTTGGTTATGCGTCTTGCTGATTTGCGCTTGTAGTCAACAAGAATACGATGTAGGTGTGTCGCTACCAGAGAAGGTTACAAACAAAGATGCTCAACGATTTGTTGAAGCGTTAAAAGCCTCGACCGACCAGCACCACATATGGTTCAGAAAAGATTAGTTACAAACCCATTAAATGTTAAGACGATGAAGAAGTTATTTATTTTGTTCTTTACGCTATGCTTTGGCCTCACCATGCACGCTCAAAACACGCAGACGGATGCGGAACGTGAAAGGGAAAATAAGATGATCGAAGCGTTCTTGCCTACCCTTGATGCACGTAGAAGAGAATTTGTTGGCCAACCCGCCAAAAAGCTTTTTGATGTTATTAGGGGCAGTGCCTTTAAAATAAGGAACGTTAGCCCAAAAGAAACAAGTCCGTGGGCAGAATATAAAGGCAAGATGTGGGTATATGGACTATCCTTATTTAACAAGCCGGCACAACAAGCAATGAAAGATAAAGAAGTCTATCGCATTAGCATCATTTTAGATATTCGTTGGGAGTCCAGCGCCTTTTGGGATTCTGTCAGTCCAGCTGGGCCTGCCTGGATGGAGGCTGTTATCCAAAAGTGCCTTGACGCAAAGGTAAAGGAAGTGTCTTGGGAACACTTCTATATACCCGAACGTAAGACATCTAGTGACAAGTAAGGCTAACTCGTTTAATACATATTGGCGCAAAAAGTAAAGCGAGATAGTACGCCATATGTATAAAATCTATGTCTTGCCTTGCGTGGGTGTGGCATACGTACCCGCGCAAGGGCATTAGAAGGCTTGCATGCCATTGCTATATAGACAGTATACAGACGTACAACGTATGATGCAAATGAGCTAAATAAAATATTGAAACGATGAGAAAATTATTTACATTGATGGCTGCAATGCTGTTTAGCATCGCCATGTATGCTCAAAATGCGCCAACCGCTGAAGAGCAAGAACGAGAAAACAAAGCTATCGAAGCTTTCTTGCCTACCCTTGATGCACGGAGAAGCGAATTTGTTGGCCAACCCGCCAAAAAGCTTTTTGATGTTATTAGAGGCAGTGCCTTTAAAATAAGGAACGTTAGCCCAAAAGAAACAAGTCCGTGGGCTGAATATAAAGGCAAGATGTGGGTATATGGACTATCCTTATTTAACAAGCCTGCACAACAAGCAATGAAAGACAAAGAGGTCTATCGCATTAGCATCATTTTAGACATTCGTTGTGAATCCAGTGCCTTTTGGGATTCTATCAGTCCAGCTGGGCCTGCCTGGATGGAGGCTGTTATGCAAAAGTGTCTTGACGCAAAGGTAAAGGAAGTGTCTTGGGAGCATTTCTATATACCTGAACGAAAGACATCGAGTGAGAAATAAAGCTAACATGTTTGATACATATTGGCGCAAAAAGTAAAGCGAGATTGTGCGCCATATGTATAAAATCTATGTCTTGCCTTGCGTGGGTGTGGCATATACGCCCACGCAAACGTTTTAATGGGGAATGGTGGCTTCTCATGTAAAGGCCGTTACGGCCATCTTTACACAACCCCTATATAGGCTAAATGCTAGAGCTGAATATTTAACCCAAATCGATCATTACACCACAATGTTTCTAGATTTCTTGTATTTGGGTTGTTATATTCACTCAAATTCTCTCAACTCACATCAAAGTCGTTTTGACTTTTAGTACTTCTGCAAGGTGTGCGGAGTGTAGTACAAGTCATCTCACTGGCTTATAAAATCACTACCTCCTACAACTCCAGAAGTAACAAACCCACCAACCCACTAACTAGCAAGTTCATCAACTAAAAACTCAAACACCCAAAACCTTAAATTATTGTTTTTATTTTACATTTTCATTCTTATTTTCGCTCAATTCTAGCGAAAATATTAGTTAAAAAGTCGGCAAAAGAACTCTTTTTCTTCCCTTTCACACCTTAAAGTTGGTCAGTTTTTAAGACCATCTTCTGCATTTTGCACCATTTTACCTTTCTAGTTTGGTTGCCACCCCGTATTTTCTCAAGTCCAATTTCTCACTTTTAGCCCCTAAAACTCTACTTTTTATGGCTATTTTGCCCCTTTCAGCTTTGTTTTTCATAACTATAAAAGGTTTTGTTTATACAATTACTATGGATAATTATGCCAAACCGCTTCGCATTTAGCACCATTTCACCTTGCGTTTAGCACCAAAACGCATTGCATTTAGCACCAAAACGCACGCCATTTAGCACCAAAACGCATTGCATTTAGCAGCAAAACGCATTGTATTTAGCAACAAATAGCCCCGAAAATGGTGTAAAAGGCGACCCCTTCAAATAAAAATTCATTTTACCAACATTCACATGCCACCCTTTTTTACATCAAAACAAACCTTCGCGAGAATCGATTATTTGCGGCAAGGTGGACGATTGGTGAACAGAAGTGGCACTCATAATGTTAAAATCCTTACCAAAAACTAGACAAAACACAATTACGTTGTATGCACACGAATGGCAACGGCGAGCAAAAAATGTACGTCTGTTATACCACTACAAGCACCTTGTAGTGTTTGGTATTGCCACAAACAGTGTTGTATGCTGCGGCTTGTTGAATGCTTTGGCTCTTAAATGCCCCTTTGATTGGTAAGAGAAAGAGTTATAGTGTAATTTAAACAGCTGCAGGAAATGTGATTTGCAGCACTAATTATAATTGTCTGCATGCATTAAAAACAACAACCGATAGTCTGTTGAGAACTTGTAAATTAGCCTTTAGTTTGCACTCGCGCAATCGTTTGCATAATAAACACCAACATTTCCACCTCACAAGCGCAAACCTCTTATGAATAATGCCTAACTTTACACCTAGTTTACTAACCCCTGAGTCTATGAATTTATATTTTAACATTGATTACCAGACCATCTTCGGAGAAGAATTGGTGCTGAACATTGTAACGAATAACAACAACGGTGAATGCCTAACAACGCAATACCGAATGAGTACTACCGATGGTTTGCACTGGAGTTGCTGCATTAATAAATTGCCCGACACTTGTCAAAGTGCCGTGCAATATTTCTACAGTGTGGATAGTGCAGGCACCACCAAACGCCAAGAGTGGACGTTGCAACCTCACCGACTGGCTATTGGGGCGCTGAAGGCCAATGCCTACCACGTGTACGACCAATGGAATGCCATCCCCGATGATGCCTATCAATACACTTCGGCTTTTACAAAATGCCTTAAACACCGCGAAGTGCAACCCCTTCCTGCTTCTGACTACGAACGCACGCTGCGCCTTGTGGTGCGCGCTCCGCAACTAAGAGCTTCACAACGTTTGGTTTTGGTTGGCGACGACATCGCCCTTGGGGCTTGGTCGTTGGGCCGTGCCCTGCCCATGACCGAGATAAACGATTGCGAGTGGGCCATAGACCTTAATCTTGACGAACTAAATGGTCAACAAGTGGCGGTGAAGGTGGTGGCCATTGATGTCAACAACCGCGTGGCGCCAATGTGGGAGACGGGGTATAACCGCGAATTGCAGTTGCCTCAAATCCACAAAAACGAGGTATGTGTGTACCATTTACAACAAGCCTTCTTCGATTTTTGGGACGAACGCTTTGCTGGTACGCTTGTGCCCGTGTTCTCGTTGCGCACCAAACGCAGCTTTGGCGTGGGCGATTTTGGCGACCTTAAAACCATGATAGATTTTGTGGTGCATACCAATCAGCGCGTGCTGCAGGTGCTGCCCATCAACGATAGCACCACAACGCACACCTGGACCGACTCTTATCCCTATAGTTGCATTAGCATTTTTGCCCTTCATCCGCAGTATGTAGACCTCAATGCACTGCCCTTACTTAAGAACGAAGACGAGCGTAAGGCATTCGAGACATTGAGACAAGAACTAAATGCACTGCCACAGATTGACTACGAACGTGTAAACAACGCCAAAACAGAGTATCTCAAGTTGCTCTTCGAACAAGAAGGTAAGGAGATGATGAAGGCAAACGAATTTAAAACGTTCTTTGAGGAAGAAGCTCGCTGGCTTGTGCCCTACGCTCAGTATTGCCATCTTCGCGATTTGCATGGCACTGCCAACTTTGCGCAATGGCCCGACCACAACACTTGGAACGAGGCCGAACGCAAAGCCCTCTCTACGCCTACGACCAAGGCTTACAAGGAGGTGGCTTTCCATTACTTCGTTCAGTATTTGCTTTACACCCAGATGCGCCAAGCTCACGAATATGCTCGCGCTAAGGGTGTGATACTAAAAGGCGACATTCCTATTGGCGTGAATAGAAATGGTTGCGACGTGTGGACAGAACCACATTACTTCAATCTTAATGGCCAAGCTGGTGCTCCGCCCGACGATTTCTCGGTTAAAGGTCAGAATTGGGGTTTCCCAACCTACAACTGGGACGAGATGTTGCGCGACGATTGCGCCTGGTGGGTGCGTCGTTTCCAAAACATGGCGAAGTTTTTTGATGCTTATCGCATCGACCACGTGCTGGGTTTCTTCCGCATTTGGGAAATTCCCGTGTCGTGTGTAGATGGCCTTTTGGGGCAATTCTCGCCCTCGCTGGGTATGACGCGCGAGGAGATAGAAGCCTATGGCCTGCCTTTTAACGAGGAAGCGTTTACGCGTCCTTTTATTAGCGACTGGGTACTCGACCGCATTTTTGGCGAAAACGCCAACCAAGTGAAGGCCAATTATCTGCAACCGCTGCACGATGACATTTGGGAATTGCGCCCCGAATACGACACGCAACGTAAGATAGAACAGGCTTTTGAGGGCAAGACCGATGAGCCCAACCAATGGTTGCGCGACGGACTCTTTGCCTTGGTAACCGATGTGCTGTTTGTTCGCGACCGCAAAGACCCCTCTAAGTTCCATCCTCGCATCTCTGTGCAGCACGATTTTGTGTACGAAGCCCTATGGGATAAAGACAAAGCAGTGTTTAACCGCATATACAACGACTACTATTATCGTCGCAACAACCAGTTCTGGTATCACGAGGCGATGAAGAAACTGCCCAAACTGGTTGAGGCTACAGGCATGCTTGTATGCGCCGAAGACCTTGGAATGGTGCCCGACTGCGTGGCGTGGGTGATGAACGAACTACGCATTCTCTCGCTCGAAGTACAGTCGATGCCCAAAGACCCCCGTGTGCGCTTTGGCCATCTCTCGACATTCCCCTATCGCTCGGTAAACACATTTAGCAGTCACGACATGCCAACGCTGCGCCAGTGGTGGGACGAGAACTGGGAACGAACGCAAGAATACTACAACACGATGCTCTATAAGGGCGGTCCGGCGCCACATCCGCTCACGGGCTTACTCGCTCGCGAGATTATTTTGCGCCAGCTTCTCTCGCCCTCAATGCTGTGCATACTGAGCATACAAGACTGGCTCGCTATTGATGAAGACCTGCGTTTGCCCGATGCCGACGCCGAACGCATCAATATACCAGCCAATCCGCGACACTACTGGCGCTATCGCATGCACATCAACATCGAAGACCTCATGGCCAATGCGCCTTTCTGTGCAGCTGTTAAGGATATGGTTCAACAAAGCGGCAGATAAGTCTATGCCCTGGTTTAGATGGTTTACGATTTTGTGGTTTGCTCCGCTAGCAATGGCGGCGCAAACCATTTCTTCGCCCAACGGGCAGCTTACTTTAAGGGCATACGTAAGCAAGGGGCAGCCCACCTACGAATTGTTTTATGGCAATGAACCAGTGGTGAAACCATCGCATCTGGGGCTAGAGCTGGCCAACTTCCCCAGTTTGCTCACCAATTTTGAAGTAGCCAGTGTGGACTCGTCGTCGTTTGATGAGACTTGGAAACCTATTTGGGGCGAGAAATCGGCCATACGTAATCGTTATAACGAACTGGCTGTGCGCTTTAAAGAACGCACTGGAGCTTGTCGAGACATGGTGGTGCGCTTTCGTCTCTACGATGAAGGTGTGGGATTTCGTTACGAACTACCCCGACAGCCACAACTCGACAACGTAATTGTGAAAGAAGAGCGCACCCAATTTGCCATGCCCGGCAACCACCATGCCTACTGGATAGCGGGCGACTACGACACCAACGAATACAATTACCAAATAACGCGTCTCTCGGAAATTCGCCAACGCATGCCCAAGGCCGTTACGCCAAACGCTACGCAAAGCCCCATTGGACCTACTGCGGTGCAAACGGCTTTGCTGATGAAAACCGATGGCGGCCTATACATCAACATACACGAGGCTGCCTTGGTGAACTATTCGGCCATGCACCTTGTGCTGAACGATACAACAATGGTGTTTGAATCGTGCCTAACGCCCGATGCACTGGGGCAAAAAGCTTGTATACGCTGCCCATTTAACACGCCCTGGCGAACCATTATGGTGAGCAACGACCCGCGAACGCTGCTCGACTCGAAGCTGACGCTTAACCTAAACGAGCCTTGCAAGCTGGAAGACACATCGTGGATTCACCCAGTGAAATACATTGGCGTGTGGTGGGAGATGATTACTGGTAAGAGCACGTGGAGCTATGCCGACTATCAACCTGTTGTTTTAGGCCAAACCAACTTCGCCAAGCTTAAGCCTACGGGCCGACATGGAGCCGATAGCACCAATGTTAAGCGTTATATCGACTTTGCTGCACGGCATGGCTTTTCGCAAGTGCTGGTTGAGGGATGGAACGAAGGTTGGGAAGACAATTGGCGAAAGCTGCACAATTACAGTTTTACACAGGCTTATCCCGACTATCCTTTGCAGCGTTTGCAGGCTTATGCACAAGAACGTGGTGTGAAATTGATGATGCACCACGAAACATCCAGCAGCGTGTTAAACTACGAACGGCAACTGGATGATGCCTACAAACTGATGAACAGCCATGGTATAGACGTGGTTAAGAGCGGATATGTGGGCGACATCTTCCCTAATGGTGGGCATCATTTCGACCAATGGATGGTGGAACATTATCTGCATTGCATCAAAGAGGCCGCCAAACACCGCATCATGGTGAATGCCCACGAGGCTGTTCGGCCCACAGGCTTGTGTCGCACTTACCCCAATATGATTGGAAACGAGTCGGCACGAGGCACAGAATTTCACGCCATGGAGGGTTGTAGCCCAGGGCACGTTGCTATATTGCCCTTCACTAGACTGATGGGCGGGCCGATGGACTATACGCCTGGCATCTTCGAAACCGACATCTCGAAGGTTAACCCCAACAACAAGTGTCGCATGCGCGCCACATTGTGCAATCAGTTGGCGCTCTACGTGGTGCTATATAGTCCGCTGCAGATGGCGGCCGACTTGCCCGAAAACTACGAAAAGCATCTCGACGCTTTCCAATTTATTAAGGACGTGGCCGTAGATTGGGACGACTCACACTACCTGGAGGCCGAACCTGGCGAGTATATCACCGTTGCACGCAAGGCTAAAGGTAGCCCCAACTGGTTTGTTGGCTGTGTGGCTGGCTTGCATGCCCATATGGCTAACGTGTCGCTTAGCTTTTTAGAGCCAGGCAAAAAATACGTGGCTACCATCTATAAAGATGGTGCGAAGGCAGATATCGACAAGTTTACGGCTGATTATGTGATTGAACAACGTACGGTTACGCATCGTTCTAACTTGCGCATACGGGCTGTTAAAGGGGGCGGATTTGCTATTTCGATTAAGCCGTTAGAACGAGGTGAAAAAGTAAAAAAGGTGAAAAAGTGAAAGGGGGAAAAGGTAAAAAGGTGACTACGCCTACTAACTTATCAACTCATAACCGCGTAAACTCTCCAAAGCATAAACGCATTAACGCGTAAACTCACCAACCCACTATCTCAAAAACCTCATTAACTCACGAATTCAAATCCTCATAAACTCAAAAATTCAATAACAATATGAACATAAAAGGATTTATCATGGCTGCCTTGTTTGTTTGTGCCCAAGGGCTTGAGGCAAGCGCGCAAGACATGAACGAGATGACTTATTCGCCGAACGAAACGGTGTTTAAACTACATGCGCCTGCAAATGCAAAGCGTGTTTTGGTAAAGATTTATGCCGACGCACTAGACGGTAAGCCAGTCAAGACGTTGAAAATGAAATTCAATGGCAACAACCAGTGGACCGCAACGGCTAAAGGCGACTTCAAAGGTCGTTTCTACACCTTCGATATTCCTGCCTTTAACCGTGGCGAAACGCCTGGAATCTTTGCCAAGGCCGTGGGTGTAAATGGAAGAAGAGGGGCCATTATCAACCTCGAAGAGACCAACCCCAAGGGATGGGAGGCCGATAAACGCCCGCCTTTGGCTTCGCCTGCCGACCTCGTTATCTACGAACTTCACCATCGCGACTTCTCCGTTCATCCCTCGTCGGGCATCAAAAACAAAGGCAAATTTCTTGCTCTCACCGAAGATAAAGCCATCAAGCACTTGCAACAACTGGGCATTAACGCAGTGCACATTCTGCCTTCGTTCGACTATGCCTCGATAGACGAGACGCAATTGCACAAACCACAGTATAATTGGGGATACGACCCGCTGAACTATAACGTGCCCGAAGGTTCGTACAGCACCGACCCTTATCGCCCCGATGTGCGCATACGCGAGTTTAAACAGATGGTGCAAGCACTTCACAAGGCCGGCATTCGCGTTATTCTCGACGTGGTTTACAACCACACCTACGACCTCTCGGGTAGTGCATTCCAACGCACCTGGCCCAACTATTTCTATCGTAAACGCACCGATGGAACGTATTCAGATGGGTCGGGTTGTGGCAACGAAACGGCTAGCGAGCAACCTTTGATGCGACAATTTATGATAGAGTCGATGAGACATTGGGTGAAGGAGTACCACATTGACGGCTTTCGCGTTGACCTAATGGGCGTTCACGACATTGAAACAATGAACCTTATTCAGGCCGAAATGCAAAAAATAGACCCCTCCATATATATATATGGTGAGGGATGGAGTGCTGGCGCATGTGCCTATCCACAAGAAAAGCTGGCCATGAAAGCCCATACCGAGCAGATGCCTGGCATAGGAGCGTTTAGCGATGAGATGCGCGATGCACTGCGCGGACCATTCTCAGACGACCATAAGCCTGCTTTCTTGGCCGCACTCGACGGTCATGAAGAGAGCCTTAAATTTGGTATCGTTGGCGCTATTGCTCACCCCCAGGTAGACATGAGCCAAGTAAACTATAGCAAAAAGCCATGGGCCAACCAGCCAACACAAATGATTAGCTATGTTAGCTGTCACGACGATATGTGCCTAACCGACCGCATACGCAACTCGATACCTGGCATAACCACTGCCGAACTGATAAAACTCGACCTCTTGGCGCAAACGTTTGTGTTTACGTCGCAAGGTGTTCCGTTTATGCTTAGTGGCGAAGAGATGCTGCGCGATAAGAAAGGCGTACATAATAGCTATTGTTCGCCCGACTCAATTAACGAGCTTAACTGGACCAATCTCGAACGTTTTCCCAAGGTGTTTGCCTACTACAAGGGGCTTATTGCCCTGCGTAAGGCGCATCCGGCGTTTCGTTTGGGTAATGCCGAACTGGTGCGTAAGCATCTCGAATTTATCGACGCGCCTGCCAAAATGGTGGCTTTCCGACTGAAAGACCACGCTGGTGGCGATGCTGCAAAAGACATCGTGGTGCTGCTTAACGCTAATCGCGAGGCACAAGTGGTGGATATTCCACAAGACGAATACCGCGTTATGGTGTGCGATGGCGTGGTTAACCTCGATGGAATGGGTAAAATGAGTGGCGGAAAAGTCTCTGTCGACCCGCAATCGGCATTGATATTGATGAGTTTGTAAGTTTGTAAGTTTATGAGTTTGTAAGTTATCAGTTTGTGAGTTTATAAACTTAAAAACTCATAAGCTCAAAATCTCACAAAGCATTTGGCTTAACTCCATAACTCCTTAACTCCATAACTCCTTAACTCCTTAACCCACCCTAACCCCTTAACTCCTAGAAAGAATGAAGAAAATACTTCTGGCCCTTTCGCTATTCTCACTAACAGCATCGGCCAACATAAAAGTTAACAGAATAGACCCCACCAACTGGTATGTGGGCATGCAAGACCCCACTTTGCAACTGATGGTGTATGGCGATGGCATTGGCAAAGCCAACGTCACAACCAATTATCCTGGCGTAAAGATAACCAGCGTGGAACGACTTGAGAGTCCTAATTACCTCTTGATTTACCTCGACTTAAACAATGCCAAAGCAGGAAATATGCCCTTGGTGTTTGCTCAAGGTAAGAAAAAAACAACCGTTAATTACGAACTGAAGAAGCGCGACATGCCCGGCGACCAACGTATGGGATTTTCTAATGCCGACGTTCTTTACATGTTTATGCCCGACAGATTTGCCTCTAGCGGACAAAAACAACATCCTATGCCAGGACTTAACGCATATAGCGTGGACCGCTCGCAACCTAGTTTGCGACACGGAGGCGACCTCGAGGGCATTCGTAAGCACCTAGATTACTTCAACGAACTGGGCGTTACGGCACTTTGGTTTACCCCAGTACTAGAGAATAACACACCCGACAACAACAACCAAAGCACCTATCATGGCTATGCCACAACCGACTATTATCGCGTTGACCCACGTTTTGGCACCAATCAGGAATACCGAAACCTTGTAGACGAAGCTCATAACAAGGGACTAAAGGTGGTGATGGACATGATTTTTAACCACTGTGGCATCACCCATCCATGGATTAAAGACATGCCCTCGCGCAATTGGTTTAATCGTTCAGACTATAAAAGCAACTATTTGCAAACCAGCTATAAGCTCACACCTGTGCTCGACCCCTATGCTTCGGATGTGGATATGGACGAAACAGTAGAGGGCTGGTTCGTGCCTTCTATGCCCGACCTTAACCAACGCAACCCTCACGTGCTGAAATATCTTATCCAAAACAGTATCTGGTGGATAGAAACGGTGGGCATCGACGGCATTAGAATGGACACTTACCCCTATGCCGACCGCGAAGCAATGGCGCAATGGATGGCCAGACTGAATAAAGAGTATCCCAACTTTAACACCGTGGGCGAAACATGGGTAACAGAACCTGCGTACACTGCTGCCTGGCAAAAAGACTCGAAGCTCTCTAACATTAACAGCAACCTTAAGTCGGTGATGGATTTTGCTTTCTTCGACCGCATCAATCAAGCCAAAAACGAAGAAACTGACGGATGGTGGAACGGCCTAAATAGGGTGTACAATGGTCTGTGTTACGATTATCTCTACCCCAACCCCGCATCGGTGATGGCCTTTATTGAGAACCACGACACCGACCGCTTTCTTGGAAACGGCAACGACACGCTTGCACTGAAGCAAGCATTGGCTCTTTTGCTCACCATGAACCGCATCCCACAGCTGTATTATGGCACTGAAGTGTTGATGAACGGTACAAAAGAAAAAACCGACGGCAATGTGCGAAAAGACTTCCCTGGCGGTTTTGCTGGCGATAGGCACAATGCCTTTACTGTAGAGGGCAGAACCAAAGCGCAAAACGAGATGTTTACCTGGCTTAGCCAACTGTTGCACTGGCGAAAGGGCAACGAGGTGATTACAAAGGGTAAACAAACCCACTTTATCCCCTTTAATGGCATTTACGTCTTGGCCCGAACGCTAGACAAACGCCACGTGCTAACCATCGCCAATGGTACCTCTAAGTCGGCTATCATGCCCGTGGCTCGCTACACCGAAGTGATTGGCGATGCCGACGAGGTACGCGATGTGCTCACAGGTCGCACCATTAGTCTACTAGAAGACTTGCAACTTGGCCCACGAGAGACGCTTGTTGTGGAATGGACCGAGAAATAAGTGGCACACAATGCCCTTAACAACCCCATAAACAAACGCTCTGCACTGGTGATGCGCAACATTAAACATCGCGCAACATCAGTGCAGAGCACTATCTCAACACATAATTCCTACCACGAAAAGCTCCTTCCGCATGTTTCGCTGCTTTTTCAGCAAAACATCCCCTGCAAAAATACTTCCCTATCCCCTTTTAACAAAACCAACTCTCACAAGCAACAATGCGCAATAGGATAGCACAGAGGGCAATTCTTATTCTCTTTCATCCTCAATATCGTAAATCATTCTCCCACCAAAATATAAAGTCATAATGCAATGCACGGGCACATCATTGGTTCTTAGCCAACCTTGAAACATAGCTTGCCCCCAATTCGTCATTTCGTCGATAACTTCAAATTCGCTGTTTTTATACCTTTGCTGATAAGTATCAAAATCAATTTGCTCGCCATGGAAAACATCGTGCAGCGTACTATCAAACACAAGCACATTCATATCGTCGACATCAACCTGCTCAAAAATAACTTTGGCTTTATGCGTATGCTCCCCATCATCATCGTAAGAGAATATTTTATCAAAATGAAATACCAAGTTCCCTTGTTCAAACGTCATCTTTTGAATGCGTCCATCGTGAAGCGAAAACTTTGAATATGGGGCAAAAACTTTTATAATCTTCATTCCTAGATATGTTTAATGCGAGTTTTTTGCTTTGTTTCGGCTCATTGTTTAAGGCGAGAAACACCAATTATCGGCATATCGCTCGCCCAAGACAGAAAAAGAATAGACCAACAAGCAATGCTAAACAACAACACAAAGTTAAGTAAACTTTTTATATTGCAAGACTATTTGGGATTTTATCATCTCACAAAACAAACATTGCGCCACCAAAGTGTACAGCAATTGAGACCACAACCAAAAGGCCACGGCAAGAACTACGAAACGTTAAGCACAAAAAGAGGAACAATAAGATTGTTTTTAGTAGCTATTAATGATGGTGTTAACAAAGGCACAGTGCCAAGTTTCAAGGCAAAACAGTGTACCGCAACTGGTATCAGTAGTTTGAAAACGAGCAATAGCCCTTAAAAACCAAGCTAAGGGGCAAGTTAATGCAAAGGCTGCAAATCATTTAGATACCACTCGAATTGCGCAATCGAGCTAAGTTGTCGTTCCAGATAGTCTTTAAGCTATCTACTTCGTCCTCCCAAGCAAAGTCGGTGATGGTAAGTACATAATCGTTGGTTATATGACTCTTATCCATTCTTAACTCAAAGAAGTTGTCCGGTCCATCCTCATCGTCCCAACTAATTTTGATATATTCATTCTTAATCTTCTCAACGATAGTGCCCTTTCGCACCTCGTGATGACTCCAAAGTTCACCCCACACGAAGGTGAGTTGCTCACCGTCTTGCGTTACGTTATCGGCCACCCATCTAGCAAGGCCCGAGTCGGTGCTGATGAGGTCCCATATTATTTGGGCCGAGTTAGACATGAGCTCTCGTTCAATACAAAGTCTTTGCTTGTCCATAACAATACAGATCGTGGTTTGCTATTACATATAATAATGTGTGCCAGCCTTTGCACCGCCGTAGCAAGTGTCCAAGGTGTGGCATGAGTGTCGCGCCGACACCCATTGTTTAGGCATACTCTCCAAACACCCCCTGCACATCATCGTGTGCAAAGGTACAAGTCCTTCATTGGTATTCTCGCATTGGTGCGTCTCATTCGTCTTCACCTTGGATGTATAACCCTCTAAGCACATCCATGCGGCAAGATAAACTTGCACAGACAACGTCCAAAAAATCCTCTGAAGGCGATTTCGAGAACCGCCATTTAGTTATATCGAGTACAAAAATACCACTTTTTTATATCATTAGCACGAAAAAAACAAAATATTTTTGCTCGTTTCAATTTTTTACCTTACCTTTGCACCCGCAAACAAGCAAAATGTTGGCGGGATAGCTCAGCTGGTTAGAGCGCATGATTCATAATCATGAGGTCCCCAGTTCAATCCTGGGTCCCGCTACAAAATGGTCAGGCAAACGGTTAACGCTGTTTGCCTGTCTTGCTTTTTGGGGTAATTGATAGTGTGTCACACCACTTTCCACATTATTAATTTGGTAAAAACCAATAAAAGCAGTACCTTTGCACCGCTTTTCGGCGTAATCGCTGGCAGGAGAAGAGTTACCTAGCTATGTTACGTTGGGACGATAAACAATTTAAATATCAAGCAAAATGGATTTGATTAAAGTTGCTGAAGAAGCATTTGCAACCGGCAAAAAGTTCCCCGAGTTCAAGTCGGGAGACACAATTACTGTCGCTTACAAAATTATCGAGGGTACGAAAGAACGTATCCAGCTTTACCGCGGTGTTGTAATTCGCATCTCTGGACACGGAGAAAAGAAACGTTTCACCGTTCGCAAAATGTCGGGAACAGTGGGTGTAGAGCGTATCTTCCCCATCGAGTCGCCTAACATCGACAGCATCGAGGTGAACAAACGTGGTAAGGTTCGCCGCGCAAAACTCTACTATCTCCGCGCACTCACGGGCAAGAAGGCTCGTATCAAGGAGAAGAGAGGTGGCGTTGCTCCTCAACAATAAAAACGTTACAAGTTACAGTGAAGGCTCGGCATGCAAATGTCGAGCCTCTGTGTTTTTTATAAGGCACGGTTTGCACGTACGTCCTTGCCTTTTTTCGCATCAACAACTTCCTCTCTTGCCCTTGCCCACGCTGTTTTTGCCAGCGCAAAGGAGGCAAAAAATACCACCAGCGCACAACAAAAAGACTGTCAAACGACATAAAATTGACAAAAAAATGCGTACCTTTGCTGTATGCCAACGGCCAAGGTGAAGCCTTAGAAAGGCTATTCACAGGCAAGAAACATCTAAAAAGCCATCGGCCAAATTACTTTTGATTGATAATCATTTAGTTATACCCAAGAAATGAAAAAGGGACAAATGTTTTTTTCGCTCCTCATTGTGGCCTTTACGCTATGGGGGTGCAAAGCCCAGTACGCGGTAACGAATGTAGAACGTAGCCGAATACTGATAGACAAACGTTACGACGCCAACCACGACGCCGAGTTGCAAGCCTTTATTGCGCCTTATAAACAACGCGTCGACAGCTTGACGGCTCCGCTTGTGGGTCATGCTGGTTGCAACATGACTGCTAGCCGACCCGAAAGTTCTCTGTCTAATCTCCTTACCGACATACTCGTGTGGGCAGGACAGCGTTTTAACGAGCAACCGCTATTTGCTGTTTACAACATCGGCGGCATGCGTGCAGCCATCGTTGAAGGCGAGGTTACACAGGGCGACATTATCAATGTGGCTCCCTTCGACAACAAAATCTGTTTCATTACATTGACGGGCGAACAGGTAACACAACTCTTTGAGCAAATTGCTAAACGCGCTGGAGAAGGCATTAGCAACAGTGTTAAACTGGTGATTGACAAAGAACACAACCTTCTTAGCGCCACCATCAACGGAAAACCCGTCGACCCGAAAGCCAATTATCGCGTTGCCACCATCGACTATGTGGTGCAAGGTAACGACGGCATGAGCGCCTTTAAGGAGGGAACACAACTGGTTTCGCCACAATCTGAAGAAAACAATGTGCGCTATATCATCATGGACTACTTTCGTCAACAAATGAAAGCAGGTAAAAGTGTATGCGGAAAGCGCGATGGAAGAATAACAATCAAGCAGTAAAAGAGCATTAAACCACTGCCGTTTGTTGTCGGGGGCTGCCATTTTCTACCACTAAGCTGCTACATTTCACACCGAACCAATCCCCACAGCACCCACGACAACCCACAACTGCAACAAAACGAACAACACAAAATGAAGAAATACATGTTACTGGCCGTGGCCTGCATGGCATTGCTAACGGCTAAAGCGCAAAAACAACTGGTGATTTTGCACACCAACGACACACATAGCTGCATCATGCCACTTAGCGAACACCTGGCAGACACAACCATAGCGGGCCGAGGAGGATTTCTTAGGCGTGTGGAAATGATTAAACAAGAACGCCAAAAACACCCCGACTTACTATATTTCGACAGTGGCGACTTCTCACAAGGCTCGCCCTACTACTCCATGTTCAAAGGAGATGTCGAAATAGAACTGATGAATCGCATGGGCTGCGACGCCAGTACCGTGGGCAATCACGAGTTTGATTTCGGCATGGAGAATATGGCGCGTATCTTTAAGAAGGCCAAATTCCCCATCCTTTGCTCCAACTACGACTTCACTGGCACGCCTCTTGAGGGCATCGTTAAGCCTTACACCATCTTTCATCGCAATGGTTTGAAGATTGGTGTCTTTGGCATTGACCCAAAACTAGAAGGGCTTGTCCTCACCAAAATGTACAAAACAGTGAAGTATCTTGACCCCGCTGCCACCGCTTTAAAAATGGCAACCATGCTCAAAAAGAAAATGAAATGCGACGTTGTGATTTGCATTTCGCACCTTGGCTGGGGCATCGGAGGCGACGACGACCAAAAAATGATTGAGGGGTCGCGCTACATCGACCTGGTGTTGGGCGGACATTCGCACACTTTCTTCGAAACTTTGCGCTACGCCAACAACCTTGATGGCAAACCCGTACCTGTAGACCAAAACGGAAAGAACGCCATCTATGTGGGTAAAATCGTGCTAAAGGTAGACAAGAAATAGCACGTTGCCATGCGCGTCAACAACTTTACTTACCTATTGCATGGCGAAGACGCGCCACTTGTCTCACCCAATGCCGCTTTACAGGCCACGCCAACCCATCAAAACCCAAACAAAAACATCATTTACAGAGACCTCAAAACTCTTGTTGCACAATAACCGCCCACTTTTTGCGTTTATATCCAACGTATGAAGCAGCTTATTTGCCTTATAATATATGTGTGCACACTGCCCATCTCATTGATGGCGCAGCAAAGACGCGTGGAAAACAGGCCCTACACCGACCTGCGACCGTTCCATTTTGGCGTGGTGGTGGGCGCTCATGTGCAAGATGTCGAACTGTTTAATGCTGGCATTCAGCACATAACACTAGACGATGGACAAACCATTGAAACCAACATCGCGGCCGAGCAAGACCGCTACGACCCAGGTTTTGTGGTGGGCGTAACGGGCGAAATGCGCATTAATCGCCATTTCCAACTCCGCGTTGTGCCTGCAATGTATTTCGGTAATAGACACTTGGTGTTTAGAAACCTTGGGCAAACCGATGCCGAGGGCCTACCCATCGAACACAGACAGGATATGAAAACGGCTTATATCTCTACCGCCTTCAACCTCATTTTCGCTGCTCCACGCTTCAACAACCATCGCCCATACCTACTAGCAGGTATCAATCCCATGCTTAACCTCAGCGGAAACGATACCCACATTTTGCGATTTAAACGCCACGACGTGTTTGCAGAGGTGGGCGTTGGATGCGATTTCTACCTGCCTTTCTTCAAACTTCGACCCGAATTGAAGTTTATGTTTAGCCTTATCGACTGCCTTGACGCTAAGCATGCCGACCGACTGCGCGACAAAACGCTCGTGCCTTATGCACGCTCCACTTCTAAAGCGGCTAGCAAAATGATTACGCTATCATTTTACTTTGAATAAACTCCATTGCTACCACAAAATAATGAGCGAGCAATAAAACATCACCCTACAGCAAAAAGCCCTAAATTCGCACCACAGCAGGCAATAACTACCTGGAAAACAGAGCAATGGATAAACCAAAAGCACATACAAACAACCTTATTCATTAAACAAAAATTAGCAATTGCACAAAAAAACAATCATTATTTCTAGGTATTACGAAAAACATTCACTACCTTTGCATCATCAAAAGTAAGTATAACGCACATTAAAGCGAGATACAAAAGAGTGGTTTTATCATCAACAGCCAGCAATAACAAGACCATTTGCAGGTTGAAAAATAAGAAAACCACGCATTCAAGAGCAGATAAAGAACATATTATACAAAAACATTTAAATAGAATTTTATTATGGCTTACGTTATTGGTAACGACTGTATCGCTTGTGGCACCTGTTTGCCCGAGTGCCCCGTAGAAGCAATCTCTGAGGGTGATATTTATAAGATTGATGAAGACGCCTGCACCGAATGCGGTACTTGCGCAAGTGTATGTCCCAGCGAGGCTATTAGCCTTCCCTAATAGGACTTACAGCTATCAATTCTGAAAGGTAAAAGGCCACTTAGTGCGCCTTTACCTCAAACAAGCAGACCAGTTAACAAGGTTTGGATGAGATAAGCCCGCGTTCAATACGCTAGCTATCAACTCGCCAAAAAGCAACCTTGCTTACTGGCCTTCTTTTTTTGTACCCATACCATCCGTCTTGCCACAATTCCTAGCCTCGATACCACACAACACACGCAAAACAATCTCAAACCCGCTCCGTTTAGCCTCTAACTAACGCCGCTCCCACACAACCACCCTTCCCTCCCCACCCCACTTTGCGTTATAACAAACTGTTTCGCGCTCGCGTGCGCGTATATATTAAGGTAAAGATGCCACCAAACAAGCCTCATAACATCATCCAAACTATCACACAACACATAGCGCAACACCGCAATTTACCTATTAATAAGTATTGCAGAACCTGCGCAAAACTCATAAATTTGCACCCAAAAGAAGGATAACCAACCAACAACTAACAACAAAACATGAAATGTACTTCGTATTGTAAGCTTATGATGCTTGCAGCAATGATGATTGGCACTGTTACTACCACGCATGCCCAAACCGAGTCCACCCTCAACGAGCCAGAAGCCAAACAAACATTGGAGGTTAACGGCTATGTCACAGGCAAAAAAGGCGAACCTCTGATGGGCGTTGTGGTGCAGGTGAAGGGCACAAACAAACGTGCCATAACCAACGAACAAGGAGCTTACACCCTGAGCGCGCTACAAGCTGGCGACCTTACGCTAACCTTTCACTACATTGGATGTAAACCTGAAGAGCGCCATTTTGTTCTTTCACAAAATCAAAGACAAGATGTACAACTTAGCGAAGCCACCGAAATGCTACAAGGTGTTGAAGTGGTGGGACGAAACGAGCGCTCGTATAAGAACACTAGAACATTTGTGGGTACTAAAACGGCTACTGCTGTTAAGGATGTGCCCCAGTCTATTGGCTACGTTACAAAAGAATTGGTACTCGACCAAGGCGCTACAACAGTGAATGATGTGGTGAAAAACATCAGCGGAGTAAACCAATACACCTTCTACAACGATTTCTCTATACGTGGGTTTCGCACCACTGGCAACCGCAATTCGGGCAACCTCATCAACGGCATGCGTGCACAAACCAGTTTATGGAAACAGCAATCGTTAGCCAACATCGAACGTGTAGAGGTGATAAAAGGGCCTGCCTCGGCACTATTTGGCAACGCTGCACCGGGTGGAGTAATCAATAGGGTGACCAAAAAACCGCTTGCCGAAACCCGTAGACAAGTAAGCACCACCGTTGGAAGCTATGCCACGTTTAACGCCTATGCCGATTTCACAGGTAAGCTAAACCCCAAAGGCTCGCTACTTTATCGACTTAACTTGGGATATGAGAACACCGACTCCTATCGCGACTTGCAAGGCGGACAGAATTTCATCGTAGCGCCCTCGTTTTCGTACGTGCCTAACCATCGCACGCAGTTTAATGTAGACGTGTTTTACCAACAATATACTGGCAAGATAGACCGCGGACAGAGTATTTTTGGCGATGGCGACCTTTACTCGGTGCCCATATCGCGGTCGCTTTCGGCTGCTAACGATTATCTCAAAGAACGCTTAGTGAACATCACTTTAGGACTAACTCATAAGTTCACCGACCGCATTTCGTTTAACAGCACATACCTAAACTCATCGTATGATGAAGATATGCAAGAGCACAACCAAGCCAACGCCTATGTATTGAATGCAGACAGTAGCCAGAATAATAGTCGCATTCTAATGCAAGCCATGATACGTAAGCGCCATTTCAGAAACAATAGCTTTAACAACTATCTGAATGTAGGGTTCAATACAGGACGAGCACAGCACACCTTGCTAGTGGGCTGGGACTATTTTCAAACCGACTTGCTGCCAGGAACCTCGGCACTCACGGCTAGAGGATACTTATTAAAAAACGGAAAAACAACCACTAAGTTTAACAAAAGTAAGATTAACAACTACGTTCTCGATGCCGACGGTAACCCAAAGACCAATGTTCCCTACTTCGACCTTAACAACACCACGGGCAACAGCATCAAAGACATTAGCAAATACGTGTTCACTGCAGACGAGATAAGTCCTTACCGCCAATATTCGCACGGCATCTATCTGCAAGAACAACTGAGATATGGCCCTCTGCAACTGCTTTTGGGCTTACGCCAAGAGTATTTCACCGACATACTTAACAAACAACGAAACAACGAAACGCGCACCACGCAGCACGCTTTAATACCCCGCGTGGGCGCTGTGCTAACACTTAACAAGCAAATAAACCTGTATGGCACATGGGTTAAGGGTTTCGAACCACAATCGGCAAGCGTGCAAAGCAACCCCAATACTGGCGCCCCATTCTCGCCAGAACAGTCGCAATTGTTCGAAGTGGGCGCAAAGAGCGACTGGTTCGACCATCGTTTGAGCATCACTACGGCCCTTTTCCACCTTACTAAAAACAACACTTTGTATAATGCTGGCGATGCTGGAAACCCCGATTTACTGATGCAAGTGGGCGAAGAGGTATCCAAGGGCGTTGAAGTTGATGTTGCTGGCGAGCTATTGCCCAACTGGAGCGTAGTGGTTAACTATGCCTATACCGATGCAAAGATAACTAAGACGGCTAGTGGAACAGAAAAAGACTTGGGTATGCAACGCCCCAACACTCCACGCCATGCTGCCAACATCTGGACCAAATACATTTTGCGCCACGGCCCTTTACGCAACTTGGGCATTGGATTGGGTGTAAATGCCAACAGCGAACGCTTCGGACAAGTGGGCAAACGTGCCAATACCATTGTTTATCCTGGCTACGCGCTGCTCAATGCTGCCTTGTATTATAGGGTTAGAAGTTTGCAATTGCAACTTAATGCCGACAACCTACTGAACAAAACCTATTGGGTTGGTGGATACGACAAGTTGCGTTCGTTCCCTGGCTCACCCTTCTTTGTAAAAGCCACTGCCACATATCGGTTCTAAAAACAAAGTTCGTGGCAATAACAAAAACGACACCACCACCAACGAAAGGCCTCGAAAAGCCTGCGTTGGTGGTGGTGTTATTTTATTAATGGTGCTTAGCAACAAGTGCCTTTAACCCTAGCTTACGCTTATTTCAGCAGTTCAGCCAGTCGGGCATGCAGTTCCTCGGCGCGCAAGTCGCGACCAACGATTTCACCCTTTTGATTAATGAGCACACAAGCAGGAATGCCTCTCACCCCATAAAGGCGAGCAGCCTCACATTCCCAGCCTTTCAAGTCGCTGGTTTGAATCCAGTTCATGCCCATATCTTTAACGGCAGTTTCCCAGTCTTCTTTTGATTCGTCGAGCGAAACGCCAACGATTTCCAGACCCTTATTGTGGAATTGCTTATAAACCTCAACCACATTAGGCATCTCCATACGGCAAGGACCGCACCACGATGCCCAGAAATCCACCATGGTGATTTTGTTTTTAGCCACCACATCAGCCAGTTTCACTTGCTTACCATCAAGGGCAGGCACAGTGAAGTCGATGAATTTAGAGCCATCGTTGGCCTGAGCTTCACCTTGGGTTGTGGCATTTGTGGTATCAGCAACCTGCTGTTCGGCTTGCGCTTTAGCACATTCACCATTTTTTTTGCAGTTGCACGAAGCAAAGGCGAGGACTGTAGCCAAGGCCAATGCAGAGAAAATTGTTTTTGTCATAAAGTTATTTTGTTATTCAAACATTTTGCGATGCAGGCCCAATTGTCCTTTCAGCTAAAGCCTTTAGGCAAACAACGAGAGTCCACCGCATTTTTATCATTTCACGTTTTCTGTTTTCACGCTCTCGATAGTACCCGTTACGGGGTTCATCACCATTTGCGTGAATTGCTTTTTACCAAACAATTCGCCGCTGAGCGGCTCGGTTTTACCAAATTGCGCCATATAAAGTTCAATCACAGCACGCAAATTGGCCTCTTGTGCCACCGATATTTTCACCTTACCAGGTAAGTTTACATACACGCCAGCATTGTCTTTCACCTTACCGCGGTCGATAGACGCCTGCATGGTGGGTATCGAATGCAAGTCTTCCACGCTAATATAATAAGGTGCTCCGCCAAGGTCATCCTTATCGGCCATACCATAATGGCGCGAGAAACGAAAGAGCACATCCCGCTCCACAGCCTTAGTGGGCACGTAGGTGATGATGGTTTCGGTGGTATCTTTCACGGTTGTACCGGCAAACACCTGCAACAGCGCCTGTTCTTGCTTATCCAGATTGTTAAGCATAAGGCGCAATTGTTCGCCATCTTTAGGCATAGCGTCGGCCTGTCCGCGTGAAAGCTGGTTACGACTATCGCGAATATCGTATATTTCTTTAGCAATGAGTTCAGCCATTTTAGCCGACGAGCCAGCCGAAAGGATTTCTTGGTTCATAAAGTCCTTAGGATTAAGAGGCTTCATGGCCTTTGCTGGCACAAAATTCTTGGGTTGTGTGGGTTTAGGTGGGTTGGCGTTGATGGCCAGAAGCACGCCATTGTCGGCCAGTCTCACATCGGTGATGCTATGTTTTTTATCCATAGCAGCCACATAATGCTTGGTCGAATCGGGCGTTCCGAAGTCGGTGATGTTGATAGCCACCACTCTATACTCGGTAGATTTTTGCATCGGGGTATTGAAAAGCTTCATATACTTTTCGCCATACATGGCCAACTCTCCCGGTGTGTACGTTGTTTTCTCTACTAACACGGCAAGCCTAATGCCCGTTTTAGGCAAGAAATAGGGCACGCCTTCTGTTTGCGCATTACCTTGAGCATATCCCGCTAGGACTGCCATAGCCAAGGTTGCGATGGTAACCATAATCTTTTTCATATCTGTTGTTGAGTTTATTCAATGTCGTCAAGCCTCATCCTCGCCCCCTTTTCAATGGGGAGAGGGTTATGGGTGAGACCTCTTTATCCTAAGAACTCAAACGCTTTTGGCAGGTACGCGATGATGTCGCCCGCCATAAGACTCTCTTTTCCCAGTTGTTTTGCGGCCAAATCTCCAGCCAATCCATGTAAATACATGCCCACGATGCAGGCATTTTCGCGATTATATCCACGTGCAAGCAGTCCGGTGATAATACCTGTTAGCACATCGCCACTGCCAGCTGTGGCCATTCCTGCATTTCCTGTGGAGTTGAAATACACCCTTCCATCCGGCAAACAGAGTGCCGAATAATGGCCTTTGAGCAACACATAAGCTTGCAGATGTTGCGCCAGGTCGATGGCTTTAGCCAGTCGGTCGTAGTCGCCTTCGCTACCACCGTTTCCCAATCTGTCAAATTCTCCCACGTGCGGTGTAAGTATTAGCTGTTCGGGCAGTTGTTGCATCCAGGCCTTGTGCGAAGCAAGGATGTTCAGTGCATCGGCATCAATCACCATAGGGCATTGTGTGCGGCGTATTTGCGAAATCAGAGCGATGGCCGTATCCTCGTGTTGCCCCATGCCCGGCCCTAGTCCCACAGCATCATAATGTTCGGTATCAATAGGTTCGGTGAAGAAATATTCTTCTTTTCCTATGCTCAATATCGCCTCGGGAAGCGATATTTGCATCACGTTATAGTTTTGTCGGGGAGTGCATACAGTTAGTTTCCCCACGCCCGAGCGCATGCACGCTCTTCCTGCCAGCACAGCTGCTCCAGCCATGCCGTAGCTTCCGGCCACAATCAACGCATGCCCCATCAAGCCCTTATTCACAAAGTCACCCCTGGTTAGCAATCGGCTACGCACGTCGGCCTCTTCCAACACTTGGAATTGAGTAACCGTTTGGGCTATATAAGCTGGACTCAATCGGATATCGAGCACGCGCAGACGACCAATAAACTGTTGGTTGTCTTCGAAAAGCATGGCCAGCTTTTTTTGTTGCAGTGTCAGTGTGAGGTGTGCTCTCACAATGTGCGCCTTCACATTGTGGGTATTGTCTTCGGTCATCATACCCGAAGGCAAGTCGATACTCACCACCTTAGCCGGCGATTGGTTGATATATTTCACGAGCGAAGCAAAGCCTCCAGTGAGCGCTTTGGTAAGTCCCGACCCAAAAAGTCCGTCAACCACCACCGTCTCGGCTGTCAGTTTAGGCGGGTCAAAGTCCACGAGCACCTCTTTAAAGTCTTTTATTCGCTTACAGTCCATCACCCTTTGCTTATTAATAGCACATTCGGCCGACAGTCTGTCGTTGACATTGAAGAGATAAACCGACACTTCATAGCCCGCTTCGGCCATCAAGCATGCCACCGCCAACGCGTCTCCGCCGTTATTTCCTGGTCCTGCAAACACCACAAAGGGCGTTCTGTTGTCCCATTCATCTTGCAAAGCGCGCACAATAGCCTTGGCGGCACGCTCCATAAGGTCGATGCTCGCCACGGGCTCATTCTCTATCGTAAACTTATCTAGCTCTTTTATCTGAGCGCCGGTGAATATCTTCATAATGTGCAAAAATACAAATTAAATTACACTTGGTGAGCAAAACGCCGAAACATTTACATATTATTATATTCTTTCAGCGCAAATACTTACAAAACGCCTTGAAAACCTGCTCTACGACATACATTCGTTGCAATTTGAGAGGATGGAGCGAGCAAAGGGCGAAGCATAGATTAAGCCATCCTTTGCAAGAAGATGAAACAATAAATTTAGCGTTTGGCCACCCAAAGCCATGCCACGTTTCAATCTTTAGCAAAAACACGACACCCCACGACTAACAAAACCGCTAAACCTAAACATCCAACACCACCCACTTCTCGCAACCGAAAACGCCAAACCTGCATCCTACTGCGCCAACTTGGAAGCATTCGCCCTTCACACCCCTTGAAGAAAGAAGGCGAAACCAACAAAAACATCGCAACTAGTTGGTTTTCAACGCATGCCTGTGCCACAAACTCCCACAAAATCGACATTTGCGCCGTTCCCCATTCAAAACCAACCAAGGAAAAGTGCTGCCAACGAAATGTTAATTTATTTATTTTATTTTACAAAACACGCTTCTTTTCTCGTCGCTTCTAGACAAAATATCCCCCTAAAACCTATAAAAAACACGCCAAAAAGAGAAAAATCATTGCGCGCACGAGCCCATTTCTCACCCTTTTGGGGTTATTTACTATGTTTTTGCCTTTCTATTTTAAGAAAAACTGCGCTCAATTGGCGTTCGCAAAAACAAGAAAAAGCCTGTTTTTTCATACTTTTCACTTTGCGTTTTGCTGCATTTCACCTTGCGTTTTGCAGGAGATAGCACTGCGTTTTGTAGGAGATAGCACTGCGTTTTGCTGCTAAACACACTGCATTTTGGTGCTAAATGCGTTGCGTTTTGGTGCACTTCGCACAGCGTTATATCGCGTTTTTGTTTACAAAAATAAGATTTATAACAAGCTTATTTACAACAACTTACAAGAGCACTGCAACAAAACAAACCCTGCTTTGTAAAAGTTTTCACACAAGCAGTTGCCTATAAGAAATGGCCAAGCAATGCAAAGCATACATTGAAGGCAAACCAATTTTTAAAAACCACCGAATTTCACCCCTATAAATACACCTTTTAGGTCAATTTTAAACCTAAAAGCGCATAACAACCACATATACAACGTATTACAAACTTTAAAAATACGCGCGAATTTGCGAGCTACGTCCCGAAAATTTACGCAGACGGCACTCATAATGTTAAATTTTGGTGTAAATATTTTACATTACCATTACAACAATCCCACAATATCGCTCCCCGGGATATACGTAAACATCCATCTCATAGCATCCTTATCACATGCACAAAGTGCAAAAGCACAACAATACTTTTGCCTTAGCACACAGCACAACAAGGTGCTGCCTATCGCGTAGTCATTACTTAGGGTAACCCAACAAGCAACTAAAACCTTAACTACAGCCCAACAAAACGGCCTTACCAAACCCATCCATTCCATAAAAAGGCGTAAATACAAGATGCTTACCTAGCATATAGCTGCAAAAATAAAGCGCCCATCCTTTAAAATAAATCGAAAAATATTTGGTTGCATCTTTAAAAAATTCTAACTTTGCCATACACTCTAGCATAGCTTCGCTTTCTTGCAGAATTTGAGTAGCTTTGGAGTGGGCCATTTGGCAAAATACCATGACAAAAAGAGCAATATAGTAGTTAGATAAATTGAATTTACATTTCAACCGAAGTAGAATGGCAAAGAACAACACCCCAATTCTTCAAGTTGGGTAATTAGTTCTTTTTCGTTCATCGTAAACACTTCATCCTTTCATCAACAACCTCAACTTTCACCATCATCGTCACTTGTGTATTTGAGTTGTGCTAAACACATTACACCCCAAAAGAAAAACCAACGTTTTCGTTAAGCCAAATGAACAATGTCGAGCTTGCTCGTACATTGTCATGGCGAGAATTGAAAATCGCCAACACGGAGCTTTGGGCGAAGTGGAAAGGCAAAACGCACTTTTCCAGGTACGAAAAGAAAGATTAAACACCTCCAACAACATAAAAAAACCAACAAACACGCGTAAAGCACAATGCGCAAGTTGTGTTTAGCGGAATAATCTTATCACATATAAAACATAAAAATCAATAACATGAGAAAATTTACACTATTATGGTTATGGTTAATCGGCACAATCTGTATGGCCAAACCAATTACTGTGGAAAAAGCCAAAGCAATATCGGCGAAGTTCATGGCACAACACGTCACTACCACGCGTGCACTGAGTGCCAACCAATTGCAGATTAAGCATGTATTTCGCAGCGAAACCACGAACGCGGCCTTATGCTACGTATTTACTAGTAAAGATGATACAGGATTTATCATTGCCTCTGCAGATGATAACTCGGAACCCATACTTGCCTATTCAGATACAGAAACATTCAACTTTAAAAACATGGCGCCTGCAACAAGATGGTGGTTGGAGTGTTATCAAAAGCAAATAGAATATGCATCGAAGAACGAACGCAACCCCAAAACTCGTGCTGCAGAAGCTCGACACAATATAGCGCCGTTGATACAAACGAAATGGAACCAAGAAGCACCCTACAACACACTATGCCCATACGACGACAAAGAAAAAAGAAGATGTGTTACGGGATGCGTTGCCACTGCCACTGCACAATTGATGTACTACCACAAATGGCCAAAGAAAGGCACAGGAAGCCATTCGTATGATTGGAATGGCAAAAAACTGTCTGCTGATTTTGGGAATACCACCTTTCAGTGGGACAAGATGAAAACCACATATAAGGGCAACGACGACACCAACAACGCTGTTGCTACCCTCTTATACAACTGTGGCATTGCGCTCGAGATGCACTATGGACCATGGGGAAGTTGGGCATACTTCAGGAATGGAGAGGTGATGGCCAAATACTTTGGCTATTCTCCCAATTACAAGCGAGTTATACGCAACACTGTGGGGCTTAACGCATTTGAAGAGGCCATATATAACGACCTCGCCTATGGGCTGCCTGTGCTATTTGGCGGACAAGACAAGAACAAGAACGAGGGTCACCAATTTATATGCGATGGCTATAAGAGTGGTGGTTATTACCACATGAACTGGGGCTGGGGCGGATGGAACGACGGATATTTCACGCTGTCGGCACTAAACACCGAGGACGAGAGACAATGGAATTGGGACCAAGAGGTGTTTTGTGGCATCAAAAAGTTCGAAAAAGAAACAACGGTTAATGGACTAATTTTTGAAAATAATGGCAACCAAACCGCAACCTTAAAAGGCGGAAAGCCAAACAACAACCTTATTATTCCAGAGAATGTGCTCATAAATGGACAACAATGCAAGGTTACATCCATCGCTAATGCAGCCTTCAAAAACAACACCAAAATAACAGACGTTACAATCCCTTCATCAATTAACAGCGTTGGTGCAGAAGCGTTCTTGGGCTGTACACATCTTATTAATCTCACCATCAAAGATAATAAAACAGAACTTACCTGCGGTAAAGACCTCTTCAAGAACACCAGTTTAAGAAACGCCCACATAGGCAGAACGTTAATGGGGAATGGTGTATTTGGTGGAATATCAACCCTAACCAATGTATCGTTATCCAACAACGTCAAGACATTAACCCCACTTATGTTTTATATGACTGGATTAAAGACAATAGACATACCCAATTCTGTAGACAAGATTGACGGTGATGCATTTAACAAAGCCAACAGTCTAGAAAAAATTACGGTTCAGAATGGCAATACAAAATACGCTTCAGATGGTGGCGCATTATACGACAAAGCTAAAAAAACATTGATTTTATTGCCACATAATAGCAAAATAACCGACTTTAGAATTCCCGAAACGGTGATAACCATTAAGCGGCAGGCCATAACAAGTGGCTATATCAAATCTCTCGTCATACCGTCGCGCATCCAAACCATAGAGACAGACGCCATTCTCTGCACAAAAATAGAACGCATCTACATCAATAACGTCGTTCCTCCAACTGTTAACGAGCATGGGTTTACTGCACCACAGTTTGTTATAACCAATACAAAATTGTGTGTTCCTGGAGGAAAACTTAATCTCTACAAGAAGACCAAAGGCTGGAGTCGGTTCCAAAAAATTATCGAAACTACTTATACAGACATTCAACCCGCGGTGATTGACAATAATATACCCAATAAAATTTACACCATTGACGGAAAACGTGTGCCCACAAACGTGAACTCGCTTAAAGAGTTACAGCCAGGCATCTATATCATCAACGGACATAAAATTATCATACGATAATGCATGAGGGTGTGCCAAGTGGTTTATGGCACACCCTTTTTAGATGAATTGCCTTTATAGAACACAGCTATAAACCCTAATCGATCGTTAGACCACAATGTTTACAGAATTCTTTTTTGTGCTGTTTCCTAACATCTTTTATTTTCTTGTCGGCATCTTGTATGTCTACGCCAGTTCGGGATAAGGTTTTGCTTAGAATAGTTCTAATTGCCTAGTCTTTTCAATACGCACTGGCAGTGCCTCTGGCTTATTCTCGAAGAAACAGTATGCAGCCAATGCCGCACAGAGATTCATGAGAAAGTTATGTACGGAGCGATGGCGTAAATGAACAAGGTTGACCTTGTTCTTGAGCAGTTCGTTGATGCATTCTATTATATATCGCTTGTGCAGCATCATTTTGTCCCATAAGGGCATAAGCTTGCTTTTCATGTTTGATTTGAGCCCATGAACGAGATGGATGCCTTGGTTGAAGAGGTTCTCAAAGAACTCTTGCTTGATGTAGCCCATATCGGCAAATACTTTGCCGTAGAGCACCTTGGTGAAGACCTGCCACACCCTAGGATCCCTGTCGTCCACGTTTGCGGGAGTTAGGCAGAACGTGAGTACATCGCCCATC
>QWCT01000042.1_pt1 | contig 92563 bp, 73 predicted proteins | sample 1972681 | NCBI WGS metagenome assembly QWCT01 (sample SAMN09866701, study PRJNA288562) | Human oral metagenome isolate pre3_saliva, whole genome shotgun sequencing... | isolation source: mouth | host: Homo sapiens | place: USA: California
AATAGTTGCTGAGTCTTCATGATGCAAAGATAATAAATACCTATGAAATTATGTGCATGAGGGGGAAGGACTTACAACTGGGTTTTAGGACTGACCCGGAAAAGCCTCACGCAGCAGCCATAAGCGCATAAAAAAGCTCGCTCCATCTTTGGAACGAGCTTTTAAGATATGTGATAACAACGTTGTTGTTATGCTTTCAGTGAATCACAGCTGAGGACCAGCAGCTACGAGAGCCTTACCAGCCTCGTTGCCTTCGTACTTCTTGAAGTTCTTGATGAAGCGGCCAGCCAAGTCTTTAGCCTTCTCGTCCCACTGAGCTGCGTCAGCGTAAGTGTCGCGAGGATCGAGGATGTTGGTGTCAACGCCTTCGAGAACAGTAGGAATTTCGAAGTCGAAGATAGGCAACTTCTTGGTGGGAACGCTGTTGATAGCACCGCTAAGGATAGCATCGATAATGCCGCGAGTGTCCTTAATAGAGATGCGTTTGCCAGTACCGTTCCAGCCAGTGTTAACGAGGTAAGCCTTAGCACCATGTTTTTCCATCTTCTTCACCAATTCTTCAGCATACTTGGTGGGGTGTAGTTCGAGGAACGCCTGACCGAAGCAAGCCGAGAAGGTAGGTGTAGGCTCGGTGATACCGCGTTCGGTACCTGCAAGCTTAGCGGTGAAGCCCGAAAGGAAGTAGTACTTGGTTTGTTCGGGGCTGAGGATAGAAACGGGAGGAAGAACACCAAAGGCATCTGCGCTGAGGAAAATAACTTGCTTAGCAGCGGGACCAGCCGAGATGGGGCGAACGATGTTCTTGATGTGGTTGATGGGGTAAGACACGCGAGTGTTCTCGGTTGTGCTGCCATCGGTGAAATCGATTTTGCCGTTAGCGTCTACAGTAACGTTTTCGAGCAGAGCGTCGCGACGGATAGCGCCGTAGATATCGGGCTCGCTTTCTTTGTCGAGGTTGATAACCTTAGCGTAGCAACCACCTTCGAAGTTGAACACGCCATTGTCGTCCCATCCGTGTTCGTCGTCGCCGATGAGCAAACGCTTAGGATCGGTAGAAAGAGTGGTTTTACCAGTACCAGAAAGACCGAAGAAGATGGCTGTGTTTTCGCCATTGAGGTCGGTGTTGGCCGAGCAGTGCATAGAAGCGATGCCTTTGAGGGGCAAGTAGTAGTTCATCATAGAGAACATACCTTTCTTCATTTCGCCACCATACCAGGTGTTAAGGATAACTTGCTCTTTGGTTGTTACGTTGAATACAACAGCTGTTTCTGAGTTAAGGCCCAGTTCTTTGTAGTTTTCAACCTTAGCTTTAGAAGCGTTGTAAACGATGAAGTCGGGCTCTTGGTCCAATTCTTCTTGGTTTACGGGTTTGATAAACATGTTGGTAACGAAGTGAGCTTGCCATGCAACTTCAACGATGAAGCGGATTTTCATGCGAGTGTCTTTGTTGGCACCGCAGAAACCGTCTACAACGAAGAGGCGTTTGTTAGAAAGTTCTTCCTTAGCCAGTTTGTTAACAGTTTCCCAAGCTTCTTTGCTAGCGGGGTGGTTGTCGTTCTTATATTCGTCGGTGGTCCACCATACAGTGTTGTGTGATGTTTCATCGTCAACGATAAACTTGTCTTTAGGCGAACGGCCAGTGTAAACACCAGTCATTACGTTAACAGCACCAAGTTCGGTAACTTGGCCTTTTTCAAAACCTACGAGGCCTTCTTTGGTCTCTTCTTCGAACAACACTTCATAAGAAGGGTTGTAAACAACTTCTGTTGTTCCTTTAATTCCGTACTTTTCTAGTACTGACTTGTCAAACTTTGCCATTTTTCTTAAATATGTTTAAGTGTGAATTTTATCCTTAGACTAAGCACACGCCTTCTCGGTGTACAGCGCAAAGTTAGCAAAATCGTTAAGAACCACCAAGCGCGCAAGGAGAAAAATACATTTGTGCTTTCCTTTTTAGGTTAAAGAATATAAAAAACAGGGTGTGTTGTGTCTTTTGCTATTTGCACATTACAAAAATAAGCGGGAATTTAATACTTTTGCATGGCATTAATTTTGAGTTCGTGAGCTTATGCATTCTTTAGTTCTTGTGTTATGAACTTTTGCGTTCATGAGATGACGAGTTCATGAGTTGACACGTTTACGAGTTAACAAGATACCGCAGGCGGACAAACCAGGTGTTTGTCTGCCTTGCTGTGTGCAGACACCTAAGGCGTATGGGCCGTTAAACGGCTATCGCGATGCTGAGATTTTTAGAAACAGACCTATAACATATTCTTACGATGATGAAGATAGTAAATTTTAGTGAACACAATTCGATTGTAAATCAGTATCTTGCCGAAATCCGCGATGTGGATTATCAAAAAAATCGGCTGCTCTTTCGCAATAACATTCAACGTATTGGTGAATTGGAGGCTTACGAAATTAGCAAGACCTTAGACTATGAGGCGCGCGATATTACTACGCCTTTGGGGGTGGCCAGTGTGGAAGTGCCAACAGATAAAATTGTGCTGGCAACTATCTTCCGTGCGGGATTGCCTTTCCATAATGGTTTTTTGAATATCTTCGACCATGCGGGTAATGCTTTTGTGTCGGCTTATCGCGAATATGTTGACGAACAACATACGAAGGTGGGCATACATGTGGAGTATTTGGCTACACCTAGTATCGAGGGTAAAAACCTGATTATTGCCGACCCGATGCTGGCTACTGGTGGTTCGATGGAACTGGGATATAAGGCTTTTTTAACTAAGGGCACTCCTAAACGCATCCATGTGGCTTGCGTGATTGCTTCGCCCGAGGGTATTGAGCATATCCGTAAAACGTTCCCCGAAGACAAAACCACTATTTGGTGTGCTGCCATCGACCCTTGTTTGAACGAACATAAATATATCGTTCCTGGATTTGGAGATGCTGGCGACTTATGCTACGGCGAAAAGGTGTAAGCCTTTTTAATGTTTAACCCCAATTGGTGCTTGGCCTGTGCTGGCGATTGAATAACCAATTGGGGTTAAACTCAACGATTGCCACAGCGTGATTAAAATGCTTTTAGCTTCATGAAGTATGCCTCTTACTTTGTGGAGCTTAGTTTATATTTTCTTTTTCTGGAGGTGTTACTTGCTTGTTTTTCAACGGTGCATAGCATAAATGCGCCAAAAAAGTTTGGCAGAAAGAATTTTTCTGTAACTTTGTTCGCGGTGGTTATAACATTGCGTTGGTGTCTTAGCACGGTAATAAATTGCGCTAAGTATTTAATTAATAGATGCCTATAAACCATCGAGTGAATATAAAATTAGAATAAGCGATGAAGAAAAATGTTGCATTGGTTTTGTCGAGCGGAGGTGCGCGCGGTTTGGCTCACATCGGTGCTATTGAAGAGCTGGAACGTAGAGGCTATTGTATAACCTCTATAGCTGGTTGCTCAATGGGGGCTTTGATTGGGGCTATGTATGCCGCTGGAAAATTGGCAGAGGTGAAGGAATGGATGGTGCAACTAGACAAAAAGAAAATTCTCTCTTTAGTGGATTTCTCTTTTAGCTTGAACCACCTGGTAAAGGGCGAAAAGGTGATGGATGCTCTAAAAGAAATTGTACCCGATGTGAATATTGAGGATTTGCCCATTCCTTATGCCGCTGTTGCTACTGATTGGAACAGTGGTAAGGAGGTGGTTTTTAAGAAAGGAAGCTTATACGAGGCTGTACGCTCTAGTATTTCGATACCGCTGTTTTTCAATCCTGTGCGAAAAGGTGAAATGCTTCTTGTGGATGGTGGACTGGTTAATGGTTTGCCACTTAATAGGGTGGCTAGAGTGAAAGGCGACTTGCTGGTTGGGGTTAATGTGAGCACACACGACTACAAGGAAGAAAAGCTTATGAGCGATATTATCGATAAGAAAACTCTGGCGAAGTCGTTGCCTGCTGCCATCGTTAAACGCATTATGGACTACCAAGAAGGATTGGGGCTGAACTATATGACGCTGCTCTCGCGTACGATTTCTATCATGCTTGAACAAAATACCCGACAACAAATCATTATCTCTAAACCAGATATCGCGGTGCAGGTGCAAATGAAGCGTTATGGAGGTAACGACTACGATAAGGCTGCAGAAATATCACTTATTGGTGAAAATAAGATGCGTAAGGCGCTGAATGAATATGAACAAGCGCATGCTTCTATCTGGGACCAACTCAAATCCTTTGGAAAATAAATGAAATAGGCGTACATGGTAGTGTGTATAGGCTATGAGGGGCTTTTCTTGACTCGTGCCTTATCCCTAATGACAGATTTGGGTTAAAATATAATGCCCCAGTTATCCCTAATTGTAAAGGATAACTGGGGTATCTGCTTGTAAAAAAAATAGCTCTGGCGGTGGAGCTAAATGTTTGTCTTCGGGGAAAAGACGATGAGAAAGGGAGTTATCTGAGTTTGATTTCGCAGTTCTCAAGACTCTCTACCGTGGCCAAAGCCTTATAGCGAATGCCGTGTTGGCGCAGTAGCTCGCCTCCTTTTTGGAACGCTTTCTCGATGATAAAGCCCATGCCCTCGAGGTGGGCGCCAGCCTGTTTGCAAAGGTCGATTACGCCCATCGAGGCATTGCCATTGGCCAAGAAGTCGTCGATAAACAACACATGGTCGTGCAGGGTGAGGTAGTCGGCCGAGATACACACCGTGTAACTGCGGTCTTTGGTAAATGAGTGCACCACCGATGTGAGCATGTTCTCCATTGTTTTTGGCTCTTTTTTCTTGATAAACACCACGGGCAATTGCATGATGTAGCCCACCAAGATGGCGGGAGCGATACCACTGGCTTCGATGGTTACAATCTTATTGATGTGGGCATCACCAAAATGTTGGCTAAATTCTTTAGCCACTTCCATCATTAAATTGGGGTCCATCTGGTGATTGATAAAACTATCCACTTTTAAAATGCCGCCTTCATAGCATTTGCCGTCTTGAAGGATGCGTGTTTTTAACTTATCCATGTGTGAGTTGGTGGGGTTATGAGTTGGTGAGTTGGTGAGTTTTTGAGTTATTGAGTTTATGAGTTGGTGAGTTTTTGAGTTATTGAGTTTATGAGTTGGTGAGTTTATGAGTTTATGAGTTTATGAGTTTATGAGTTTTTGAGTTTTTGAGTTGGTGAGTTTTTGAGTTGGTGAGTTTATGAGTTGGTGAGTTTATGAGTTTATGAGTTTTTGAGTTTATGAGTTTTTGAGTTTATGAGTTTTCGAGTTGGTAAGCAGATTGTATGCTCACCCTAAACTCATTAACTCATAAACTCAAAAACTCAAAAACTTCCCAACTAAAATCACTTCCTATTAAGCAGCGCGTTGGCCACAATGGCAGTTAAACCGCCAGTGGTGATACCCGAAGAGAAGATGGTTTGCACGCTTTGGGGCAATTGCTGGAGGATGGTGGGCATCAATTCAACGCTCATACCCAATGCTAAACTGGCTGCAATGACCAACACCGCCTTGCGGTCGAGCTTCTGACTTGCCACGATGCGAACACCCGCAGCGGCTACAGTACCGAACATGAGAAGCGTGGCGCCACCTAATACAGGCGATGGCATCAGCGAGAACACAATGCCCACGATGGGGAAGAGGCCCAACACCACCAACATGGCTGCAATGAAGTAGCCCACATAGCGACTAGCAACGCCCGTTAGCTGAATGATACCATTATTTTGAGCAAAGATGGAGTTGGGGAACGATGAGAAGATGCCAGCCAAAAGTGAGTTGAGACCATCGGCGAACACACCGCCCGAAACGCGTTTTACATACACTTCGCCATCAACAGGCTCGCCCGAAACCATCGAGTTGGCCGTTACGTCGCCTGTGGCTTCGATGGCTGTAACGAGGTAAACCAATGCCACGGCAATGATAGACGACACGTTGAAATCTACACCCATCTTAAAAGGTATGGGCACATAGAATGCTTCCACGTTGCTGGCGTTGAAACTTCCAAAGTCGACCATGCCCATGCAAAGGGCCAAGATGTAACCCACAACCACACCTAGCACGATAGAGCTCATGCGGATATATTTGTTGTTGCTGCAGTTGAGTGCGATGACGCTGGCCAAAACCGTGGCTGCAACGATGAGGTTGCGTGGCGTACCAAAATCTTCGGCCGCGGGGTCGCCACCTCCACAAGCCATAACGCCAGCCTTAACAAGACTCAAACCAATGAGCATCACCACAATGCCACTTACCAAGGGGGTGATGATGCGACGCAGGTATTTAAACGAATAGCTAACAGCCATCTCTACTGGCGCTGCAGCTATGCAGGCTCCGAAGATGAGCGACAAACCACCAGCCTGACCGATGGCGATGATTGGACCGATGAACGAGAAGCTTGTGCCTTGTACACAAAGCAATCCGCAGCCCACAGGCCCGAACTTACGGCATTGTATAAAGGTGGAAACGCCCGACACGAAGAGGGCCATCGACACCAGAAAACCCGTGGTGGCTAGGTCCATGTGTAGAGCCTTGGAAATGATTAACGGTGGGGTGATGATGGCCACAAAGATGGCTAATAGGTGCTGAATGGCCGCAAAAAGAGTTTCTTGCAACGGTGGGCGGTCGTTAACACCATAAATAATGGCGGCTTTGGTTGTTTGTTGTTCCATTGTTTGTTATTTAATAAAATGTCTAACCCAATAGCTTTAAAGGTGAAAGGACGTTTAAAGGTGAAAGGGTGAAAGGGCGTTTAAGGGTTTAAGGGTGAAAAGGTGAAAGAATGGATAACGCCACGTATTCATTCGGCTTTACTACTTACTCCTTCTTACTTACTCCTTCTTACTTACTCCTTACTACTCATCTCCTTACTCCTCATTTCCTTACTCCTTCTTACTTACTCCTTACTCCTCATCTCCTTACTCCTTCTTACTTACTCCTTCTTACTTACTCCTTACTACTCATCTCCTTACTCCTCATCTCCTTACTCCTTCTTACTTACTCTTTTATTACTTTACACCTAACCTCAGACTCCTTTCTTGTACACTCTGGGCATAATCCCTTTAGTACATAATTAACGCTATTGAGGAGAAAGCCATCGGGTAGAGGCACCACAGGCACCGACAATTGTTTGAGGCAGAAAGTGCGGTGGCAATGTTCGCAGTAGAAGTGCGTGTGCTCATCTTGCACAGTGCAATCGCAATCGTCGGCACATACGGCGTATTTGAGTGCGCCCGACCCATCGTCGATGGCGTGAATGAGTCTGTGGAGCAAGAAAAGCGAGAGTGTTCGCGAGATGGTGCTTTTGTCTATAGTGGGCAGAAGACGTTCCAACTCGGGGAGCGAAACGGTTTCGTCGCCTCGCATCATCTCGCGAACAATAAGCAGGCGAGTGGCCGTGGGTTTGATGTGGCGCAGTGTTAGTTTGGCCACAAAAAAGGCTTCGTCGTGCATTTATTCTTTGTAGGCCTCTATTTTCTTGAGGTAGAAATCGCGGAAGTCGCTCCAGCGATAATACGGACCGCTAACGGCTTTGAGGGGCAATGTGGCCTCGTTCTCGTTAAGCATCACCTTAAAGAGCACATCTTTGTCGGCAGCGTTCTTGCGATAGAACACAAATTGGAGGTTTGAGGCCATGGGGAAAATCTTATAATCTAGCCAGTTCTGGGGTGCTAGTTGTTCCAAGTCGGCAATCTGTCGGCCGTTTTGGTTGAGGTTGAGTAAGCAAACAAGGGGCATTACCATTGTGTCGTGGCCATAGCGCAGTGTGGCACCAGGACTAGCAAGCTTAATACAGCTATCGGCTTGCGTGATGATGTTGCGCAGTAAGTTGCGCTGACTGTAGGGCTGAGTGCCACCATTGAGGGGCGAAGGACCATACATAATGTACCAACGAGCATTGCCAACGAGCCAGTTTTCGTAAAGTTCGTCAACCGTAAAGAGGTCGAGCAGCTGCAACTTATGGCGCAATTCGGTGCTTTGCACATTGTTGGCCACCTTAATAAGCATGCGGTTAAATTCGTTAGCGTTTATATTGTTCTTCCAATATTCGGCATCGTTGAAGAGCGAATTCATCACTCTGTCGTGCATTTCGTGTTTCTTCGCAAAAGCAAGGTAAGCATCTTTTGCAGCGCCACGCATTTTTCTTGCACGCAAACTATCGTCTGTTTGATTCATATAATACATGTCGTGCATGCTGGCATCGTGCTTAACAATCAATTGTGGGTTAAGCAACAGCAGCTGTTGCAATGCATTTTCCATGGAAAGGATGCAGCGAATAACGGTTGTGCTTTTGGCATCGATGGTTGTTCGTCCGGCAAAAACTTCGGGAAAGTTTTGATACATGCGGCGTGCAATGCCCTTGTGTTGTTCGGCTCCGCGTTGTGTTAGTTCGCCATCGCGCAGCATTGCTTCTTCGCGTATCAGCTTCAGTTTGCCCATGGTGGCCTTACCTAGCGGTGTGAGTTTGCCCAAACTGTCGGCCTTGGCGAGCGTGAAGTAAGTGGTGTCGTAGTCTTTTGTACCGATGAGATAGCGCGACCCGTGTCTGCCATAGTGACTAATATAAAACGGTTTGTAACCTTTTGGCGCAGGCGTTTGCGCCTTTTGCGGACCGGGATAGGCCCAATAATTACCGGCAGACATGAGTCTGTCTTTCTTAAAATCGTCCTTGGCCTGTTGGGCAAAAGCACCAACACTGAGGGTCAAAGCGCAAAACACAATTGAAGCTTTTCTCATAAGGTAAAAATGATTGAATGTGCAAAGGTAATTATTTTTTTGAACTTGGGCAAGATAATGAGAGAAGTTAAGGATTGCGAGAGAAGAAGAGGCAAATTAAGATGATGAGAAGGGCGTGATGTGTATATAATTGGAAAGGGTAAGGAAGACGAAGGCATGGGAAGAGTATATAATGGAGAGGGGTAAGGGTGATGAGGCTTGTCTTCTTCTTTTGGCGTGAGAATATATCTCAGCGTTTAGTTGCTTTAGTGTCTTTGTATGATTCATGTTTTAACCAAAATCGGCGGGTTGACCGCTTATCATCTGTTTGATGTTGTTTTCATGGCTCCAGTCCATCTTTTATTTGCTTGTAGGTATCTTAGTTTTGTTCTTTTGGTGTAGTACACTACGTCAAAAGAATACGACAAGCAAAGTGTCTACAAGAAAATAATAGATGTTAGGAAACAACACAAAAACAAAAGTACTGGAAACATTGTGGTCTAATGACCCATTTGGGTTAAAAAAAGGCGCACATGGATGGGTTAATAAATAGATGGTAAAAGCCTATGCTACGCCATCCAAAATAGGATAACATTTGTTTTCTTCAATACTTTTATGTAATTTCGCCGTAGTTTATGGCGCGATGGAGCCATTCTTTTTGCATCAGATAATCATTAAATAAAAGACAATGAGCAAATTAGTTGTTAACTCTTACGAAGAGTTTGCCGCCCATCTGGGCGAAGAGCTAGGCGTTTCGCCATGGCTGGAGATAGACCAAGAGCGCATCAACCTCTTTGCAGATGCCACGTTAGACCATCAATGGATACACGTTGACGTGGAGCGTGCCAAACAAGAAAGTCAGTTTAAGAGCACTATCGCACACGGATATCTCACCCTCTCGCTGCTGCCTCACCTATGGGAACAGATTATCGAGGTGAACAATATCAAGATGTTGGTGAACTATGGCATGGACAAGATGCGCTTTGGACAGGCCGTGGTGACAGGAAGTAAAGTGCGACTGGTTACCAAACTGCACGCCATCAGCAATATTCGCGGCATTTGCAAAACCGAGATAGAATTTAAAATAGAAATCGAAGGACAACGCAAACCCGCCCTCGAAGGCATCGCCACCTTCCTGTATTATTTTGAGTAAGAGTGGGTAGGACGGTTCCCTCATCAAAGTTTAATCGTAGGTTCTGTGTGCTTTGCTTCATCGTTTTGAAGCAGGCCTAAGAACCTACTTTGTTGTTAGTTAATGATATTTTTTAGCACTCTTATTTCATTGATGTATTTTTGTGAATTCCCCTTTATTTTATTATTTTTGCAGTGTTTTTAATATAATTGCTAACAAAACAATTGACAACAAGATTATCAAGTAGAAGTCAGATGCATCTAGGCATATTGTATGTATACATTGATTATCCCTTTATTAATTACAAATTTAGTAGAAAAGCATTTTATAAAGCTTAAAATTAAAGATTATGCAGAATAATATTTCGCGCACAGAAACAGACATTCTGAAAGGAGTGGCCATAATCATGATGTTGTGGTTGCACTTGTTTTTAAAAGAAAGTGATATAGGAAACTATTCCGATTTGCATTTTGCGAATGGGTTGTCTCTGTCTTATTATCTAACTCGACTATGCACACCCGTGTCTTTCTTTCTAATACTAAGTGGGTATGGGCTAGCCTACTTGTATAATGAAAACAGGCTTTCGCCTCGCACACAACTTCCGCGCTTATTAAAACTTTACATACATTATTGGTGGGTGTTGCTTGTGTTTGTTCCCATTGGAGTATTTGTAAAGCCCGAACACTATCCAGGCTCGCTAACCGATTTTTTGCTCAATGTGTTATCTTGGAAGCATAACTACAATTATGAAACTTGGTTTTTGTTACCCTATGCCTTGATAAGCATTTCTGCCTTATACATCTTAAAGATAATAGAGAAGGTGGGAATGAAGTGGGTTTTAGTAGGTACATTTTTGTTGTATCTAGCATCGTCTTATTTGTTTAGTCGTTATGGAGATTTTGTTTATTCGCATTTGGCGGTAGCATTAGTTGTAGAATACGTACAATTCCTTTTCTCGGTAACTTTAGGTGTTGTGCTCTTTCGTAGCAAATACGTTAAAGCACCATTCATTAAAGGCGCTTATGTTTATGTGGCCCTATTACTTCTTTTTGCACTAAAGATAACCTTCAAAAACAGCAGCATTCGACCCTCTATATTCTTTTGCTGTAATACTTTTAGTGCTTAAATTGCCAATGCCTGGTGCTGCGAAACGCGTGTTGGCATATCTAGGAGGCTATAGCATGATTATATGGTTATCACATACCTTCTTTTGTTACTACTTATTTCATGACCTTGTTTATAGCTTTAGGTATCCCTTGGTAATATTCACAGTCTTGCTGGTGGTGAGCCTTATCGTGGGAATAGTGATTTGTTATTTGGCAAAAAAAACAGCCAGTGTGTTGAAAATATAAGCACGAACGGACTCTTCGAGGGCAATAATTTAACATCAGAATTATGCCGTTTTATGTAAACACAATACTGAGAGATAGAACTCTGCGTAAAAAGATATAACGTAGCAGCACAGCAATAATATCGTTCACATAGTAGAGGTAATGTTAAAACACCGTTTTATTATTCTTTTAAATTGTCCGCATTGCCATTCTAGCCTCACTCATTTCAAAATTTATTTGGAGCATTAAAAAAAAATATATAGTTTTGCATACGTAAAGAGCATGCACGATGGATAACTTGCGAACAAAAACGTTCTAATGCGGGGGTAATTGTGGTGTTATAATTAGAGAGTGCCTATACCCACGAATTTGGGGATAGGGAGGAGAGGATGTAGATTTAGTAAACCTTATTATTGATATAGTCTAAATGATATTGATAATTCCGAATGGTAGTATTGATTGGCAAAGACTAGTACATGGGTATAGCATGGAGTTAGTGTTATTTGTAGCCTCCTTGCCTTGATCTTATGTCAGTCTTATGTTGCAATGTCTTTCATGACTGCTGTTTAAATCCCCAAATAATAGGGCTATATCTTGAAGATACAAAACCAAGTATTAGAATGATATTTATCTATTAGTTGGTTGTGGCGAGCTCTTTATTAATTAAATCAGAAACTTTGTTTTCTTTCCTTTATTAAATATGTTTTACCTTATTTGTTTTTATGAATCAAGTTAATCAATTGCAGTCAAAAACAATTTCATATATACGTTTCCCTTTAATTGTCCTTATCGTTTATATTCACAACCAGGGTATGGGAACTCCATTGAGAGGTTTCTATTTCTTGGGCAAACTTTACCGATATAGACGCATATAACTTGTTAAGGTTGGTAATTACTGAGGTCATAGCAAGGGCAGCAGTACCAGCATTCTTTATACTTTCTGGTTATTTGTTTTTCTTTGGGAAGACTTCTTTTTCAAGAGAAATTTGGTTGACGGCACTGAAAAAGCGTTTTTGGACTTTATTTGTGCCATTTGTTCTTTGGAATATTATTGCAGCTTGTTTCACAATTGCCTTTTGTCGCATAAAAGGCTTGCCAAGCGGTTTAAATTTTATGCGTATTTTCTTAAATGAAGGCCATCCTTCTACATGGATGGATGTTTTTGGAAACACCCATACATTATGCTATCCACTTGACGTGCCTTTGTGGTATATAAGGGATCTTATTGTTTTGTGTGTTTGTTCTCCTATAATATATTTGTTTGTAAAGCATGTTCCTAAACTATTTATGGTCGTGTTATTCTTTTTTGCAATAACAGGGTATAATCTAGATATAATTGGTTTTAACTATAATGCATTTATCTTCTTCGGTATAGGTTCCTATATGGGAATACGACAAATGAATATAATTGAATTAGGAAGAAAATTTAAAGTGTCCATTCTAACATTGACGTTAGGTCTTATAGTTCTGTTTATTTATTTACGTTCTATAGGAGAAACTCATTATTGGTTAAACAGCTTGTTTTTTATTAGTTTCTTTATGTCTCTCGTTGTTGTTGTTGCTGGGCTGATACAGCATGGCAGTGTGCGGTTGCATCCCCTATTGGCGCGGAGCGTCTTTTTTGTTTTCGCACTTCATCTCATGCCCTACTTTATGGTTTTTCCTTCGTCCTGGCTTAAATTCCTTCCAAGTTCTACATTGTTTTTTGTGGGCGACTATTTGTTAACGCCTATAATAAAGATTTCGGTGTGTTTGCTACTATATATTATATTAGATAAGCTTTCGCCGAAGATTAATAGCTTGCTCTCAGGGAGCAGGTCAAAATAGAATGGATACCTTTGAGTTGTGTAAAGAAATGATTTGTTTTAGTTTTGGATATTTGAGATAATTATATGGTAGACAATAAAAAGATAGCGAAGAATACCATATACATGTATGTCAGGATGATTTTCGTCATGGCCATATCATTGTATACGTCTCGTGTAGTTCTCAATACGCTTGGTGTTGATGATTATGGTACGTATCAAGTTGTTGGTGGAATAGTGGGGCTACTTGCTTTCTTAAACTTGACCCTAAATCAAGGCATATCACGGTTTTTGATTTTTGAATTTGGGAAGACTTCTTTTTCAAGAGAAACTTGGCTGACTACACTGAAAAAGCGATTTTGGATTTTATTTGTGCCATCCGTTGTTTGGGAGCCAATTCTTTTTGACGTATAATAAATTAACATTATAATGTCAGACGTATCATCTAATAATAAACGTATAGCAAAGAATACATTAGCACTATATTTTAGAACGTTTTTTTCATTATTAGTATCTCTGTATACAAGTCGTATTATATTAAATGAACTAGGCGTAACAGATTATGGTATATATAATGTGGTTGGAGGTTTTGTAGGTATGTTTGTAATATTATCTTCTTCACTATCAGGAGCAATTAGTCGTTTTCTGACATTTGAATTAGGTAAAGGAAATATTGATAAGCTGAATAATATCTTTTGTACATCTGTAAATATTCAAATAATATTATCAATATTAATTATTATTGTGTCAGAAACTTTGGGTTTATGGTTTCTGTCTGAAAAGTTGAATATAGATCCAAGTAGAATGTTTGCTGCAAGATGTGTATTCCATACATCTGTTATAGTACTTGTACTTGATCTTATAACTATTCCTTATAATGCAATCATTGTTGCTCATGAACACATGAAAGCGTTTGCTTATTTGGGAATTACTCATACATTGTTAAAATTATTAATAGTATTTTTGTTGCCTTTCTTCTTTTTAGATAAGTTAATAGTTTATTCCTTTCTTCTCTTAACGACCTATATTGTCATACGTATTTTAAATGGAATCTATTGTAAACGACATTTTGTAGAAACAAAATGGCGCTTTTATATAGATAAGTCTTTAATGAAAGAAATGTTTGCTTTTTCAGGCTGGACTTTTATAGGTTCGTCATCAGCAATTCTAAGAGATCAAGGTTCAAATATATTGTTGAATTTATATGCAGGGCCAGTTGTTAATGCCGCACGTGGTATAGCTGAACAGGTAAATGGAGCTGTAAATAGCTTTGCTTCTAATTTTATGACTGCTGTGAATCCACAGATTACAAAATCTTATGCAGCTAATGATAAAGCATATATGTTGGACCTTATTTATAAGAGTGCAAAATTTTCGTTATACCTTTTATTATTTTTATCTTTACCCATTATAGTAGAGACACCATATATTTTAAAAATATGGCTAAAAGTTGTTCCCGAGCATACAATTTGGTTTGTGCGGTTAATTCTGCTGTTTGCTTTATGTGATTCTGCATCACGTCCATTAATTACAGCTATTCTTGCTACTGGTAATATAAAGAATTACCAGTTAATAATAGGAGCCTTTCAATTTCTTTGTCTACCGATCTCTTATTTCTTTCTAGAAAGAGGGTTTCCCCCAGAAATTACTCTTATTGTTGCTCTAGTCCTAAACTTATGTTGTCTTGTTGTTCGATTAATTTTATTACGAAAGATGATAGGATTAAGCGTAAGGATTTATATTAAAAATGTTGTTTGTAGAGTAGGTCTAATAGGTATTGTATCTTCGGCTTTACCCATTTATATGTCTTGTAGGTTGTCTAATAATTTATCCTCTTTTGTTGTGGTGACAGGATTAACGTTAGTTATAACGTTATTGTCTATTTATTTTATAGGATGCTCTTCCTCAGAGAGGTACACAATAAAGAATGCATTATTAAATTCATACAAAAAACTAATTAGCTCAGTAATATGTTGAGAGTTGATAGCAAGAAGCTTCATGAGTGTTGTGGTTGTACCGCATGTGTAGTAGCATGTCCTTTTGGGGCTATAAAAATGGAACCAGATGAAATGGGTTTTAAATATCCATTAATAGATAATGATTTATGTACAAATTGTGGGAAGTGTTTCAGAGATTGTCAATTTATACCATCTTATAAAAACTTTAATGATTTCAAAGAACCACTTGTATATGCAGGCCGATTAAAAGACGAGGAAAAACTGAGTCAAAGTCAAAGTGGCGGTGCGTTCGCAGCCATTGCTGAAACGATACTTGCCCAAGGTGGTATTGTTTATGGTGTTTATTATTCAAAAGACTTTAAAGTTAGTCATTGTAAGATAACTAATAGAGAAGCGCTAAATGTAATAAAAGGTTCTAAGTATGTACAAAGCAATTTAGATGGTATATTTTTAGATGTTATAAACGAGTTAAAAAATGATAGACAGATTTTATTCTCAGGCGTTCCATGCCAAATAGAGAATTTAAGAAAGCAAACAGAAAGGATTAAAACTGGTAAATTAATCACAGTTGACATTCTATGTCATGGTGTAGGTGCCCCTAAGATATGGGAGGATTATTTATCTTTCCTTGAGACTAAACATTCTTCTTCTTTACAGAAAGTAAATATGAGAGATAAACTTTTAGGCTGGAAAGGTGGAATAGAAACATATAGCTTTAACAATAAGAAAAAAATTATTACAGAGTCTTATCTTTATTTATATTTTTCACATCTAATTCAAAGGGAAAGTTGCTATAATTGTCCTTATACCAATTTAAAGCGTGTTGGTGATATTTCTTTAGGGGATTTTTGGCATTGGGAAAAAACGTCTCACCAAGAGTTTAGAGATAATAAGGGGATATCTTTAATATTTATAAATTCTTCAGTTGGTAAATCTACTTTTGACCATGCATCAGAACTATTAGAAATAATACCAAGTAATACGAAAGAATGTATGCAGGATGTTTTAAGAAAATGTATACAGCCAAATGTAAAACGTCAAAACTTTCTAGATGATTATAAAAAGAAAGGTTTTAAATATGTGGCGTATAAGTATGGAGATTTGGGTTATGTCTACAAAACAAAAATATTTATAGCAAAGTTGCTTTCAACAATAAAGAATAAATTATGAAAATTGGAATAATTACTTTTCATTGTGCGCATAACTATGGGGCTGTTTTACAAGCTTATGGTCTAAAAGAATTTTTAAAGTTATCTGGGCATTCTGTTAATGTAGTTAATTACAGACCCAGATATATTGTTAATACTTTTAGAAAGTTTAATCTAAGATACTGGTTATCCCGTAATCCTTATAAATGTATTGTCCGTTTATTTATAGAAATTATAGTAAAACCAATAAGAATTAAGCGCTGGTATGTTTTTGAGAGATTTATGGATGAATATTTAGATTTGTCTCCCTACTCTAAAGAAAATAACTTTTCTTATTTAGACTTCTTGGTATTAGGAAGTGATCAAATATGGAATCCTAAACTTACAGGTGGAAATTTTGATGGGGTGTATTTTGGAAATGGTGCAAAGTGTAATGTTATATCTTATGCTGCAAGTAGTAGATTTGAGTCATTATCACTAGAGCAACAAAACTATTTTTCAATTAATCTCAGTAACTTAAAGGGTATTAGTGTAAGAGAAAGTTCTCTAGCTGATTTATTACAACCTCTGGTTAATCTGAAAGTGAATGTTGTAGTAGATCCCACTCTTTTAGCAGGTAGAGAGGTTTTTGATGATATAGCAATTTCACCTAAAAAAGAGAAATATCTTCTTTTATATCAAATAGGTCAATGGACCGAATTAAATAACTTAGCAAGAAAAATTGCGGAAAAGCTAAATTTAGAAATCATAGAGATATCGTCACATCCGATAGAGCCTAGAAAGGGATTAGTACAGACAGCGTCCCCTAATGAATTTGTTGGATATTTCAAAGATGCTACATTTATAGTAACAACATCTTTCCATGGTTTAGCGTTTTCTATCATGTATAATAGGCAATTCTATTGTTTAAAAAAGAATTCTGATTCGGATTTGCGCCTGTTATCCTTACTTGATAAACTAGATTTACAAGGGCGTTTCTTAGAAATAGGAGAGGAGCCAGATTTTGAATTTATTGATTATAATAATGTGAACCAAAAATTGAAGAGAGAAAGAGATATGTCTGTAGAGTATTTACAAAAATCAATCAATTTGGGGTAGATGAATTGTTTACAACACCTTAAGTTTAAATTCAGAGGTTTCGTTAAAATGGCTTGTTATAATACAATTAATATCGTGTTTTCTAATGACAATAAGTTTTATTATTCCTATTTTTAATAGTGAGTTATATTTAAAAAAATGTGTCAAGAGCATTTTTAACTCTTCCTTATCAGAAATAGATATTGAGGTTTTTTTGGTAGATGATAGTTCTACTGATGATAGTGTAAAAGTTGCAAAAGAACTATCACAACAATATAATAGCATAGCAGTAATAGAGCAAAATAATCAAAGTAATCGTGGTGCCAGTGTGGCTCGAAATCTTGGCTTAAAAGAAGCAACAGGAGATTATATTTGGTTTATGGATAGTGATGACTATTTAGACTCAACATTAGTAGGACAAATTATAGGAGATATAAAAAAATATAATTGTCCAGATATTTTTGCAATTCAATTAAAGCTTATTGATGGTAAAATAACTCGTATAGAGTGTTCGCAACCAAATGTTAAACATAATATCGTTTTAAAAGGCCGTGATGCAATTTTAAGCGGCTATCAACCTTCGTCAGTATGTGCTATAATTTGCAAAAGAGAATTTTTGGATAATAACAAGTTAAGATTTTACGAAGGAATTTCACATGAAGACGTTGAGTTTTCTATGAGGGCGGTTGCTTTAGCTCATAGTGTCTATTTTTCGGATTATTTAGCATACATCTATACAATGCATGCTGGTTCTGTTTCAAAATCAAGAACGGCGGAGCGACAGTATTTTTACATTATAGGTGATATGTATGTAGCATTATCTCTTCAGAAGTTTGCTAAAACAATTGATGATGTAGAACTTCAAAATCATATATTGAGATGGAGTAATAATATTTTGTTGAATCTTTCCTTATCTGTAAAGCGAAGCAATAATCCTTTGATGGATAAAAACTTTAAGAAAAAAGTTTTTTTAGATATGAAAAATCATGGTGTCTTTCCTCTTAAAGGTCCTTTTACATCGTGGAAAATATGGCTTTTAAGTAAGCTTGTTAATCTTAGTTGTATTCACCTATAAATATTCGACTCTTGATACTTGCATTTACTGTTGAAAATGCTTAACTAAAGTTATGCAAGTGCTGAATAGTTACGAATTATTTTATCAGAAACGCAGCCAATGTAGTGGCTCATCTGCTCAATACAAAAATTAAAAGCTTCCGTTTAGAACCTAGAGGAGTATGGGACTTACCATTTTCTTTATGTCGTTGTAGTATGATATTTTGGGCACTTTTGTGCTTATGTTTACCACTGAAAATGTCTACTGAACTCTTAAGACACATATGAAATATCCCACTTACTTATTAGCTCGTTTGTATTACGCAGTTAATTTAGGGGTACGTCATTTAGGTTATTTATTAAAAGAAGACGGAAGGAAATACCTCAAAACATTAGTTAGTTCTGTTTAGTTATAGATGAAAATTATTATTTAAATGATTATACGTAGCAAAGCCCCTTTGCGACTTGGGCTGGCCGGTGGTGGCTCAGATGTGTCGCCTTATAGTGATACCTATGGTGGTTTAATTCTTAATGCAACAATTAATTTGTATGCGTATTGTACAATTGAGGAAACTACTGATGGGATGATATCTATTAACTCGTTGGATAGTAACTTCTCTGGAGAATACCCATTTGCTACATCGTTGCCTATTGATGGTAACGCATCGTTGATAAAAGGGGTGTATAATAGGGTTGTGAAAGACTTTGCTCCTCAAATGTCTTCTTTTAAAATAACAACACATAATGATGCCCCTCCAGGATCTGGCTTAGGGACCTCTTCGACAATGGTGGTTTGCATTTTGAAAGCCTTTGTTGAATGGTTGAGTTTGCCTTTGGGAGATTATGAGATTTCTCGATTGGCTTATGAAATTGAACGTGTTGATTTAAAGTTGTCTGGAGGCAAACAAGACCAATATGCAGCTGCCTTTGGTGGATTTAACTACATGGAGTTTTTGAAGGATGGCATGGTGATTGTCAATCCTCTTAAAATCAAGCGTTGGATTGTGGATGAATTGGAGTCTTCCATGCTCTTATATTTTACAGGTGCTTCGAGAAGCAGTGCCGCAATCATTGATGAGCAAAAGAAAAATACTGAATCAGGTAAGACCGATGCTGTGGAGGCTATGCACAAGATTAAACAGAGTGCTGTTGATATGAAATTAGCTCTGTTAAAGGGTGATGTACGCACCTTTGCTGATATTATTCGTGAAGGTTGGGAAAATAAGAAAAAAATGGCAAACCAAATTACCAACCCCATGATACAAGAAGCTATGGATGTGGCCATGTCTGCAGGAGCTTTAGCTGGAAAAGTATCTGGTGCAGGTGGAGGTGGTTTTATCATGTTTGTTCTAGAGCCAACAAAGAAGAAATTGGTAGAGAATGCCCTTAAGTCATTAGGAGGCTTTGTTATGCCTTTCCAATTTACCGATGGTGGTGCTCATGGATGGAAGATTTTCGACACTGGTCTGTAGTTGTCGGAAACACTTGTTTCATAAATTGATAATACGATAATGGAGAATAAAGTATATAAGCATTTAGAACTGTTGATAGAAAGGTATCCTGTCCTTTCTGCCTGTAAGCAAAGTATTATAGAGGCTTACGAGATATTAGAACGCTCGTATGTAAATGGTGGTAAGTTACTTGTTTGTGGTAATGGCGGTTCATCAGCCGACTCTGGTCATATTGTTGGTGAATTGATGAAGGGCTTTAAACTTGGGCGAAGAGTTTCTTCTAGCTTTGCAGAGAAGCTTAAGAATGTTAACGAAGAACTGGGAGCAACTATCGCTGAGAACATACAAAGTGGATTGCCTGCAATAGACCTTACTGCCCAAGCACCATTGATGACTGCCTTTATGAATGATTGCGATCCTCAGTTGGTTTTTGCTCAGCAGGTAGGTGGTTATGGTAAGCCCGGCGATGTCTTTTTAGGTATTTCTACATCAGGCAATAGCAAGAATATATTGTATGCCGCTGTTGTAGCAAAGGCGTGTGGTCTTCATATTATAGGACTTACAGGAGAAAAAGAGAGTAAGATGATGAACTATGCAGATGTGTGCATTAGGGTTCCCGAAACAGAAACATTTATGGTTCAGGAATTGCACCTCCCTGTGTATCATTGTTTGTGCTTGATGCTTGAAAGTCGTTTTTTTGAAAATTAGAGATAATGAAGGCAGTAATTATGGCCGGTGGGAAGGGTACACGCATCGCTGCAGTGCGAAGCGATTTACCCAAGCCGATGATCCCAGTGTGCGGCAAACCTATTCTGGAGTGGCAGATTGAAAACCTGAAAGCCAGTGGACTTACTGATATTGTTTTGGTTATTGGACACCTTGGCGAAGTAATTAAAGACTATTTTGGAGATGGTAGCCGTTGGGGTGTAACTATTTCGTACTTTATAGAGACACAGCCACTTGGAACGGCTGGAGCTTTATTTAGAATGCCAGAATTGCAGGAAGATTTCTTACTGATGTCTGGTGATGTGATGCTCGATGTTGATTTTAATCGCTTTATTAATTTCCACAAAGACCGCCAAGCATTAGCAAGTCTTACTGTGCATCCCAATAATCATCCTTTTGATAGTTCGTTGATTGTAACAGAAATCTTGCCAGCTTCTAATGGTAGCATGCCCATTCATACAAATAGGGTCGTGAAATGGATGAATAAGGAAGACGAACGACTCTATTATCGAAATGTCGTTAATGCTGGTATAGAAATGATTTCTCCTCGATTGCTTGAGGAAGCAAGAGCCAAACTTCCAAGTCTTGATAAGGTAGACCTTGATAGAGATGTGTTGAAGCCTGCTATAGAGAGTGGGAAAATTTATGCCTACGAAACCTCTGAGTATATTAAGGACATGGGAACTCCCGAGCGACTGGTTGAAGTGGAAAACGATCTACTCTCAGGCAAAATCGCCGCTCATAACTTGTCTGTTAAGCAAAAGGCTGTTTTCTTAGATCGTGACGGTACTATCAATAAGACAAATGGTTTTCTTACTGATATCAACGACTTCGAATTAATTGAAGGGGCTGCAGAGGCTATAAAGCAGATAAATAAATCTGGCTATTTGACAGTGGTGGTTACTAACCAACCCGTGATTGCTCGCGGTGATTGTAGTTTTGAACAACTGCAAGAGATACATAATAAGATGGAAACGCTTTTGGGTAAGGAAGGCGCGTTTATTGATGGCTTGTTCCTTTGTCCTCATCACACCGATAAAGGCTTTGAAGGAGAACGCATTGAATATAAGCTTGATTGCGAATGTCGCAAACCAAAGGCTGGGCTCTTTGTACAGGCACAAAAGGCTTTAAATATAGATTTAAGTCAGTCGTACATGGTGGGCGACAGTGCTATTGATATTAAAGCTGCAGAAAATGCAGGCTGTAAAAAGGCATTTCTCATAGAGACCAATGGCGAGAATGCATTACTTGGTGTCGTAAACGAGATATTCAAATGAAAATAGCTTTTATAACGCCAGTTACTCCTTATAAAGAAAATATGGGAGGCCCCTCGGGGCATCCCTATCATTTGTTGGTTGATAGACCAAAGGAGATAGAGGTTGACATATATAGTTATAATGCAAACAAACTATCTCCCGAGACAATTGAGAGCGTAGAAAGAGAATTGCGTGTTAAGATACATCTGTTGAAGCAACCCGCTTTCTTCACTTGGATACTAAAACTGCATTTAACCTTTATCCGCCTATTCCTAAAATATCCCATCGGTTATTATATTCGATTACCAAAGTCTATGGTTGAACAGATAAAAACTACTCAACCTGATGCGGTGTGGGTGTATGGTCAGGAGTTTTCGGGTATACTAAAACAATTTAAAGAGTTCAAACGAGTACACACAGTTCCTGATTGTTATTCATTGCATTGGTTTCGTAGGCTAGGTTGTCGTTTTACTCTTGCTAGTGCAGGAGAATTCTTCCGTTGCGTGGTTAATTATCGCAAGTATTATAGAATGGAACGTGCTTATGATGCGTCTGATAATGTAGTAGCGCATTTGGTGGGTGAAGAAGATGTGCGTTTCCTACAAGAGATTAACCCTAATCTTAATGCCGTTTTTTTACGCCATCCGCACTATGAATTCCCAGAGACTCCCAAGGAGATTAAGTTTACCCATCCCAAAATAAAACTATTGATAGCTGGTCGTTATGATTTTTATATGAAAGAACGGGCAGATGAGATGGTTGATTTGTTTGCGAATAAAGATAATCTTGCTATACTCCAGCAAGCATATAAACTTACCTTTTTAGGAAAAGGCTGGGAGCAGCATGTAGATTCCTTAAACGCCCTAGGCTATGATGTTGAACATGTAAAGTTTGCGCCAGACTATATAGAAGAGGTATGTAAACACGATATACAGCTAACGCCAATAGCCATTGGCACAGGCACAAAGGGCAAGGTTCTTGATGCTTTGGCTAATGGCTTATTGGTTGTGGGTACACCATACGCATTGGAGAATATCGCGGTAGAGAATGGCGTATCGTGTGTGGAGTATCGTTCAAACGAAGAACTATTGGCTGCTTTAAAAGATATTCCTCGTAATGTGGAGAAGTATGAGCAGATGGCAGAGGCTGGGCGTGAAGCTATCTTCAGAGAGCATGGAAGAAAGCGCATATCGCAACAATTGATGGAACTGTTTAAATAATAAGGAGATGTACATATATCTACTCATTTTGGCTTTCGCAATAGTTTGTTCTTTTTTCATTAAGAAAGGCGAAGCGAAATCTAGCGCATTGCTTGTTCTTTGGTTCGGAGTATTAGCATTATTTGTTGGCTTTTCTGATATGCTAGGGGGCTACGACCGATATATATATGGAGAACTATTTGATGAAGTGGCTGACGTGAGACTTGCAGGTGGAGATGTTAAAACAGCTTATATCTTTGAGTTGTATGCATCTGAGTGGGGCTTTAGTTGGCTAAATGTAGGCATCTCGTATATTACTGCAAATAGATATATTTTTATTTTGATATTGACTATCGCCATTTATGTTTTGCTCTTTATCTCTTTTATACGGTATGTAGATAATTATCCTTTTGCAATAATGTTGTTTATGGGGTTAATTTTCTTTTTCACCTTTACCTATCTACGGCAATTGTTAGGTGTGGGTATTGGGTGGTTATCCATAACGTATGCATATAAGAGAAAATTGCTGAAGTTTCTTGCTGTAGTACTTTTGGCGACTTTGATACACAATTCAGGTATTATTCTTTTGCCAGTATATTTTTTAGCAAAGAAACAATTCTCAAAAACAACAGTGGTGTGGGTGATGCTTTTTTGTCTTATTATTGGTGTAACAGGTATCCCATCTACGTTATTTGATTTATATGGTTCTGTTTCAGATATGGAAGGTAGAGGACAACAATATGCAGAAAACGAAGTTGGATTTAAAGTTGAGTATATCTTAGAAGCATTTTTCTTTCTCTATTTTATATTGCGAAATTATGAGAAGGTACCCAATACCCCATCCAAGACCATATTATTAAATATGGCATTGGCATTTTGCGCAATATTGCTAATATTTATAAAATCGTTAAATGGTGGTAGATTAGGGTGGTATTATTTAATAGGTTTAATTTCTACATTGTCATTAATCGTCCCTAACGCAAAGCGAATAACCTCTCAATATCTTGCACTTGTAGTTTTTTCTTGTTTCTTGTATTTGAGAATTTTACTTTTTTCTTGGGGTCCGTTAGGAACGCTTTATCCTTATAAATCCTTTTTCACTAATGGTGTTAGAAAGGGAGACTGGGTGCATGATAAGTGGGAATACGATCTAGATTATGACATTGATAAATTTCACCGTTAAGAATAAAGTTGTTTCTATGTCTTTAAATAAAGAACGCGATTCAAATATGGAGCTGCTACGCTGTGTAGCTATGCTTTTAGTGGTGCTAGTACATACTGGTTTTTTATCGTTAGGGTTGCCCACATTTGAGGAGGCAAACACTGAACCATTTTCTGTGTTTATGAGATTTCTTACACAATCAGTATCAGTGGTGTGTGTAAATGTTTTTATACTTCTGTCTGGTTGGTATGGAATCCGCTTTAATCTCATACGTCTAGGTAGTTTCCTTTTTCAGGTTTTTTTCTTTTCTGTTTTAATATATTGTTGTTTCGTTTTCGTCAACCCTCGCGAATACTTGAATTTACGGTCTCTGTTAGTGGTGTGTTTGCTTAATGGAGAAGATTATTGGTTCGTAAAGTCTTATGCGCTTCTATTCCTTTTTTCACCATTTCTTAATAAACTTATAGAGGATGCATCTAATAAAGTGTTAGTTAAGCATATATTAATTGTCTTTTTTGTATTTCAAACTATTTATGGATGGCTAAGTATTAATGGAGCACCAGAATTTGCAGGAGGATTTTCGGCATTGTCGTTCATAGGGTTGTATTTATTAATGCGTTATTTAAGGATTTATGGCTTTGAAACATCTAAGTTTAGAGGTAAACAATATATTGCAGTTTTCTTTGCAATAGCTATTTTAAATGCTTCACTTGCATTTTTCCTGGCTCGAATGAATATTATGGTGTTTGGTAGAATATTCACCTACACTAACCCTTTAGTTATATGCCAGTCGCTTTTTATGGTGTTAGCCTTCTCTAAGCTTAATATTAAGAGCAAGTTTATTAATTGGATGGCAATATCTTGCTTTGCAGTTTATTTAACCCATGCTAACCAATTTATTTTGAGACCATTTTTTGGGCGATGGATAAAATTCTTGTTTGACGCTCATAGCACCATGATGTTTGTTTTAACAGTGGCATGCACATTATTGGTAATCTTCTTCTTTTCAATATTGCTTGATAAGTTAAGAATATATAGCTGGAAGAAGATAACCAGGAATTAAATTTTACGCTTATGCTTATTACTCTCTTTACTCCCACTTATAATCGGGCGCATTTATTAGAAAGGTTGTATTCTTCTATTAAGAAGCAAACTTATCACCATTTTGAATGGTTAATTGTTGACGATGGGTCAACTGATAATACAAGCGAGGTGGTTAAGACCTTTATTGAGGAAGGGATAATAACAATCAAATATGTATTTAAGCGCAATGGCGGGAAACATCGTGCCATTAACGAGGGGGTGCAACAAGCACAAGGCGAGTTGTTCTTTATTGCCGATAGCGACGATATGTTGCCGCCTGATGCACTTAAAATGGTTGTGGAAGTATATCAACAGATAAAAGATGATAAAAACTTTGGTGGTGTAGCTGGTGTGGATGCATACCCCGATGGGCGAATTGTTGGCTCTGGCTTACCTACACCTACTTTAGATTGTAATTCCATTGAGATTAGAAGTAAATATCATGTGCTAGGGGATTTGTCTGAGGTGTTCCGCACAGAAGTTATGAAAGAATTCCCTTTCCCTGAAATTGACGATGAAAAATTCTGCCCTGAGGTACTAATCTGGAATAGGATAGCTCGTAAATATAAGCTTAGGTATTTTAACGAGCCCATTTATATTGCGGAATATCAAGATGGCGGATTGACAGCCAGAATTGTTGAGATTCGCATGAAAAGTCCCATTGCCAGCACCACCTGTTATGCCGAAATGCTTTCGTTGGATATTCCTTTTAAAGATAAGCTAAAGGCTGCTGTTAACTATTGGAGATTTAGATTGTGTTGTAAAAAGGGCAAACCTGCACCCAATATCGGGTGGATGTGGATGTGTGTGTGCCCCTTAGGATGGTTGATGCACATAAAAGACCTGCGTTTGGTAAAGTAAAATAGAGAGTTCAATATAATAGAGAGTTCAATATATGCGCATTCTTCAAGTAATTACTTCCCTGCAAACTGGTGGGGCAGAAAAAATTGTGGTTGACCTGTCTTTGAAGCTTAAAAGCCGAGAACATGAAGTTGATGTCGTGGCTTTCGCTGGCGGTCCTTCTATCTTTAAGCAGGCTTTAATTGATGGAGGCTGTGGCGTGATAGAGTTTTCTCAAACCGATAGCGTGTATAACTTTAAGCATGTTAAACGGCTTAAACGCCTCATGGCACACTACGATATCGTACATACGCACAACACTTCACCACAGTTGTTTGCTGCTATGGCCAAAGGAAATTGTAAGGCCAAATTGGTCACAACTGAACACTCTACCAATAATCGTAGACGTTCAATTTGGGGATATCGTAGTATTGACCGCTGGATGTATAGCCGTTACGATAAAATAGTCTGCATTTCCGATATAGCTAAAGAAAAACTACTTGAACATATTGGCAACAACTACCAGCAGAAAGTGCTCACCATTAATAATGGTGTGGATGTTCAACGATTTTATCTTGCAGATGAGGCGCCAAACTTGAGACAGGCCGATACCTTTGTTACTGTTATGGTGGCTGGATTTCGCGAGGCTAAAGATCAAGACACACTAATTCGGGCGATTGCTTCACTGCCTAACCAATATCAGCTGTGGTTGGTAGGTGATGGGGTAAGACGTGATGCTTTAGAAGCTGTCATTGCATCAGAAGGAGTTGCCCATCGCGTTAAACTTTTGGGTATTCGTTCGGATGTTCCCCAAGTGCTGAAAGCTGCTGATGTGGTAGTGATGTCTTCCCATTGGGAAGGCCTCTCCCTCTCTAACATTGAGGGTATGTCGTCGGGTCGTCCCTTTATTGCGAGCGATGTTGATGGGTTGCGCGAGGTAACCAAAGGTTATGGCGTGCTGTTCCCCCATGAAGATGCTAAGGCGTTAGCTGGCATCATCCAAAAACTGCACGATGATAAGGCCTATTACGATGAAGTGGCCGAGAAATGTTACCAACGTGCTATGATGTTCGATATTGAAAAGATGGTAGACGGATACGAAGCTGTTTATCAAGAGTTGATGCATAGCAAATAAGCATTTCTCTTTTATGTGCACTCAATATTGGTAAAGAACGAAGCAGCTCACACAATTTCTTCAACAACAATTTATTAGACAATGATACATAACGATAAGCATATACTACATGTGGTGAATATTTATTTCGTTATACCTTATTTCTTGGGAGGGCAGTTTGAATACTTCCGAGAATTGGGCTACGAATTAAATGTTGTATGCTCTGAAAGCCCTTATTTGGCTCCTTATGCACAACAACACCATTTTGGCTATCGCGAAATACCTATCCTACGAAGCATCAACCCCATTCAAGACTTTAAGTCGATTAGGCAAATTTGTCGTTACATCAAAGAGACACAAACGGGTATTGTGGTGGGACATACACCCAAAGGCGGGCTCCTGTCGATGGTGGCTGCCTGGTTGATGCGTGTTCCTAAACGGGTGTACTTCAGGCATGGGCTGGTTTACCAAACTTCTACAGGACTCAAACGGTTCATTCTCATGAGTGTAGACCGTCTTGCTTCTCTGCTAGCAACTAAGATTGTCTGCGTTAGTCCTTCTGTTTTGGAAGAAAGCATCAAAGACAAACTCGCTCCTGCACGTAAGCAAATTGTGTTGGGTAAGGGTACTTGTTCGGGGGTGGACACGCAAGGCAAGTTCAATCCACAGAATATCGACCCCACAAAGATGGCCGAGTTTAGAAGTAAATGGGGGATTAATGAAACCGACTGGGTTGTAGGCTACACCGGACGCCTCGTAAGAGATAAGGGAATAATAGAACTGGTAGATGCCTTCCAGTTGATTAAGGCTAATAACCCTAAACTTAAACTCCTTTTGGTGGGAATGTTCGAAGAACGAGACGCCTTACCACAAGAAGTTCAAGACAAAATAAAGAACGACCCGCAGATTGTTTTTACCGATTTTCAGAACGAAGACATGGAATATTTCTATGCCATGATGAATGTCTATGTGTTGATGAGTTATCGAGAAGGCTTCCCCACGGGTACGCTCGAAGCGCAGTCGATGGGTGTGCCTGTCATAACAACGCGCGTAACTGGCTGTTGCGACTCGATTGTGGATGGCCAAACGGGTGTGTTTGTCAACCGAACACCTCAACAGCTTGCTCAAGTTATTGAGGAGATGTCTAGAGGCGAACGCTCGTTCTCTAAAGAGCAAGTACGCTCATGGGTTACGCTTAACTTTGATAACCTTAGGGTGTGGGAAGAAATTAAACGCTTGTATGCTCCATCTTCCAAAGCCTAACACAAATCTAAAGGTCTCAAGCAATGCCTCTTTTATTGGATACTCAATTTCTTAAGGCACTGCTCACAATGCATATTCCTAGTTTGATTCAAACATAAAAGAAAATATTAGGGAGTAAAAAATATAGGTGCAAAATCACTTACGCAAAATCTTAGCACCGCAATATGAATTTAACATTATAGCATGAACATACTTATTACAGGCTTGCATGGCTTTGTGGGTCAAAATCTTGTGGCCCAGTTGTCTGGAAAACATCGCATTTTCGGCTTGGCGCGTACAGCAGGCAAAATGGCTGGCGTTGAAAAAATATATACCTGGAACGACCTCGATAATGCCTCTTTGCCCGAAGTTGATGCCATTATACACCTTGCAGGAAAGGCTCATGATACCAAAAACCAAGCTAAGGCTGACGTTTATTTCAAGGTGAACAGAGACCTCACAATTAATCTTTACAACTATTTCGTAAACTCGTCGGCCTCTAAATTCCTTTTCTTTAGCACGGTGAAGGCCATTGCCGACGAACTGGGTACTAGTGTACTGACCGAAGATGATGAGCCAAAACCCAAAGGACCTTATGGCGAAAGCAAACTCGAAGCTGAACGTTATATGCAAACTCATCCTGCATCTAACAAGCAGGTATATATCTTACGCCCATGTATGATGCATGGCGAGGGTAACAAAGGCAATCTTAACTTGCTTTATAAATTGGTGGCTAAAGGCATTCCTTGGCCGTTGGGCGCATTCAGCAACAGTCGTTCGTTTGCTTCTATTGACAATGTTTGTCTCATCGTTTCTGAATTACTTAACAGAGATATTCCTGGTGGAGCTTATAATATTGCAGATGACAATCCGCTGTCTACAAACGCCCTAATCGAGATTATCTGTGGCGTGATGGGTAAGAAATGTCGCATTTGGAATGTTTCGCCTGGGTTAATAGGCTTATTGGCTAAGGTGGGTAACGTGTTGCACTTGCCACTTAACACCCAAAGACTTGCTAAGCTAACCGAGAGTTATGTAGTGTCTAACCAAAAGATAAAAAAGGCGCTGGGTGTTGACCGGTTGCCCATCGACTCGAAAGCGGGTCTTGAAAAAACAATAAGGAGTTTTATTAAGCATTGAGATGATTTATCTGTTAATTGTTGTTCTTGCATTTGTCTTCGAATTACTGTATTTTAAAGTCGCTTCGAAGTACAATATTGTAGACCGACCCTCTGAACGCGGGTCGTCAAAGGCTGTTACCTTGCGCGGAGGCGGCATAGTGTTCCCTTTTGTTGTCTTGGTCTACTTTTTTTATTCGGGTTTTGCTTATCCGTGGTTTATCGTGGGGATGTTGATGATTTCTTGCATCAGTTTTTACGACGATGTTAGCTCCTTGCCGCCACGCATTAGGCTTCTAGTACATTTTGTAGCCATGCTTTTAATGTTTCAGCAGTTGGGCTTAATCACTTCTTCTTTGTGGTGGCTTATTCCCATTATGCTTTTCGTTTGTGCAGGGGCTATTAATGTGTTCAACTTCATGGATGGCGTGAATGGCATTACTGGAGGTTATGCCACTGTGGTGTTGGTGGCGTTGTTGTATGTTAACCACCATGTCATTGAGTTTGTCGACCCTAATTTTATTTTGTTTAGTCTTATTTCTGTACTTGTGTTCTGCTTCTTCAACTTTAGAACGCGAGCCAAGTGTTTTGCTGGCGACGTGGGGGCTGTGGCCATCGCGTTTGTCATATTGTTCTTTATTTGCAAGTTGGTGTTGTTAACCAACGACTTCTCGTGGTTTGCTTTCCTCACTGTTTATGGTGTCGATGGTACGCTTACACTCATTCATCGTATTTTACTGCATGAGAAGTTATCCCAACCCCATCGCAAACATGCTTATCAGATAATGGCCAACGAATTAAAGATGCCCCATATCTTGGTTTCTGCCATTTACATGTGTCTGCAAGCTTTGGTTTGTTTTGTTTACTTACTAAAGCCTGGCCTGATAATGTTTGCCACAGTGGTTGTGGTATTGTCTTTGGCGTATCTTCTTTTTATGAAGAAGTTTTTTCATCTACACCTGCAACGCAAGTGATGATAATACATAAGTATAAAAACAGAATTAGATTTTATGTTGTCTTTTAATAAACTAGTTAACTGGTATTTCCGTAGAGAGTCTTTGCCTTACTGGTGCATCTTCCTTATCGACTGCCTCATTTGCATTCTTGGTGGCATTTTTGTGTGCATGCTGTTCTTCCGCTTGTCGCGTACTGCTGCCAACATCATGCCCATTATCAACACATTGCTGTTTTATCAGCTGTTTAATGTGATTGGTTTCCGTGTGTTCCACACTTATGCTGGTGTGATACGCTATTCGTCGTTTATCGACCTCAAGCGGGTGGCTTATGCAATGGGGTTGGGCTTTGTTGTTGTAGCCATTCTTCATTATTTCATTATCTTCACGCCCGAAACGCATCAGTACCTCGTGCCGTTGCATTTAAGGCATATCGTGTCTATTTATATGGTTACTACTATCCTGCTGTGGACTTTCCGCATCATGATTAAGGGTATCTACGACACAGTGTTCGATACCGAACGGGCCAAACGTGCACTTATCTATGGTGTGCGCGAAGGTGGCGTGGGACTGGCTAAAAATATTGCTGCGCAAAAGCCACAACAGTTCAGACTTTTCGGGTTTATCACTCACGAGGATACTTTCACCAATCATTATCTCATGGGTAAGAAGGTGTATCCTGTAGATAAAGACTTGCTCAAAGTAATTAAGGAAAATCGTATCAATGCCGTGCTGGTGTCGCCCTTACGCAACGAGGTGTTCCGTGACAACACGCAGCTACAAGATATGCTCATCGAGGCTGGCGTTAATATCTATATGACCGAGGGTGTGCAAGAATGGGATGGCGAAGATTCGTCTAAGGTGGTTAACACACTGAAGGAAATTAGTATAGAAGACTTGCTGCCACGCGACCAAATTCAAATCGATATGCAAAGCGTAGGAAACCTCTTGCGCGGTAAGAAAATTCTTATCACTGGTTCGGCTGGTAGTATTGGTAGCGAGATGGTTAGGCAGGTGTGTCTCTTCCAACCTGGCGAACTGATGCTGGTAGACCAAGCTGAGACGCCACAACACGACATCCGCCTGATGATGGCCGACAACTATCCCAACGTGAAAACCTCTACCGTGGTGGCTTCTATCGCTAACCGCGACCGCATGGAGGGCATCTTCTCGGCTTTCCGCCCTGATTACGTGTTCCATGCCGCTGCTTATAAGCACGTGCCTATGATGGAAAACAACCCCAGCGAGAGTATCCAAAATAATGTTTGGGGTACAAAGGTGGTGGCCGACCTTAGTCTGAAATATGGCGTAAAGAAGTTTGTGATGGTGTCTACCGATAAGGCTGTTAACCCCACTAACGTGATGGGCTGCTCTAAACGTATCTGCGAGATTTACGTGCAGGCGCTTGATAAGGCCGAGAAAGAGGGCAAGATGCACGGCAACACGCAGTTTGTTACCACGCGTTTTGGTAATGTGCTGGGCTCTAATGGCTCGGTTATACCGCTGTTCGAACGACAAATTAAGGCTGGTGGCCCCGTTACCGTTACCGACCCCAACATCATTCGCTTCTTCATGCTCATTCCCGAGGCATGTAAACTGGTGCTCGAGGCGGGTACAAAGGGTAACGGTGGCGAGATTTTCGTGTTCGATATGGGTAAACCAGTGAAGATTGCCGACCTGGCTAAGCGTATGATTCGACTCTCGGGGGCTAAAAACATCGAGATTGAATATACGGGTTTGCGCCCTGGTGAGAAACTTTACGAAGAGGTGCTCAACGACCAAGAGGGTACTTTGCCCTCGTTCAACCCCAAAATACGCATCGCAAAGGTGCGCGAGTACGATTACGGACAGGTGAACACCGACGTGATGGAACTGGTATCTATATCGCATACCTATGATGATATGAATATCGTGCGCAAGATGAAACAGATTGTGCCCGAGTTTAAGAGCAAAAACTCTGTTTATTCTGAGCTTGATTAAAAGCTTGGTTGTGATGCCCATATAACGAGATGGGGGCGGTAAAGACGAGCAACGATGCCTGCTGTGGCGACGTTTGCTATGTGTCTTGCCGCTCCCATCTTGCTCATTTAGGGCTTTTTATTGCTGGCCTAGTGGCTTGCATCTTCATTTTTATGGTTAATAGTCATCCTTTTCAATTTTAATCTCGGCATGATGCTGTATTCTGTTCTTCACAATGAGTTGTGGCAAACGCCATTACCCTTTACTTCTCTCAGTCACGAGCAGTTTGTTAAGCTCCAACAGGCTTCTGCCAAGCAAACGATAGAGGGCTTAGTGATGGGCGCCTTGATACGCAACAATGTGAAGTTGGAGCGTGCCGACGCGCTTCTGGCCTATTCGCGCACCATGATGATTGAACAACTCAACCGCAAGGTTAACGCTGTGGCTAAAGAGTTGGCAACCATTTTGGCCAACGATGACATTGATTATCGCATCTTTAAGGGGCAAACGCTGGCTTTACTCTATCCTCATCCTGAAACGCGAATGCCGGGCGACATTGATTTTTATTGTGTCCCCAACCACTTTGCTCGTGCCCAACAGCTGCTGCAAAAGGCTTGGGGCATCACACTTGGGGGAGAAGAGAGCATGCAACATCGCGACTTCTCTTATAAAGATGTGCCTTTGGAGATGCATTTCTGCATGATGAAGTTTAACAGCAACGCCATCCAAACTTATTGGGAACGTCTGCTGGCCGAGGCTTCTATCGAGCAGGTGTCTATCGAGGGCGTGGCTGTCAACACGCTTCCGCCCACGCTCAATGTGCTTTACACCTTTCTGCATCTCTATCATCATTTGGTGGAACTAGGGGTGGGATTGCGCCAATTCTGCGATTTGCTCGTTCTCTTGCATCGTCATTGTGAGACAATAGACCGTGTTGCGCTCGAAAAGCATCTGCGTGCTATGGGCTTTTATCGTGCTTTTTGTGCCATTGGGGCTGTGCTCATCAATAAGTTGAACTTGCCTGCCAACGAGTTTCCTTTTACCATTAGTGCCAGCGATGCGCAGTATCAGGATGCCATTCTCGATATTGTTTTTATAGGTGGCAACTTTGGTAAGCATCATTCCAACACGGCTGTGCGCTCTGGCATGCGGTATAACATCGAAGCCACCATGCGTAAGTTGCGCCATTATCGCTTGTTTTGGCGTCTCTCGCCTAGAGAGATAAGGGCTACTTTGTTTAAAGAGTTACCCCGAAAGATGCTGATGTTGGGATTTAAAAGGGGAAAAAGATGAAAAGGTGAAAGGGTGAAAGGGTGGCTAACATCTTCAAGTTTTGTTCTCTCATTAACTCTTTTCTCTTTAACCTGTTTATCCCATTAGCTATTACTTCATTAACTTGGTTACTTGATTAGCTATTACTTCATCACTTGTTTACCTCGTAAGGCTATTAATTACTTGTTTCAATAGTAAAAATGTTTAAGGTTCTCCTTTTTATTTCGTTCTTTGTTCTTCCGTCAACAGCACAAACCAGTAAGACAGAAACAGCATTGAGTCAAGCTGGTTATGTAAATGTGCGCGAGCTAGACCCCACTTTGCAAGTGTCGTTGATGTATGCCCGAGCCGACAACTTTGTGGGTTCGGTACTCTATACCGACCTGCGCCAGGCTTATTTGCATGCCGATGCGGCTGCTGCGCTTGTAAAGGCACAACAACGACTTAAGCAGTTGCGACCCGAACTAAGTCTTAAAATATACGATGCTGCGCGCCCTATGCACATACAACAGAAGATGTGGGATAAGGTGAAGCATACATCGATGAACATCTATGTGAGTAATCCTGCTCATGGTGGTGGCTTGCACAACTATGGTTTGGCCGTCGACATCACTTTATGCGATGCCAAAGGCGACAGTCTACCCATGGGTACAAAAATAGACCACTTAGGAACGGCGGCTCATATCGACAACGAAGCACAACTGGTGACTAAGGGTATTATCAGTCGTAAGGCTCAACAAAATCGCCAATTGCTGCGACAGGTGATGCGCTATGCTGGCTTTAAACCCCTTCGCACAGAGTGGTGGCACTTTAACTTTAAGTCGAGAGCCGAAGCCAAACGGCTTTATAAGGTGATAAAATAGGCGTGTTATGCCTTATGCTCACTTGTTTACTGCCCTTTGGGGCTTTTATTAGCCATGTGTGTTTTGGCTTGACTATAAGTGTGGTAGCAATGGAGAATAGCGCCTAAGGCGAAGTAAACATACAGAAACCTGATTGAAAGTCCTTCGCGGCACTGTAAGGCGAGTAACCCCATTACAAGTAAGTGATAACGTTGTTGCACTTACTTGTAATGGGGTTATTTTGTTTTACCAACTTGCTTATAATTTGCACAATTCCTACACCCGTTTGGGGTAAGAAAGCGCCCTAGGAAGATGCGATGGTTTGAGGCGAGGGCTCGCATAGAAAAGTTTCAATAGCCTACTTTTTCAATACGCACTGGCAATGGCTTGGGCATATTCTCGAAAAATAGTATGCAACCAATGCAGCACAAAGAATCGCTCGCTCTGCCGAGTGGGCTAACTGGGCAAGGCTAATCTCGTGTTAAGGGCAATACATCCACGAGCTGATAGCAACATTTATTCTGGCGCATAACTTGGCCGAATATTGTTATTAATGTAAAATATTCGCACCAGATTTTAACATTGTGAGTGCGCTCGGCGAAAAAAATCTAGGCATGGGCCTTAAATTCTCGCGTATTTTTTAAGTCTGTAATGATTTGATTGATAGGTGTTTATGAAGGTGAGAATAGATGGTGTGTTTATAATTGTTTGTAAATCAGAACTTTAACTGCAGGATGATTGAAGTGGAAGGGTGCTTGTAAGCTTATCGTTCTTCATCGGGCAATTACACCAGAAATGGTGCTTTTTCCCAATTTTTGTGCATTTTAGGGCGGTTTTCCACTAGTTATTGGGTAAAATGCAGCAAATAGCGTTGCGTTTAGCAAGAGATAGCACTGCGTTTTGGTGCATATAGCGTTGCATTTTGGTGCATATAGCAATGCGTTTTGCAGCAAATAGCTTTTCAAAGGCAAAGAATGGGTTTGCGTTTTCTTGTGTTTTCCGATGTAAATTTGGTGCGATTTTTCTTGAAATAGAAACGTAAAAGCATAGTAAATAACCAAAACAAGGGTCGAAAGGGTGGCGAAGCATTTCGCATTTTCTCCCATTTTGCTGTATTTTAGCTATGTTTTGGCGGTGTTTTTGAGCTAGAATGGTTGGCTAAAGAAGTGTGTTTTGTAAAATATATTTACCGAATTAACAATTTGTTGGTGGTCTTACCAATGAGCAAGAAAAAGCCATCGACCCCATTATGGGCCAATGGCAAATTCAATATGGCGCGAAGCCACAATGTGTTGCAGTAGATAAGGGCAAATAAATCAGCGCGATAACATGGCCTCTTAGTAAAGACCGCTATTTATTGGCGTACCATTTGCGATTGATTTTGCCATTGGGGGTAAGTGCTAAATCTTCCACTTGCTCGTAGAAGAGTGGCACTTGATGGGTTTCTAAATGTGCTTTTAGTTGGCGTGCCAAATCTTTGGGCACTATTGGCATGTGGTTGTTGGGTACCACGAGCAACTTTAGTGCCTGCCCTAAAATGGGGTGGGGCACAGCAATGCAAACGCAAGCCTTAACTTCTGGAAAACTGTTTGCAACCGATTCCACCTCTTGCGGACTAACTTTAAAACCACCGGTGTTGATGATGTCGCTATTGCGGCATTTAAAGTGCAAAGCCCCTTGTTCGTCTATCTCGCCCCAATCGCAGGTGGTGAAACGGCCATCGGCTAAGGGTTCGAAGGTGGTTTGCTCACCCATGCGCAAGTATCCGCTCATCAACGAACGCCCCCAGCAACGTATATGGCCCTCGGGGGTGATGTCGAAATGGGTGTGAGGAAGTGCCTTTCCCACGCATCCAGCCACATGCTCATGGGTGAACTCGAAGGTGGAAACAACGCCCGTCTCGGTAGACGCATAGGTGTTGAATAACCGTGTGTTAGGCAAAAGTGCGTGGATGTCGGCCATAGTGGCTGCATCTAGGGCGTCGCCGCCTGTCTCTATAAAAGCTATTTTGTTGGCCAGTCCCTCCATTTGCTTACCGCCAAAATGGGTAAGCATACGTATGCACGAGGGTACGAGAAAGGCTGCTGCAGCCATATCGTTGCATTCTGCAGAGACAGCAAACAACTCGTTGAGGTCGAGTTTGGGCATTAGATGGCAAGTGGCGCCCATTGCCAGTGTGGCAAATACCTTGGAGAGACAGCCCAAATGATTGAGTTGACCGGGAATAATGAAGGTGATATCAGGGCGATAAGCCTGCGCGTGGATGATGTTTTCGGCAGTGGCTGCTATGGCTTGCGTGCTAATCACAGCCCCCTTGGGTGTGCCTGTGGTGCCTGTGGTAAACAATACGTCGGCCGAACCCTCGGGAAAGGTGAAAGAACGCAAGGCATTTTGCATTTGCTCCACTTGTTGCGGGGTGGCGGTGGCAGGCAAGAGCACGGCTACGGCACCAGCCATGTGCACAGCGAAGTAGCTCACGAGAAACTCCACATCTGAAGTAGCTGTAAGCACAACGCCTTGTTGCTGCATGCCCTGGTATTGTTGGGCCTGCGTGGTGGCTTGTTGCAACAGTTGCTGATAGGTGGTGGCACCGTGGGCGGATACCATAGCCAGCTTGTTGGGTGTGTGTTGCGCATGTTTTTCAATGCGTGCCTCTATACTAAGCATTGTTGGCCATCTTGCGTTTAACCATCTCGGCGAGTGTGTCAAGAGTCTTGAAGTTGGCGGGGGTGGCGTCGGTGGCATCTATATGGATATTGAATTTATCCGATAGAAGCATCATTATTGTTGTGACATCTAGCGAATCAAGTTCGGCCATTAAGAATTGCGAATCCAAATCCACCAAGGGCAGTGCATCTTCTAGTATTGTCTTTATTTTCTCTTTCATTGCATAAAGGGTTTTTTATATGGCATTTGTGTAGTGCGTGGCATGCTGTGCGATGCCCGTTTGCATGGGATGGACAGGCGCAATAAACGAAAATGTGCGCGCTACCCCATGGATAACGCGCACAAAATTAATAACAATCGCACAAATGGCAAGCGTTTTTGACTCGAAATTGCTTGTTTTGGCGGTATAGGTGCCCTTGCTAGTCTGCTTTTGCACGATTATTTGCGTGGGTGCAGGTTGAAAAGGTACATTCTATTGAGTTGTTGTGTGGCTCTGTCTAGAAGCTTTGTTTTTAGTTGGGTTTAAGATTTTGGGCCACACATAGCCAGGGTTGAATGTTGAGCAGATAGTTTGCCCCTTGAAGTGGCTAACCAAGCATTATCATTGGGTAAGCTAAGTGTCCAGTTCTAGGGTGAAGCGAGGGGAGACCTGCGTTTTATTTGCTATTGTCGGCCGTGTCGTTGTTGAGATAATACAAGTCGCCCGAAAGAATTTGCTTTACACGAGCAAACAATTCGATGCCCATCAGTGTGAACGAGATGGCTTTGCCGTCGGGGGTGATGAGGATGCATTTAGGTATATCGCGAACGCCGAAGAGGTTGGCCGAGGGCGACACCTTGTCTTGCGTGTCGTAGGCTTGCAGCCATCCTTCGTTTTTAATGCCCAGCGCCTTTACGGTGCGGGTCCAAGCATCGCGTTCTCTGTCGATAGACATATTTACCATAGCAAACTTGTCGGCAGCGTTACGTGTTTCGTCGTAGATACGCTTTAAATTCTCCATTTCATCGAGACATCCAGGTGCCCATGTAGCCCAAAAGGTAAGCAGCACGTGCTTCCCACGTAGGTCGCTCAGCATAATCGTCTTACCGTCTTCTTGAGGTAGACGGATGTCGGGCACTTCGTTTCCTTCTCCCAGGTTCAAGGCTTTGATACTGTTTTCTAGAGCGATGGTGTAAGGATGTTTAGCCAACGCTGGCGAAATGCTGTGTGCCAGTTGTCTAACATGCTCTTTGTTGTAGAAGGGTAGCATGTCGCGTTGTAGCAAAAGCGGAGCCAGAGGCAGGTCGTTGTGTTCGAGTAAGAATTGCATTCGGTTGGCGTTCCATTCCACTTCGGTGGCAGCTCGCAAAGCCTGTCGGGCGTCTCTACCAGCATTAGTGGCCATAAAGTCGTTACCCATGCGGCGTTGCAGGGCCAAAACAGAATCGTTGTAGGCTCTATCGCGCTGTTGGGCAAGCGCCAGATAAGCTTGGTAAAGCGTATTGGTGGTTGGGCCGGTAACCTTTACGCCACCTTCTTGTCCAGGCATAGGCACCACGATGTTCACCTCTCCTGGTTCTACCCAAAATGGGATGGCATTGCTTGCAGCCCCAGTGATGTAGTAGAGCATGGAGGGACTGATGGGTGTTACGTCGCGGTTGAATCTAAAGCGCCCCTTGTTAGTGACGGTAGAAGCTACTTTCACCAGGTTGCCATCGCCGTAATCAACGCAGAGCGACACGTTTTTTACTTTGGCTTTAGCGCCAGCAGCCACCAACGAGGCAATTTGTCCGCGTATAACGCAAGTTTGCGTGGGGGGCTCGGGTGTGGGAAGCGTGGGTGTTTGTGCAACAGTGTTGAGCGGAAGCAGCGTGCAGGCCAAGGCCAAAGTGGCGTGCCGAAGGGTGGCAAACAGCTTTAGGCCAGTGCGACACCATGTGTTGGTGCTGGCCAATGGGTTTTGAAGTTGGGTGTTAGTCATGGCGTTGTTCTCCATTTTTTAATCGTTTTACGGTGTTGATTAGTTGTTCGCCCCGCAGGTCGTAGCCAACGATATTGCCTTTAGGGCTGATAAGTATTGTGCAAGGAACCGACGTGGCATTATACAATTTGAGGGCTTCCGAGTCCCAGCCCTTTAAGGTAGTGATGTGTTGCCAGTCGTCGTTGGCTATCTTGTTTTTTGTGATACAATCTGTCCAGTCTTTCTTTTTACTATCAATCGAATAGCTAAGCACCACGAACTGCGCCTTGTCGCCCGTTGTTTTTAGCGCCCGTTTTATAAAGGCGAACTCGCGTCGGCAAGGTGCACACCACGAAGCCCAGAAGTCGAGCAACACGTATTTACCGCGCAATTGCGAGAGGCTAAGCGTCTTGCCATCGGGCGTTTCGCCCTCCACGTCGGGTGCGGGGTTGCCAATTTGCATGTTAGAGGCGCGCACCAGGTTAATGAGTTTTTTGTAGATGGGGTGTTTTCGTGTTTCGGCAGGAATGGCGCTAAACAGTTGCGATTCGATGATTTCGGGTTTAAAGTATTGCAAGAGCTGATTTTTAATGATGTAGAGTACCACGGGCGAATTGAGATGTTGGCAAACAAAGTGCATTGTGGCAGCTTGGAGGTCGAAACTATTGGCGCAGTTGGCCGACCACTGGTAGCGTTCCATCATCATCTTATTTGCCAGTTCGCCCAGCGACATACCCCGTTTCATACTATCAAGGCGTTGCATTCCTTTTTTGCCCATTTCATCGGTAAGTCTTTGATATTCTGCGATGGTGTTGTTGGCCAGTGTGCCTTCAACCTTAGCATGCGAAGGATATTGGGCGTTAAAGGGCTGAATGACGATATTCCCAGGTTCGAGAAACAATTGAACAGCTCCATTGTCGAAGCCCGTGATGGTGTAAGGAGTAACTACTTCGGGAGCTTCCCCCTTGAAAGAGAACTGCTTGTTCATAACAGTGGCCGAGTCGATCACCACCTCTTGGCTGTTCACTTCGTGTGTTAAATACACCTTTTTAACGGTAGCCTCAGAGTAACATAGGGAATCGTTGAGCATAGTTCCCGAGATTACGAACTGCCTTTGTGCGCCAGTCGTGAGGCTATAGGCCAGCAGCAATAAAGGTAAAGCATGTTTGGTGTGCATGGTTCTTGATTTTTTAAATACTATCTCTAAATTCAAATTCGTTTTTCTATGGTGGCAATGGTGCGCACAGTAATTCGCTCTTTGTGCCAGGGTGGTGGCCGTTGAGCGGTGTCTTGGGGCATGCTGGGGCAGCTGTGCTAAGTTACACCTTAGAAAAGGTGTAGCATAGTTGGGCAAAGAGCGTGTGCCGAGATGGGTTGCAGATATGCCTTAGGGTGGCATTTCGGCCATCTTACGTGTTTGGTAGTGCGATTTTACGTTTGTTCATGGCTAAATTTTGAGTTCTCTACTCTCTAATATTTGCCTTTCACGAGTTTACATCTTATTATGCGAGCATTGCTCGCGCTTGCCACGTAGTGTTTAGGTGGGACATTGTGCTTGCTTCTTTAGCGGTGCGTGCGCATTTGATGCGATTAGCAGCAGAGCCAGAGCTGAAGAGCGTGTCCCAGATGATTATTATGTCATGGCAAAATTACAAAAAATACAAATTGGGCGTTGTATTTAAAGTTTAAAAAAGTTTAAATATTTGCGTGTTTTTGGTATCGTTTGGTCTTTAAAGTTCTTTGTTTTCTGGTATTTCGCATTTGTTATTCTGTTTTTCTATATTCTGAATAATTGATAAATTGCACTGTGCACATTGTTTAAGAACACAATCAACTTGTTGAACTATGGTGCATCAGTGCAGGTAGGGGTGGCCATCCTTTGGTGTAGATATGGCGGGTGAGCGCATAGTAAAAGAATAAGAACAGAAATAGCTTAGTGGGCAAGTGTTGAACAAGCGTCAGGCAAGAGGTAAGGGGAGACTTTCTGGCCTAAGATAGCGCGCAGGTAGAAGTCATTAGGCTACTTCTTTTTTGTTTTAATTCGGCTCTTGATAGAGCGCACGCTTCCTGGACTGATACCGAGGATGTCGCCAGCATCGGCTTCGCTTTTGCCCATCTTACCCGTAACGATAAGGAAGAGGTATTGGCGAGAAGACAAGCTGTTGTAAGTTTCATCAAGAGAGGCGATAAAAGGCGCGTCGATAAATTTAAAATACTCGATGAAATCGATGAAATCGTTGTTGCTCCAGTGCACCGTGGAATGGTTTTGCACAATACTTTCGTAGAGCAATTTGCCATTACTCAGCACCTTAAGTTCTTTATCCTTAAGATTGTTTACGCGCTGTCGCAGGGCACTTAGCTCCTTGTTTGTTTCGGTTTGCGAGTGTTTAAACTGGTCGAGGCGGTCGCTATATTCGCTAATGAGGAGACGTTTTTCAAGAATGCTGCGTTTAGCTTTGGTTACTTTATACTTGTGATAGAGCACCAGCGACACCACGGCCAGCACCAGCACCACCGCTAGGCATGCCATATAGATGCGATACGAGCGAATTTCTCGTTCGCTGGCCTCGATATCAAATCGGTTTTGAATTTCGTAGATGTTATTAGTTTGCCAGTCTTGTTGTTGTTTTTCCTTAAAAATAAGTAGTGAGTCGGCCGTATCTGCAGCCCCGGCGTAGTCGCCCATCTTTTGTTTTAGCTTAAAGAGATTGTATAAAGCCTTTTCGCGTGTATACACATCATCGCTTGCCAGCGCCTTTTGTAGTAAGTCGAACGCCTTTTGGTATTCCCCGCGTCGCATATACAAGTCGGTAAGGATGGTATAGGTGTAGCTGTCGGGGCGTTCTTTAAGAGCACGAAGTATAAAATTGGCCGATTTCACCGTGTCTCCCAGTTGTCTGTACGCATCGCTGATATTAGCTAGGAGCACCGTTTGCGTTTCGGTGTCTAGGTGTTTGTAATATTTAAGTGCCTCAAGCAGATAGGTGAGGTTGCTATCGGGTTTCGCCAACCCACTGTAAGCATTACCCGTGTAGGTAAGGCTATAGGCCAGCCACATATCATTTTTCCCCTTAATAGCCATTTTTCTCGCCTTTTCGGCATAGGCAAGTGCAGTGTTATAGTTTTTTGTGGTGAGGTTAACGTAGCTAATGGTGGAATAGATTTTGTGCATCAGTGCAACCCCTCCATATCCCCTAGCTGCGTTTTCGGCCTTTTTCAAGAGTTTAACGGCAGCAGTAACGTTGTTGCGGTTGAAAAAAAGGATGCATGCCTTGTAGTAATAGGCACGAGCGAGCAAATCTTTGGGTCCGTGTTGTTCGTAGTAAAAAACAGGAATATCAATCGAATCATTGTCGATAGGTTGCATGTCGCGATAAGCAGCTTCGGTCTTAAGTAGCGTAAAATAGGCCATTTCATCGCTATTGTCCATTTCGTGGGCAGGGATTGCCTGAACCATGGCGTAGGCTTTCTCCACCTGGTCTTTACTCAGCAAGGAGTCTATCTGCTCCAATCTGCTCGAGGTGCGGTTGTTGCAGGCGCAAACCACGGCGATTAGTGCAAACAATGTCAGTAAAGGATGTTGTTTGTCGGCGCACATCATTGTTTTTGCTTTCGTTGATAGTAGGCCGCTTCCATGGCACCTGCACAGATTAAGGTTGGTACTTCGTACAAAGTTTTGTTGCAGTTGCAGGGTTGCAACATACACAAAAAAGTCGAAGTTCACCCCATTAGCACAACAGGTTATTGGCGACTTGTTAGCAAAATTATGAAAAATAGTTCGTTTAGCGTAATTTTTTCTACTTAAAAGATGATTTCTGCAGTTATTTTGGTGCTTTTTACGGTAGAAACGCTGAAACGGCCTTCAATATTGGCATTAATAGGGTATAAAATGAGCTTGTATTAAGTAGGGAGAAATTTTTTATATAGACAAGAGAAAGCCCTTATTGCGCCTGCAAAAAATTCGCTTTTTATGTCTTTGGTAAGTATTGTTTTTATGCAAGTGCCGTGACGCAATTTAACTTTAAAGGTCTCTTTTTCGTATTTTCTCAAACTTTATTTATGCTAACAGAGGGTAAAAATTGGGTGTTTCCGTTGCAAATCGAGCAAAATTGAAAATCTCCCAATGGTATCGGGACGCCTTTGTACAAAGGGTTGTTGCAGTGCAACACAAAATAATGTTTCCGAATATCCCGTTTTGTTTGTATAAATTAATGGTGTATATTTGCAAAAGATTGTTTTGTGGCGCATACCATGGACAATAGGGGTGGTTAAACCGCTACACTTCCACCAAGCAACACCTTATATATAAGGGCCCAAAAATAAGGTAACGAAGTGGAAAGTGATAGGATGCACATCGCAAATCCAATCAACCGGCGAACAACTAACACCAAAACATGTAACAAGAAGAGTTAAACAAAAGATTTACAAACTCGAAAATTGTAATACCTATGCAAAGAAACTTATCAAGACCAATGAATGTGATGTTCTGGCTTGTAGCACTGTTGTTGTGCTGGAGTCAGGCACATGCGCAGGGCTCGAGTACCTCGGGCAACATTACGATTGAAGGCATTGTAATCGACAACAACACGAACGAACCCGTTGTTGGTGCAACATTAAAGCTGAAAAATGGGCTTAAGGGCACGGTGACATCAGCAGATGGAAAGTTCGTGATGCCAGGATTGTCGGTGGGCGATGTGGTTCACGTGAGTTTTATCGGCTTCAAGTCGCGCCAATTTACGGTGGGCAAGAAACGATTTGTAACAGTTTATCTGGAAGACAACGCCAATCAGTTGGACCAGGTTGTGGTGACTGGATTTCAAAAACTGAAGAAAAACAGTTTTACAGGTACGGCCACCGTGGTAACCGGCGACGAGTTGAGAAAGGTAAACGTGAAGGATGCCATGAAAGCTCTGGAGGCATTCGACCCCTCTTTCCGTATTATCGACCGTGGTGGATTTGGCTCAGACCCCAACCACATCAACGAAATCAACATCCGCGGTGCATCGAACATACAGCGTCAAGAGTTCGATGCCAACGGCCAAGCGCTGACGCGTCGCACCAGTCTTTTAGGAAATCCCAACATGCCAATCTTTATGTTGGACGGATTCGAAGTACCAGTGCAGAAGATTTACGATATGGATATCAACCGTATCCAAAGTATGACCATCCTCAAAGATGCCGCGGCAACCGCTCTGTACGGTTCGCGCGCAGCAAACGGAGTGGTGGTGGTAACCTCGGTTCCTCCCAAAGTGGGCGAAATTCGCGTGGACTACAACACCACGATGGAACTAACCTTCCCCGACCTGTCGGATTATAATCTTACCAATGCAGCTGAAAAACTACAAGTGGAAAAGGATGCAGGTTATTATACAGCCAAAGAGGCATGGCAAAGGGAAGAAAAAGAAATCTTATATAACAATCGACTGAACGAAATCAGACGCGGTGTGAATACCGACTGGTTGGCTCGCCCACTGCGTAACGTGATGAACTTCCGAAACAGTGCCACTCTTTCAGGTGGTGTAAATTCAATGCGTTACGAGTTAGCTTTTAACTACGATAACAACCGTGGTGTAATGAAAGGCTCGTATCGTAACCGTTGGGGAGGTGGTTTGAAGATTGATTACCGTTTGCGTGAATGGCTTCAGATACAAGATAATGTTACTGTGAATCGCACGTCTCACGAGGATTCACCCTATGGTGACTTCTCTTCTTATGGCGATTATTTGCCTTACGATGCTATTTATGGTGAAGATGGTGAATATCTGAAGAAGCTACCCCAGTCGGGTATTGTTAATCCTCTTTGGCAACAACAGCAATTGTCAAGTTATAGGGGTAGAGGAACCATAACCGACATTACAAATAACCTAGGTATTAATGTGTATTTCACACCAACTCTTTATTTGAGGGGTACGTTTAGTATTAGCCAAACACAAACTGATACCGATAGTTTTGTAGACCCCAAGCACCCTACATTTAAGGGCGTTGAAGAAAGTAAACGTGGTATGCTAAGTATTGGCAAAACCACTGACCTGAGATGGAATGTGAATGCAGCGCTTCACTTTAACCAGCGTTTTAACAAACACTTTGTTAACTTGACAACTGGTATTGAAGCATTAGAGGGAACCTCGCACCCAATAGGCTACGCTTATCGTGGATTTAGCCTTGGTACACAAAACAAACCTTCGTATAGTGCATCTCAAGATGGCGTGACATCTGATACCGAAACAAAGGTTCGTACCTTTGGATTGTTAGCAGCCTTGAACTATACGTTTGGTGAAGTTTATCTACTTGATGCTTCTTTCCGTCTTGATGGTTCATCACAATTTGGTGCAGAACGTCGTTTTGCTCCATTTGCCTCTATTGGTTTGGGCGTGAATGTGCATAACTACAGTTTCATCAAGCGCTTGCCTTGGATCAATACACTTCGTGTAAAAGGAACGTATGGGTCAACTGGTAAGGTTAACTTTACACGTTTTGATGTGATAAGCAGTTATAAACATGCTAACACATGGTACTATACAGGACCAGGTTATCTGTTATCTACATTTGGAAATCCTGATTTGTCTTGGGAATTAACAAAGACCTTAGACCTTGGTCTTTCTGTGGAATTGTTCAAGAATCGTTTCTATTTAGAGGCAACTTATTATCACAAGGCCACAGACCGCATGATTGATAAGGTGAAAATTCGTCCCTCATCAGGTTTTGATAGCTACAGTGGAAACGTTGGAGGTGTGCTTAATGAAGGTATTGAGTTGAAAACAAACGTAACCGCTTTCAGAAATAAAGACTGGTCGATTGTGCTTAATGCAAACATGGCTCATAACAAAAATAGTATCACCAAGCTAAATCCTGCAATGGAAGAGTATAACAAAAAGATACGTGATAACTACGCAACGGAAACATCTGGACGTGGAACAGCGGCTCTTCCTTTGTTGTATTACGTGGGTGCCTCCACATCGTCTATCTATGCCGTGCCATCGTTGGGTATCGACCCTGCAACAGGAACGGAGTTCTTCCGCAAGAAAGATGGAACAGTAACGCAAGTGTGGAACAAGAATGACATGGTTGTCTGTGGCGATCTTAATCCAGATATACAAGGTACTTTCGGTATCAATGTAATGTGGAGAGGTATCTATCTCAACACCTCTTTCCAATATGCATATGGCGGACAGGAGTACAATAACACACTCGTGTCTAAAGTTGAGAATGCCAATATTGAAAAAGGAAATGTTGACAGACGCGTTATGACCGACCGTTGGTATAGGGTTGGTGATGTCGCTCAGTTCTATGGAATACGCGAGAGAGGCGTTACTAATATGACATCACGTTTTGTTCAGAACAACAATTATGTGTTGTTCAGTAGCGTGGCTATAGGTTACGATTTTACAAAGCGTATTGCTTCTCTCTTCAAACTCAGCTCCCTGTCTGTTGTCTTCAATGCTGCCGACCTAGGTCGTTGGAGTACAATTAAGGTAGAGCGAGGACTTTCTTATCCTTATGCGCACACATATAGCTTTACGTTACGCGCAACTTATTAACGGATAAACAAAAGAAACAATTATGAAAAGTTTATCATATATGGCAATGGCCGTGACAATGGTTGTGGCGTTGACAGGATGTAACGATTGGTTGGAAGTCCCTGTTGAGGGAAAGTCAACATCGAAAGAATTGTTTGAGAAAGGCGACGGCTACAGGAGTGTGTTGCATGGCGTGTATATGAACATGGCCGAAGATGTGCTTTATGGCAAAAATCTGCAGTGCGGACTTGTAGACTTCTTCTCAAATCAGTATAATGTGAATGTTAGAAATGAAGACCTGAGCAGTAGAGCACTAATTGCTGCGGGAAATCGTGACTACAAAAATACGCAGTTGACACCAGAGATTAACAACTTATGGATGTCTGCTTATAAGTGCATTGGTGCAGCTAACGGACTCATACAGAGTGTGTCTGGAGAAGATCCAAATAAATTTGCAAAAGGCGAGATGGAGAAAAATATGATCGAAGGTGAAGCAAAGGCTTTGCGCGCTTTCATTCATCTCGATCTACTGAGGTTGTTTGCTCCAGCTCCAAAAGACGATGATGGAAATGCATATATCCCCTATGTGAACACCTTCCCTAATATCTTGGCCACTCACATGAAGACAAGAGAAGTGCTAGATGCTATTATTAAGGACTTGGAAGAGGCTCGCGAATTGGTGAAACCTTACGATACCTCATTATATGGTAGTGGTGCTAGCGCATCAGGGAGAGCTCGTTTCTACAACCAGTTTGATTATGGAACAACCATTTATACCAACCGCGAAGAGTTAGATGAGTTCTTCGGCGGACGTGGTTATCGTTTCTCATACTGGGCAATAACGGCAACCTTGGCTCGTGCATACCAATATAAGGGCGCTTACGAAGACTCTTTCTACGATAAGGCGAAGGAATGTGCTGACGAAATCATTAATTGTGAGATTGTGGCAGAGGATAAAACGAAGTACTATCCATTTAAAGAAGAAAACTTTGATGGTTTCTTCTACGCTGAACGTCCAGAGGATGCTTCTGATGTACGCATGGTTGGCAACTTAATTATGGGTGTGTACCGAGACAATGTTAAGACGGGGTTGATTTCAAATATGTTGTCCCAATATCCTAGAAGGAAAAGTGTTGTTGCGCAAGATCAATTGTTTATCGTTAATACAGATGGTCAAGATATTTTCAAGACTGTTGATAACATTGATGAATCGGCAAACGATATTCGTTGTACACGCTTGCTTTATACCCCTGAAGGAGCATACCAAACTAAGCTATCAATGAAATGGTATGTTAAGGAGAATAATGTTGTAGAACGTGATAAGACGCTGAGTATTTTCCCGTTATTGCGTACTTCGGAGATGAGATATATTATAGCCGAGACACTTGCACGTAGAAATAACTTCGCTGGCGCATACGAAATTATCAATAACATGCGCGAAAAACGAGGACTCTCAGGACATTCTTTGGCAGTAAAGGCTACATTTGATGAGTTTCAAAAGGATTTAGTGAGAGAAGCTCAGCGCGAATGGATAAGTGAAGGACAATTGTTCTACCTTTATAAAAGGTTAGGAGCAGGTGTTAAACGCAGTGATAATACGGTGAAACCTTTCACCAAAGCAGAGTCGGTTGTGCCGATTCCTACTGATGAAAATCTCTAACGCATAATATCAATAGCTTATGAGAAAGTTATTTTATATGTTGCCTTTGGCAGCAATAGCTTGGTTATCCTCTTGTCAGGAACAGCCACTTACCACTTTTGGCGATGACCATTACATATACTTCGATAAGTATTATGTTGACGAAAAAGAGCCTGGGAAACATACAGCAGACTCAACTTTCGCATCATTCTTCTTCCTTAGCGATGACGTTGATGCTGTGGATGCCGCACTCCTGGTACATATGGCAGGAAGGAATTTGACTAAGGATGAGACCTTTAAATTGAGAGTGGTGCCCGAGGGAACAACGGCTACCCCAGATGAATATAAGTTGGAAGACACGTATACCTTTAGAGCAAGAGCTACAGAAGCAAATGCTACTAATCGAACAGACACCATTCTTATTAAGATGTATCGCAGACCTAGGCTTAAAGATTTGCCTAAAGGGGTGAGGCTCATGGTGGAGCTAGTTCCTGAAGGTGGCTTGCTGTTAGGACAAACTGAACGTACACGTGCAGTTGTTATATTAACTCGCGATGCCATCAAGCCTGCTTGGTGGAATACTGAGGTGAAAGAACTACTTATGGGTGAGTACTCTCCTCGTAAATACAAACTCTTTGTAATGCATATCGACCCAACGGCATCATTTAACGAGGAGATGTTAAAAGATACTCCTTGGAAAGCTAGACAGCTTGTGCAGAAATTTAAGGAGTGGTTAGGCAAACATCCCGACAAAGCCGTTGAGGAAGACGGAACGCCAATTACCGTTAATGTGTGACACCTTTAAAAACAAAAACTATGCGGAACTTTAAATATGTGTTCGTAGGAATGCTCATGCCACTAATGTTGGCATCCTGCTTTAGTGACGAAGGTAATTATGAATACGAGTCGCTCAAACCGCCTACATGGCTTGACAACTTTATGAATAGACCAATACAGGTGTTGGTTTATGGTGGACGAAATGTTAAATTGGATGGCTCAAGATACTTCAATTGGGGAAAACTAGATTCGCTGCAACGTAGCCAAGAGGTACGTTATGAGTGGAGAATGAACGGGAAGGTGTTTAGTGACCAACTGAAGGAGGAGATGACTACCGACGAATTCCTTAAGAGAATGGGGCTTGAAGAAATGCCTGTTAAGGAGCAATCTGGTGATTTTTCCATCATCGAGAAATCGTCGGGCGTAACATTCAAGGTTAAATGTACGCTGTTCTTTAAACCAGCTATTGGAGGTGGCGACTTTGTGGTGTATTCTGCTAAATCGCCTACTGAAACAAATGTAGGTAAACTAACAGTGTTCAGACTTGTTTACATTAACGAGAAAGGACGCCTCAAACAAAATTACGATTTCGGTAGATACGTACTCAACGATATTCCTGGTACACCAAAGACTTTGGATGTTGCTGTGGCAAAAAACGTGGGTGCTGCTGGTTCGCTCACTGTTATCACCGAAGAGGGCGATGCTACAGTATATAATGCTGGAAACTTGAAGAAAGAATGGGAACTCAGTTCACAATTTGCTGATGGTATTCCTGATAATTTCAAGGTTAGTGGACGTAAAGATCAAGAGGATGGTGGCTTGAATACGCCAGCTTCAACTTGGGTGGTTACGAAAGATGGACGTTTGTTCTCTCGTCAGTTTGGTAAAAACTATTTGGGCGGAAAGTTCCTAAGCGAACCTTATTATATTGACTCGCTTGGTTACAAGATAACTAAGTTCGGACACACTAACTGGGGAGTTACCAATATCCCATGTTACGATGAGAAAAACCGAAGAGTGGTTTTGGCTACAAGCGTCAATTCTTCTGATTTCTATAAGTATCGTAGTTTCGTGGCTACACTTCATTCTAATCAGTTCTATTCGCCCGCAGAGAAAATGCCGGCTGATGCTAAGGTGTATTACCTAACAACGATGAATGGCGCTGAATATCGCGATAATCGTAATAGTTGGTTCCAAGCTTACTATACCACTCAAGGTAAATCAATGGTGGCTTGCTTCGCTGTGGATAATTACGGACGTCGATTGACCTACACAATGAACTATATGAGCCCGTATGAGGTGCCTGGACACTTGTTTACTGATGAGACGGTGTTCTTAACTGCTTCGGGAGAGCATCTCACCGGAAGTTCGTCGAAGGCTTATACCGACCTCTTCTCTGAAGGAAAAGATCTGTATGCAATCGAACGCGATGGCAATCGAACTTACTTTGGAGCTTCGGAAGTAACGATTAGGCAGATACCCTTGGAAGGTATTACATCTAAGATTACTTGCATGGTTTATGATGTGATGGACTATTGGATGGGCCTTGATGGTGAATATCCACACCTTGTTGTTGGTTGCGAAAATGGTGATGTGCTCGTTTACTACGCCGTTCCCGTTACTCATCCACGTCTTATGAAAAAATATAATGTAGGCGGACGCGTTTCTACGATTAAACAGGTAGCTATGCCAAGTGGATATCTCGACTTATATTAAAAAACAACTACAGCAGCTGCCCTTACCACAAGGGTGGGGCAGCTGCACAAACAAATATAGATAAAATGCAAAATATGATGGTTTTTAAAAGAACTGCCGGCGCATTTTTGATGCTATTAGCTGGCGCGTTTACACTGCAAGCGCAGAATGACAAAGTGAACCTCAACATTAGCGTGGCCAATAAAGGCGGCGCACCCACTATCACGCTTAAGAAGTCGGCCGAATGCCAAGCTTATTGTCTTGCCTTGTTCACATCAGACATCGCTGGCATCATCAAAGATGAAGTGGTTGACGGATATTTCACCGGACAAAAGAAGCCCCACTACACCGATAATGCTAAGGATAAGAAACTGGTGGATTATGGATTGGTGGTTGTTCCCGAAAAAGAATACACCCTCATCGCCCTCGGTTATGGCAAGGATGGAAAGCCAGGTAAGGTAGTTCGTACACAGTTTGTTGCTCCTCGCAGACAAGGTTTCTCTTCGGCGCAAGTGTTGGCACAGGTTATCAACCTCGGACCCGACAGCGTTACGGTGAAGTTCACACCCAATACCGATGTGGCTGGCTATGCACTTTGCCAGTTTGAAGGAGGAACTATCGAACAAACCGTGAAAGAACACGGACCAATGATGGGCTTCTCTAATGCTTACGATATGATTAAGCAATTTAGTGGAAAAGATTATACCACCGAAAAGCAACACACTTGGCGCGAAATGGTGCCAGATGCTAACTATGAGATTTGTGTGTTGGCATGGGATAAAAATGGTGTATTCCAAGAAATTACTAAGGTTCCTGTTACAACCAAGAAGCTTGGCGGACCTGGTGATGCCACTGTAGAAATTAAGATTGGTGAATTTGGTGGTAGCAAGAAGGGTGGTTATTTCCAAGATGTTACTTACACTCCTAACGACCAAGCTGCTTTGCATCGCGACATCATCATCACCGAAGAGGCTTTCAATAAGGCCGACATGGGTAATTTTGGCGTAATCAAGATGTTGCAAACCGACCATCCCAAAGATATCTACTGGAACCAATACCGTGTAGACAGAGCTAGATGGAACGCCACTCCACTCACCACCTACTACGCTTGCTCTATTGCCAAGAACGTAGACGGCAAGTGGGGAGAACTCAAAAAGGTGAAGTTTACCACACCTGCAGCTAAAGAATAAAACAAACTCTTTGCACTAGCTTCTGGCTATCATGTAATATTCAGTTGGTGGGTTTTGCTTATGCCTCGTCGTTGGTATAAAACCACACTAAAGGCATTCGCAAAAACAGTTCACCAAGGCCTACTATGCCTATAAACTTAGTGATGAACCACCAATTCAACAGAATGGAGTGGGGAGGCCAACCTTCATTGGCCACCCAATAACTAATGATACTCGTATTTAGTTGATGGTAGGATGATACCGCTCCCGGTGTGTTTTACTCCTCCATACGCATATCGCACTATCCAACTTAACATAATCTTAGGGGTGTTTCCTAATAAGATAAGCCCCATAACCTTGCGAATGCGGAGTGAGAAACATCCGGGGCGGTTCTGCCAGGATGCTATTTGCAACAGTGGCACGTTTTACGCTGTCTAAAAACCTAAACCACTTATCGAAACAAAATGAATAACTTGAAGACAATTCTATCTGGTTGGGCTTTTTTAGCCCTGCTTTTACCCACTAGCTTGCGTGGGCAAAATGCTAATCAGGCCCCGCCTATCCCCGTTGATACAGCTGTGAGGATTGGCACGCTGCCCAACGGATTGACGTATTACATACGCCATAACAATTGGCCCGAACATCGAGCCGACTTCTATATTGCCCAAAAGGTGGGCTCTATACAGGAAGAAGAGAGCCAAAGAGGTTTGGCCCACTTCCTAGAACACATGTGCTTTAATGGAACGAAGCATTTCCCCGGCAACGAACTTATTCGCTACTTGGAGACGCTTGGTGTGAAGTTTGGTGGCGACCTCAATGCTTACACCTCTATCGACCAAACCGTTTACAATATTTCTAACGTGCCCACAATGCGCCAATCAGCACTCGACTCGTGTTTGCTGATTCTAAGCGACTGGGCCAATGCGCTCACACTCGACCCAGCCGAGATTGATAAAGAACGCGGAGTGATACACGAAGAGTGGCGCGAACGCACCGGGCCTAACATGCGAATGCTCGAACGCAATCTACTTAAATTATATTCGGGAAGCAAATACGGTGCTCGCTTCCCTATAGGACTGATGAGTGTGGTAGACAACTTCAAACCTAAAGAGTTGCGCGACTACTACGAGAAATGGTATCATCCATCTAATCAAGGCATCATCGTTGTTGGTGATGTTGATGTGGCACACACCGAAGCCATGATTAAAAAGCTTTTCGGCCCCTTAAAGAACCCCGAAAACCAGGCTAAGATTGAAGATGTGGCTGTGCCTGATAACGAAGAACCCATCATTGTGGTGGATAAAGACCGCGAACAGCAAAGCAGTGCTGTGGAGGTGTCGTTCAAGCACGAGGTTTGGCCCGATTCAAAGAAGGCTAATGTTGACTATCTTCTTGCCAATTATGCCAAGAATATGGCTCTAGGTATGCTCAACGACCGTTATGCCGAGGCTGTACAAAAGTCGGCCGATTGCCCTTATCTTGGCGCTTCGGCTGCCGATGGCAACTTTATCTTTGCCAAAACGAAGGGTGCTTTCACCATCAGTGCCACACCACGAGACATGGCTGGGTCGGCTGCAGCATTGCAAGCTGCCTTGGTTGAGGCTCACCGCGCTGCCAAGTTTGGATTTACTCAAGGCGAATACGATCGCGCTAAGGCCAACTTGCTCAGTGCTTTGGAAAAGGCTTATAATGGTCGCGACAAACGCGGAAACGCTTCTTTTGCCGATGACTACAAAGGTCATTTCCTTTCGCAAGAGCCTATCCCCGCCTTCGAAGACTATTATGAGATAATGAAGCAGTTGGTACCCAACATCCCCTTGGCCGACATCAATAGCATCCTTCCTCAGTTGTTGCCCAACAACGACCGCAACATGGTTATCGTAAGTTTCAACAACGAACAAGACGGTAATGTTTATCCCACACCCGAATCGCTGCTCGCCGCTGTACATGCAGCTCGTAGCACCAAGGTTGAACCCTATGTTGATACCGTAAAAGAGAAGCCATTGATGACGAAGTTGCCTCGTCCTGGCAAGATTGTTAAAGAAAAGAAGAATGCCGAATTGGGTTACACCGAACTCAAACTCTCTAATGGTGTAACGGTTATCCTGAAGAAAACCGACTTCAAGAAAGACCAAGTTAACTTCGCTGCAAGTGGTCATGGTGGCAAATCGCTTTATGGTGCTAAGGATTATACCAACTTGGCTGTGTTCAACGACATTGTTGCAATTAGCGGACTTGGTGGTTTCAGCAACATGGAATTGCCCAAAATTCTTGCTGGTAAGATTGCCAATGCTGGTCTGTCTATGGGCGATAAGTACATGGGCATGTCGGGTGGCTCGTCTAAACGCGATGTAGAAACGATGCTGCAGCTGGCATATCTCTACCTCTCTGGCCACATCACCAAAGACGCACAATCGTTCTCAGCACTCATGGATTCGTGGCGCACGGCTCTCAAGAACCGCTCTTTAAATCACGACATCGCTTTCAACGATTCGCTCGTGGCTACCGTTTACGGTCATAACCCACGCTTGTTGCCCGTATTGGAAAAAGATTTACCCGATATCAATTACGACCGCATTCTGCAAATAGCACGCGAACGCACTGATAATGCAGCTGCATGGACCTTCAGTTTCATTGGCGACTTCGACGAACCGCTGCTTCGTAAGCTCATTTGCCGTTATCTTGGCTCGTTGCCCACTAAGGGTAAGGTGGTTAAGGGTCATCTCACCAGTTCGTTTGTTAAAGGAAAAATAGAGAATGTGTTCCGTCGCAAGATGGAAACGCCTAAGGCAATGGCCTGTGTGATGTGGCATACCACCGATGTTCCTTACTCTGTAGAAAACGCTGTACGCATGAATATGATTGGTCAGATACTTTCGATGGTCTACCTAAAAACCATCCGCGAAGATGCATCTGCTGCTTATTCGGTATCGGCTGAAGGTGGAGCAACCATCGATGGCGACTATCACGACTACTCGGTGCTGGTTACTTGCCCCGTAAAGCCCGAGAAACGCGACACCGCAATGACCATCATCTATCGCGAAGCAGATAACATGACTCGCACCTGCGACGCTGCTATGCTCGACAAGGTGAAAGAGTATATGCTCAAGAGTGTGGCTAGCGCCGAAAAAACCAATGCTTATTGGAGTGGCGTTATCAACATGTATCGCCGTCATGGCATCAACATGCACACACGCTATCGCGACATGATTAAGCAACAGACGCCCGAAAAGCTCTGTGCGCTGATGAAGCAAATACTTCAAAGTGGCAACCGCATCACGGTTGAGATGCTGCCACAAGAATAAAGGGTTGAAGCTGAATGGTTAAATAGAAGCTGTTGAGAGGTGAAAGGGCGCTGGGTGAGAAGATGAAAAGGTGCACACACCAGTAATGGGCTATGCTTAAAGGCGGTTAATCAATATAATACGATGGGTTAGCGAACCCCTTAAATCTCCCGCCCTCACGCTCATGATGCGTGGAGCAAGCATATTTTCACCTTTGTCTCCTTGCTCTTCTGCCTCTCATTCACAGATTCTACATGTCTTTACAGCTATTAAGTGAAATATAGAATAATATTAAAATGTTTGTGATTTAATGGTTTGATGAATTAATGGAACAGGAAACTGGTTCGCGATGAATAGGTTGCGCAGAGAAGCTGAGAGGGGAAGGTTGGTCTTCATGCCCCTTTTGTTTGGGCAGAATCCCCTCTTTTCCACTTCTCTGCTCCATTAATTCCAACTACAGTCTTTGCACTGATAGTTGTTGGCTTGTGGACTTAGAATGTAAACGCTAGTCCCAACCGCCCAACCACCAATGGTCTTGGCTTGTAGCCGCTGAGCGGTTGCCCTGTCTAGAGCACTTAATTGGAAAGGTAAATGGGTGAGAAAATAGGAAAGCTGAAAACTTCTAGCTGCTGCGTGTATGGCAATAGCCTAGCGCCTATGTTTGTTTTCAACTTTCCTTTTTTTTCCAACTCGTTCTAAAACTGGCCTTTTAGTACAGTTTTCAGTTCTAGTCTTAACTGGTGTTGCTTATTTTTTTAGGGGGAGAATGATTAGCTATCTACCCCAATATATAAGTAAGTGGCGCCAGATTAAGCCCAACACATCGAAGCACTAAGCCCCAAAGAAGCGCCCCACACACTGCGTGCGCAACTTTTATAGCCAGTCTTCGCACTTTGTCTTTCCCAGTCTTTGCTCTAATAAAAATATCAGACGCTACGTTTGGAGAAGTGAGTATGATAAGAGAGAGAATTAAAAAATATAGCATCATGCTCCTCTTCTCTTCACGTAGCGCTTTTTTCTTTGTTTTATGGTTTAACGGTGTACATTCGCCAGCCGTCTCCGCTAAAAATTGTTCTTCAATAGTCCCGTTTGCCGTTTGGCTTGTCCTGCCCAATGAGCATTATCATTGGATTCAACGCTTTGTTCAACTTGCAAAATGTTAGCAAGTAGGGGCTATCCATTAAATTTCTTACGACAGTTCGGGATAAGAAAGTGCCCTAAAAAGTTGGTAACCTCACTATTGTTTTGTAACTCTATAGTTGTAAATCAATAACTAACAAAACATATATAGCGATGATTACCACAGACAAAGTTACAGAAATATTTTGTATAATGGATGAGTTCTGCAGGAATTCTTTGAGAACCTCTTCAACCAAGGTATCCATCTCGTTCATGGGCTCAAATCAAACATGAAAAACAAGCTTATGCCCTTGTGGGACAAAATGATGCTGCACAAGCGATATATAATAGAATGCATCAACGAACTTTTCTAAGCAAATCCTTATCCTGAACTGGCGTAATACTTAAGAAAATCAGGATAACCAGTAGGCATGCCCATCCGCATATCAAACCCATCCCTGAAGATATAAACACAGTTGGTCTTCGTTATCTTTTAATATAAAAATAATCGCAGCTGTCTATTTGAGACTGCTGCGATTACCATAAACTCTCATTTTACTACTTCACTTCCTCAGATATATTCTATACTTATTATCAATAACCTACATTTGTGTGGTACAAAAATGTTTTCTCAATTTGAGTAGTATTGATTAGAAAACATCTTCAAAGTTATCGCTATTATTCATTTTGCTATAACTTGTTGTGCAACTCTAATTTTCTTATTGGCATATTCTGCAACGTCTTTTATGACTAGTTTCTTCACGGCAGAAATGATAGTTGCCATTTTAGAATAATCAGGTACAACGCCTTTTGTGGGTAACAGAATATTCAACTCATCTGCATCTTTGGCATAGAAGTTTTTACCATAATCAAACTGTCCGTTGTGCGATGATTTATGAATGGCTGACGTAACAAATATAGCAGCATCTTCTTGTAACTTTTGTGTATGCACTACTGCTATATGATCGTCTGCTCCGTATTCATAGTTTCTGTACTTTGCAGAACCGAACATGTCTATTGTTGTAGTATTTGCAGGAAAGATTGTTACACAATTGCCGATAAACGCGGAGATGCCTTCGTCTGTTTCACCTGCTGTAACAAAAGGTAAAGAGCCAGTTACCCTATCGGCACTTTTAAGTCGCTTTCCTCGTGTTGACTTGCCAAACAACTCTTCCACATTGAATATTTGATATTCCAACTTATCTATTTCTTTAAGAGCTATTTGCTCTCCTTCGGTTAAATTATAATCTTCAAAGCCTGCAGCTCGAAGCCACGCTTCGAGCTCGCGCATGCGCTCCTCTTCGAGCTCGCGCATGCGCTCCTCTATAAAATCAGTAGCAACTTTTCCGTTAATAAATGGAACACATATTATAGTATCATAGAATGTCTGTTCAAAATGTCTTACAAGCAAATTCTTGTAAATTTCGCTTGACTTGTTGAACCATGTAGCAAACCAAAGTGCTACTCGCTCATTGAATCCCTCAAAAAGTGGAAAAGCAGTTTTTGTGAATTGTCCTGCATAGAAATCATGCTTCATATAGAAAAATTTCATAGCAATCATACCTATAGCAAGTGAATTGCCTGAAACTTTATGCTCTTCGTCAAGATAATCTACGAAACCAAGTATTCCATTATTATATTCTGTTCTCGTAAAATATGGATATTCAGCAGTTGATGAGAATGTGAAACTATCTTTGTTAAGCTGTTTATTCCCTTCTATCTTAAATAATTCTTTAACCTTTAACTTTTTTATAACACCTCCACTCTTAATAAAACGCTTTTCTGATTTACTCAGAGTGGAGGCATCTATTTTCCCAAGCTATCCTCCTCGTTTGCTTTTTGTTTTAAGAGGTTAGACACTTCCCAGGCAAGATAGTCGCTAACAGTTTTCTTAAAGTCGGCAAGTGTAGGTTTGGTATCTATGGGTGCAGTTTGATTCCAATCTGCTCCGCTGTTGGGGTTAATGGTTCCTTCGTAATATTCTTTTTCTGTCAGAATATTAAGTTTGCTTTTGCCAAAGCGAACAAGATTAACAACTTCCTCATAACGTTCCTTTGCATAATCAGTATCTTTTAGGTTTACACTTGCCTTCTTTCTATTGGTGCGTGTATAACCATCGTTAGAAAAATCAATAAATTTAACGACATCGTCTTTCTTATGCGCCTCATTTATACGGAAGACATAGATGTTGGTTTGCACACTCGACTTACCTATAAACAAGTCGATAGGCATTTTGATACTTGCCAAAAGAGTGTTACGTTTAAGAATACGCTTGTTGTATTCCGCAGCTCTACCTGAGCCTGCTGAGTTTTGTATAATAATAGCAGCGTACCCTTTTTGCATCATACTCAAAGCTTTTTCTACAAAATTCATTCCATTTCCCAAAGAGGAATAAGGAGGATTCAGTACGAAAGCATCAGCAGGAAATTGTTCTTTGGGTTTTCCATATCCATATTTACCATCAAAATCTTTTAGCGAATCCTTATTTAAAATGTTAGAACTTCCATCACCCATCAATATCATATTGAGAATTGCAAGCATATAAACACTGGGCAACAGCTCTATGCCTAAAAGTTGTTCGGCTTTGATATGTGCTTCCTTTATTGCGAATTCGTTAGGCGAATCAATATTGTTTTTAGCATCAACGAGCATCTCGTTCATTGCAGCTACAAGCAAACCTGCAGAACCAGTCGCAAAATCCCAAACGTATGAATCTTTATTTACTCGTGCTAACTTAACTAAAAGAGTAGCTACATATGAAGGGGTAAGTACAACATCATTAAGTTTATCTTGTGAGAAGCCTAACCAGCCATACATTTCATTGAAGAGTTTACCTGTAAAGTCGGTTGTTAGTCCAATCTTATAATAAATTCCCAAATCATCTACTATATTTGTAAATACACGTTTCAGTTGGCTTTCTCCATTTTCTACCTTATTCACATTCTCCGCAGTAAGCGTATTCTGCAAGGTTCGGATTATCAAATCTCGCTTTGCATCTGGCAAATTCTTTTCTTTTAAGAAGGCTATTATTTTACGGAGAATTATTTCACCATCAGTATTACCTTGCTCAACAGACGATTTCAAATCTTCTTTCTCAAGTGGACTTACTTTGCCTGCTATTCCCAATGTTGCAATAATAGATGCAGCAACAAGGTATACCCTATCATTTTCACCAAGTCCTTTTTCGTTTTGGTAAATATGATTGTTCAGTTTTACAAGACTTGCCGTTATTTCTTGCTCTCGTTTTGCCTTAAGATTATCTAATTCATCTTGTGTAAGACTTAACGACTCTATTTTTTCAATGAAGGCATCAAAGTTATTTGGAGCTAAGAAAGATAAGTCAGTAAATGTCCCAACTTCTTGCCCTGCACCTAAATTTTTTCGTGAAACATAATAAACGCCTATTTGATGCTGTATCTTCCCAAACTCATCTTTATAGCCCGTCATACCAATTGCTATTATTTCCGTATAGCTGGTATAATGGAGGAGAGCGTTTGCATAGTGTACTGCTCCGTTTACTGCGTATGAGTTGATGTTCTTAAAGTTAGGCTCATTCTTTGCATTTTTATTTTCTACTCGTCCATCAGTATCTAACTTTACCAGTTTATCCTTATATCCTTTATACTCAATAAGTACAGGATAATAATTAAGTTTCTTATCTTGTAAAAGCAACTTCGCATCTGGACGATTAGCCCCACTGCCACCGTTCTTACTGAAGTAGTCAGAAAGAGCTTTGTCGATTTCGGTATTTAAAGACTCTTGCTCAAGTTTGTAATCCAACTTATACGATTTTAGCCAACCATTAGCCAAATCTGCTATGTTAGGTTCTATTGATTGTACGCTTTTTGCCATAATCATTATTTTTATTCTTGTTCGAAATAATATGAATACTCGATACCTTGCATAAACATTTCTCGGTCATCAATCTTGGTGGTGAGTGCAGGTAGTACCAAGGCTTTACGCCAGTTCGGGATAAGAAAGTACCCTAAAAGTTGGTAATCTCGCTATTATTTTGCAGCTTTATAGTTGTAAATCAATAACTTACAAAACATATATAGCGATGATTACAACAGACAAAGTTACAGAAATATTTTGTATATTGGATGAGTTCTGCAAGAATTTAGATGCCGAATTAACTAAAAACCTACACATTGCCCCCATAGACGAGGGATATAAGCGCATGCGAAACCGCAAAGGACAGATGTCCAAGAGCGAAATCATGACCATCCTGCTTTGCTACCATTTTGGCTCTTTCCGCAACTTCAAGCACTATTATCTCTTCTTCATCAAGGAGTATTTGGCAAGCTACTTCCCTAAGGCCGTGTCCTACACGCGTTTCGTGGAACTCATGCCTCGCGTGTTCTTCGACATGATGGCCTTCATGCGCATCCAAGGTTTTGGAAAGTGCATGGGCATTAGTTTCGTGGACAGCACGATGGTTCCCGTATGCCACAACATGAGAAGGAATTTCAACAAGGTGTTTGATGGACTTGCTAAGAACGGAAAGGGAACAATGGGGGGTGTGATAACGCTTATGCCAACTCATTATAAATTGCAATTACAATCGTATTTAATGCAGTATGGTGATGTGTTTTAACGAAAATAGGATAGCACCCATAGTCCACACCACAATAGAGAATGGTGCAAGATAGGGGTTATGCTTTATCAAACACAAGGGCATCGTGTTGATGGCGCAAACCGATTTTTCGTGTTTATGATGTTAAAAGAGTAATAAAAGTTTACAAAACACACCCCTCGGCTCATCGCATTCTAGAGAAAAAGATGCTCAAAAGCATGAATTTAGGCAGTTTTTTAGCCCTCTTTACTTTATTTTCACATTCGCTTTCTGCAAAATATCGGCATTTTGCACCATTTAGCCTTTCTATTTGCTCGATTGCTCTCGATTTTTCATCGTCCGAAAACGGGTTTTAGTCGCTAAAATACTACTTTCTTTGGCCGTTTTTACCTGTAAAAGACGCATTTTTTAGTTGTTTCGGCGACCATAAAATGCTGTCTTATCCGTAAAATGCAGCATTGAGTCTTGCGTTTTGCACCATTTTACCTTGCGTTTTGTAGGAGTTAGCGCTGCGTTTTGCACGAGTTAGCACTGCATTTAGCACGAGTTAGCACTGCGTTTTGCTACAAATAGCACAAATTTTGGCGCTAAACACCGTTTATTTCGTCAAAAATTCGCTTTATTTGCAATGGATGTCGTAGTGGTTTTTTGGTTAAGCAAACCCCCCGCGAGAATCGATTATTTGCCACCGAGTGACTAGTTGGTGAGAAAAAAGCCACTCATAATGTTAAATTTTCTGCCGAATATTTTACAGTTTAAGTATCTGTTCTTTCTTAAACTTCAACCGATGGTCATACCGCTTATTGCATGTTTTATCTTGTTTTCATTGCTTCCACTTCATTTTTCGTTTGCTTGTCGGCATCCTGCTTGTTTTATTCTTTTGATGTAGCGCATTACGCTTTCAAGAAAACCACAGGTCATTCCCCATCAACATGCGCGCCATTGTAGCTGAGCATTAGTTGTTTGGCCAATCGCTTAGTGCCGAATGTTTTCTAAAATGCAGCACAATCGCTTTTGAGAGGGTATTATCAACGAGCATCTAACCCAAAAGCGTGGGACAAAGACACAAAAAATAAGTCCGGCAACATCGCTGCTGTCGGACTTCAGGAAAACTAATTCTACCAAATAAAAACTAAATATCAATCAAACTAAACATTACTAGTGTTATGTGTCGCTACTCTATTGAGAGCGTATTTCTTAGCCATGGCAATGCGCAAGCAAGCTTGGCATTGCCCAATGGCACAACTAAAACCATTTAAATTATGACCATCAATCTTAGCCAATCTCAATGTTTCTAAACTGCTTTTGTTCTTCCTTCACCACCTTGGGTAAGTCAACAGTCAGCACACCATCGTTTACACGGGCTGCGATAGCTTCGCGATTAACGTCGTCGGGTAGGATAAGTGTCTGTTCATATTTAGAATAGCTAAACTCCCTTCGTAGGTAATGCGTTTTTTCGTTCTCGTTGGTTTCCTCGCGTTTTTGTTCCAATTTGATGTTCAGGTTGCCGTCTTCGTTCACGTTAACACTGAAATCCTCTTTCTTTAATCCAGGTGCAGCAAGTTCAACGGTATATTGTTTATCGTTCTCCAATACATTGATAGCAGGAGCCGTTGCATTGGTTCGAGGCATGAAGTTGGTGTTTAAAAAGTCGTCGAACACTTCGGGCAACCACGAATTTCTTCTCATTACTGGTAACATAATCATATCTCCTATCTTTATAAGTTGTTGTTTGTAATTTTCGTTTTATGTCTTAGCCTTGGCTTAGCCTTGGCTTCACAAGCCTATACACAAGTTTCGTACCAACGAAATAATATACGCCAAATTGGCAAAACGATGTGTCAAAATGACAAACCATTGTATTCGTTATTGTTTGCTAATAGCCGTTATGTGTTTATTTATAATCAGTTATGCTGTTTAGGCCGCTAAGTGGCAAATATAATTATGGTTTAGGGCAAACACAATGGGCGAAGATGTGTGAGGCATGTTGCGAGTTTCAGTTGGCGTTGTATTTTTTTATCATTGCGATTAACCCCCTTTCGCTCATTTACAAGCCCACAAGTTTACAACCATAACCATGTTTAGCCCTTGCAAAAGCAATAAATAGGCTTTTCGTTTTTTCACCTTTATTATCATCCTAGTCACTTACGAACTCAAAAAAAATACTTATCTTTGTCCACGATAACTAAAATATAGCTCTGCATAAGGGCCTAGCCGTGAGGCATTCCCCCACTTAATAAATATGCCAAGAAGCACACGCTAACAATCTTAACAGCAATTTTTTACACAATAATAATAGGTATCAAGATGTTAATTACAACAACTCCCACCATCGAAGGGCGTCCCATACAAGCGTATAAGGGCGTAGTTACAGGCGAAACGATTGTAGGCGCCAATGTATTTAAAGATTTTTTGGCTGGCATACGCGATATTATCGGTGGTCGTAGTGGCTCTTACGAGAAAGTTTTGCGCGAAGCCAAAGACACATCTCTTGCCGAGATGCAACAGCGAGCAGCAGAATTGGGAGCCAATGCCATTGTTGGTGTTGATATAGACTACGAAACAGTGGGCCAAAATAGTTCGATGCTCATGGTGGCTGTTAGCGGTACAGCGGTGGTAATCTAAGTGTTATCACGTTAGGGCAATATTTTCATATACCTTCGTTGCATGTTAGTTCATCTTTGTAGCACAAAATAGGGGTGGCAATGTGTCAATCATGAAACCAAAGGCTAAAAATAACGGCAACCAACAAGACGTTGGAGTCGAGATAAAAGCCCATTCTAACCACGAAAATTAACTAAAAACAATAACAACTATCAATGACTTGTTTATCGCAAATTAAAAGTAAGAAGCCATTCGGCCGTGGTCTGCGCGCTTCGTGCCAATCCCTTGCATGGGCAATAGCCTGTCTTTGCTTGTTTAACACGGCCGATGTCATGGCCGAGAGTCACGCATCGAGGCACGACAATAGCAAAACAGCCGTACTGGCACAAGATAATAAGGCCACAATTACGGGCACAGTGACCGACGGAAACGGCGACCCACTGGTGGGAGCAACCATCTCGGCCAAGGGTAAAAACGAAAATGCAGTGACCGATATCGACGGTCGGTTTGCCATTAATGTTCCAGTTGGTACAACGCTCACTGTGTCGTATATCGGCATGGAGGCTAAAGAAGTGGTGGCTCAGCGCACAATGAACATCGTGATGAGCGACAATGTGAAGGATCTCGAAGACCTAGTGGTGGTGGGTTACGGCGTGATGAAGAAGAAAGACCTCACGGGAAGTATTGCCTCTGTGGGCGCAACAGACATCGCCAACGCGCATGCCACCAACCTTTCTACGGCCTTGCAGGGTGCAGCAGCAGGACTTACTGTTACGCGCAACAGCGGAACACCCGACGGAAAGCCCTCGTTGCTAGTGCGTGGCGTTACAACCATCAGCGATACCAGTCCGCTAGTGATTATCGACGGCGTACCTGGCGACATCGCCAACGTTAACCCCGACGACGTGGAGACGCTCTCTGTGCTCAAAGATGCTGCATCGGCAGCCATATATGGTTCGCGTGCAGCAGCCGGTGTTATACTCATTACCACCAAACGAGCCAAGAACAACGAGATAAGTCTTAACTACTCGTTCGAGCAGGCTTACACCAAGCCCACCGTATTGCCTAAATACGTGGGTTGGAAACGTTTTATGCAAATGGTGAACGAAACGCATTACAACGACAACCCTACAGGTGGCGAATATCAAACCTATGCCAAAGACCTGATAGACAATTACGAACGCAACAACGCTACCGACCCCGACTAGTATCCCATCACGCAATGGGAAGACTATTTGTTTAAAAACACAGCCTCGCAGCAAACCCATTCGCTCAGCATCATGGGTGGTGGCAAGAACGTTCGCACCAAGTTGTCGTTGCGTTACGATAAAAACGCGGGTCTATACGCCAATCGCAATTTTGAAAGATATATCGCCCGACTGAACAACGACCTGGATATCAACCCTTATATTGAGGCACATGTTGATGCCAATTTTGCTTATACCAAGTTGGCAACACCACATAACAACCCCTTTGAAAGCGGGGCACGCAACATTCCGCCCATCTATGCCGCTTATTGGCGCAATGGCAACTATGGTGATGTGAAGGATGGCGAAAACATTTTGGCCAAGATTAACGAGGGCGGAACGGTGAAAACATCCGATTATAGCATTGCTGCAAAGGGCGAATTGGTGGTGAAACCATTGAAGGGACTACGCATCTCGCTGGTGGCAGCGCCCAATTTCACCTTCCACAATGTGAAAGACTTTGTTAAAGAACTAACATACACACGCGCCGAAGACCCTCTTACGGTGGCTGGTCATGTGGGAGGATTTCGCACCACGTCGCTAACCGAGACGCGCAACACACACTACGACCTCACCACACAGGCCTTAGCCAATTACACACACAACTTTGGACTGCACAGTCTCACGGGCATGGCAGGCTTTGAGTATTATTACATGCGCGACGAAAACCTTTGGGCAAGTGGTGATAAGTTTCAGATGACAGCCTTTCCATACCTCGACCTTTCGCCGAGAGACGCTCGCAACAATGGCGGTAACGCGCTGGAATACTCTTATCGCTCGGCATTTGCCCGTGTAAACTATGCTTACGCCAATCGTTATTTGCTCGAAGCCAATGTGCGCTACGATGGTTCGTCGCGCTTCCACAAAGATTATCGTTGGGCAACATTCCCTTCGGTATCGGCAGGTTGGGTTATCTCTGAAGAGCAATTCTTTAAAGACAACGTGCATTGGATGGGTCATTTTAAGTTGCGCGCATCGTATGGCCAGCTAGGTAACGAGCGCATAGGAAGCTATTATCCCTATCAATCGTCGATAAGGTTTGGTTCGTCGCTGCTGCTTAACGGCACAACGCCCGTAACAGTGCCATCGGCCGCACAAGTAAAATATGCCGTTAGAGACATTACTTGGGAGACAACCGAGACCTGGGACGTGGGTTTTGATGCCTATTTGCTTGATGCCCGCCTTGGTATCACGTTCGACTGGTATCGCAAAAACACGCGCAACATGTTGTTACCCGTGCAAATTCCCATCTTCTTGGGTTACGAAAATCCCGACGTTAACGCAGGCGATATGCACACCAATGGCTTCGACCTAGAACTAAGATGGCGAGACAGAATAGGGAAGGTGGACTATTGGGCTGCACTTAACCTATCAGACTACACCTCGATGATGGGCAACATGCGCGGAACAGAATTTACTGGCGTGAAGATTAACCGCGAAGGCAGTGAGTTTATGAACTGGTATGGTTATGTTTGCGATGGTATTTACCAAACACAAACCGACGTGGACAACTCGCCAAAGCTTAATAACAATGTTGCTGTGGGCGACTTGAAATACCGCGACATATCAGGACCCGACGGAAAACCCGATGGAAAAATCTCGGCCGAGTACGACCGCGTGCCACTTAAAGGTTCTTTGCCCCACTTTGTGTATGGCTTAAACCTCGGCGCAGCCTATAATGGCTTCGACTTTAGTTTGAGTTTCCAAGGTGTTGGCAAGCAATGGAGCCGCAAAACACCTGTGATGGTAGAGGGATTGGTGAACAACTGGACCAACTTCCCCGAACTAATCGACGGCCAGTATTGGAGCAAATACAATACAGCAGAACAAAATGCAGCAGCCCAATACCCACGACTAACCGACACCAGTAGGGCAAACAACTACACCATGAGCGACTTTTGGTTGTTCAATGGTTGGTATCTGCGTTGCAAAAACATCACGCTGGGTTACACCTTGCCTAAGCAAATCACCCAAAAAGCCCTGCTCAAGCAAGTGCGTTTGTATCTTTCGGCCAACGACCTATTTGCTATTAGCAACTATCCCAAGGGCTGGGACCCCGAAGTAACCGACAACGGCTACCCCATTATGCGCTCGTTGATGTTCGGACTTAACGTAAACTTCTAAACATTCCACACCACATGAAACGCAATTTTATTAGAAATATATTGGCAGTAGCACTTGTTTTCATCGCCACTGCTTGTCACGATCTCGATATGAACCCGCTTTCTTCGGCAGCAACGGGCAACTGGTATCGCGACTTACAGCAAATAGAAATGGCACTTAACGCCTTAGACTCGGCCAAATATTGGCGCCCCGAAGGCGATAACCAAACCGATTGGAGCGACGATGCCGTGTATCGCAACGCCCTAACCGAGATGGAGAACGCCACACTCACCAGTTCTTACCACCTGGTTGAAACCTATTGGCGACTTAATTACCAAATGATTTCGTATGCCAACACCATCCTTAACCGCTACGAAACGGCGCTAAACAATGGGGCCAACCGCGATAAGCTGATGCAATATGTGGGCGAAGCCCATTTTTATAGGGCTGTTGCCTATGGACGTTTGCTGTATCGCTATGGCGATGTACCCTATGTAACCACCGAAATAAGCATCGACGAAGCTCTGAATAAGCCCCGCGATAGCAAAGAAACAGTGCTAAAGCATGCCTACGACGATTTTGATAAGGCGGCCGAACTGCTACCTAACGCCTATTCGGGTTTGCAACGCATCACCAAAGGGGCTGCTCTGGCACTCAAAGCACGCACCGCATTGTATCTAGCCGACTATAAAACGGCGGCCGAAGCAGCCAAGGCGGTGATGAACTTGGGCGTTTATCAGCTACATCCCAGTTATGCCGACCTCTTTTTGCAGAAGACTCGCACCTCCACCGAGTTTATTTTTGCTCTTCCCCGTTCGCTTGCACTCGATTATAATGTGCTTAAGGGCAATGGTGTTTACCACCGATTGCCCCGTAATGCTGGCGGTTGGGCAGGTCGCGAACCATCTTGGCAGCTGCTGGCAGCCTACACCTGCACCGATGGTTTAAGCGTAGATAAGTCGCCTTTGTTTAATCCGCGCAAACCTTTCCTCAATCGCGACCCCCGTTGTATGGCCACCATCGTGCCCTTCGACTCGGTTTTCCTCGGCGTGGTTTATAGTCCTTCTCCTGCCGATACCTTGGTGTTAAACAAGAATACGGGCAAGATGATTCGCAATCAAGACACGCGTATGGTGGCCACACATGCCCCTTACAATGGGTTGGTGTGGAAAAAAGGCATCGACGAAAGTTGGATAGCCAATAAATATATCGTAGAGAGTCCGCAAATCATTGTGCGTTATGCTGATGTGTTGTTGATGTACGCCGAAGCAAAAATTGAGTTAGGTGAGATAGACCAAAGTGTTGTAGACGCGATGAACGCTGTTAGGGCTCGCGCCTATGGCGTAAGTGCTGCCCAAACAGACAAATATCCTGCCTTTACCATCAAGGCCCAAGCCGACATGCGACTAGACTTGCGCACCGAAAGGCGTATGGAACTGGCAGGCGAAGACTTGAGATTTGCCGATCTTGTGCGCTGGAGACTGGCCGAGGTGGCACTCAACCGAAAGCAATACGGCATACTCGACCCCGCCAAAGAATGCTTAGAAAAACTGGTACATGCTAACAAATGGTTCTGGCCCACTACGCCTAAGATTGACCAATATGGCCTGCCCGACTTTGCTGAGATGGAAGCCACGGGCTTAATACGCGTGCTTTCGGAACGCAAATGGGACAACCGACAGTATCTTTGGCCACTTCCCGAAAAAGAAGTGAAGGTTGGAAAGGTTGCACAAAACCCTGGATATTAAACCCAAATCGGTAATTAGACCAAACTGTTTCCAGAATTCTGGTTATTGTGTTGTTTCCTAACATCCTTTATTTTCTTGTCGGCATCTTGCCTGTCTTTGCAACTTGACGTAGCCCGCTGCGCCTGCGTGACAAAGACAGGCAAGATGCCGACAAGAAAACAAAATATGTTTAGGCCCTAATAACCGATTTGGTTAAAGGGAGTTCTTCGTTTTTAAGTGGGTAAGTTGTTGAGTTTGATGCTGGCGCTTAGCTGTGTTTCAAACTATCAAATTCAATCACTTGCCCATTCAAAAGCACAATAACTCTCCAACTCATCAACTTATCAATTTAAATAACATGCGAACAACTCGAATAATAGCCCTTGCACTGCTCTCAATAGCATGGTTGGCCAAGCCGATTGCTGCTGCCAATGTGTGGATAGAGGCCGAAAGCTTTCAGCATAAAGGCGGATGGCAGGTAGACCAACAAATGATTGAAGGGATGGGTTCGCCTTATCTCATCGCTCATGGACTGGGAACGCCTGTTAAAGATGCCCAAACAAATGTGAGAATAGACACGACGGCTATCTATAACGTGTATGTTCGTACCTATAATTGGACCGCTCCTTGGTATGCCGCAGCAGGTCCAGGTGGGTTTAAGGTGGCCATTAACGGCAAGCGCCTGCCACACATTGTGGGGCAAACGGGTGATAGCTGGCAATGGCAAAAGGCTGGAACTGTGAATCTTAAGCAGGGTATGGCTAAACTAACGCTGTGCGACCTCACTGGCTTTGATGGGCGTTGCGACGCCATTTGCCTAACAACAGCCGAAGTTGCACCACCCGATAACCTTGACGAACTGAAGCAATATCGCGACAAAATGTTGCGAAGAGGGGCGCAAAGGCGGTCGGCTGGGGTATTCGACCTCGTGGTTGTTGGTGGTGGAGTGGCCGGTATTAGTGCCGCCGTAGCTGCTGCACGCCTGGGTTTAAAGGTGGCTTTGGTGCAAAATAGGCCCGTATTGGGCGGCAACAACAGTTCGGAAGTGCGCGTACATCTTGGTGGACGCATCAACACGGGTAAGTATCCGCGCTTGGGCGACCTGCAAAAAGAGTTTGCGCCCACGCTAGAAGGAAACGCCATGCCAGCCGAGAATTATGCCGACGACCGCAAATTGCAGTTTGTTAAGGCCCAGCCCAACGTGTCGCTCTTTCTCAATCATCATGTATATGGCGTGAGATTAAAGGGCAATAATACTTCGAATGCTGGATGCTGTGAGGCGAATGGCGATGCGAATGGTGGGGCGTCGAGCAAAAAAATATGCTGTTCGAACGCCCAAAATGCTGCTTGCACCACCCCAAACATCGCCATTAACCACGACAACACCATCGTAGCCGTGGTGGCGATGAACGTACTAACAGGCGAAGAAATAAGTTTTGAGGCACCACTCTTTGCCGATTGCACTGGCGACGCCACGCTGGGCGTGTTGGCCGGAGCAAGGTATGCCATGGGCCGAGAGGCAAAAACCGACTATGATGAAGACCTTGCGCCACAACAAGCAGACCATATGACGATGGGCGTTTCGATGCAATGGTATGCCAAAAAGAAAGATAAGGCCTGCAAATTCCCCCTCTTCGAATATGGCGTTATCTTTAACGAGCAAACCGCCGAGAAACGTTTGAAGGGCGAATGGACTTGGGAAACAGGACTGAATAGCTGCATTGTAGATAATTTGGAGCGGGTGCGCGACTATGGTATGCTGGTGGTTTATTCTAATTGGAGCTTTCTTAAAAACCGCAGTAAAGACCGTCAGCGCTACGAACGACAGCAATTGGAGTGGTTGGCATATGTGGCAGGCAAACGCGAGTCGCGCCGATTGCTGGGCGATTACGTGCTGAGCGAACAAGACATTGTGAAGAATATGCCCCACGAAGATGCCACTTTCACCACCACATGGAGCATCGACCTGCATTATCCCGACACCATCAACGCGCAAAACTTCCCCACAGGCGCCTTTAAAGCCGTGTCGCGACAGCGTGTTATCTATCCCTATGCCGTGCCCTATCGTTGCCTTTACTCGCGCAATGTTAGCAATTTGTTTATGGCTGGGCGCAACATTAGCGTTACCCATGTGGCACTTGGGTCGGTGCGCGTGATGCGAACAACGGGTATGATGGGCGAAGTGGTGGGTATGGCTGCCGCTGTTTGTAAAGAGCATAAGGCCAACCCGCGCCAGGTTTATACCCATTTTCTGCCCCATTTGCAAGCCCTTATGCTGCAAGGTGTGGGTAATGCCGATTTGCCTAACAACCAAAATTACAACGAAGGATGGGTGCTGGAACAGCCACCACGCCTAGACAGCAAGCATGTAGACCAAGAACAGGATGAATAAGGTCACACCTCGTTATGTCATCTCGCTCTGCGCGCAGTCTTCGAAAGAGTTTTTGTTTCTGTAAAAGAGCTTAATATAAAAAATATAATCCAATGAAAAAACTAATGATTTCGCTACTGTTGGCCGTCTTAGCATGCACGGCAACAGCCCAAAAAACAACCCAAGTCGCTGCACGACGCCCCGTGCAGTTCACTGTTTTGCAGTGGAACATCTGGCAAGAAGGAACACTTATCCCGGGTGGTTTCGAAGCCATCGTGAACGAATTGGCTAACCTCCAACCCGACTTTGTTACGCTGAGTGAGGTACGCAACTACGATGATGTGGATTTTACCAATAAGCTTTGCAAGGCATTAAAAGAAAAAGGCCTTACTTATTATTCGTTTCGCAGTAAGGATTCGGGCTTACTAAGCAAGCACCCCATAATGGATTGGATGCCCATTTTCCCCGAAAATCGCGACCATGGCAGCATTTATAAGTTGCTGGCAAAGGTTCAAGGCGTGGAAGTGGCTGTGTATACGGGGCATCTTGACTATCTAGATTGTGCCTATTACAACGTGCGTGGCTACGATGGTAACACCTTTAAGGAAACCACCAAACCCGAAACCATCGACGAAGTGTTGCGACTGAACGACCTATCCTGGCGCGACAATGCTGTGCAGATATTCATTAACGAGGCTCGCCACGATATTGCCGCAGGGCGTTGCGTGGTGTTTGGAGGCGATTTCAACGAACCTTCGCACCTCGATTGGATACACGCCACGGCCAATATGTTCGACCATAACGGGATGGCCATTCATTGGACGGTGTCGAGTATGCTAGCCCGTGCCGGCTTTAAAGATAGTTATCGCGAACTTTATCCCAATCCAGTAACCCATCCCGGCTTTACTTACCCCTGCTTTAACATTGCAGCCGACATCTCAAAGCTTACTTGGGCGCCCAAAGCCGATGAGCGTGAGCGTATAGACCTTATCTATTTCAAGGGTAGAGGCATGCAGGTGGAACAAGCACAGATATTTGGACCCAATGTTTGTGTTTGTCGTTCGCAGCCTGTTCAAGACAAATGGGACGACCCCATTTTGCTTCCAAAGGGCGGAACATGGCCCACCGACCACCGCGGATTGCTTGTTAAGTTCACTGTGAAGTAGTGTTCAAGTGCCTTATTTGTTGCCTTCCCAATCTTTGTGCTTAGCATTTGGCTAATCCAAAGGTTGGGAAGGCTATTTGTATTTGCTGTTGTAGAGTAAAGGGCAGCAGGCATTTAGGTTGCATGTAGATGCGTTTGCGAGTATCGGCTCAAGGTATTCAGGCAAATAATACAAACCCATGGTAGTGCCTATGGCAAGCAGCGAGCAGCCATTTAGCCAAGACCGGCACAAAGAAAAACGCCTTTTCGCGTGCACAGGATGTGGTGTGCAGCACGAAAAAGGCGTTAAGCGTAATGAAATATTGATGCGTTATGCCATCACTTACCTCGTTTTTGGCGTGGGTGCAATAGCTTCCAGTTTGTTATTTGGTTGCTTGCAGCCTACAGTTAGGCAAAAACAGTACAGGTATTAATGGCTCATTGAGGATACGCCCCCCGAAAACGGTGTATAGAAGCCATTAAAACGATTGCAGCCAAGCTCTAAGGTCGAGTTCCATCTCTAGGTTATATTTAAACGTTTGCTTACGTCCCCAGCCATGGCGTCCACCAGGATAGACGTGTAACGATGCGGGAACATCGTGTCGATAAAGCTCTGCATAATAGTTAACGCCATTGATGGGCATCACCGTACGGTCGTCGTCGCTCAGTGCAATCCATGCCCTAGGGGTGGAACGAGTAACCTGTTGGTCGGTGCTATATTCACGTTCTTCGGCCTTAGAGGGCTTAGTGCCCAGGAAGCGGTCGCGCGAGCCTCGGTGAGTAAGACCAGGTTGCATGGTGATAACAGGGTAGAGCAATATTTGGAAGTCGGGTCGTGCGTCGCCCGTGGCTTTAGTTGCCAGCACCGAAGCGAGGTGACCGCCAGCCGAAGCGCCCATAATTCCCACCTCGTTGGGTTTGATATGCCATTCGGCTGCTTTGCGTCTAACCAGTTTCATGGCCTCTTCAGCATCCGAAATAGGCACCATTTTATTGCCATTCGGCATGCGGTATTTCAGCACAATGGCAGCAATGCCCATGTTATTAAAGAAAGTAGCCCAGTCGCGCCCTTCGCTATCCATGGCCAATGTTTGGTATCCGCCACCAGGACAAATCACTACAGCCCTACCTGTTGCCATTTTTTCGCGTGGCAAAAACACCTGCACCTGCGCTGTGTCTTTATCGTCAGTACTGGCCACAGCAGGTTCTGAAGGCCATAAGTTGATGGTTATGGGGCGTTGTGCAAAGGCCGAAGTTGCCGAAGCCATCATCAAGGCTGCAGCAAAAAGTAAAGTTTTGGTTCTCATCTCTTTAGTTTATGATATATTGTTTGTGTGTGCAGGCCCTGAAAACATTTTGTTGCGGTGTGTGTAAGCACCGCGTGTTTATCATGTTTGCCGTTATTGGGGCATGCGCCTACACTGCAAAGATAACAATAAAAGTTGAAATAGCCTTTGCGTTGCAGGGCTTTAACCACTTGTTGTAAATCAAAAAAGGGGCTAACACTTGCCAAGCTCATGTTTTTTTTGTAATATTGCAATCGAATAACAAATGTTTGAAGGATATGCACCCATTAGATAAGTTCAAGTATTGCCCCAGTTGTGGCAATTCGCGCTTTGAAGAGAACAGTGAGAAGAGTAAGCTATGTAAGAATTGTGGTTTCGAATACTTTCTCAATCCCAGCAGTGCCAACGTGGCTTTTATTGTAAATGCCAAGGGCGAATTGCTTGTTGAACGTAGGAAACAAAACCCTGGAAAGGGCACATTAGACCTACCTGGGGGTTTTGCCGATATCAATGAAACGGCCGAAGAGGGCGTTAGGCGCGAGGTGAAAGAAGAAACTGGGCTCACGGTTACTAAATGTACCTACCTTTTTAGTCAGCCCAATGTTTACCTTTACTCGGGAATGAACGTGCAAACACTCGATTTGTTTTTCCATTGCGAGGTCGAAGACGACAGCGTAGTGCAGGCGATGGACGATGCGGCTGAATGCTTTTGGCTTGCACCCGAAGACATTCACACCGAGCAATTCGGTCTTCGTTCTGTGCGACAGGGGCTTTACGAATACCTGAAATACATGGAAGCGAAGAAAAACCAAAAGCAAGAAGAGACACCAAAACCCAAAAGTTGGTTGCCTTTTAAGAACCAAGAGGTGAAGAAATAGGTGCAAAATGCAATTAACATGCGTGTGCAAGACTGTGTGTTGAGGCTCTTTATGTGGCGCTAACGAAGGCTGTGCACACCTTATATAATAAGGCCTTTAATGGTTGTTTCGTGGCATATGCACGACGCTGTGCATGGCGAAGTAACCATTAAAGGCCTTTTTGGGGCTTAATTGTGCTAAAAAAATGTGGGTTGGCTGCTTTATTGCGCGGCCAACCCATGAATACAAAGTCGAGAAACACGTAAATCTTATTCAAGATAAGTGTAACCGTAGAGTCCAGAACGATAGTTAGAGAGAAACTCCTTACCCTCTTCGAGCGAAATTTTACCCTGTTTGACGCTCTTTGTTACCCAAATTTCTAACTGTCTAACCAGTTTCTTGGGGTTATACTGCACGTAGGCAAGCACCTCTTCCACCGTTTCGCCGTCGAATATCTGGTCGATATGATATTTACCATCCTTCACCGAGACGTGTACGGCATTGGTATCGCCAAAGAGATTGTGCATGTCTCCGAGTATTTCTTGGTAAGCACCCACGAGGAACACACCCAGATAGTAAGGTTCGTTCTTGCGAAGCGTATGTACAGGAAGCACATGCGAGATATGTCTATTGGTAACAAAGTTAGCAATTTTGCCATCGCTGTCGCACGTAATGTCTTGCAAGGTGGCGTTACGAGTGGGGCGTTCGTCTAGTCGTTGAATGGGAACGATGGGGAAAAGTTGGTCGATGGCCCAGCTATCGGGTAGCGATTGGAAGAGCGAGAAGTTGCAGAAGTACTTATCGGCAAGCAGTTTGTCCATGCTTCTCAGTTCTTCGGGCACATGTTTCAAGCCTTTAGCGATGGTGTTAATCTCTCTGCACACGCTCCAGTACATGCTTTCGATTTCGGCACGCGTGCGAAGGTCAACCAGTCCATGCGCAAAAAGGTCGAGCGACTCTTCTCTAATCTGTTCGGCGTCGTGCCAATCTTCGAGCATCGAGCGCGAGTTGATATTGTCCCAGATGTCGTAAAGGTCTTTCACCAGTTGGTGTTCGTTCTCTGAAGGCTCAAACTCTTCCTTCATTTCGGGCAGTGTAGCCGTTTCGAGCACATCAATAACCAGCACGCTATGGTGTGCAGTGAGCGACCTACCGCTTTCGGTAATGATGTTAGGATGCTGAATACCGTTTTTATTAGCGGCATCCACAAAGGTGTAAATACAGTCGTTAACGTATTCTTGTATAGAATAGTTCACCGAGCTTTCGCTGCTTGGCGAGCGTGTTCCATCGTAGTCAACGCCCAAGCCACCGCCACAATCCACGAAATTCACATCATAACCCATCTTATGCAGCTGCACATAGAATTGTGAAGCCTCGCGAAGAGCCGTTTGGATGCGTCGTATTTTGGTGATTTGCGAGCCGATATGGAAGTGTATAAGCTTAAGACAATCGTGCAAACCCTTTTGGTCGAGCAGAGCAAGAGCTTCGAGTAGTTCGCTGCTAGTGAGTCCAAACTTACTGGCATCGCCGCCACTTTCTTCCCATTTACCCGAGCCCGACGAGGCCAGTTTGATGCGAATACCAAGGTTTGGTCTAACGTTGAGTTTCTTAGCAGCGCGAGCAATGAGTTCCAGTTCGTTTAGTTTTTCGATAACAAGGAAAATTCTTTTGCCCATTTTCTGCGCGAGCAAAGCCAGTTCGATATAGCTTTGGTCTTTGTAACCATTGCAAACGATGAGTGAATCGCTTTGGCATTGCACGGCGATAACGGCGTGAAGTTCGGGTTTAGAACCAGCTTCTAGTCCCAGATTAAACTTTCTTCCGTGCGAGATAATCTCTTCAACCACGGGTTGCATCTGGTTAACCTTGATGGGATAGATAACAAAGTTTTCGCCTTTATAGTCGTATTCCTTGGCTGCTTGTCTGAAACAGCTGGCCGTTTTCTCGATGCGACTGTCGAGGATATCTGGAAAACGCAACAGCACGGGTGGTGTAACGTCTCGCAAAGCCAACTCGTCCATCACTTCGCGCAAGTCAATCTCGGTGTTGTCCTTACAAGGTGACACGTAAACATCACCGCTATCGTTAACGCCAAAAAACGAAGTGCCCCAACCGTTGATGTTGTATAGTTCCTTCGAATCTTCAATCGTCCATTTCTTCATTTCTGTTTTTTGTGGGTTCTTTTATATGAATGATTTTTTATTATGCGGGCCTAGGGGCAGCAGATGCTTGCCAGTGACAGCGTATAAGTGCGCATTTCGTGTTGCGCTTTGGCGAGTTTGCCGTTGTGATGTGGGGTTGGAGGTGAAGCGGTTAGGCTTATTTGTTACCAAACAAAGCAGGCATTAGCCTAAGCCTATTGCGTACCTATCGTTTAACTCTCCACCTCTCTGTTATACATTCAGTAATTGTCGGGCCTGTGCCACAGATATTTTTATCTTGTCGAAATTATCCATCAAGTTCACGTCTAGCGTGAATTGTGCGCGCGTATAGAATTGTTCGCGAGCCTTTAGTTGTTCGCTGATAAAGCGTTGCACCTCTTCGGGTGTTTTGTTGAGCAACAGTGGGCGCACCGATTTTCCCATTTTGAGATGCTTGTAGAGCACTTCGGGCGATGCTTTTAGATAGAGTGTAAGCCCCTGTTGATTGATATATTGCATGTTGTCGTAGAAACAAGGCGTGCCCCCACCGCAGCTAATGAGCACCCCTTCGAACTCGGCCACCTCGTGAAGCATGTTTCTTTCGATGCGTCTGAAGCCCTCTTCGCCCAGTTCGGCAAACAGTTGAGCCACCGTTTTGCGCATTCGCGATTCGATATACCAGTCTAAATCGTAGAAGCGCAAGCCCAGTTCGGCAGCCAAAGCCTTGCCCACGGTGGTTTTACCTGCCCCCATATAGCCAATAAGGATGATGCGGTGGCAGTGTCTTTGCGTGCTGCTGGGTGTAATGGCGCTTTGCGTTTTGTTGTTCATCCCTGGTTGTTGTTGTGCATATGGGCCACTTTAAGCATGTGGTTTTTATTTCTTAGCCTTGCCAGTAGCAGTTTTTCGCGCAGTCTTTTTAGGCTTTGCGGGCGCTGCATTCACCAGTTCCATGCATTGTTCGTAGGTAAGTTCGGCCGCTTTTTCGTGCAGTTCTTTGGGCAGTTTATAGTTTTTGCCATCGTAAGCCAGGTACGGACCATACTTTCCGTTTATCACTTCGAGTTTCTCGTCCTCGCTAAACGATTTCAGATGCTTTTGTTTCTCTTGCATCCTTTTTTGTTCGATAAGGGCCACCGAGGTTTCAAGCGTCACCGAATGTGGGTCTTCTGTGCTAGGCAGCGACGTGTATTTCTTATCATGTAAGATGTAGGGCCCAAATCTTCCAGTGCCAATTACCACGGGTTTTCCTTCAAACTCGCCGATGGTTCGAGGCAGTTTAAAGAGTTCGAGCGCCTCCTCAAGCGTGATAGTTTCGATACTTAGCCCGGCGGTGAGATTAGAGAAGCGCGGTTTTTCGTCGTCGCTAGCGATACCAATTTGTGCCACGGGTCCAAATCTTCCAATCTTCACGAGTACCGGTTTGCCCGTTGCGGGGTCTTCGCCCAGTACCCTTTCGCCAGCTTTATGTTCCGAGCGAGCGTTCATCACGGTGTCTACCGTAGGCCCAAATCCAGCATAGAAGTTCTTCATCATTTCCTTCCATTGCTCTTGTCCCTCAGCAATGCGGTCGAAATCTTCTTCCACTCGTGCCGTGAAATTATAGTCCATGATGCTGGGGAAGCTCTCCATAAGGAAGTCGTTCACCACGATACCCACATCGGTGGGTAACAGTTTACCCTTGTCTCCGCCAACATTCTCTTTCTTATTCTTGGTGGTTATCACCAGTCCTTTAAGCGTATCCACCACGTATTGCCGCTCTTTGCCTTTGCTGTCGCCACGTGTTACGTATTGTCTTTGTTGAATGGTGCTGATGGTGGGTGCATAAGTAGATGGTCGGCCGATGCCCAGTTCCTCCATTTTGTGCACCAAGCTAGCTTCGGTATAACGCGATGGACCCTGACTAAAGCGTTCGATAGCCGTAATTTCTCTGCGTTCTAGTTTGTCGCCTTCTTTCATTGGGGGCAACATTCTCGAAGCATCTTGCTGTGCTTCATCCTCATCGTCGGTAGATTCGCGATACACTTTGAGGAAACCATCGAACACAATCACCTCGCCCGTTGCAACGAAATGTTCGCTTGCGCCAGTGATGTTAATCGTTACGCGTGTTTTTTCAACCTGCGCTTCGGCCATTTGCGAGGCGGTAGTGCGTTTCCAAATCAGGTCGTACAGTTTCTTTTCTTGCTGTGTACCCTCAATCTTGGTCACGTTCATGTAGGTGGGTCGGATGGCCTCGTGCGCCTCTTGCGCCCCTTTGGCATGAGTATGGAAGTTGCGTGGAGCACTATATTGTTCGCCCCATTGCTGTATAACCTCCTCTTTAGTGGCGTTAATACAAAGGCCCGAGAGGTTAACGCTGTCGGTACGCATGTAGGTAATGCGTCCGCTTTCGTACAATCTTTGCGCCACCATCATGGTTTGCGACACGCTAAAGCCCAGTTTTCTAGCTGCCTCTTGTTGCAGCGTAGAAGTGGTAAAGGGTGGAGCTGGCGAGCGTTTCGATGGCTTTTTGGCCACGCTTTCCACGCTAAAGCTAGCGTTTTTGCATTTCTCAAGGAAGGCCAAAGCCTCTTCGTGCGTTTTAAAACGCGTATCTAGTTCGGCATCCACTTCGGTAATGCCACCCTCTTCGTTGGTGATGGCGAAGATAGCCGTAACGCGATAGAAGGGTTCGGCCTTGAAAGCGTGCAGTTCTCGTTCGCGGTCGACCACCAATCTAACGGCAACGCTCTGCACTCTACCAGCCGAAAGCGACGGCTTAACCTTGCGCCAAAGGATGGGCGAGAGCATAAAACCCACCATACGGTCGAGCACGCGGCGCGCTTGCTGCGCATCCACCAGGTTCATATCTACGTGCCTAGGTTGTTCGATGGCTCGCAGAATAGCAGGTTTAGTTATCTCGTGGAAAACAATTCGGTTGGTTTTCTCTTCGTCAAGTCCCAGAACTTCGCACAAATGCCATGAAATAGCCTCTCCCTCGCGGTCTTCATCACTTGCCAACCATACACGTTGGGCAGCCTTAGCGGCCTTTTGTAGTTCGGCCACCACCTTTTTTTTGTCGTTAGAGATTTCGTAATGAGGTTCGAAAGAGTTGAGGTCTACACTTAATCCAGTCTTTTTCAGGTCTCGTATATGTCCATAACTGGACATTACCTTGAAATCTTTTCCAAGGAATTTTTCAATGGTTTTAGCCTTTGCGGGGCTCTCTACGATCACTAAATTTTGTTGCATGGCGGTCTATTGTTATTTCGTTCTGTGCATGTTGCATTGGTTTGCGTATTGAGATTGTTGCATACCATTTGCCGCGCAAAAGTAAATAAAACTTTTGCATACACCTTATTATATATAAAGGCTTTAACATCTTTTAGTAAAAGCGGCTGTTCTAGCAGTGTTTTACTAATGGTTAGCACTTACATGAAAAGTGTTTTGTGAGGCCATCTATACCGAAACCCATCACAACAGAGTTTACTTCTAGGCGAACAACGTTTTTTTTGTGAACCTATGTGGCGCGGATAGTAAACCAGCAGCGCGCCAACCTCGGGCCGATAGTTAGCCAACCTCAAACCATCAATACGCCAATTTCAAACCATCAATGCGCCAACCTTATACAAACTCCTCGTCAACCTTGTGTAAACGGCTCAACAACGGTTCGCCATAGTCTCGCCAGTGCGTGGCTTGATGCTGCTAACGATTAAGTGGTTGCATATATTTACATAGGTGATATGCATATTAATAAATACATATTGAATTACATAAAACCTGCATAAAACTATAAAAAGCAAGATAAATAGCATTTTTTATAACGATTTACTTTGTTAACACGATTATTAATTATACTTTTGCATTGTTTTAGAAATTAAAGGTAACTGTTATAGTACCTGTACATAATATGCTATTTTAATATATATACGCCTGTGAAGGCGTCTTTTTGAAGTTAGATTTTTGCGAAGCAAGTAAATTGTGAATCGACAAACCAACCGTCGGTACATGTCTGCAAGTGCCCATTGTATGTTGAACAAACTACAATGGGCCAGCAAAGTCAATACAAAGATAGACAAAGGATCAATCACATTGAAAGGATTTTTATGGCAAAAAGATTAACAATGCTCCTGGCTGGATTGTTCCTCGTTATCGGAACTGCACTAGCCGACGACCGATTTAGTGGTGTTGTGACTGCAAGCGACACCAGAGAGCCCATTGTTGGTGCCACTGTGAAAGTGGTTGGAACCACTCTGTGCACAGTTGCCGACCTTGAAGGTAAGTTTTTATTGATGCTCCTGATGGCGCTAAGTTAGAAATTAGCTACGTGGGCATGGCTTCTAAGACGCTGAAGACTGCTAAGCAGATGAGCATTAAGCTCGAACCCAATAGCAAAGTGCTCGAAGACGTGGGGGTTATGGGTTATGGAAACTTTATCGAATATGGCTGTTGACTATCGATCGCAGCTTAGCTGACCCGAGAGAAGGGCTGTTTTGCTCGAAGGCTTGAAGAATTACTATATTTATGATGGCCAACTAATCGAAGAGCAGGCTGCTCAAAATGCTGCAAATAAAATTGATAGCTATGCTGCTGAGCCTGCAATGGGATGGAACGACTGGAAGAAATTGCGCTTCCTAACGGGCGCGCACCAAAACTATCAGGCTAATATGTTGGGGAGGAAACGACCGCACACCATTCTAAACATCGACTTCAAAGCTATCACTGGCACGAATCTACATGGAACGGCGCAAAGAAAAGGTGGGCGAAGGCCATCGTTATTTCGATGCATTGCGTCGTGGCGAAACCATCACTCGATACACTTCGGAGGCTAATCGCGGATGGCACGAAATATTAAAAACCGATAGGCAAAGCTATAATACTTGGACTTCCAAAAAACAATTACCATTGATACCTATCAACGAGATTAATGGTAACTCTGAAATCCAACAAAACCCGCTGTACCAAGTGAGGTACAACACGGGCATTAACCTTAAGACCCACCATTATTTAACCCTGGCGCACCGGCAAAGACTTTGGTCTAAGCTGGTGCGCTTTTCTTTATGCGTGGGTTAACCATGTGTTTAATTGGGTTGGGGAGTGGCGGATGGAATATCGTGTTTGGTAAAAATGTTTTACATATTAACATTTCGAGCCGAGTAATTCTAGAAAAAATAACGCGCTAAAAACATAGGTTTTGGCCTTTTTGGCGAACATTTGGCGGGTGGTTCAGCACGATTTTGCCCCTTGTTTTTTGCAAAATGCAGCATTTTGCGTTTGCCAAAGCTTCGCCAAGTGGATTTTTTCGTTGCCCAAAATTGGTTCAAAACCTCATTTTCTGTTCATGATTTTCGCCCGAATTGATGTTTTTGAACACTCAAAACGCTCCTGCTTTTTTGCAAAATGCATGAGTTAGCCTTGCAAAATGCATGAGTTAGCCTTGCAAAATGCACGAGTTAGCAGTGCTAAATGCATGAGTTAGCAGTGCTAAATGCACGAGTTAGCAGTGCAAATTGCACGAGTTAGCAGATTAAAAAGCACGTTTTAAAATATCAAAATGTTGTAGTTTGTAGCTATTTGTTTTCGTTTTGCTTCTAGTCGTGGTTATATACCTTTCTATTTAACAAGAATAACAAGGTTTAAGCAAAAAAACGTTAGGCGAGAAACGTAAAGAAGAAAACCCACACACATTCACACTCTGCGCAAAGTGGGCTTGGGCTTTTCTTTCTTTTGCGTGTAGACTGCCAAATTGGGTCTAAAGCATAGTATTTTGCATGGTTTTTGACGTAAGTTGCAGTGTCACAGGTGTTTATAAACTTAAGAAATACGCCCGAAAATGCAGGCGATAGTGAGCTTGGAAGCTTTTATGGGCTGTTTTTAACTACTTGTTTGGTTAAAAGTCTTTACAAAACAACAGATTACACATGTAGTAAAGTTAAGAAAACAACCTTACTAGATGAAGGTTTAAAGCCCCATTGGGAGCAGCTTCTGCGCCACATAAGCGGGCAAAAAAAGGTAAAAAGGCCATGAAGAGGTAGGGAGTAGTGGCAAAGAAGACCAAGCCCTTAGGCGTAATCTTCGAGTTGGCGTTGCAATTCGTCGAGGCTATTCACCACAGAAACATACTGGCGGTAGTCGCCACGTATCATTCCTTGCTGCTGCAGGTTGTGGAGCAGCAGTTCGAGCGCATTCCAAAAGCCCTCCATGTTAAAGATAAAAACATGCTTATGCTGATAGCCAATAGTGTTAGCAGCCACAAGCGTAAACACCTCGTCGAGTGTTCCCACGCCTCCAGGCAGTGCAATGGCCACATCGCAAAGCGAGTTAAGCAGCTCTTTGCGGTCGGTGAGGTTCTCGGTGTGATACACCTGGTGCATATAAGCCGACTCCATGCCACCCTCTTCAACAAATTTTGGTACCACGCCCACAACGCGTGCACCAGCCTCGTGTGCCGCTTTAGCAACACATTGCATTAGGCCCTGGTTGGTTCCACCAAAGATAACGGTGTGTCCATGCGCAGCACACCATCGACCTAAAGCCTCGGTTGCTGTGAAAAAACGTGGGTCGATGTCGGCATTTGCCGAACAAAAAATGGCGATATTCATATTAGTCTGAATTTAAATTAGCCTAGCAGGGCAAACATACTTTGTGCAATCTTTTTGCTTTTAAGGCATGCGAACGTCTAAACCCATAAACTCGTCAATCCACATATCCTACTCCCCCCTTTCTCGCTCTCTTTAGAGAGGAGGATAGTTGTTTGGGGAGGGAGTGGGTATGCCCTATTTCTTCGCCTTGGTTTTCTCTACAACGGTGAAGTCGAGTTGGCGTTTCTCTTGGTCTACGCGTGCCACTTGAATGCGAATGGGGTCGCCAAGTTGGTACTTGCGGTGGCGTCGTCTGCCAATAAGGCAATAATTTCGTTCGTCGAAATCGTAATAATCGTCGTCGAGGTCGCGCATAGGCACCATGCCCTCGCAGTGGTTTTCGTCAATCTCGCAGTATATACCATAGCTAGCAATGCCACTGATGTGCGCATCGTATTCCTCACCAAGTTTGTCTGCCATAAACTCCACCATCTTATATTTGATAGAGTCGCGTTCGGCATTCTGTGCAATCTGCTCCATTTCCGACGAATGTTCGCACAATTCTTCGTAATGCTCTTTGTTCGCACTACGGCCTCCAGCAGCATAACGCGTAAGCAAACGATGCACCATTGTATCGGGGTAGCGACGAATAGGACTAGTGAAATGCGTGTAATAGTCGAAGGCCAGACCAAAGTGTCCGATGTTGTGAATGCTATATTTCGCCTTCATCATAGCGCGTAGGGCCACGGTTTCGATGAGGTTTTGTTCGCGTTTTCCCTCTACTTCGCTCATGAGCTTGTTTAATGCGCGCGAAGTTTCGCCCTTAGTGCTAGTGGTTTTGAGTTTATAGCCAAACTTAACGATAAATTCGCGCAAGTTTTCAAGCTTCTGTGGGTCGGGATTATCGTGCACGCGATAAGGCAAGGTTTTTGGTGCTCGGCCCGCCTTAGGTTTGCCAACACTTTCGGCCACGGTTTTGTTAGCCAAGAGCATAAACTCTTCGATGAGCTTATTGGCATCTTTAGAGCGTTTGAAATAAGCGCGTGTGGGTTTGCCTTGTTCGTCAATATCGAAATGCAGTTCCTCGCGATCGAACTTCACGGCTCCGTTTTTAAAACGTTTTTCGCGCAGTTTTTTGGCCAGTCTGTCGAGCATAATAAGGCTATCGGCATTCTCGCCAATATATCCACCCTTAGGAGCAGGCGGTGCAGGATTGCCCGTTCCGTCGACAACGCCATTGTCTTCTAAAAGCTGTTGCACCTCTTCGTAAGCATATCTGCGATTGCTTTTAATCACGGTATGCACGATGCGATAAGCCTTTATGTCGGCGTTTTCGTCCATATTAAAGATAACGCTATAAGCCAATTTCTCCTCATCAGGACGAAGCGAGCAAATAAAGTTGCACAAACGTTCGGGCAACATAGGAATAGTGCGATCGACAAGATACACGCTAGTGGCGCGTTTCACCGCCTCTTTATCAATGATACTACCCTCGGTGACATAGTGACTCACGTCGGCAATGTGCACACCCACTTGCCAAAGCCCCTTGTCGAGCAGGCGGATAGAGAGCGCATCGTCGAAGTCTTTGGCGTCGCGAGGGTCGATGGTGCAGGTAAACACGTCGCGAAAATCCTCGCGTTCGTCGTAATCCTTTTGCGTAATCTCGGCCGAAATGCGCTCGGCCGCCTCTTCGGCCGCCTTAGGATAAGTGTAGGGAAGTCCATATTGAGCAAGGATGGCGTGCATCTCGGCATCGTTTTCGCCCGAAGCCCCAAGCACATCCACCACCTCGCCCATGATATTTTTGTGGTCGGCATCAGGCCATTGGGTGATTTTCACCACAGCCTTATCGCCCGTTTTGCCCCCTTTGAGTTTGCGTTTAGGTATAAAGATGTCGTGCACATATAAGTTTTCGGGTGTTACAAGGAAAGCCATATCCCGTTCGACACGCAGTTTACCCACTACTTGGTCTTTGGCGCGCTTTAATATTTGGATAACAATAGCCTCTTTAATATGTCGTTTGCGTCGAGCCATGAGCTGCACGCGCACGCTGTCGCCGTTAAGCGCTGCCATCGAATTGCGTTCGCTAACGAAGATAGGCGTAGAGCCATCGTCGGGCACGAACGAGTTTTTGCCATTGGTTTTGCGCACGAAACGCCCTTCGAGCACCTGCCCAGCCTGGTTAAGGCGATAAGAACTGTCGGTTACTTTAGTCAAGAAATCGTCCCAAGCCATCTCTTCCATCACATCGATAGCCAGCATCTTCAGCGGATGCGTGTCGAGTTTCAGACTTTTGAAAATTTCTTTAAAGCTGAAAGTCTTTCCTGGTTGTTGCTCAAAAAACTGTTGTAGTTTTTCGGCCACCTGTTTTTTAGTGAGGCGTTTGCCCCCTTTCTTTCCTTTTCCCATAGTTGGCTGTTGTTTATGGCGTGTTATTTTAATGTGTGATATAACCCCGTTGACAGGCGAAACGTGCCAGTGCTGTTGGGTCAGGGGGATATTAAATTGGGGTGGGGTGTTGTAAAACAAAACACTCTTAGGCCCCATTGGCAGCAAAACAAGCGGCAGGATATTCCCCAGGATGGCGTTGTTGGACAAGTAAAAAAGATTGTTTAGTGAAGCTTTTTTTATGCTTGCCACTACCATCGTTAGCGCAAAGTAACAAAAAAGATGCGAGATAAAAGGTGCATTTTTAAAAAAACTTCTTTGAAGTATGCGCATTTTATTGTACATTTGCAAGTTAAAGCACGAACACGTTGGGCTTAGGCCCCCTTTTTTCTGGTTTTGAATACACGCGAACATGCCCCAAACCCCATGGCAAAGGCATTGAGAAAAGGTTAAAAATAACAAGAACAGCAAATTTTAAACATAGCAAATGTCTGCAGTGATAATAAAGAAAGTCAGCACTAAAAGCGACTTAAAGGCGTTCATCGACTTGCATTACGATCTATACGAGGGTAACGAATACGATGCGCCAAACTTGTTCAGCGATGAGATGAACACGTTGAGCAAAGACAAAAACGCAGCTTTCGACTTCTGTGAAGCCGAGTATTTCCTCGCATACAAAAACGATAAGTTGGTGGGAAGAGTAGCTGCCATCATTAATCATCGTGCCAATAAGAAGTGGGACAGAAAGAGTGTGCGCTTCGGTTGGATAGACTTTATTAATGATAGAGAAGTGTTGGAAGCTCTGCTTAAAGCCGTTGAAGAATACGGACGCTCAAAGGGAATGCGCTCAATCGTTGGCCCGTTGGGCTTTACCGATATGGACCCCGAGGGTATGCTCACCACTGGTTTCGACCAATTGGGTACAATGCCCACCATATATAACTACGAGTACTATCCCCAACTGATGGAAAGCTTGGAAGGATACGAGGTGGACAACCATTATGTGGAGTACAAATTGATGGTTCCCGACGAAGTGCCCGAGAAGTTTGCAAAGATTGCCGATATGATACAAAAGCGTTATCAGCTTAAAATAAAGAAGCTAACGCGCGAAGATGTGTTTGAGAGAGGTTATGGTAGGAAGATATTCGACGTGATAAACAAAACTTATGGCCACCTATATGGTTACTCCGACCTTACCGAAAGGCAGATGGACCAATATGTAAAGCAGTATTTCCCCCTGGCCGACCTAGACCTTATCACCCTTATCGAAGACGAAGCGGCCGATAATAAGCTTGTGGGCTTGGGTATTTCTATACCATCGCTTACACGTGCTTTGCAAAAATGCCGTCGCGGAAGGCTCACTCCCTTTGGATGGTGGCATGTGCTTAGAGCATTGAAATTTCATAAAACAAAGGTGGTAGACCTGCTGCTCATTGGTGTTTTGCCCGAATATAGAATGAAAGGCGTTAACTCGTTGCTCTTCGCCGACCTTATCCCACGATACCAAAAGTATGGTTTTGAATGGGGAGAAACGCAAGTGGAGATGGAAACCAACTCGAAAGTGCAAAGCCAATGGGAATGGTTGGATGCCTGCATACATAAAAGGAGAAAGTGCTACATCAAAACTTTCTGACGCTTGGGCTACAGCTAACAGGCAAAACAAACAGACACCGCTATTAAGATGAATAAGAAAGAAACACCTGATAATCAAAAAAGAATGGCGTTCGACCCAGCTAACGAGGCTGGTTCGGATGCTAACAACACGCCCAAATCTACTGAACAAAATAATCAACAACCCGAATATAACGACGATAATATACGACATCTGTCGGACATGGAACATGTTCGCACACGGCCAGGTATGTATATCGGAAGATTGGGCGACGGAACGCAGGCCGAAGACGGTATTTATGTGTTGCTTAAAGAGGTGATCGATAACTCGATTGACGAATTTAAGATGCAGGCCGGCAAGCGTATTGAGGTGGACATCGAAGAGAATTTGCGCGTGTCGGTGCGCGACTATGGTCGCGGAATACCTCAAGGAAAACTGGTTGAGGCCGTTAGTATGCTTAACACTGGCGGTAAATACGACTCGAAAGCGTTTCAAAAAAGCGTGGGACTGAATGGTGTGGGCCTCAAGGCTGTTAACGCATTGAGTGCGCGTTTCGAAGCTAGATCGTATAGAGAAGGGGTGGTTCGCACGGTGGTGTTCGAACGAGGAGAACTGGTTAGCGACAAAACCGACACCACAGAAGAAGAAAACGGCACGTTCGTGTTCTTCGAACCCGACAGCACACTCTTTCTTAACTATCGCTTTAAAAATGAGTTCGTAGAAACAATGCTACGCAACTACACCTATCTTAATGCGGGCTTGGCCATTATGAACAACGGTAGACGCATCATTAGTCGTAACGGACTGGCCGACTTGCTGAACGACCGCATGACCAATGATGGCCTTTATCCCATTATTCATATTCAGGGCGAAGATATAGAAATAGCCTTTACACACGCTAATCAATACGGAGAAGAGTATTATTCGTTTGTAAACGGACAGCATACCACACAAGGCGGAACCCACCAAAGTGCCTTTAAAGAGCATATTGCCAAAACAATCAAAGAGTTCTTCTCTAAGAACTACGAGTATGTTGACATACGAAATGGCATGGTGGCAGCTATCGCTATCAACGTGCAAGAGCCCATGTTTGAGAGTCAAACAAAAATTAAACTGGGCTCGTTAACGATGAGCCCCGGCGGAGAAAGCGTTAATAAATACGTGGGCGACTTCATTAAACGCGAGGTAGACAACTTTTTGCACATCCATGCCGATGTAGCCGAAGAGTTGAAACGCAAGATTGACGAAAGCGAACGCGAACGAAAAGCCATGGCAGGCGTTACCAAAATGGCTCGCGAAAGAGCTAAAAAGGCCAACTTGCATAATAGAAAACTACGCGATTGTCGCGTGCATTTTAGCGATGCAAAGAACGAACGCAAGGAAGAAAGCTCTATCTTTATCACCGAAGGCGACTCGGCGAGTGGAAGTATCACTAAAAGTCGCGACGTAAACACGCAAGCCGTGTTCTCGCTTCGTGGCAAACCGCTTAACTCGTACGGACTAACCAAGAAGGTGGTGTACGAAAACGAAGAGTTTAACTTGCTGCAAGCAGCCCTCGATATCGAAGAAGGGCTCGATACATTAAGATATAATAAGGTGATTGTTGCCACCGATGCCGACGTCGATGGCATGCATATTCGCTTGCTCATCATCACATTCTTCTTGCAATTCTTCCCCGAACTGGTGAAGAAAGGACACGTGTATGTGCTGCAAACGCCCTTATTTCGCGTGCGAAACAAACGCACAAAGATAAAAAATAAGAAGGTGATTGCCGATGCCGATGCCCGTTTGATGAAGGGCGAACGTAAAAACGACTTCATTACCCGCTATTGTTATAATGAAGACGAACGGCAAAAAGCTATCGCCGAACTGGGACCCGACCCCGAAATTACTCGCTTTAAAGGATTGGGAGAAATTTCACCCGAAGAGTTTAAACACTTTATTGGGCCCGAAATGCGTCTCGAACAGGTTACGCTTCACAAAACCGACCAGGTGCATAAACTGCTGGAATACTACATGGGAAAGAACACCATGGAGCGCCAAAACTTTATTATCGAAAACTTGGTGGTGGAAACGGATGGCGCAACCGAAGTGGAAACCAATGTTGAAGAATAACAATTCATTAAGAAAGGAGCAATCATAAACCGAAAAAAGACAATGAGATTGGGGAGAACGACTGCGTAAGAGAGAACGAAATAGATTAAAACGAAGGGGAGGACTATGTAGTGGCAACCACCATCTGCACCCAATGGGTTTGCAAAGACATAACGCAATGCGCCCAAAGCTGTATGTGGCCGCCAGAAAATGGTACAAATAGCCCAACCCAATATAGCAAATACATACCTAAAATGAAGAAATTCTTAACCATTGTAGCTTGTTTCGCCACACTAACCCTACAAGCACAATTGCAATTTAACCTAGGAAAAGGAAGTCCTTTGCAAAAGATGCAGGTTGCCGAAATGGCCATTAAAAACCTGTATGTAGACTCGGTAAACGAGAATAAACTGGTGGAAGATGCCATTAAAGGCATGCTCGAACAACTCGATCCACATTCTTCTTACTCGTCGGCAAAGGAAACAAAGGCCATGAACGAATCGCTTCAAGGCTCGTTCGAAGGTATTGGCGTGCAGTTTAACATTGTTAAAGACACGCTGCTGATTATCCAAACCATTGTAAATGGACCGTCTGAAAAGGTGGGAATTATGGCTGGCGACCGCATCGTTAGCGTGAACGATTCGGCTATCTCGGGGGTAAAGATGTCGAGAGAGGATATTGTTCGCCGCCTGCGTGGACCTAAAGGCACACTCGTAAAGGTGGGAGTGGTGCGCCCTGGAATAAAAGATGTGCTCACCTTTCGCATCAAACGCGATAAGATACCTATCGAAACTGTCGATGCTTACTATCTTATCCGGCCAGGAGTGGCCTATATTCGCATCGGAAGCTTTGGCGCAACAACCTACGAAGAGTTTATGCAAGCACTGATGAAACTGCAAGTGAAGGGGGCAACCGACCTAATTCTCGACCTGCAAGACAATGGCGGCGGTTATCTACAGGCTGCAGTTAGCATCGTTAACGAGTTTTTGCAGCGCAACGACCTTATTGTTTACACCCAAGGAAGAAATACCAGCAGACAGGAATTTCGTGCGCATGGCAATGGCGGAATGCTCACTGGAAAAGTGTTTGTGCTGATAAACGAATACTCGGCATCGGCTGCCGAAATCGTAACAGGAGCAATTCAAGACCAAGACCGTGGCATTGTGGTGGGTAGACGCTCGTTTGGAAAGGGACTTGTGCAACGTCCTATCGAGTTTGCCGATGGCAGTATGATGCGCCTAACTATTGCACATTATTACACGCCATCGGGTCGTTGCATTCAAAAACCTTATGTTAAAGGCGATAATGCTAACTACGAGAAGGATTTGGATAACCGCTTTAAGAAGGGAGAGTTTTACAGCGCGGACAGCATTCACCTGAACGACTCACTGAAATATCAAACATTGAGACGCAAACGCACCGTGTATGGCGGTGGCGGAATTATGCCCGACTACTTCGTTCCCTTAGATTCTACCCAGTTTACGCATTATCATCGCCAGTTGGCTGCTAAGAGTATTATTATCAATGCCAATATTCAATATGTGGATAAGCATCGCAAGGAACTGAAAAAGAAATATCCAACGTTTGCCGAATTTAACAAGAAGTACCAGGTGCCACAAACACTTATCAATGAAATTGTGGCCGAAGGCGAGAAGCAAAAGATAAAGGCTAAGAACCAAACCGAACTTAACAACACCATCGCTAGCATCAAAACGCAATTAAAAGCGCTTGTTGCGCGCGACCTGTGGCATATGTCTGAATACTTCCAAGTGATGAACGAGAGTAATCATGTGGTGCAAAAGGCATTGGTGCTACTGGGTAAGGATAAATAGATATATGGTCTAGGGTAATAAAAGCATTGAAAGGGCAAGAATATATAAGGTGAAAAAGCTGCGTCGTTGTAAAAAGACCGACTAGCACAAACCGCAATGTTCTTGCCCTTTTGTGTTTGCTGGTGTGTTGTTTGCCTCTGTAATGGGGGAGTATTGGTTGAGGCTAGCACCTTATATTATGTACGCACAAAAAATATTTTGATGAAAAACGAAGCCAGGCGCGTGTTGTTAGAAGTTCTACACAAGCAAAATCACAGCAAAGAAAAAGAATAACATAGAGCAAACCACAACAAAATAGCGTTAGTCACCATATACCGCGCGAAGCACATCAAACGATTTTAGCTCGGGAAAACTAGGGATGTGCAGACGATAAAAGTTAATAGCCAACTGCGTGCAGCGGTTTCTTTCGTTGTGCGACAAGGCAAAGAGGTGCATGTTTTGTGGCGTAATGCGCATGATGTTGGCCAATTGTTCGGCGTCGGCAGACTGCAAATAGTCGTTGTGCAAAGGGATAGCGGTGACAAAACAGCCACTACGAAGGTCGAAAAGACAACCGCGCGAGAAATTCTCTAAGTTGGGAAAGAAGCCCAAGAAACGCGAAAGCCTAATCATAAACGCAAGATGGAAGTTGGCAAATGCCTGTTGAGCACCGTCGAGCCATCGCACACTGGTTTCCACATATTTATATAAAGGCTCGTTTTGTTGCTCGTCGCGCGTGGCATAACAAAGAAATTCGGCCACGAAAAGCGCAATAGCCAATTTCGTTTCGTTGTAGGGGATAGACGCAAAAGGGAAAGGCATACGTGCATCACGCAACCGTTGCAGCTGGATATTGGGGCGATGGTCGAACTCAATCTCTAGAAGAGTGAGCGGTTGAAACAATTGTCGTTTAATCTTAGCCTTATTAGTGCGCGGCATGTTGCAAGCAAAAGACAGTCGACCGAAATGCTCAGTGAGCAAGTCGACAATGACTTTAGCATCGCCATATTTAATCGTGCGCAGCACAATAGCGTTGGTTTTAACAAGCATGAACAAATGTTTGAAAAACGATGAATAAGCAGAGAAAATGGCTATCTTAGCCTTTCTTCTACTGCAAAAATACGAAAAATCAAGGTTTTAGCGAAAAATATTCTCGAAAAGTTTGGTGGGAATAATAAAAATGCGTACCTTTGCAACCGCAATTCAGCACTGGTCCCTTCGTCTATCGGTTAGGACGAGAGATTTTCATTCTCTAAAGAGGAGTTCGACTCTCCTAGGGACTACTAAAAATAAAAAGGAAATAAGAGATGGCAAATCACAAATCATCATTAAAGAGAATACGCCAGACAAAGGTGCGGACTCTGCATAACAAGTATTATGCGAAGACAATGCGTAATGCCGTTCGTAAGCTGCGCGCTCTTACCAATAAAGATGAGGCTGTAAAGCTTTATCCCACTGTTCAGAAGATGCTGGACAAACTTGCAAAGACCAACATCATACATAAGAACAAAGCTGCTAACTTGAAATCAAGCTTAGCGCTTCATATCAACAAACTGGGTTAATACTCGGTTAGAGTTGACAAATACCAATCCGCGGTTCTTAAAAAGAGCTGCGGATTGTTGTTTTTATACCCCTGCATTGTAAGCACCTGGTAGAGGGTTCGCGCTGGTGCTTGGGGTTGTCTTAGGTTTGCTTTTAAGTTTGTTTTGGTCTTTCCGTTTCTCGTCTTTATGTCTTACTCAGCTCTTGTTTGGGGTCAGTCCTAAAACCCAGTTGTAAGCTTCCCCCTCATGCACATAATTTCATAAGCCTATACAGGAAGAACGGAATATCCGTCACTCCCCTAAA
>QWCT01000108.1_pt1 | contig 92556 bp, 83 predicted proteins | sample 1972681 | NCBI WGS metagenome assembly QWCT01 (sample SAMN09866701, study PRJNA288562) | Human oral metagenome isolate pre3_saliva, whole genome shotgun sequencing... | isolation source: mouth | host: Homo sapiens | place: USA: California
GTTTGAGTTGAGAATCGTTACATTTTCGTTCATGTCATTGTTCTCACCTAACTGCGCTTCAGTGAAGGTGAACGCCGATTCATCCATAGCGTTGGCCGTTTGCGCCTGCTGGTTCGTCTTTGTGTCGGTATTCTGTGCGACCATCATAGACGAACTGCATAGTGCTAAAACGGCAAGTTTCAGCTTTTTCTGCATAGTTGATTACATTAAATAGGTGTTATACTATAGACTGCAAAGTAACGAAATTAATTTGGAAATAGAAAGTCTTTTTGATGAATTTTTCGAGAATTATGCGTAAATGTCGGATTATTTACCGATATTTGCAAACTAAACGTGACTGTGTCCAGGATTCAGTTATAGGCTTTGTGTGTCTATACTTAAAAGTCGAGTACATATCAGCTTATGCTTTTGTTTTCGTATTATTGCTGATTCCCAGGGTACTATAGGTCTTTGTTTAGACGCTCTGATAAAAACAACAACATTAAAAATAATGAGAAAGTTACTATTAGTTCTTTTCTGTGCCGTTCTTTTCGGTACGTCAGCTTCAGCCCAGAAGAAGTTTTCTGTTTATGCTATAGGTTTCTATAATGTAGAAAACTTGTTTGATACAACACATGATGAAGGGAAAAACGACCACGATTTCACGCCGACTGGTAGTTATCAGTGGAACGAAATGAAGTATAGTCATAAGTTGCATAATATGGCATCGGTATTGGCAGAGATGGGTACAGATGTTCTTCCGAATATTGGTTGTGCGGCTATAGGATTAGCAGAGGTTGAGAACGACCATGTAATGAACGACCTCACATCCCAGCCAGAGTTGGCGAAACGTGGCTATAAGTATGTACATATCGAGGGACCCGATCATCGTGGCATCGACTGTGCCTTGATTTATAATCCAAAACTCTTTACCGTAAGAAATACAAAGTTGGTACCTTATGTTTATGATTTACCAAAGGACAGCACTCGTGCTACACGTGGCTTCCTTACTGTAAGTGGTATATTGGCTGGCGAACATGTGACCATCATTGTGTGTCATTTACCAAGTCGTGGTGCAGGTTCTTACTATCGTGAGTTGGGTGGTAAGCAGGTAAAGGCGTTGAAGGACTCACTTCTTCGTGAAGACCCAAAGGTGAAGGTGCTTGTAATGGGTGACATGAATGACGACCCAACCAATAAGAGTATGTATGAGTGTCTGTCTGCAAAGGGCGAAATCAATGAGGTTGGTGCAAATGATATGTACAATCCTTGGTATAATGTCCTTGTAAAGGAAGGAACAGGAACTTTGCAGTATCAGGGTAAATGGAATCTCTTTGATCAGATTATCATGACTCCTAACTTGCTGAATAAGGATGGTAAGAAAGACTTTTCAGAGTTGAAGTTCTGGAAGAATCAAATCTTCCGTCGTGATTATCTCTTCCAGGAGTCAGGTAAGTATAAGGGTAATACCAAGCGAACCACTGCTGGTGGTGTGTGGCTCGATGGTTATTCAGACCACTTACCAGTTGTAACTTACTTTGCTAAGCAGCAGTAAAGATTATTAGGCTTATTAGCCCAATTAGCCTAATAAGCCCAATTAGATAATAAAACAATGGAAATAGAAACTCATCCTTTTGAGCCGTGGCTCCCATCCAATGCCAAATTGTTGCTGTTAGGAACCTTCCCGCCAGCACCAAAACGTTGGTGTATGGAATGGTATTACCCTAATTACACGAATGATATGTGGCGTATCTTTGGTCATATCTTCTTCGGTGATAAGCAGTACTTTGTGGATGAAGAAAAGAAGACCTATAAGCTTGATTTACTAAAGCCCTTCTTAAAAGAGAAGGGCATAGCTATCTTCGATACCGCCTTACGTATTTATCGTACGACAGGAACGGCATCTGATAAAGACTTAGAAATCATTGAGCGTGCCGACCTTGATGGAATGCTTCGTTCATTGCCAGAGTGTAAGGCTGTGTTGGCAGCAGGTCAGTTGGCTACAACGGTCTTTACAGAGCATTATGGTATTGATGCGCGAAAGATGAAGATGGGTGATCGCAAGGAGTTTAGCTTTGAGGACCGGACATTATACCTTTATCGTGAGCCAAGTAGTAGTCGTGCTTATCCGATGAAAGTCGAGAAAAAGGCAGAGTATTACGAAAGGATGTTTAGGGATTTAGGGATATTAGGCTAATAAGGCTAATCAGCCTAATTGGTCCAATAAGCCCAATAATAAGAATAATAAAATCAACTAATATGAAGGATAAAATAACTATTATAGGAATAGCTGGTGGTACTGGTTCGGGAAAGACCACCGTAGTGAAGAAAATCGTAGAGAGTCTTCCTCCTCATTATGTGGCTGTTGTGCCGTTGGATTCTTATTATAATGATACGACAGAACTTACCGATGAAGAGCGCAAGGCAATCAATTTCGACCATCCAGATGCCTTTGATTGGAAACTACTCATTAAGCAGGTGAATGAGTTGCGTGAGGGAAGAGCTGTTGAACAGCCAACATATAGTTATATTCTCAGCAATCGTTTGCCAGAGACAATTCATGTAGAGCCAAAGCCTGTAATCATCGTTGAGGGTATTATGGCATTGAGCAACAAGCGTCTGCGTGATATGATGGATCTCAAGATTTTTGTTGATTGTGATTCAGATGAGCGCCTTATCCGTAATATTCAGCGTGATACGATAGACCGTGGCCGTACGGTTTCGATGGTTGTTGACCGCTATCTGGAAGTGTTGAAGCCAATGCATGAACAGTTCATCGAGCCTACTAAGCGTTATGCTGACGTGATTATCCCACAGGGAGGCGAGAATGTAAAGGGTATCAACATTCTCTGCAAGTATATCGAAGGCTTAATGCCAGTGGATTAAGAATAATGTAAAGACAGGTGATTGCCTGTCTTTTTTTGAAGACTATTAGGCTTATTGGCCCAATTAGGCTAATAAGCCTAATAATAAAAAAGCGACAGCATCAAGGGATAACCTTTAATGCTGTCGCTTTTATATTGTTTTTTTTGTTTTATCTGATTCTGTCTGCTGCTCTTACCAAGGCTTCATCAGCAAGGATAGAGTGGCGTGCAAGCCACAAGAGGATGAAAGCTACGAGTGGAAGACAGGCTGCAAACTTTATGTGGAAGTCGAAGCCAGTCATCAATACTTGGCTGAACACACCATAAACCACATACCAACCAATAATCATTAACATGGAGAACGTACAGAAACGAGCCTGACGCTTGCGGTTATGATAGTCGAAGATGGCGAAGAGGTTGATAGGACAAGTTACTAAAAGAATAGCAAACAACGCCCATACGTTAAAGTCCTTACCACCGTTAGCATCGCTTATCCAGAGATTCATTAACATGCTCTCTGCACCCATACCCTTTGGCTCAAAGCTACCTACAGGTAGACAGAGACACGCAATGGTAGTAAGCAATGCAAGAAACAGGAATACAGTTTGTTTCCTTTGTATCATAATTTAATCTTCTTCCTCGTTCAGAGCATCCTTAGAAGGATCGCGCCAATAAACGTCACCATCGATGAACTCCTGAGTAGCCAACAATGTTGGTTTAGGTAGTTTCTCGTAGTAACGGCTAATCTCAATCTGCTCACGGTTCTCGAATACCTCATCAAGAGAATCGTTATAAGAAGCAAACTCAGCAAGTTTCTTACTCAAGTCCTGCTTAATTTCAACCGAGATTTGGTTTGCTCTCTTTGCTATGATAGCAACACTCTCATAGATGTTACCAGTATCTTTCCAAAGTTCCTGAACATCTCGGGTTACCGTATTTGACGGTGCTTTTGACTTCTTGTAATCCATTCTAATTGTCTATATTTTATAAGTCTGTTATTCTTTAATCTTTTGGTGCAGTTACCAAAGTAAGAGCCAAGGTTATAATATAACTTTGCGTTGAGATACTCCTTGCGGACAAGCTTATCCTGCAATGCAAAGAGGCGTTGCTGAGCAGTTTCTTTCATCTTGCCATTTGGGAAGATGTCCAAATACTCTTGGAAAGCTGCGATGGCTGCGACGGTAGGAGTCTGGTCAAGACGTGGCTCAGGGGTTCCTTCAAAGAGGCTCTGCCCAATGTAGAAGGATGCCATTTCTGCATACTGACCACGTGGGTAAGTCTGGTAATACTTCTTGAATGTTTCTGAAGCAGCTTGATAATCCTTCAAGCAATACTCCGCCATAGCGAGCATATAGAGACATTCCTGTGCGTTATCAGTACCTTTCTCGATTGTCACAAGGTCTTGCAAAAGGGGTACAGCAAAGCCATACTTTCCCTTTGCAAAGCATTCCTTTGCAAATTCGTATTTATAATCGTTGTTAGTTGTCTTGTAGACTTGATTATATTCATGTGCGCAACTTGTCAATAGCAAAACAGCGCAAATGCCAATGAGAATTCTTTTCTTCATAATTTGACTTTGAACTGCAAAGTTACATATTATTCTATAAATACGCAAAGGAGGTCTGCTTTTTTAGCAAAAAATCACTATTAATTATATACTATCAGCGCTTTTTTGTATCTTTGCAATCAAAGATTGATTCACTTGACGTGTAGAAAATGAACTTCAAATTAACATCGAAATATAAACCGACAGGCGACCAGCCGGAGGCAATCAGAGAACTTACAGACGGATTGGAGCGTGGCGATAAGAGTCAGGTGCTCTTGGGTGTGACGGGTTCGGGTAAGACGTTTACGGTTGCGAACGTGATTGCGAATGTCAATAAACCCACACTTATCTTGTCGCATAACAAGACTTTGGCAGCACAGCTTTATGAGGAGATGAAGGCTTTCTTCCCTGATAACGCCGTGGAGTATTATGTCTCTTATTATGACTATTATCAGCCAGAGGCTTACATGCCTGTGACGGATACCTATATTGAGAAAGATCTTGCGATTAATGACGAAATTGATAAGTTGCGTTTGTCTGCTGTATCTTCTTTGTTATCAGGTCGTAAGGACGTTATTGTCGTGTCTTCCGTTTCGTGTATCTATGGTATGGGAGCGCCAATAGCCATGAAGGAAAATGTCATCTCCATAAAGAAGGGACAAGTCGTCGATCGTAATGATTTTTTAAGACGATTGGTCGATGCGCTTTATATGCGCAATGACATCGAACTACAGCGTGGAAACTTCCGTGTGAAAGGTGATACGGTGGATATTGCAATGGCTTATAATGACAATGTCCTGCGTATTACGTGGTGGGATGATGAGATAGACTCTATCGAGGAGGTGGATGCTGTCGATTTCCATCGCCTTGCGACCTTCGATGCTTACGAGATTTACCCAGCCAATCTCTTTGTTACGTCTAAGGAACAGACCGAAGGAGCTATCCGTCAGATACAAGATGACTTGGTGAAGCAAGTTGATTTCTTCACCGAGATAGGGGATAACATTAAGGCACAACGTATCAAAGAACGTGTGGAGTATGACATTGAGATGATTAAGGAACTCGGTCATTGCTCTGGTATTGAGAACTATTCACGCTACTTCGATGGTAGAGAGGCGGGAATGCGTCCTTACTGTTTGTTAGACTTTTTCCCAGAAGATTACTTGATGGTGATTGATGAGAGCCATGTGAGTGTACCGCAGATTTCAGCGATGTATGGTGGCGACCGAGCCCGAAAAAAGAATCTTGTGGAATATGGTTTCCGTCTTCCTGCAGCCTTTGACAACCGTCCGCTTCGCTTCGAGGAGTTTCATGATTTGATTCATCAGATTATCTATGTGTCGGCTACTCCAGCTGACTTCGAGTTGGCTGAATCAGAAGGTGTTGTCGTTGAACAACTTATCCGTCCTACGGGCTTGCTCGACCCAGAGATAGAGGTGCGCCCATCGGAGAATCAGATTGACGACTTGATGAATGAAATCGTTATCCGTGCAGAGAAGGAAGAGCGTGTTTTGGTGACGACACTGACCAAACGAATGGCAGAGGAGTTGACCGAATACTTGCTGAATCACGATATCCGTACGGCTTATATCCACAGTGATGTTGCCAGTTTGGACCGTATTAAGATTATCAACGACCTCCGTGCGGGTGTCTATGATGTTCTTGTGGGTGTCAATCTCTTGCGTGAGGGATTAGACTTACCAGAGGTTTCATTGGTTGCTATCCTTGATGCCGATAAAGAAGGTTTCCTCCGCAGTCATAGAAGTTTGACACAGACGGCAGGACGTGCGGCTCGTAACGTGAACGGAAAGGTGATTATGTATGCTGATAACATCACAGAGAGTATGCAGAAGACCATCGATGAGACAATGCGAAGACGTACGAAGCAGTTGAAATACAACGAGGAACACAATATTACTCCGACACAGATTGTCAAAGCAATTAAGGGTACACTGCCAGTGGGTGGTGAATCGAATCTCACCGCACAGACAGCTTCTATCGGTAGGAATGTCGGACAGGCATACGTTGAACCAAATAATGGTGTCCTCTTTGCTGCTGACCCAATTGTTGCGAAGATGAGTAAAGCACAGTTGGAGAAGAGTATTGCTAATACAACTATCCTCATGAAGCAGGCAGCAAAAGACCTCGACTTCCTACAGGCAGCGCAGTATCGTGATGAGATAATACGTTTGCAGAAGGAGTTGGAGGGGAAATAGGCAAGCCAACAAAGCCAATCATCCAGCCCAACGAAACCAAGCTAACGAAACCAACCAGCCCCTCCCCCGACCCCTCCCCCAAAGGGAGGGGAGTGATTAGCGAGATACCCCGAAGTTTTAAATGTATAAGATAGTAGCCTCACCCCCAGCCCCTCTCCAATTGGAGAGGGGAGTAAAATGCGAGATACCCCATATCTTAAATGTAAAAAGAGGGATAAAAGATGGTCGAAAAAGTGTTTGTTTAGCTCGTTTGCTTCGTTTTTTTATGTCATTGCTGAGGGTTGAAAAAATATTACAAGATTTTAGGTAAAGGGTCCCTAATATAGGTGAAAAATATGTGTAAAAAGTAAGTTTGCAATCATCAGTAAATCAGCGTGTTATAAAACTGCTTTTCAAAAAGTGCTTAATTGGACTTCAAAAGGGCGTTAGTAAGGGTCTTAAAGGGCATCTTTTGTAAGTCAATTGGGCGTCTTTAAGAAGCCAAAAGAGCATATGTTGAAAAGCAAGTTGTGAAAAAATAGGACAATTCGTTATTGAATATAGTACTCATAGTTATGAATAGTGAACTCTGAAAGTAATCATAATTATGAATTTTGAATTATGAATTCTGAATTATCGGTAGTTCTGTCTCAATAAAAAAAGATAAAAACTTACTGAAAGGTTCGATAAAGCAAACAATAATTTGTATCTTTGCTTGTTAAATTGTCATTAGATAAAAGTTTGAACATATGAAGAAATTTTTGATATTCTTGTTTATGTGCCTTCCAATGATGGCTGCGGCACAGACTACGCTGACTCCAGAACAGAAGTTGGAACAGGCACAACGCCAGTTAGAGGAGGCTAAGGCTGCCTTGGAACAGGCTAAGGCAAACGCTGCAAAAGCGAAGGCTGAGGCTGAAGCAAGAGCCAAGAAGGAAGCTGAGGATAAGGCGAAAGCAAAGGATATAGAAAAGAAGATTGCTGATATGAAGGCTGAGGCTGAACGATTGTCACGTGAGGCTGAGGCACTCAGTGAGGCTGCTAATAAAGCTCAGACGACTACGGCTGCACCAGCAACAAAGGCTGCGGCAACCACTACAAAGGCTGTTAGCAACGCTTCATCAGAAGCGTGGGTTGTTCCAACAACGCCAGCGACTGCTGCTGCACGTGCAAATAAGAACGTGAGTACAGACACTAAAGCAAACAAAGACCTTTATCTTCAGAAGGGTATCATACCAGAGGTGAACGGTCAGGTGGTATGGACTGAAACATTCAATGTACCAGGAGCAACTGCTGACGAACTCTATGACAAGGCGTTTGCTTATCTTACAGAACTTACACAGGGCGACAATCAGTTGAGTGGTAGTAAGGTTGCCTTAGTGAACAAGGGTGAGCATAGTATTGTGGCAACGGTACGTGAGAAGTTGATTTTCTCATCTTCGTTTCTCTCATTGGACTATACGCAGTTTAACTATGTGCTTCAAGCAACTTGTCGTGATGGACAGGCAACATTGACAATGAACCGTTTGACTTATCGTTATGATGTTCAAGGCAATGTTTCTGACCTATCGGCAGAGCAGTGGATTACCGATAAGTATGCTGTCAATAAGAAGCAGACCCGTCTCTTGCCTGTATCTGGTAAGTTCCGTCGTGCTACTGTTGACCGTAAGAATAGTATCTTTGAAGGCTTCGCTCAGGCATTGAAGTAAGACAAAGAAGGGATATACTTTTGGGTGTGTCAGTGGTGATGGGTAGGGATAACGACCTTATGTACGTTTGTTCTTTGCCTATTCTAATGCGCTGAATAAAGCGTTAAAATAAAACTGCTGGCAAATACTTTTAACACAATAAAGAATAGAAAATGGAACTACAGAATAGTACGGCACGTCGTCCAGAGCGTCGTCGTCATAAACGTGAGACAGAAGATAGGTTTCTTCCTATCCGCCAGTGGCTTAACATTATCTTTATGTTAGGTGCGCTTGTTGGTGTGATTATCTATTTCTTAACCGATAACACTACGACTGGTACAATTATTATTCTTGTTTCGATGGTCTTTAAGATGGTCGAAAGCGTACTCCGTTTTATTCGTTAAATGAAGAAACTTACTATCTTATTTTCCCTTTTTGTGTTAGTGGCTAATGCTGCTATGGCACAGACAGACGGCACCACTCCGTATGATGATGGTACGTTCACGGCTGATGGTTATAGAAACAATCGTAACATAGGACGTTCGGATTCTATACAAAGTGAGCACAAGGAGATACCACGTGGCTTGAAGGTGTGGACGATTGATGAACGTTTCGGTGACCGCAAGCCTGCTGTTCCCGATACGTTGTCGTATATGTATATGAATTCTAACCTCACTTACGGAAAGCGAGGGGAGTATAACACCTTAGGAAACTTGGGTTCTCCACGTCAGAATCGTATCTTTATTGACCGTCCTACCATGTCAGAATTCTTCTTCCTCGACCCCTATGATATGTTTATCGTACAGCCAAATGAGTTCCAGTTCACCTCAACCCTTTCGCCTATCACGGTTCTCTCTTATAATACCGCTGGTAACAGAAACAACGGAGAAGACCGATTTAAGGCACTCTTTGCGGTGAATGCAGGTAAGGAATGGGGTTTTGGCTTTAAGTTTGATTACCTATACGGACGTGGATATTATAGCAGTCAGAGTGCTTCTCACTTCAACTATTCAATGTGGGGAAGCTATTTAGGTGAACGCTATCAGGCACATTTGCTTCTTTCTTTGAATCATCAGAAGGTTGCAGAGAATGGTGGTATTGCCAATGATGCCTATATCACGCATCCAGAATCGTTCCGCGATAGTTATAGCGAAGAAGAGATTCCAACCATTTTGAAGCAGAATTGGAATAGAAATGATAATCAACATGTGTTCTTCAACCATCGTTATAGCCTCGGTTTCTTCCGTAAGGTGCCGATGACGGAAGAGGAGATTAAGGCAAAGCAGTTTGCACTTAAATCTCAGAAAGCACAAGAAGCGCAGCAGGATAAAGAGAAGGCTCGTCGCCGTGCAAAGGCAAAGGGCGAGAAGTTTGATGAGGAAGCTTACGATAAGGAGAAGCGTTCTGCAGGTCGACCAGATGATGCTGTCATCGCTGGTGATGCGTCACAAGTTAAGACAACAGCGGACAATGCGAATGGCAATGAGCGTATGACAGTTAATTTGGAGGACTCTACTCAGATGGCAAACCTCAAGAAACAGGATGCTTTGGCTAAGGATTCTACTCAGAAATGGATGAAGGAAGAGTATGTTCCAGTGACAAGTTTTATTCATACAGCGCGTTTCGATAATTACCGTCGTATCTATCAAGCATACGAAACTCCGACTGATTTCTATGCGCAGAACTACTTTAACTATGGTACTGCAGCCAATGATTCGATTTATGATACGACAAAGCACTGGTCATTGAAGAATACCTTTGCTGTCGCTTTGCTTGAGGGATTCAACAAATGGGCGAAGGCTGGGCTGAAAGCTTTCCTTTCCTATGAGTTGCGCCATTATGCTCTTCCTTCAATGATAACGCCAAGTGGATCTACGGTAGCATTTTATAATGGGGATAAGACATGGAACCAACATGACATTTCTGTCGGTGGTCAGCTGTTGAAAACACTCGGTAAGACGTTCCATTATGATGTTAGTGCGGAGGCTTGGTTGGCTGGAAGTAGGGCAGGACAGGTTCATGTTGATGGTCATGCTGACCTCGGTTTCCCTCTTTTGGGTGACACAGTTCAACTCGCTGCAACAGCTTTCTTCCACCGTTCTGCTCCATCCTTCTATATGGGTCAGTACTATGGTAAGCATTATATGTGGGACAATAACCTCAATCAAGAGATACATTCTCGCATCTTGGGTGAGTTCTCTTTGAAGAAGACACGCACCAAGTTGCGTGTTGGTTATGATGTTCTTAAGAACTATACCTACTTTGGTATACAAAACGACCGCATCCAAAGCGGTGATAACTACCTTGTACAGCACAACAACTTGAATGTTCGTCAGTCCAGCAGTCCTATCAACTTGCTGACTTTACAGCTACAACAAGACTTCCGTTTGGGTATCTTCAACTGGCAAAATGTACTGACATTCCAGAAGTCAAGTAAGGAAGATATACTCCCAGTACCGACATTCAACGCTTATAGTAATCTGTTTATACGATTCAAGATAGCACGTGTGTTGGATGTTGACCTTGGTGTTGACGGTCGTTACTTCACAAGTTATTATGCGCCAGAGTACATACCTGGAATCGGTGCTTTTGGTATACAGGAGACCGATGCGAGCCGTACAAAGATTGGTAACTATCCACATTTGAATGCTTATGCTAACTTCCAGTTACAGCATACTCGCTTCTATGTGATGTTCACGCATGTAAACAGTGCTGATGGGGGTAAGTATTTCTATACGCCTCACTATCCATTGAACCAGCGTGTACTGCAGTTTGGTATCAGCTGGAACTTCTTTAACTAATCGTTTAGACATACGAATACGTGATTTCAGAGAATGACAAGATAAAGACCAACAGTCTTTCTGCATGGGTACTTGCTGCGCGTCCGAAGACGCTCACAGGTGCAATGGTACCTGTAATGATAGGAACTGGTTGGGCTTGGAAGCTAAGTGGCGGGGAGAACTTTCGGGTTGTCCCTGCCATTCTTTGTTTTCTCTTTGCCTTTCTGATGCAGATAGACTCCAACTTTATCAATGACTACTTCGATTGTTTGAAAGGTAATGATGATCGTAGCACTCGTTTAGGTCCGAAGAGGGCTTGTTCTGAGGGCTGGATAACCCTTCCTGCCATGCGCATAGGACTTGTTATCACCTCGTTGTTAGCTTCTCTTGTTGGTATTCCCCTCATCTTCTTTGGTGGTTGGGAAATGATACTTGTTGGTGCTGCCTGCGTTCTCTTTGCCTTTCTCTACACCACTTACTTCTCTTATCTTGGCTTAGGCGATGTCTTGGTACTGGTATTCTTTGGTATTGTACCTGTCGTTTTCACCACCTATGTCATCCTTCCTGACCATTCTCAAGCCCTGTGCTTTGAGGTTATTATGTCGGGTGTCATTTGCGGTTTGGTGATAGATACCCTGCTTGTTGTCAACAACTACCGTGATAGAGAAAATGATAAACGTGACGGAAAGATAACCCTTATTGTGAGAATAGGTGAGAAAAAGGCTGAAAAGCTGTACTTAGCATTAGGTCTTATGACCTATCTTCAGATGCTTCTCCTTCTCTTTTCAGGAGAGAGAGACAATCTCCTTTCCTTTATCTTCGTGTTTATTATCTTCATACCTTATGGTATCTTGCATTACAAGACAGCTATGCAAATGAAGCAAATAAAGAAAGGTAAGGAGCTAAATATCATCTTGGCGCAAACCGCTCGGAACATGCTAATCTATGGTATAGCAACCACGATTGCATTAGTTGGTTTATAAACCCGCTTTTAAATTCCCTCACCTAATCCCTCATTTCATCAACACCCAACATTCATCACCCCTCACCCAATCCCTCATTTCATCATCACCCAACATTCATCACCCCTCACCCAACCCCTATGTCCCAACCCAACCTCGAACTAATGAACTTTGTGGAGCGACAGATACTCCCACGCTATAATGACTTTGGAAAGAGCCATGGACTCGGACACGTGCAGCGTGTCATTAAGAGTTCACTTGCTTTGGCAGCCGTAACGGGTGCCGATGTGAATATGGTATATGTCATTGCCGCCTATCACGACCTTGGTATGGCAGGACCACGAGCCATTCATCATATCACCAGTGGTAAGATTCTCATTGCCGATGCACGACTCCGAAAATGGTTCTCAGCCGAGCAGTTGAAGATTATGAAGGAGGCAGTCGAAGACCATCGGGCAAGTAGTTCACGTGTACCACGTAGCATTTATGGTAAGATTGTTGCTGAGGCTGATCGTGACCTTGAGCCGGAAGTCGTCTTCTCACGTGCCATTCTCTATGGTATTGAGAACTATCCAGAGAAGAATGATGAACAGATGTGGCAGCGTTTCCGCGACCACATGAAAGAGAAGTATGGTCGTTCTGGTTATCTGAAACTATGGATTCCCGGCTCACCGAATGCAAAGAATCTTGAAATAATCCGCAAGACGATTGACAGTGAGGCGGAGCTAAGAAAGGTGTTTGACCGCATCTATCAGCAGATACGTGAACAAGACGAAAAGAACTAACAAAATACAACTGAAATGACGAAAGAAGAATTGATGCGAAGAGCTATTAAACTCTCTGCCGATAGTGTACGTAATGGGGGCGGTCCATTTGGTGCTGTCATTGCTCGTAATGGTGAAATCATTGCAGAAGGAAGCAATGGTGTGATCATTTACAACGACCCTACAGCGCACGCAGAGGTCTCTACAATCCGCAAAGCGTGCCAGATATTGAATACCTTTGACCTCAGCGGTTGCGAAATCTATACCTCTTGCGAACCCTGTCCTATGTGCTTTGGCGCTATCTATTGGGCTCACCTCGATAAGATCTACTATGCCAACGACCGCAAAGATGCTGCCGACATTGGTTTTGATGATGATTTTATCTATCAGGAGATAGCCGTACAACCGCAATATCGCAAGAAGCCATCAGAAATCCTTTTGCGCAATGAAGCGTTAGAAGTCTTTAAGCAATGGACAGCAAAGACGGATAAAACAGAATATTGATATCCTCTAACGATAAGTCAATGTAAGCATACTGCTGTTTATATTGACCTTTTTGTTTATGAAATACTTACTACGAATAAACTTTTAAGTGATGAAGAGAAGAGTATTAAAGACGAGGAATATAATACTTTTTATCACAGTGTTCCTTTCAACGTTGATGATAGAATTCATCTTAGTATTCCTACAAGGCTGTTCTGATGGCGTAGGTCTTGCTTTCGATATAGATAAACAAGCTTTCGTTGTGGAGCAAGGTTGTGTCTGTGGTGGCTGCTTATACTTTAGCGGTGAAGATGCTGCAGATGAGTTCTCTGTCATTTATAATAAGAATGTACACGCCTTTTGGTATGATAGTTACAATCCATCTGTCCTTGAAATCAACAACCTCCCCACTTGTTGTAATGTTGTTTTACGTGAAGATACCTTGTTTCTTCGTCGCCTTCCTTTACGACCAAACACCTCCTATGAAGTTTACCGTATGTCAGGTTGCCGCGGGACTTCTCCCCTTACTATCAAGACCGACAAGCAGGGTAGGGTAGTCAGTGCAGGAAGAGGGCTACAATAAAATAATATTGATCGGTCAATAACTCCCACAAACCCCTGCCATTCGTATCTTATAATATCTGATTAAGCCTTGTCCTTACTCTTTTCTATTGATGTGTTGATGCTCCGCACATGTGGTGCGGATGCTAAGCACGTGTCGTGTGGATACTTAGCACCAATGGTGCGGAGTACCAAATCCCTTGTAATATATTCTCTGTCTGAAAACAACTTATGCCTAATATAATGCTACAAAAGCACACCTGCGTTTCTAAAATATAATGGAGTACAGAGCCTTAAATGCTTAATAATTGTTAAGCATACCCCTTTTATTTGATGTAATTATATATCTTTACAACCCTAAACAATTACTAACCCAGCTGCAAGCAAGAATAAACCTAAACGCACAACAAGTAAAAGAATAGTTTGAACGTTGTTGCAGTCGACTAAATAGAAGCAGGGTTACGCCTGAAAAGGCATACTACTATGTGTGTGACATGGCGCAGAGATGGCGATATGAACGCACATAATGGCGAATAGCCAACCTAAAATGAAGCTATAGATAACTGAAAACAATTTACCTAAATTTATACAAATGAACATTTATCTACATCGAACTATGAAAGCGATGGGCAGGCTTTTGCTCATCATGCTGTTGCTTGTCCCACTGTGTGTGGATGCGCAAACGTTAACAACAATCACAGGTTCTGTTAAAGACAGTCAGGGTGAACCACTCGTGGGTGCAACTGTTATGCAGAAAGGAACATCTAACGGAACGATTACCGACCTCGACGGACAGTTCTCTATACAGGTGCCAGCTAACGTTACGCTGGTTTTCCGTTACGTAGGTTTTGACGAGTCAGAGTTGAAAGCAGCTGCTAATATGGCTGTAACACTGAAAAGTAATGTCAAAGCCATTGACGAAGTGGTGGTTGTTGGTTATGGATTACAAAAGAAAGCCAACCTCACTGGCTCCGTTTCTCAAGTGAAGATGAGCGACGTTTTGGGTGATAGACCTGTGGTGAATGCTGCAGCAGCATTGCAGGGAGCTATGCCAGGACTTACCATTGGTGGTGGATCAGGACCCGGTTATTCAAAGTCTTTGAACGTGCGTGGTACGCTTTCTATCAATGGAGGTGGTCCGTTAGTCTTGATTGACAACGTAGAAGGCGACCTGAGTACGCTGAACCCTGAAGATATCGAGAGTGTAACGGTATTGAAAGATGCTGCCAGCTCGGCTATTTATGGTGCGCGTGCAGCAGGCGGTGTGATATTGGTAACACTGAAACATCCGAAGAACGATGCTCGTTTCACAGCTAACTACAACTTTAGTTTAGGATGGGAACAGTCGCTCAACCATTTGGAGCAGGCTTCTTTGATGCAGTATTTGGATGCTTATCTTGAGGCAGGTTACTCAAATTCTTACTGGGCTGGTAATGGTGATGTGAGCAAGTGGCGCGACTATTTGCAGAAGTATCAGACAGATCCTTCATCTGTTGCAACTGTAGGCGATGGTATCTTTAAGGACACTGATGGCCGTGTCTACTGGCTATCAGAGAAGAACTTGGCTAAGAACATCCTTACAACAGGTTCGATAACCAACCATAATCTGACCATCTCTGGCGGAACTGACAAGATACGCTACCGTGTTTCAGGAAGTTTGAGCCGTGAGAATGGACCATTGGTTACAGATAAAGATATGTTTAGACGTAAGACAATCAGCGGCTTTGTCTCAGCTGATTTGCAGAAATGGTTTACGCAAGAGGCAACCCTTACCTATACTAATTCAGTGCGACAGTCGCCTGAGAACGTTGGTAACATGAGTGGTTTCTATTCAACTCGTTTGATTAACTATTACCCAGAAGGACTCATTCCGGGTGATATCCTTGGTATTTCAGATGATTTACCATCGCAGACACCTCTTAATATGTTGACCAATGCACCTTCTGCCTTTAGTGAGCAGTCTGTTCCACGCATCTCTTTGCGCTCTATCTTCAAGCTGTTGCCAGGTTGGACTGTTACTGGTGAGTACACCTATAACCGCACTGATGAGCACTATCAGTTTTATTCTAACAGATTTAGATTTGCTGATGTGCAGTTGGCTGCTAAGTATTCAACCGAGAAAGGTCAGGACTTCTATCGTATGTATGACGCTACAACAAAGTATAATGCGTTGAATATCTTTACTAATTACGACCATTCTTGGGGCGCACATTCATTCAAAGCAATGGCTGGTTTCAACCAAGAAAAGTCGTTCTATCGCTATTTCTATGGTAATGTACTTGCTCAGGCAGTTCCTACCGTACCATCATTCGCAGGTGGAACAGGTGAGAAGACCATTGATGATAAGTACTCTGAGTATTCTATTCGTAGTGGTTTTGCACGTTTGAATTACTCTTTTATGGACCGCTATTTACTTGAGTTAAACGGTCGTTATGACGGTTCTTCTAAGTTCCCTAAGAGTCATCGCTTTGGCTTCTTCCCATCAGTGAGTGTGGGATGGCGTTTAGGTCAGGAGTCGTTTATGAACTGGTCACGTAGTTGGTTGGACGACTTTAAGGTGCGTGTATCCTACGGTTCTGTGGGTAATCAGCGTATCAGTCCTTATCAGTTCTCACCAGTAATGAGCCTACATAGCAATGGTACTTACATCTTGGATGCTGAAGGAAAGACCACTTACATCACTTCTCCGGGCTTGGTAAGCCGCAACTTCACGTGGGAGAAGGTTACTACGCTGAATATTGGCTTCGATCTCTATGCCTTTAAGAACCGCCTTACCGCTACATTCGACTGGTTCGACCGTCGTACAACGGGTATGTTGGCAGCTGGAATAGAGATTCCTAAGGTTGTAGGTACAGCCGCTCCACTGCAGAACGTAGCTGACATGAAGAATAGAGGATGGGAACTTAACGTCACATGGCGCGATAAGATTGGTGACTTCGGCTATCATGTAGGCTTCAATATCTATGATAGTCAGGCAGAAATCACGAAGTTTAATAACGAGTCTCGCCTGCTTTCAGACTATTATGTAGGAAGAAAAATCGGTGAGATATGGGGTTATGAAACGGATGGATACTACACTATCAACGACTTCAATGCTGATGATGCAAAGCATAAGACTTGGACTTTGAAAGAAGGTGTAGTAAAAATCAATGGTTATAATCCACAACCTGGTGACGTGAAGTTCAAAGACTTGCGTCCTGATGGTGTAATCAATGCAGGCGATAATACCGTAGATAACCCTGGTGACCGTAAGATAATTGGTAATGACGCAGCACGTTATCAGTTCGGTATTAGCCTCGGTGCTTCTTATAAGGGATGGAGTTTAGAAGTACTTTTGCAAGGTGTTGGCAAGCGAGACTACTGGCTTGGCGGTCCAGCAATGTTCCCATTCGGTGGTGCAGGAGCAGGCGATGCTGTGTTCCAAGCACTCTATGCGAACCAAACCGACTATTGGAGAGCTAAGAGTTACGACCCATCAAGCAGCGATTATATGGTTCCTGTAAATCCAGATAGTAAGCTGTTCCGTATTTATGATCAAGGTAACAATGTGGGTTCTAACACTCGTGTAAGCGACAAGTATCTGCAGAATGCAGCCTATATGCGTATAAAGAATATCACACTTGCCTATACCCTGCCTAAGGAATGGGTGAAGAGAGCTTTCATACAAGATGCTAAGTTCTATCTAAGTATCGAGAATCTCGCTACATTCAGTAGTCTGCCAAAGGGTTATGACCCAGAAGGTACGGCACCATCATCAACTGCTAACGCCTTGAGCAACGGCATTTCATGGGGCTATCCATATTACCGCACTATCTCTTTAGGTGCAAGTATCACTTTCTAATCATAATAAGTACTTATGAAAAAGATATTAACAGCCATCTGTGTTGCAGCAACAACGCTAACGGCATGCAATGATAATTTTCTTGAGAAATACCCTTTGACCGACCTCACTGAGGAGAATGCGTTTAAGGAATACGATAACTTCAAGGCGTTTATGAACCCTTGTTACGAGATGTTCACGAATACCACGATTCATACCAGTATCAACAACAGCTATATGAATGCGCAATTCTATGGCGATTGGTATGGTGGATTGGTGACCCATCGTGATAATGCTCGCAACCCATATGCCTATCAAACCATTACGGCAACAGCCGATGGAGGAGGATGGGACTTCTCTTATATCCGTCGAGTGAACATTATGTTGAGTCATCTTAATGATGGTGCGCTCACAGAGGCACAGGCTGCTCATTGGCGTTCGGTGGCTTATTTCTTCTCAGCTTACTGGTATATGGAACTCATCGACCGCTTTGGTGATGTGCCTTGGGTGAACAAAGTGCTTGACGAGAGTTCGCCAGAAAGCTACGGACCACGTACCCCACGTGCTGAAGTGGCAGATAGTATCGTGGCAAGATTAGAGTATGCTGCAGCGAACATCGGCAACTTTAACGATGGCGATAACACTGTGAATGCAAATGTTGTAAAGGCTGCCTTGTCACGTTTCTTGCTCCGCGAAGGTACATGGGCGAAGTATCATGGACTCAACGAGCCTTATGAAACCTATCTACGGAAGTGTCTAACGGTTTCGCAGGAACTGATGGATGCTTATCCAACCCTCTATAAGGGCGAGGACAAGCAAAACCAACCTGCTACCGGATATGGTGAGATGTGGACCACAGAGAGCCTAAAGGGTAAGCCGGGAGTCATCTTCTATAAGGAGTTTGTTAACAATGTCTTGATGAATCGTTATAACGACTTTGAACACATTGCTGCCAACTCTGCCGATGTACCTCAGTATACGGTGGATATGTTCTTGATGAAGAATGGTTTGCCTATTGGCAATACAGCGTCAGGCTATCAAGGTGGCAAGGGCAAGGATATGTGGGGTACTTTCGCTGATCGTGACCCTCGTCTTTATCAGAATATCCAACCTCCTTACGTTGTTGCTCCTCATAAAGGGGCGGTTGATAACGTGAACACCTTTAAGAGTTGGAAGTTCCTAAAGGCTGGAGATAACAACCAAGGTCATGTCGTTACAGCTGATGAGGCTGCCAAGTATCGTTACTACATCGACTATATGGGTGCTAACGAGAAGTGCTTGCGTGGTGGTTCTTATGGCGGTGAGGGTATGAAGAGATGTCCTGGACAGAACTGGGGTGCTGCGCTTACACCAGTGAGTCCTAACCTCACGACCGACTCTCGTGTGCCATATATGCGTTGTCGTACGGGTTACTACTTCTGGAAGAACTATGATATGTGGGAGTTCTCAACCGGTTCATCGGCTTTCTGTACAGCTGATAAACCAATCTTTAAGATTGAAGAGGTATTGTTGAACTATGCTGAGGCTGCATGGGAATTACAGCAGTTCGACCAAGCTGTGGCTGATAAGACTATCAACAAGCTGCGCGATCGTGCGGGTGTTGCACACATGACAGTAGCTGATATCAACGACAGTTTCGACCCTAATCGTGACAAGGGTAATGCTCCTTGGTGGACAGGTAAGGGCGGAAAGTTTGGTAACTACAATGTAAACCCAGTCTTGTGGGAGATTCGCCGTGAGCGTCAGATTGAGTTGTTCGGTGAGGGCTTTGCCTTCTATGACATCCGTCGTTGGGCAAAGGCTGCCTATTATGTTAACCGTCAGCCTTGTGGTTTGTGGACAACAGCTACTGATAATATCTATGCACCAAAGGCTAATGCCTACTCAGGTCAGTTTGTAGACTACGAGGAAATCATGAGAAGTGGTAGGGCTTCTGCTGAGAACAACAGTGCTGGAAGTGGCTGGATCTATACCTACGAGAGTCCACTTGCACATGGTGGATGGTTAGATACTTACTACTTAAGCATGGTTCCTACCAGTCAGCGTGCGCTCAACAAGCAGCTAACGCAAAACCCAGGCTATAAAGAACTCTTCGGTTTGAGTGACTAATCCGCTCATACCTCCTCATATTAAACAGTCCCACACTAACTTTTCCACTCTCATTTTTTGAACGAGTAAAAGACTATGAGGTGATGGGAAGCCGGGGAATGATACGAAAAGAGGGATGCACAAGTTGATGTGTATCCCTCTTTAATATCCTCTGTTTTGTAAATAAACTTCAAATGCTGAAAATCAAAAGACGCTCTTTTGGCTTTCAATTAACGCCCAATTGGCTTCTAAAAGATGCCCTTTTGCAATGCAACTAACGCCCTTTTGAAGTCTTACTAAGCACCTTTTAAAATGCTGTTTTGCAACTCCTTGATAGCAAGCAACTTACAAAGGAGGTTTTAGAGCTTGGTTTTTACCCTTTTTAAGCGTAAATATATAGAATTAATGTAAAGAAAATTCAATCCTTCTGCAGCGTAATAAAACATCTTTATTAGCTGCAGAAAGTAGAATCCTTAGTCTTTCTTAGTGCTAAAAGAACGCACTATACATTTCTATAAGGGTTGAGAGCTGTTGTGACTTTGCATCAATCAGTTCCATTTTACAGTCTAACTGTCCGCGCTCACTATCTATCACCTCTAAATAAGTAGCTCTGTTATTGAGGTATAGTTTTTGAGCAGCTGAAACGGCTCTTACCAAAGCATCGTTCTGTTTCTGCTTAAATTGTTGGAGCAACTTAATGTTAGAAATCTTAGATTGCAGCGTACTTGTTTCAATAAAAGCTGTAAGCAATGTTTTGTCGTAATTATAAAGAGCCTCTATCTGTAACGCATCAGCCTGAGCGAAGTTGGCTTGAATAGCCTTCTTATTGATGAGAGGAGCGGTAAGTCCACCTAAGGCATTAAACGCCAAAGACTCTGGTAGTTTGAATAAGTACTTAGGGTTAAAAGCATTTAATCCAATAGCCGCAGAGATATTAAACGAGGGGAGAAACTCTTTACGTGCAGTCTCCACATCCCATTTAGCAGCCTTTAGCTGGTGCTCAGCTTGAATAACATCAGGGCGTTGCAATAGGAGTTGAGTAGATAAGGAATGTGCAGTTGTAGGCATTGGCAGCTGTAAGAAGTCAACCTTTGTGCGTTGTATGGTTTGAGGAAATCTACCTAACAGAAGGTTTAGATTATTCTCCGTCTCAACGATAGACTGACGTAGAAGGTACTCATCAGCCTGTGCTTTAGCCAATTCAGCATCGAACTTCTCAACAGCTAACTGTGTATCAGCATCAGCTTCTTTCTGAATACGAGCGATTCTCACTGCATCCTTCTGTAGCGAGATGTATTGTTGCATAACCGATAACTTGTAATCAAGAGCCAACAATAGGTAATAGTTCTCTGCTACATCTGCCACTAACTGACTTTTGATAGCACGTTGTCCAGCTTCAGAAGCCAAATATCGCTCTACAGCAGCTTTTTTACCACTATTTAATTTGTTCCATAAATCTATGGTCCAGTCTACTTGTAGTGATGGAGAGAGGTCTGGAATAACGGTTGGAATCTTATGCCCAGGAGTCATCTCCGTACCAACATTACCAGCTCCCTCAGCTGTGTAGCGGCCAACTTTAGAAACTCCCGCACCAATATTTGCTGTAACAGAAGGTAGGAGAGCAGCTTGTTTAGCATTAATCGCACTTCTTGCTATCGCCAGTTCCTGCAATGTAATCTTAAGATCTTGATTATTTTGTAAGGCAGTTTCAATCAGTGTCTGAAGCATTGGGTCTTGGAAGAACTCTCGCCATGCAGGAGATATGGTTACGCTACTATCCTTGGATAAGGCTGGTAAAGAGTCCTTAAGCGTATCTTTGGGCATTGTAGCCTGCGGTGTTTTGCAGGCAACGATGCTCATAAGGATTACAAGAATAGTAATGACATGATATAGTTTACTCTTTGTCGTCATGAGTACTTTCTTTTAATTGTTTGTTCTTATAACGTTTATCTTTCTCTTCACTCAGTGGCTTCTCCTTCTGATAATGTACCAATTTGTCAGTCATTCCAGCAAAGATATAGTAAAGGCCAGGGATGAGTAACAAGCCGCCTAAGGTACCAATGACCATTCCTCCGACAGCAGCAGTACCAATGGTACGGTTACCAATGGCACCAGCACCAGAGGCAAATACCAATGGAATCAAACCTGCTATAAAGGCAATACTCGTCATAAGAATAGGGCGGAAGCGTGCAATAGCAGCAGAGATGGCTGCTTGAGAAATCCGTTCGCCCGCATTCTTACGCTGAACAGCATACTCAACCATCAGTACGGCATTCTTTCCTAACAAACCGATGAGCATCACTAAGGCTATCTGCGCATAGATATTGTTCTCTAATCCACAAACTTTTAAGAAGAGGAACGCTCCAAATATACCCACTGGTAGGAATATAATCACAGGTAATGGCAGTAGGAAATTCTCATATTGTGCTGCCAAAATAAGGTAGACAAATACGAGACAAACCACGAAGATGACGATAGCCGTATTACCTTGTTCTGCTTCGTCTTTAGAGATACCAGCCCAGTCATAGTCATATCCTTTAGGGAGAGAGCGTTGTGCTACCTCTTGAATAGCCTGCAATGCCTGTCCGCTTGAGTATCCAGGTGCTTGTGCTCCTGTCACTTCTGAGGAGTTATAAAGGTTATGACGAGTAATCTCACTCATACCATAAGTCTTTGAAAGCGACATAAAGTCGGAATATGGAACCATCTGCCCATCTTCATTTTTACTATAAAGACTTAATAGATGATTAGGGAAATCACGATACTGTGGAGCAGCTTGTACAATTACTTTATAAGGTTTTCCGAACAGAATAAATCCTGTTTGGTAATCTGAACCTACTAAGATTGACAAGTTGTTCAGTGCCTTTCCGGGCTTAACTCCCTTTTGTAAAGCTTTCTCGTCATCAACATGAAGCATGTACTGAGGGAAGCTCGCAGAGTAGAAAGTGAACGCGTTACCAATCTCAGGGCGCTTGTTTAGATCTTTAACGAACGCCTTGCTTACCCGCTCCATCTCATGATAATCGTTTTTACCAGTCTTATCTAAGAGACGTAGTTCGAATCCACTGGCAGCTCCATAGCCTGGAATTGATGGCGGTTCAAAGAAGTCTATGTTTGCTTGTGTGATATTCTCACATTTCTGTTCCAAGTCACTAATAATCTCCTTTGCGGTACGTTTGCGATGTTTCCAGTCTTTGAGGTTAATCAAACAACTACCAGAATTGGCACTTGTTCCCTCAGAAAGAATCTCAAAACCAGCTAATGAAGACACGCTTTCGACGTCCTCTTCTTTCTCTGCTATCTTAAGAAGCTGTTGCGCAACAGCGTTAGTTCGTTCGATAGTAGCCCCTGGAGGAGTCTCTATTACGGCATAAATCATACCCTGATCTTCTTGTGGAATGAAGCCCGAAGGGAGTCCCATATTGATCCAATATGCTAATCCACAGAACACCAATATCAATATTATTGTTAAAGACTTCTTCTTTACTGTATGTTGTATGAGGTGTTCGTACTTACGGCTACCACTATCGAATTTAGCATTAAAGCGTTGCAGAACGCGTCCAATAAACCCTAATTTAACATGGTTCTCCTGCTCCTTTGTCAAGATAAGGGCACACAATGCAGGTGTCAAAGTTAGGGCAACAAAGCCAGAGAAGAGGATACTTGACGCCATCGTGATTGAGAACTGACGATAGAACATACCCTCTGGACCTCCCATAAAGGCTACAGGAATGAATACAGAAGCCATAACTAAAGAGATTGCAATAATTGCTCCACTAATCTCTTTCATGGCTTTTTCCGTAGCTTCAACAGGTGAAAGTTTGTTGCGAGAAATCTCAACATTCACTGCTTCAATCACCACAATAGCATCATCCACCACAATACCAATAGCCATGACTAAGGCAAAGAGGGATATCATATTGAGCGTTATGTTGAATAACATCATTGCAATAAAGCTGCCCAAGAGTGATATTGGCACAGCCATAATCGGTATGATAGAGGCACGCCAATCCCCTAAGAAGATGAACACAACTATTGCTACTAAGATAAAAGCCTCAAACAAAGTGTGTATTACTTTCTCAATACTTGCATCTAAGAAGCGGCTAACGTCATAGCTTATCTCATAGTGCATCCCCTTAGGCATATCTTTTTGCAGACGAGCCATAGCGTCCTTCACCTTGGTGATAACGTTACGAGCATTACTACCATAAGCTTGTTTCAAGGTCACAGCAGCTGAAGGGCGTCCATTGAAGGTTGAGTAGATATCGTATACCTCGCTACCTAAGTGTACATCAGCAATGTCTTTCAAGCGTACGATATTACCATCTTTATTGCTCTTGATGATGATATTCTTATATTCATCCTCTGTTGTGTAACGTCCAGGATACTTTAAGACATACTCCTTGACTTGTGGGCGTTGTCCTCCACTCTCTCCCAACTTTCCCGGAGAGACCTCTATATTCTGATCTTCAAGTGCATCACTGACGTCATCCGTTGATAATCCGTAGGCTATCATCTTGTCAGGATGGAGCCATACACGCATTGCATAATTACGTGTGCCAAGGATATCAAGGTCACCAACACCATCTACACGCAACAACTCTGGTGATATGTTGATATCGAAATAGTTGTAGAGGAAGCCCTGATCAACCTTTGGGTCATCACTGTAAAGATTGATATACATAAGTATGTTTGGCTCTTCACGTGATATCTTTACACCTTCTCGAATAACCTCCGCAGGCAACTTATTGGTAGCCGATGACACACGGTTCTGAACATTTACAGCATCAACATTTGGATCGGTTCCCAATTTGAAAACGACATTTAGCTCTGCTTCACCATCGTTTCCCGCATTACTTTCGATATATTTCATGCCAGGAATACCATTCAAAGCCTGCTCCAAAGGGATGATAACTGATTTTACCAACAACTCATTATTTGCTCCTGGATAGTTAGCAATCACGTTTACCTTAGGAGGAGAGATGGATGGGAACTGCGTTATAGGTAGATTTGAAAGCGACAGAATTCCAATAAAGGCAATGACCAATGATACTACAATAGAGAGCACTGGTCTACGAATAAAGATCTTAAACATACCTAATTAGCGTTTAACTTATCCAACTTCATTGATGCTTGTGGAGAAACCATAGACACACGTACCTTGTCTCCATGTACCCGTCTGACCATTGCGTAAAAGATTGTTGGCATTGTTAAAGACGGCACGAACAGCAATCGTACCTGTTGAACTATCAAACTGTCCACCAATATCTAATATCTTTCCGCTTGCAGGAAAGACATCGCCATTCGCCAAAACAAGCTGTAGTGGAGTTTGTGAAAAGCGTTCTGGATGGAGGCGGAAATCTAAATAATCTGTTTCTGAAATATTGAAATAGGCAAACACCTTGCTATTATCTGATAAGCTGGTAAGTAAATCACTCGGCTCTACCAGACTTCCTGCTTTATTAGGAATGCGCCCTAAGATGCCTGAGAAAGGCGCACGGATAAGAGACAGACGCTTATGTAATACAGCCAATTGATAGTCGGCTTCTGCTCCTTTCAACTTAGCCGTAGCCATGCGCTTCGCATTATTTGAGAGCACTTTGTTATCCGTTAGCGTTGTTACATTCTGCAAGTCGATACTTGCCTGTTCTGCTGCAGCCTTTGCCTTGGCAATCTCTTCGTTAGCACCAACAATTGCAATGCGGAATAGAGGTTGACCTGCTTTCACAAACTGACCTTCACTAACATACACATCTTGCAAAATACCGGTTTGCTGAGAGTGAACTTCAATGTTACGTTGTGAGGCAATGTTTGCCACATAAGACTGTGGTAGGGAGATGCTTTCTACCAGTGGTGTCGTTGCAGTGTAAACTGGTTTTACTTGCTTTATGTTACCTGTTGAATATGTGCGCAAAGGTACGTCGTTTTTGTGTAGTATGCAAGTAATTCTGTGGTTAATTTTCTGCAAGTACTGAATAGTTTTCTCTGAAGTCATTTTTGTTATAGAATTATGTGTTCAACTCAATTCCCTTATGAGGCTATCACGTGTAGTTGGCTTGTTTACTTCTTTCTCATTCTATTTGGATTAAGCTGTTTTTAGAGTCGTATAGTAGGTCTAACAAATAGCAAGCCACAACGAAAAAATGGAATGAATAAGAAGTAAAAAATGATTACATGAATTAGGGTGTTTGACCTAAAAGGATGGCGAAAAATAGGAATAAAAAGCGAGTTTGTAATCGGCAGAGTATCAGTAGGTTATAAAAGCGGTTTTCAAAAGGTGCTTAATTGGACTTCAAAAGGGCGTTAGTAAGGGTCTTAAAGGGCACCTTTAGCAAGCTAAAAGGGCGTCTTTACGAAGCTAAAAGAGCATGTGTTGGTTTTGAAGTGTGTGAAAATAGTTTACAAAAGAGGGTGGGAGAGTCGTGGTTCCTCTTGTTTTTAATGGAATTGTATGACGTTCACATGTCTCTTATTTTCTTGTTGTCATCTTGTTTGGGCTTGAAATTTGGTATTGTTATTGCGCTTTTATTGTAACGACAAGTAAGTCTGTTCGAAACTAAAATAAATCTGTTTATGCACTAATAGACGATAGTGTATAAACGGAAGAACCTTTGATTTTCTTTGGAACATCTTTTCTTCTTCTCTCTTTTTTAGGTATATTTGCACTGAAATAAAATCATAATAGCGATGGAAATGATGTCGGCGGTGCGTCCGTTAGAAACTTTTGTGCCACCTCGTGCTGCTGGTCAGCGTGATGTCTTATCGTTGGCGCTTCCGCCAATGCCGCAGTTGCGTGTGGCTTTTGTAGGTGTAGGAGCGCGTGGACGAATGGCAGTGACACGCTGGTGTCATATTCCTAAGGTTGAGATAGCTGCTGTTTGCGATGTGTCAAAGGAAGTGGCAGAGGAGGTCGCACGGCACGTTGAGCAGTTGGGTAAGCCTCGTCCAAAGGTTTATTGGGGTGAGACGGCTTACAAAGAATTATGCCAACAGCAAGGAGTTAACCTTGTGTATGTTTGTACGGATTGGATGTCGCATGTGCCAATCGCTATTCATGCGATGGAGCAGGGAAGGAGTGTGGCGGTAGAAGTACCTGCAGCCCTCACCTTAAAAGATATTTGGATGTTGATAGACACCGCTGAACAGACCCGACAGCACTGTATGATGCTCGAGAATGCAGTCTACGACCGATTTGAAATGGCGGTGTGTCAGATGGTACATGAAGGCTTGCTTGGCGAACTTGTACACGTGGAAGGCGGTTATGCTCATCCTATTGGCGACCGTTGGACACCTTGGCGTATGGAATATAGCCGTCTGAATGCTGGCGATGTCTACCCAACACACAGCATCGGACCCGTCTGTCGATTGCTTGATATTCATCGTACTGACCGCATGCACTACCTCACAGCCATGCAAACCAATGCTTTTCTGGGTACGGAGATGTATCAAGCGGTAATGGGAAAGGCGTGTGATAGCTTTGCTAATGGCGACCAGACCTCTACGATGATACGTACCGTGAAAGGGAAAACGATGCTCATTCAACACAATGTTATGACGCCACGCCCATATAGTCGTATGTTTCAAGCGGTCGGAACAGCGGGTTATGCAGCTAAATATCCTGTCCCAGAGGTGCAGTTAAGCCCAGAGATGGCAGCCAAAGTGGGTATTGAAATGGAGGATGATAAGCTACCTTTGGACGCATCTCAGATAGAGACGCTACTCAATCATTATGCGCCTTCTTTCCCTTCAGAAACAATTGCCTTAGCCAAAGAGCTCGACGCACGTGGCGGAATGTCTTATTTTATGGACTTACGGCTTGCTCAATGCCTACAACAAGGTTTGCCTTTAGATATGGATGTGTATGATTTAGCGGAGTGGTGTTGCGTTGCCGAGCTATCCAAACGCTCTATTGAACAAGGTTCAATGCCAGTGATGATTCCCGACTTCGTAAATCGTAGGTCTTCAGTTGATACGGAAAGTATTTAGTGGCAATGGCTGTTCTCGTTGGGTAGAATGGTAAGTATGCGTTTCCCTCTTGGTGTTGAGGCTTTATACTTACCATTCTACCTTTATTGTTTAGCCTTGTCAATAATCAAATCTCATACCTATAAGTTTGGAATATTTGCAAGAGTAGATTTCTTCTCACTATTTATAGGTATTTATATGCATATTTTAAATATAAGTATCTCTAAATACTTGATATTACGTTTTTTTTGTCTATCTTTGTCCTCGGTAATTAGTAATGCTCAATCAGTATAACAATAAACAAGCATATTAATTAAAACGTTTCACATAATAACAAATAAACAGTCATGAAAAAAGCATGGAGAGGATTTACTGGAACCAAGTGGCTTGATGAAGTCAATATGCGTCAGTTTATCCAAGATAATTATGATAGTTATGATGGTGATGCTTCCTTCCTTGAGAAGCCAACAGAATCAACAGACAAACTTTGGGGTATGCTCAAAGAACTACAGAAGCAGGAGCGTGCTAAGGGTGGTGTCTTAGATATGGAGACCGAGGTGGTATCCAGTATGACTGCATACGGTCCTGGCTATATCGGTGAAGGTACAAAGGAGTTGGAGAAGGTTGTTGGTCTGCAGACAGACAAGCCTTTGAAGCGTGCCTTTATGCCTTATGGTGGTATCAAGATGGCTGAACAGGCATGTACAACCTATGGTTATGAGCCATCAGAGAAACTTCATGAGATTTTCACGAAGTATTGTAAGACACACAACGAGGGTGTCTTCGATGCTTATACAGACGAGATGAAACTCGTTAGACACAACCATATCCTCACAGGTCTTCCTGATACCTATGGTCGTGGTCGTATCGTGGGTGACTATCGTCGTGTTGCACTCTATGGTGTAGACTTCCTTATCAACGAAAAAGCAAAGGATCTCCGCAACTGTGGTGATGGTACTATGACCGAAGAGGTTATCCGTTTGCGTGAGGAAATCTCTATGCAGATCAAGGCTTTGAAGGAGATGAAGGAGATGGCAGCCATCTATGGCTATGATATCTCTGAACCAGCAAACAACGCACGTGAGGCTGTACAGTGGCTTTACTTTGGTTATTTGTCAGCTATTAAGACACAGAACGGCGCTGCGATGTCAGTTGGTCGTATCTCAACTTTCCTCGATATCTACATTCAGCGTGACTTCAAGGAAGGTACACTTACGGAGGCTGAGGCGCAGGAACTCATCGACCACTTGGTAATGAAGTTCCGTATGGTTAAGTTTGCACGTATCCCTTCATACAACCAGCTCTTCTCTGGTGACCCTGTTTGGGCTACCCTCGAAGTTGCGGGATTGGGTATGGATGGCCGTTCAATGGTAACTAAGACTGACTTCCGTTTCCTCCATACACTTGAGAACATGGGTCCTTCACCAGAACCTAACCTCACTGTGCTCTATAGCTCACGTCTTCCAAAGCACTTCAAGGACTATGCTGCGAAGATTTCTATCTCTACAAGCTCTATTCAGTATGAGAATGATGACGTGATGCGTCCAATCTGGGGCGATGACTATTCAATCTGCTGCTGCGTATCTGCAACACAGACGGGTAAGGAGATGCAGTTCTTTGGTGCACGTGCAAACCTCGCTAAATGTCTTACCTACGCAATCAGTGGTGGTGTTGACAGCAAGACGCGTGAGCAGTGTGGACCTGCTTATCGTCCAATAGAGGGTGATGTCGTAACATATGATGAGTTCATGCCTCGCTTCATGGATATGATGGAGTGGTTGGCAGGTGTGTATGTAAACACATTGAACCTCATCCATTATATGCACGATAAGTACTTCTATGAAGCTGCAGAGCTTGCACTCATTGACACTGACGTACGTCGTACTTTCGCAACGGGTATCGCTGGCTTCAGCCATGTTGTTGACTCTATCTCTGCTATCAAGTATGCAAAGGTTAATATCATACGTGATGAGACTGGGTTCCCTATCGAGTTCAAGACTGAGGGCGACTTCCCACGTTATGGTAACGACGATGATCGTGCTGATGACATCGCTGTATGGTTGTTGAAGACCTTTATGAATATGATTCGCAAGCACCATACCTATCGCAATTCAGAGCCTACAACAAGTATCCTTACCATCACTTCAAACGTGGTATATGGTAAGTTTACAGGTAATATGCCTGATGGTCGTCCAGCTGGTGCACCGCTTGCTCCTGGTGCAAACCCATCTTACGGAGCAGAGCAGAATGGTTTGTTGGCATCGTTGAACTCAACAGCTAAGCTTCCATACGAGTATGCGCTTGATGGTATCTCTAATACACAGACAATTAGCCCAGATGCTCTTGGTCACAATGATGAGGAGCGTATCAGTACACTCGTGGGTGTAATGGATGGTTACTTCGATCGTGGTGCACACCACTTGAATGTGAATGTCTTTGGTGTAGACAAACTGATTGACTGTATGGAACATCCAGAGAAGGAAGAGTATGCAAACTTCACAATCCGTGTGAGCGGTTACGCTGTGAAGTTCATCGACCTTACACGCGAACAGCAGATGGATGTTATTGCACGTCGCGCGCATGGTTCAATGTAAAGTGAATAATCAACATAACAATTTATCGGATTCGCCGACTTCCGCAATGATGCTACGGGTACACTCTGTAGAGTCGTTCGGGTCGGTTGATGGACCTGGTATTCGTTTCGTTATCTTCCTTAAGGGGTGTGCTATGCGATGCCAGTACTGTCATAATCCAGACACATGGGACAGGGCGGGGGGTAACCTCCGCTCTGTTGATGATGTCTTGTCTCAAGCCCAACGTTATCGGAGTTATTGGGGAACGAAAGGTGGTATCACCGTGAGTGGTGGTGAAGCTCTGTTGCAGATACAACCTCTTACGGAACTGTTCCGTAAAGCTAAGGCTTTAGGAATCAATACCTGCCTTGATACTTCAGCCCAACCTTTCAATCGGGAGTCGAGTAGCTTCTCTGCTTTTGAGGAGTTGATGAAATATACCGATTTAGTATTGTTGGACATAAAGCATATTGATAGCGATGCCCATAAGCAATTGACTGGTTGGAAAAACGAGAATATCCTCGACTGTGCTCGCTATCTCTCTGACATCGGAAAACCTGTATGGATAAGACATGTCTTGATTCCTGGTATTAATGATGATGATGAATCTCTCTATAAACTTCGTGCTTTCATAGATACTTTAAGCAATGTTGAGCGAGTGGAGATTCTGCCTTATCATTCGTTAGGTGTCTATAAATGGGAGCAGTTAGGTATTCCTTACGCACTCAAAGATGTAGAATCGCCTACGGAGGAAAGTGTTCTTCATGCGCGAAAGATATTAACAGAGGGGAGATAATAGGGACTGTTATAAAGTCTTTTAGAACCGTTCGATGTAAATATTTTTCCTCTATTGCTTTTTTATTAAGGCTTAATTGCATTCGAATTAAGCCTTAATTAGCTTCTAATAGGTGCCCTTTTGAGGTCTTACTAACGCCCTTTTGGAGTCCAATTAAGCACCTTTTAAAACGCACTTTTGTAACTGATTGGTTTCGTGGAGGTTACAAACTTGATTCATATATCTGTTTTTTAGCTTTGTTCCGAGGTTCCTGTTTGAAATTATGTAATAATTTTTCAGAGTCTGAATAATTAGTTTTAACGTTATGAGAATCATTATGTTCGGGGGTAAGGATAAGGAAGGTGAGCAAGATAATCTTGCTATGAGTTTGTAGAATGATAGAGGTTAATTATATAAGCAAGATGCTAACTCGCATGAAGAATGTTATGTGTTAAAGGCTTTTTAACCTTATTTTTTACGTAATAAATTACGACAATAGAAATCTTAAAGGCTATTATGGGAAAGGGATTGATACGCATTATCCGTATAATAATAATCTTAATTTCGTGGTTATGTACATCCGAAAAATCAACAATAAAGGTTAATAGTGTTTTTAAATAATAAAAAATATTTCTCCAAAAATTTGGTTGTTAAAAAAAAAACGTGTATCTTTGCATCAAGTTTTTTTAGTGGTTAATTTAGTTTTAGTATTTAAACCTTGGGTGATGTGAATCAGTCAAGGTCTTTTTTTTGTATATAGTGGAAGTCTTATACAAAGATTCCTGTATAGGTAAGATTAACTCATAACAGATAATTCACAGTTTCAACTAATCATTTTTATATTAATTATGTACGATATGAAATATGTTAATGACCGCATACGCAGACAAGATCGTCTGATGGATGAGGAAAGAGCGATAGAACTTCTGCGAGATGGAGAATACGGAGTTTTGAGTATGGTCTCAGAAGATATGGGATATGGTATTCCTGTAAACTTTGTTTGGGACGGCAAGAATAGTATCTATATCCATTGTGCACCTGAAGGACGTAAGTTGGTGGCTATTGAGCAGAATCCTAAAGTTTCGCTCTGTGTCATTGGTAAAGTAAACTTGTTGCCACGCAATTTCACCACTGAGTACGAGAGTGCTATCTTCTTTGGTGAGGCGCATATTCATCTTTCTGAGGAGGAGAAGATGCATGCACTGCATCTATTGATAGATAAGTTATCACCTGATTTCAAAGAGCTTGGTGACAAATACGCTCACATGAGTTTTCATCGCGTTGAAATTATCCGTGTTGATTTCTCTGAATTCAGTGGTAAACGAAAGAAGGTACATTCATCAGGTACGCCAACCGGAGATTAAAGGAATACTCGTAGAGTGATATTCACCACACATTAAATGTTTCACATAGCAAAGGTCGGCATCTCTCAGGACCTAAGTATTAGTTTTTAGCGAATGGATATAGCTATCATTGGCGGAGGAGCAGCAGGGTTCATGGCTGCTATCGTGGCTCGCAGGACAAACCCTGCAAGTAAGGTGACAATCTTTGAACGTGCACAGAAGGTGTTGGCTAAGGTTGAAATAACCGGAGGTGGACGTTGTAATGTTACAAATAGCTTTGCAGCCATTACGGACATGAAGCAGGTTTACCCACGTGGGCATAAACTCATGAAACGATTAATGAAGACGTTTAGCCATGAAGATACTTATAGATGGTTTGAGCAATATGGTGTGCCATTGGTAACGCAAGAAGATGAATGTGTCTTCCCAAAGGCGCAAGATTCTCATGCTATTATTAATTGTTTAGTGCGTCAGGCTAATGAATTGGGGGTTACTATATGTTGTCGACATCGTTTGGTGAACATCCATAGGATGGAAGATGGAAGATTAAAACTGGAGTTTGAGAATGGTTCACATCGTGTGTTTCATCGTACTATTATAACAACTGGAGGCTCACCCAATGGACGTGGATTACAATACCTTGCCCAACTTGGACATGATATAGAGCCTCCTGTACCTTCACTTTTCACCTTTAATATAAAAGATCGTGCTTTTTGCGACCTTATGGGAACGGTTGTTGATCCTGTTGTGACGACTATTCCTGGAACAAAACTACGTGCGAAGGGTCCATTGTTGGTGACACATTGGGGCGTAAGTGGTCCTGCTGCTTTGAAACTTTCTTCATATGCGGCTCGTCTGCTTGCTGAAAATGATTATAAAGCACCTCTTGCCATCAGCTGGACTGGCGAACTAACACGGCAAGAAGTGGAGGAGAATCTTCTGAAGTTGCAAACTGCTAACCCACGTAAGCAGGTTGCTACCTTACATCCATTTGGTCTACCGAGTCGTCTGTGGCTCTATATACTAAGTAAACTTGGCATAGATGCTGTAAAACCATGGGCTGAGATTGGACGTAAAACACTAAACAGAATGATTGAAACATTGGTAAACGATCAATACACCATTGCTGGTAAAGGTGCCTTTCGTGAAGAGTTTGTGACGTGTGGTGGTGTGAGTCTTAACTCTGTTAATTCTAAAACACTTGAAAGTAAGGTTTGTCCAAATCTTTTCTTTGCGGGTGAGGTGTTAGACATTGATGCTATTACTGGTGGTTTTAATCTTCAAGCAGCATGGACAACAGGTGTTGTGGCTGGGCAATGTGCTGCAGGTAGTTAGCATCTTGCCACTTTGCTTTTAGTTAAAAAGTGTTTTAATTTCAAATTCCTTCCCCATACATTTTGTAGTTTCAAAAAATATCTATACCTTTGCACTCGCTTTCAATAAGGAAGCAGGTTGACTACAAAGTAACCTTCTGGAGAGATGGTAGAGTGGTCGATTACAACGGTCTTGAAAACCGTCGTACCGAGAGGTACCGGGGGTTCCAAATTTGACCCAGTTCTTGACCCACTTTTGACCCATTTTTGACCCACTTTTTTCTCCGAGAAATCGAATTTTCGATGAAACGACTTTTTTATGTAAAGATATTTCAAAACTTTTATATTCTTTGATAACCAACATATTACAGCCTTTCTTCTTTTGGCGGATTTGAACCTTTGCTATCAATCGTTATCATTTCACTGATTTTTAACGATAATCTATAGCTCGCTTTATTCACCATGTATGCTGTTTCTGCTCTTTTTGAACCTTTCTCCCAATTAAGTGTACCTACCACTCGATTCACTATTCCGTTCGGCAGGTTGATCTACACCATCAGTAAATCATGTATCAGTTGCCTACATTCGATACATTATTGTTGCTTACCTATAAAACTTGTATTCTTGCCATTCGCTAAGTGGATATGAATAAACAGGCTTTATCAGCCCTGAGATATAGTTTCCAACTATTCAACAGGTGACCATCGGCTTTCATTTTTCTATGCAAAGTTAGCAAGGCGACCAGAACACAAAGTATCGCTGTGCTATTGGGGGATATTCTCACGGCAGCCTTCCTAAATCGTAGATTAGGGTTTTCCATGAGAATATACTCCAATTACTTTGCTTATCTGCTCTTTGCCTTGCTCTTTTCTTGCTCGAAAAATTTGGAATCCCGACGCTCTCCTGCTGTTAAAAGCAGGGAACTAAAGGGAAATGTATCACATCTAAAATCATTCGATATGGATAGTATAAAGCAAAGTACAGAGGTTAAAGCTTGGAAGTTTGTAAAGTGGGACGTGAAGCCGTTGAGCACTCTTCGCAACAGCAAGGTATATCTTCTTCGTGCCAAGCTCAACCAAGGTCAGAAGATGAGCCGTGAGGAGAAGAATTGGCTCGCCCAGGCAGTGAACACCAATACCTATTTCCGCACCGCAGTGCCATTGATAGGTTATTGCTTCGACTTCATCGACGTACTGAAAAAATACGTGGTCAATCAGTACGGCCAGTGGAGCGAGTATTATGCTCCCGACAAGACAAGCCTTCGAGCGTACTTGTACGGCAGAATAAATCAGATAGTGGAAGTATAACGTTTAGACATGATAGCTATGGATATGACAAACAGAGAAATGATACTAACATCGTTAGGTTTTTTCAAAAATGACCACAAACTTGATACCTTTCGTTCCTACTTTGGCTATGATTGGACAAATGAGGACTTGAATGAGGCTATCGAATGTGCAGGTTACGACCTTTCAAGTGTTCGTAACTCATTGGTAGAAATTCTTTGGCTCAAAGTAGTGGATGAGTTTGAGGGCAGAGGCTGCGAGCGTGAAATGTTTGATTGTTGGGTTAATGGCTCGCTTGACACCCACTTCTACTTCAAACAAACAGAAGTTAGCGACAGACAGGAAATAGAAAAGCGACTATCACTTTAAGTAAAAGGTAATGCCCCGACCAACCATCGGGGCACCAATCTTCAAAAAGACGATAATGGAAACAGAACTATCGACAATACAACATATACTCAATCAGCTAAACATTGCTGTTAAGGGGTCAGAAGAGGTGTACTATACCGACAAGGAACTTACACAATTTGCCTACGCTTTTGAAAGCAAGTGGACAAAAGGAGCCAGCGACGACGAGGTGGCAGATGCCTTTCTTGAATATTGGTGGGACACGGATAGGCCTGTAAGACGCTGCTCGGTATGTGGACGGCTAATGCGTGACGGCTATTGTTCAGACATGGGAGCCAGCTATTATTGTAGCGATGAATGTTTACTTCATGATTACTCTGATATGAATGAGTGGGAGGAAGAATGTCAAAGTAATGACCAGAGTTATTACACAGAATGGTATTAAAGTATTAGCAAGCCCCGACCTACCATCGGGGTATTTTCGCCGTGTGCTGCTCCCATAACTCGCAGCACTCATTCCTAAGCCCTGATAGTCATAAGCCACTACTAAGATAGTCGCTTCTCTTTGCCCATTCAAAACACGCTACCGCAAGTTTTGCTTTGATTACATTTTCCCTTTAGTCAGATTCTCAATGCCAGCGTTTGCTCCTCCAGTGTGCCCATCAATCTGCTGCCATCTACGCCTTAGTCCTGTTTCGCTTACGTTTCACTTCGACAACGGCTAAGAGGCGTACAGCTTGAAGGAACACAGGCTACGAAAGACCCTAAAATCGGTCATAGCCGATTTTATCCAATGAAAGACACTGCTTCTGACCTTGCAGGATTGCCAGCAGAGTCTTTCAAGGGACTTCGGGAGAGAGGTAGTGCCAGTATCTCATTTTGGTGCCTTTACAGGCAGTCTTCGCATCGTTTCCTTTTGTCTTTCTTTCTATAGCCCCTATGCGGGTCGTTTACACTCCTGCAATCACTGCCTGGATTTATTTTTACTTAGCAAAGGTAGCAAGTCCAGCAGGAACACCAAGTACCGCTATGCTATTTTGTGATATTCTTACGGCAGCCTTCCACAAATCTGAGATTTGGGCTTTCCATAATAATATCACAAAATTACTTGTCTTATCTGCCTTGTGGACTTGCTCTTACCATGCACATAAAATTTGAAATCCAGACAGTGATGCTGCAAAAGCAGCAAAACTAAAGGGAAATGTATCATCAACATAACGATTACTGGATATGGAAAATCTATTTGAGACATTAGTTGCTAAACTCCACAAGGGTATTGTTTCCTTTGTATATCGGAAGAAAGACGGCACAGAGCGTCATGCGTGTGGCACTTTATACGGCATCGGACACACCATCAAAGGCACAACTAAACATAATCAGTGCAACTATACATTTGCCTACTATGATGTAGATTGTAAGGGTTGGAGGTCTTTTATTATCGAGAACCTTGTAGAGGTGGGCGAACTTCGCCAAAGTACTATTGATGAGCATCACGAAATTTGCCTTGCATTGGTAGTCAAGCTCAAAGAGAAGATGAAGAAAGAGGGCAAGACTGCATTTGCCTACCGCAAGGCAGACGGAGCCATTAGATACGCACATGGCATCCTTTGTGATAGCGTAGATGTTTCGGGCAGATGCTTTGTTTATTTCGACACTGACAAAGGCGAAGAACGTAAGTTTCGCATTGATGCTTTTATCGGTATAGGTGAGCCGGAAGAATTGCAAGATAGTAATGCTCCCATCATTACCAAGACACAGGGCGCAGCAAGCAGTGGTAAGGCTTACAACGATTTCTGCAGTTTGGACATCAAGACCATTCTTGCCAAACGAGGTGTAGCCATTGAAGACACCGAGAACTTTATGGTCATTGACCTATTGCCCGAACTTAGCAAAGGGCAACTGAAAGACTTAATCTGCAAGGCAGCTGAAAGACTTGCATCACTCTAAATCAAGGTCATGCCCCGACCAACCATCGGGGCACAAATTCTTCAAATATGTTACGTTATCCAAGAGTTGAAATCATCAAGAGAAAGAAGTATGTTCCTATCTATCAAGAACTATATGAGGTGCAGACTATGCGCCCAAACCGCTCTATGAAAAGTAAGTTTGGTATGACCAAGGCACAGGCAATGGCTTATTCAAGACGTGAGATAGCCCTGCTGAAACAAGAAGGCTATACCAAGGCAGTATATAATTCGATGTTGGTAGATTTAAGTACGTTCCGCCCATAATCTACTCTCACAATGTCCCTACTTTGTCGTAGGGGCATTTTGCGCACCAGGTGCTGCTCCCACACTTGCAGCACCCTCTTTGCCTAAGCCCTGTTACCATGGCCGCGCCCTGCAAGCCGTAAGCCACTACCAAGGTAGTCACTTCATAATGTCCCTTTACAAAACACGCTATCGCAAGTTTTGTCCATATACTCCTTTCCCTCTTGTTATCTACTCAATATCCAGGTTGCTTCCCCAGTGTCCTCGTCGAGCTGCTGCCATCTACGCCTTAGTCCTGCTCCGCTCTCGCTCCACTGTGACAACGGCTAAGTGGCTTACAGCGCGACCGAACACAGGCTACGCAAAGACCCTAAAAACGGTCGTAGCCGTTTTTATCCCATGAAAGACACTACTTCTCACCTTTCAGGATCGTCAGCAGAGTCTTTCAAGGGACTTCGGGAGAGCGGTAGGGGCAATACCTTATCTATTGTGCCTTCACAGGCAATAGCTACCCTTATGCCCTTATGTCACGGGCGTTGCCCGATGATAGGTCGTTTATACTCCTGCACTCACTGTCTGGATTTAATTTTACTTAGCAAAGGTAGCAAGTCCGTCAGAACACCAAGTACCGCTGCGCTATTTTGAGATATTCTCACGGCAACCTTCCACCAATCATAGATTGGGGTATTCCATGACAATTTCGCAAAATTACTTGTCTTATCTGCCTGATGGACTTGCTTACCCATTGCACATAAAATTTGAAATCCCGACAGCGATGCTGCAAAAGCAGCTAAACTAAAGGGAAATGTATCACACAATTAAAACTTTACAGATATGCACGCATGGATTTATCAGATTTCGGACGCTCCAATTAAGGAAGCTATCAATGAGGACATACTCTATCAAGGTGATGGTACAGATTACGACTATTGTGCAGCCATTACGGAGGAAGGACGCAAGAGTGCCATCGAAGCACTGAAAGGCTATATTCTGCTGTCGGGAATGTTTCGACAGATTGACGACACAACCTTTGAGTATCAAGGTGACATCGACGAGTGGAAGGCTCAATGGGTAGAGCGTATTCAAGACCTCGCATCGCAGTTGAACGTCGAGAACGTCTTGAAATTCGTAGGTCATTCTTACAAACTCGAAAGAGCGTTAAAGAACCCACTTGACACCGCATCGCAGTTCTATCTGAGTGGCGAAACCGACCAGACTTATGCCGAAGAGTCGGTGGAGCTGATGCGTTGGATAGAAGATTTGGAGGTAGGCAGTAAGATTTACCTCGGTGGTATCATTGATTTCCATTTCTAACATTTGGACGATGGAAACAAAAGTAATTTACTTGGTTTACCGAACAGAAGAATGGCACTCCCTCGCATCGAGGGAACTTGTCTATATCGGTGAGGATATGGAGGACATCATCGCACAACTAATGGTGCATCGGGGTATGACCGAGGACGATGCCAAAGCGATAAGAAGCATCTTGCAGACACAGTGTAACAACCGAGGATATGAATGGGAGTTTGAGGCACAACGCCTCAATGCTTTTACCGACTAAGATAACATATTAAGAACTTTAGAACTATGGCAAATTGGGCAAGTACAAGCTACGTTATTGAGGGTAGCAAAGAAGATGTAAGCAAAGTTTATCAGGTAATTGACGACTTTATGAATGGTCGCAAGAAACCAGTAGCTGAAACGGCAAGCGACAGCTGGGAAGGTAATATCGTGAAAACGTTGGGAGCTTCTGACGAGCAAATGAAGAAGTACCTTCGAGGCTTTATCGAGTATTACGATTTCGATGGGCAGGTACTTCGCATCGACGCAGAAGAGGCATGGGGAGCCACCGACTTCTATGAGGTCTTATCAGAACTGATGCCCGACCTCACCATCTATTTCTGTGTAGAAGAGCCGGGCTGCGAGATATATGCCACCAACGATGCCAAGGGTAAGTATTTTGCTGATAGATTTTACGTCGACTCTTACGTCAACGACATCTTTAGTCATGAGTATTTCCCAATGAAGAGGACACCATGAACTATGTGGCTGAACTTACAGGCAGAGAGAAGATGACCAAGGAGGAACTTGCGAAGTGGAACATGGAGCAGGAAGATGACGACGTTTACATCTATGTCCACGAGTACAAGATTGTAGCATAACAGAAGGTAACGGCAGGGCTAACCACCCTGCCACAATATAGACCCAGCAATGAAACATTCAGATTATTTACAGCAACACGTCGAGGCACACCAAGATGCCCTTAGAGCATTGAACATAACCATGTACCATCGCCCTGATAGAGAATACCACTGGTTTGCCAATTTCCCTTATGTCATAGCCGAACTGGATAATGGCGAGGGGCATACCGATGCCAAGGTCATGGCAGTGAAGTACCCCATCACCCATCATGGTGGCATACTGGTCATGCCCAACGAGGATAGTGAGTATTATGAGGTTGGTTGGGGCGACCTCCAGTTTGGAGACATTGACAGCATACTAGATGCCCTACCAGAAGAATAGATTCCAATATATCTTACATTGACTTAATCAGGGAATGTGGATTTTAGAAAAGGATAGTGACACTAAGTTATCTTACGTGCACTATCCTACATTGTTATACTTAATAGCCTTGCAGTCTGTCATTCTTCTAAAAGAGGAGAGACCTGAATTTCATTTCCATTATTTTTAATCGGGTCATCTGAATAGTACGAGATATAGCTTGAATCATTATTATGAACTATCATTTTGGCAGAGTTATCTTCTCTCCTCACAAAGTCCTTTATTGTACAATTAGCTAATACTGTATTTTTATACGGTATCTTGAATAGTACATCATTAAATGTTATATCTGTTAGTGGAAAATTTGAATAAGCAAGTACATATGGACCTCCAGATTCTAAAAACTCCTTACTTTCTTTAGATTGAAAATCATTCATAATAAATTCAAAATCATATCCTTTGGGAGTATATGTTATAACAGGCTGCCTTGTCTTATAAGCAATTATTGCTTTAAGAATGGCAGCCTTATCTTCGTCATAGTTATAATACTTCTTGAATTTTGTATGAAGGAGTATTTCTAATTTCTTTACATCTGCATAATAGGTAATAAAGTCTTTATACGGATCCTTTATATTCAAAGAGGATATGTCCGAAGACGAGACGTTAATTGGCAACTTAGAGATCTCTTTAAAGTAGAAGTCTTCTCCATCAAAAATAGAATTGAAAAATGTTGCCCATTTTATCGCTACTTCTCCATTTGTATATGTTTCATTTGGAGATATATGGAGTTTCAAGGATGCAGAAGGCTGCTTTCCTTTATTAAACGTAAGAGTAATGTCTGATTTAAAAGCATCTAAGTTAAGAGGTATCAAAACCGTATTAGCATTTAGTTTATAGCTCGTAAAGTCAACCAATTCTATAAAATTTAGAGCCGGAGCTTCTATAGTTAGTTGTCCAGTATAGCTATATGGCTGTATATATAGGCTCTCTACCTCTTCGAGATCCAATATTCTAATGCCATTTTCATAACAATTTAGTTCAGTTAAAGAATCTTTATCCAATTTTATTGCTAGACTTGCAGAATGTCCGTCAGGCAAGTTAGGATAGAAAGCTCCCCTTTTAGCGAAGTCTAAGAAATCGTCTAAATTCGTTGATTGATTGCGTACAGTGAAGTTTATCTTTGTATCGATTGGAATCCCATTGGCTGCATGGAAACCATTGATGACATTCTCTTTCGATTTCAAATGGATGATAGGCTCTATATTATGCCAGCTGCAATAAGACTGGAAGGTTCTTTCCGACACCTTTTTTTTACGAATATCCTTAACGATATTTTCACAAAGGACATCATCTAATTCTTCAAAGAAATCTTTAGCTGTCGAATCAAAATACTCTACACCGAGATCTTTTATTCGTTTCCGATCCGCTTTATTACAATCAGGAGCAACCATAAAAAATGATTTTCTGTTGTCACCAACAGCTTCCGATACCCGTCTAATAATGTCAAGAATATTAGAATCTTTTATGCTGTAGCCAATAAAAAGAATATTGTCTGTTAAAACCTGAGATTTTATTAAATCCCACATATTGGGATTCTTGCGATTATTGAAATACCCATTATAGTCAGAAGTAGATATAATCAGATTATCTGGAGTACTCATATCTCCATGGATTTTGAAAATAGATGGTAAAGTGTTGTCTATCTGAGTACAATCCTTATCATTCCGTATAACTTGGCACCCCAATCCATATTGGTTAAAGGCATCTTCAATCAATGTGTCATAGTTTGTGGTTATAATGTTATGGAAATGAGGCATATGAGCAAGTTGCTGATGTACTGTTAGGTCATTTCTATCAAAACGCATAAGATTTGAAAGTAGTCTGATTAGCTGATTTTTACCTCCACTTCTACTACTAATAAAGAAATCCGATATATATGCTAAGTCATAGGCTTTAGATTTAGGTATTTTATTCAGCTCTTGCTCTGTCAATTCTTCTTTTATCGAAGATATAATATCAGAACACGAGGGAGCTCCTGCATTAAGAGAAAAACCAGCTCCTGCAAAAAGAGTAACTTCCTCCTTGCGGATTAGATCTGTAATATGCTTAAACTTGTAACATTTCATAGTTAGTCAGAATACTTTTTTCTCAAGTTAATATTGCTGATATCAATTATTCATATGGATCTGTATTATAGTCTGTATGGCAATTCTTGCAAACAGACATCATTCGTCCATGTCCGTCATCCACCTTCTCAATTTCTCCACCGCATTTAGGGCAAAAGTAAAGTCCTTTATCATTATGGCCATGTCCACGCATAGACTCTATTCGTGGCGGGACTGGTCTATTAGACACCAAATATCTTTGTGCCAGTCGTTCATACTGTGCGTCATCGCAACAGGAGAGACATGAAGGACAGATATACCATCCGTTAGGGCATCGCTTAGAATCTCTCGAATCTATCAAACCCTTCTTGCAATGAAAACAGAAATTTAAATATATAGATTTGGCTACTTCAGGACACACTGGATTCGCACAGGCATAATAGTTGTAGCGGTTAAATCCAGACGATTTATCCGTAAATAGCAAATGTCCACAAGATCTACATTTCAATCTTTTGAACTTCTGCATAACCTTGTTGGTAATAGCGATAAATTGCCGAACGACATTATCAGGCTCATATCCACCTTCCGTTTTATGCAGTTTGGGATAGCCCATTATCTCCGTCATGTGGAATAGAGTATAGTGCCGCCAGTTGCTTTCTTCCTCTAATGTCTGATTTCTCAGATTGTTATGGAAGCATTCCTTCCCTCTACACCAAAAAAAAGCAGATTGATGGCTGGATTAGTATCATCTGCAAGAGTTGGTGCACAGAATGGCTTAAATTTACCAAAATATTCGGGTCTTAGAAACTCATGTCGGTCAGAGGTGTCACCTTCTGCAAAAGAAGAGGAGAAGTAAAATCTTTGTAACATTCTGGAGAGAACATGGCGGTCGTATGAAAGTTCAAAACAACCCTCATCATTTGGATTTGTGTCCAATTCCTTTTTCAGAGAGTTTATAGTTCTTCTACATACTTCTTCCTTCTCTTTTTCGATGTATTCTTGGCGAGCTTTCTTATATACCTCCCCCTCTTTGAATACATTGTCTGGAAGAGTTTTTCTAATCTCTGCCCAATAACCAAAAACATCAAATTTACTTCCTACCAATGCACCCTTCTGAGGGAATATTCTCATACGCAATATTTGAGAAAATTCCTGAATGAGATACAAGTCATCATCTTTGCTCAAAGAATTTTTATCATAAGAGGGAACTACAAATTCACCATCTTCGAGAGTTTGGTACTTGTCTGGTAAAGTCTCTATATATTGCTTCAAAAGTGTCAAGGATGTCATATCCAAAGTGACGGTAACCTCCTCTTTGCTGCCTGGCGACTCTGGCAATGGCTCCTTCATCAACTTGTTAACAGTTGATATTTGTTCACTGGGTACAGTCCATCGATCATTATATAGCTTATAGGTGTAGCAATCAAAGTGATACGCCACCTTTTCAGCGGAACTTCCTTTCTTTGTTCGTTCTTTGTTACATTGTGAGAAAATTTCATCTGGTAACTTTGTGCCGTCACCATATTTACATACTGGGTAGGTCTGCCTACGTCCATACTTATCTAATAGATGTACTATAACAGCAGTAAGGTGTGCCTCGGATAAAAGCTTTTCGTCCAACTTACGAACTAACGAATAATCAATGAACCCCTTAAAAGTACCACGGTTATACACAGCACCATGATCACAGGTAGGGATAAATCTGTCGATCTGGAAATCTATGGAAGGATGAGTGGTGTCACATCTTGTCATAGCAAAGTCTAACACACCATCAAATGACTGGAAAGTAGTTCCTTTAGAGTTGTATAATGTGATAAGGTTATCACATAGAAGCGGAACCGTAAGGACAACTGTTTCTGTCGGAGATTCAATACAGTAACGATAACGAATAAAGTCATCGAATTTGTTATCCTTTATCTTCTCTAATATGTGAATGTCAAAGCCTATCTGTCCATTCCTAATATCATGGAAATATCTTTTAACAAAGGTCAGGCGTAACTCTTCGTTTACAAGAGGTATTGTATTGATAAGCAGATCATACTTGCTAAGTGATTCTGGAGTTTCTATCCAGTGTCGCAACATAAGTAATGGATTTTCTTGCGCACCTTTAAGATTGTTGTCATTCAACTCTTTGTCGAATACGGCATCAACAATACTAAATATATTTAAGTTATTGAAATCCAATTTGTCATGTTCTACACACGCGAAAGCCTGCCGGAAAATTTCTGGCGAATAGATCTTATAATCAAAATGATATGCGGAGCAGACAGACTGCAATGCTACTTGATTATTATAAGACAGACATCTTCCTATCTTTTGGATATGAGAAAGTAAGAATGGTACGGTCTTCTCTGGGTATTTTGATAGAGCTTCTATAAATACTTGTTTATTGAAATGTAATTTACATAAAGCCCACAAAAGTTCTGTAAAGGCATACTTATCTTCATGGTTTTGTGAACGTATAACGAAGCTGTTAATGATGTAAATCCAATCATTAACATTGTTAGTATCTACCGCATGAAACGACATGATGAGCTGATCAGTAGAGATCACTTTTTCTTCCTCATCAGTCTTAGGGGCAGCCTTGTCTATGATACAGAGTGCATATCCCAAATAACGGTTAGCAAACTTTTTTGCCTCTGTGGAGATATTCAAATCTCGATCCACAGAGACCCACATAGAATCGTCATGTTCCTCACCATGATAATCCTCCCAGATATTTTCGTGAAATTTTAAGAAGAACACAGGATCCTTCCTCAATATATTGTATTGGGTCTTACTGATGTCTGCTGTCCGTTGCTCCATACTATCTTAATCCTCTTACTCTACTGTCATAGAGTTCGTTAAACCATGTGTTCTTAAACAGAGTATTCACTCGGTCCTCGGTCAGTTTGTTATACAATTCAAGTTTGGTATTGATGAAGTTCAGCAACTCTGAATCAATCTCCTCGTCAAACTTAGACTTCACATCGTCTCGTGAGTTTTTGGAATTAAAGAAGGCCATCAGGTCTTCTTTAGACATGATGGTTTTTCTCAAATTATTGAGATCTACCTTGTCTTCTTCTGTGAGATCAATGCCAAATGTATCGTTCAGTCGCTTGATGATATTCGAGAGCCAGTCCATATCAGGTTCTGCAGCTGGTTGAGTCGCTCCTGGTCGAAGTCCTTCCATTTCTGTATTACCAGACTCCAATTCCATGTTTCGAGTAGAAACATACTGTACTTTGTAGCTATCGAGTTGGCTCTCTGATAGCACATCGTAAGGCAAACCTTCTTTCTTATAAGGAATTTTCTTAGATAATGCAAGACAGAAAGGTGCCAGCTTCTCTAAATCTGCATCGCTGAAAGTGATAATCTGACTAAGGAAGGTGTAAAGGTTGTAAAACTGACGACACGTCTTTCGTAACGCATCAAGTTCCTCTGTACTTAGATTCTCTATTGCCCTGTCACAAACTTCGTCAAGAACTGCATTTACACGTAGCTGATCTTCACCATCCATCAAATAATATTTGGCAAAGCTATCTACATCAGCCATCGAGAAGATACCAAAGTCACGCAACTTGCCCTTTACATCATAAAGTGTGTTAGGATCTGTCTCGTTCTCTTCTGGCATTAAGTTTTCTCCATAGAAGGACTGAAAATCAGCCAACACATCGTCTGGATCATTCACAAAATCCAATATCATTATACTATTCTTGCCACGAGCAGTACGGTTAAGACGAGATAAGGTTTGTACAGCGTTTGCCCCTCCCAGTTTTTTATCTACAAACATGGTATGCAGCAATGGCTCATCAAAACCAGTCTGAAATTTGTTGGCAACAATCAAGATACGATACTTAGGCATTTTCAGAGCTTCCGGTATCGACACCTTGCCTTGCAGATCATTCATTGAGGATTCTGTGTATTCTAACCCGGTCTCCTCATCTTTCACCGTACCAGAGAAAGCTACCAATGCGCGATAAGGTAGGTTCATTTCCTGCATAATGCTGTCAAATTTGAGTTTGTAGCGTACAGCATGTAAGCGAGAGCGAGTAACAAGCATCGCCCTTGCCTTACCACCAATCTCTCGTGCTGTCTGCGACACAAAATGCTCTATCATGATGCGCGACTTCTTCTCAATGGCAGTGTCTTGCAGATCAACATAGCTTGATAACAAGGCGACTGCTTTTTTCTTATCGTATTCCTTGTCATCAAATTCTTTGTTGCGCACCAACTTGAAATAACGCTTAAACGACATATAGTTCTGCATCACGTCAAGGATGAACCCCTCCTTGATAGCCTGTTCCATGGTGTAGGCATCAAATGGATGTTTGCTACCATACTCCCTTTCACAAAAGAGTTCCACTGTCTTCGGCTTTGGAGTAGCTGTAAATGCAAAGAACGAGACATTTGCCTTGCGTCCCTTGCTCTCTGCCTCTGCTTTATAATAGTCGTCTATTACCTGAGCTATCTTCTCATCATCATCGCCAGCCTTCTCTATGGCTTCATCAAAGGCTTCTGCCTCCTGGAGCGAAAGAGCCTTACGCATTTGACGTGCATTGTCGCCACTCTGTGAAGAATGTGCTTCGTCTATGATTACTGCATAGTTCCGGTCAGGGAACATCTTGATGCTATCCGCAATATAGGGGAACATCTGTATTGTAGTAATGATAATACGCTTCCGACTCTCTATAGCAAATTTCAGATCTTTACTCTCGTGACCTTCTGCATTTTTACCCTGTCCAACAGCATAGATCTCTCCATCAGTAGTAGAAAACTGACGGAAATTAGATTGTAATTGGTCGTTAAGTATTCTACGATCAACTACAACCAAAATAGAATCGAACAACGCCGATGGTGCATCAGGGGTCTTATAAAGACTGCTTAATCGGAAAGCCAGCCAAGTGATAGTATTCGACTTGCCAGAACCAGCAGAGTGCTGTATCAGATAATTGTGTCCAGCACTTTTTTCATGTACATCTTCTACAAGTCGATGTACTGCACGACGTTGATGATAGCGTGGAAAGATAAGAGCTTCTTTTACTTCTTCCTCAAACGTCTGTTTACGTGCATTATACTTCTTCTCCGTTGTAACCTGCAGGGTCATGAAGTTCTGGATAATGTCTAACAGCGAGTCACGACGCAGTACATCTTCCCACATATAAGACGTGCGAATGGTTGGAGGATAATCTTTCGACTTTACTCCGATATTATTATACTGCTGATTGAAAGGGAAGAAACGAGTCTTTTCACCATCAAGTTTGGTAGTCATAAACACCTGCTCTGATCCGAGAGCGAAGTGAACAAGACAACGTTTAAATTCTAAGAATTTCTCACCCTTTACGGGTCGATCCTGCATATACTGCTTGATACCGTTGTGATGCGTCTGTCCAGTAAGCGTATTCTTAAGCTCGATGGTTGCAACAGGAAACCCATTTACAAAAATAGCCAGGTCTATCTCCTTTGTTTCATCTTTAGAATATTGTAATTGGCGAACGATAGCTAAACGATTTTTTCGATAGAGCACATCATGTTCCGAGTTCTTGTTGCTGGCAGGACGCGCATAGAGCAAGGTAAACTTAGCACCATAACCAGCGTCCAACTGCCCATTGCGGAGCAATGATAATGTGCCAGCAGGAAGCAAGCTGTTCTTGTTATGGACATTTGCCGATGTTGCAGCACGTAGCTTCGTCTTCATTTCTGTACCGATACGGCTCAAAATGCTGCTGGCCACCTGCTCTTCGCTTCCCAATACATCAAGCATCTTCTGATACTCCTTGGGTTGTGTGTCCTTTAAAAAGGCGATCAGTTCAGAAGTTAAGATACAATTCTCTTTGTTCTGAGCATTTTGATTATATTCTGCGGCATCTATCTGCCGATACTCCATATCAGTAGTAGGCTGCCCATTCGCATCTAATATGGGCTGCGAGGTGAGAAACTTAACGATAGTCTCTTCTGTGAGTACTTCTTTGGGTAGTCCAGACATATTTTTATCTTTTTATGCTGTAACAGTTTTCTTATTCCAGTTGCGTAGATCTACCTTGCCCGTAACGGCTTCGGAGATAACAGAGGATTTGTAGGATTGCAAGTCGTTAGAGCTTTGAGAGAGTTCTCCAATAGCTTTGTCCAATTTATATATTTTATTAGTGATATGCTCAACAATACTTTGCTGTTCTTCAATTGGTGGTACAGGAACCGGGATTTTCTCCAAGACCCTCATTCCTATATTTTGTTGAGTTCCAAAACTCCAGCCCAACTCTACTTGAGATTGATAAAGAGTTGATTGCAAGAGATAGAACATATAACTTGGCAGCATTACTTCAATATCACATCTGAATACAGCTAATGGAGACCATATCGTAAAAATCTCATCGGTATCAACGATTGCTACTTTCCCTGTTGTTGCTCCTGATTTTATCATATAAATATCATTGCGTTGCGGGATGTACTTATTGCAGCATTCTTCGTAAAAATCCTGAGAAATATAGCCTCGTTTGTGGGTAAAATCAATTTTTCCATTACCACATGAAACAGCTTCTGCAGATATAAAAGGAATACCTTCGTCAAGTAGCTCTGGAGTTGTGTGGGGACCATCTGTTATAGGCATTGAAAGACAATAAAGAGTCTTCATCACTTTCCACCCTAGAGGTATATTCCCAATAGCTTCGTTTCCGCTTTCCACAAAGGTGACACCCTTATCCAATCCTTTCGTTACAGCCTCGCTAATGATAGCGGTACGATACGCCTTCAAATCTTCAAGCATAGCTTCCTTCTCTTTGATGGCAGCATCTATCTGACCTACCTTGTAGTCAAGGTAAGCTGCAATGGTTAGTTGCTCAGAAAGAGGAGGATAGCACACAGGATTATTTCCTAAGTCTGTTTGGGTCATACTCGGTACAGCTGTATCTGTTTGATAAAGTCCAAATGGAAATATGAGTGCTTGATAGTACATATATCGTGTGGATATCTGTTTTTGTGGAATAGCATAAAACATTGTATCAACAGTCCAGAACTTCCCATTTATATATTTGGGCTTATCTATTGTTCCTTTTCGACCTAAAAGCACAGCTTCTCCATCATACAGATATTCTGAAGCATATGCAAATTGTCCACCAGAGCCAATAACAGGGTAACCTTCCAAAGTCTCAATATGCTTATAGTCTTTTCCGTTATTGATAAGCATACCTCTTTTAAAAGGATTTATTCCCCAGTGATTAGGCACTTCCCCCAGCCACTGTATGCCACTATCCTTATATTTTTCGTATTGCTTCATTTTTCTTAGTCTTCAAAGATGGATTGTATCATAGTTGTCAACTTCGCCTCACGTTCTTTGATACGTTGAGCGATGTCAGCAGAAGGTTCGAGGGTGGTAAACTTATAGAAATACTTGGTAAAGTTGATCTCGTAGAGTTTACGTGTCTTGCTCACCTCTACCCATGATTCTGGGTCGATATGTGGCAGAACTTCTTCTTGGAAGTATCGCTTCCAATCGGTGTGGAGCGATATTTTCTCTGTATCACGTTTAGAGGCATCGGCTTGCTTCTTGCCACGCTTCAATACCAATTCTTTGTTTTCGTAGCGTAGTGGCTGCTCGATTGTCAGTTCATACTGGCCAAAATCGTCATTATCGAAGATCTTGCAGTACTCGCCCTCCTCAAAGTCGAGGTAAATGCGCAGTATTTGCTGCACGTGCTCCTCCAAGATGTCGTAACGCTTGTTACCCAGGCTTTTGCTGCATGGCTTGCAGAAGTCAACGGCATTGATAAGTTGTACTTTCCCTCGACGTTGCCCTGACTTCTTATTGGTAAAGAACCAAAGGTAGGTTGCAATGCCAGTGTTATAGAAGAGCTCTTTGGGCAGAGCGATGATACACTCCAGCCAGTCGTTCTCAATCATCCACTTGCGAATGTTGCTTTCACCAGACCCAGCTCCGCCAGAGAACAGCGGTGAGCCATTAGTAACAACCCCAACACGGCTACCATCAGTCTTCATTTTCGACAGCATGTGCTGCACAAACAGCAGCTGACCATCGCTGGTGCGAGGTGTACCAGCATAAAATCGGCCATCAGGATCCTGGCTTTCCTCGATGATGAAGTCCTGATCCTTCTTCCAGGTAACACCATATGGCGGATTGGCCATGATATAATTGAATCGCTTATTGGCAAAATGATCCTCCGTGAACGAGTTGCCCAGGCGAATGTTATCTGCGTTTTCGCCTGACACCAAAGCCTCACTCTTGGCAATGGCATACGACTGCTCATTTAGCTCCTGACCATAGGTTTCGATGGAAGGCTTTACATCTGAGTCGCCGCAAATCTCTTCCATGATGTAGCGTTTGCCCACATTAACCATACCTCCAGTACCACAGGCTGGATCGTAGATTGTGCGGATAACACCTGACTGGCGAAGTTCTGCTGCATCGGGTGTAAAGAGAATGGCGGACATAAGGCGTATCACATCACGAGGCGTGAAGTGTTCACCAGCCTGTTCGTTGCTCTGGTCGTTGGCAATACGAATCAGTTCCTCAAAGACGTAACCCATGTCATGGTTGTCAATCTCTTGAAGTGAGAAGTTCAGATCGGTGATTGCCGAAATCATCTTGTATAGCAAGCCGTTGCGCTCCAGTCGGGCAACGGCCTTGTCAAACTGGAAACACTCGAAGATTTTCTGCACTTCATCGTTGAAACCAGCCATGTAGTTGGTGAAATTCACCGAAATATTCTGGGCATCATCCAACAATGTTAGTAAGGTAAAGTTAGAGGTGTTGTAGAATTTCAGTCCTCCAGCTGTTTTACGAAGCAGGGGATCCAGTTTTTCCAAAGAAATCTTATCACGGAACTGCTCATACTGCTGACGCACCTTCTCATTGTAAGGCTCCAAGATACAGTCCATGCGGCGTAACACCACGAAAGGCAAGATAACATCTCCTATCTCACTTTTCTTAAATGTGTCACGCAGAACCGTATCAGTTATATTCCATACAAATGAAACGTTTGGTCTATGTATGTTGCTATATTGTGCCATATTTATATTGTTTTCGTTTTATAATGCAAAGGTAAGAATCATCTGTGCAATCTATCTGCACTAGTACAAAATAATTCGTTATTTAGCTGAATATCACCTTTCCTCTTTGTCTGTCCATTCACTGCGTAGGTAATTTCTTTTTTTGATGTGTGAAGTGCTTCGCAAAGTGCAGATATGACTCTGTCTTGCGTCTTCACAGGTGCGCTTGATCGATCACCTTCTGCAAGTCCCTTACTGTAAAGGTAGTTAAATGTCAATATCTGATTACACAAGCTATCTCCATCATCATCAGTAGGCCGATATGCTTTAAGCTTATGGCTCGCACTAATCACAAAGTAATTGGAGATAATAAATCTATCATGTGTATCTTCATACCTATAGCAATTGCTGTTTACTGCAAATAATTCCATATTAAACGGAGCCTTATTGACAAGAGATTTCTTAACCTTATTCACCTCTGTGGCAATTTTTGCCATGTCATATCCTGCATCAGCTTTTGTTTCATCGAAAATGATACTTACGGTCATATTATGAACTGGTTTCCCCTTGTCAGGAAGCAAAGTATTTAATATACCACGTAGATTAGATATAGCATCTGCAAAGGTTTCCCCTACTTGGCTTGAAAAGAAGTATCTATCGACAATGGCTAAAGCATGAAAAGGGGTCTCAATGCCATTTAGAAAATACTCCCAGTTATTCGGGATTTCAGAATCAGATGTATCTATATCCCATCCATTTTTAGCCACTACTGGTTCAGGAGTATGAACCGAAGGTAGAAAGATTACACCATATTTTTCTGCAATAGCCTGTGCCTCCTTTTCATTCATATCAAGGATATATATAGGATTAGATAATTCTCTTACATGAGAAGGGTCATTGTTGATGTCCTTAATAAGTTCATTATCGACATCGATTATTGTTTGAGCTCGATGAAGCGAAAGTAGAACATCATTGGTGATGTCCCACTCTTCTTCGGCAGAATCATTGCAAATGGTTACTTTATGTAACTTATTGATGATATTTAGCCAATCACTCCCTTCGAGGGTGATCTCTACAAGCTTTTCTTCTGTTGTATAGATATTGAGCATCCTACTTCCGCTTCTTTTTAAGTTCAAACTCTTTTCGGATAATTACCATTTCTGATGCCGTAGCAGCATCAAAAAAGCCTTCTCCGAATTTCTCTTTGAATGCACCAGAAGGCGTATAGTTCATCTTATAAGGAACCCCGTCATCTGTAGGCAAATAGTAAACAGAGAAAGGAACATTTGCATTAAGCTCCTTCTGATCCACATAATCTTGCTCTGCAACAATAACCTGGGTCTTACGAATGAGATATTCCGAGTGAGTCTCAATGACAAAACGGCAATTGTCATAGGTAGCAAGAGAGTGAAACAGCTCTGCTAAAAGACTCTGCATCTTAGGATGAAGGTTCTGTTCGGGCTCCTCTATGATGATGGTAGCTGGAATTACCTCTGATATCACTCTTTCTTTACGGTGGTTTCTGCGTAGTATGGTGGCCAGACGCAACAGTAAAACCATCATTTGGATAGACCCCATACCCTTATCAGCAAGAGGCACAGAGGAATTATCAGCATCTATAATTCGTACCTGGTATGCTTCACCATCTATTGAAGTAATATCGAAGCTGATGCCGATTTCGAATCGTTGCATCCAGTCTTTGATAAATTCGTACTCCGTCTCACCGGGCAGAATTTTCTCACGATAAAACTCATGTACCGTCTGCGCGATATAATCATTTCGATCAGCTGTGTTATAGATGGTATTTTGAGTTGCAACGTGAGCAGGGATGTACTCCACATTGATATTGTCGAGCAAAACCTTTAGATCATTATACGAGCGACGTATCACATCAATATCTTGAGCCATTGCCTGACGATATTTCTCCATTAGATTAAAATCCTGCATAATCAAGATCTTATCCTCTTCTTGCAGACTGTCATTCGACTTGAAGTTAGGTGCTGTACCTTTAGTAGAAGCAAAATTCATAATATTGGATATGACATTCAATACTACTGGTTCTGCTACTTCATTAAGAGCGAACGAAAGAGGCAGTTGGTATAAAGCCTGTGCAGGTTTCTTTTCTCTTAGGAGTTTAACCATGAGTTTGCGCACTTCCTCTTCTGTGATGCTATCAAGGTCTTCATCCTGATCAGTCATAGAGTTTATCTGCATCATAATTTTGTCGAGCACTGCTGTCTTACTGGTAATGCTTTCCAAATCTCCTTCATCATTGGCTTTATCCAATTCTTTATTGGCTTTCTTGAAATCCTGCATTAACTTTTTGAGCAGAGTAATCTGTTCGTTGAAGTCGCTATTGAGTACTTCGTATGACATTTGGTGCTGTACATAATCATTCGTATAGCGAACCTGAGACTTCAAATCTGTAATCGTAATACAACTAACGTCACCAGTAGTAACGTTCTTCAAGTTGTCACGATCTCCACTAACGTAGATCTTAAACTCAAACTGGCCTAAGGTGAACTCAAACACGATAGAAGAAGTCAAAACATTTTGTATCAGTTTTTTTCCACGTTTTATGTCAAAATATTCTACATTGACAGGTTTATTATGAATAGCACGTGCAAAAGTTTTTACCTTTACGTCGTGATACTCATTAGCGTCGAAGCGGAAGAGAGGCATGGATGCGGTAAGAACAGATTTACTTTCATCCTTGCGACGATCGTTTACACGCATGAGGCGTATATTATCTACACATAGGAGCAATGCCTTTACCAATGTAGATTTACCAGAATTATTTCCACCTACCAAGATGGTAACATCACCTAAATCGATTACTGGGAAATTAGCGAACCGACGGAAGTTAGAAAAACCTATTTTGTTGCTCATATATATCGTTGTTTTCGGATTACGGTTGCAAAATTAATATGTTTCTGTGCGGTCTAATTGCACAGGAAAATATTTTTTTAGATTTTCAGCAATTTTGTTTGAAATCAGATTCCTAAGAGAAGCTGGAGAAAGGACTTCCACTTGGGGACCAAAGGAAAGTACAAGTGCTTCTAACTCCTTGTTAGGGCGCACTTGAATTTCTATAATCCCATTTGATTCATCTACTATTTTTTGGGAAGGATGAATTGGCTTTGATAAGATATATGGGAATCGGCGTTGGTCAAATTTCAGCGTTATGGTCTCAAGAGGAATTGAAACGTCTGGCTTTGTAACACCTATAATATCATCAAAGTAGGTATCAAAATCAACATATTGATTCTCTTTGAAAGGCAGCTCCGTGACTTTGATGATTTCTATTCGATCAAGCGGAAGGTTTGATATGGAATTAAAACTCTCATTCAGTCCAAACAAGAACCAGCGGTTATTGTATTGTTTGAGATAATACGGATAAATGATCCATGTATGTTCTTGCTCATCGAAACTACAATAACCAATTATCAACGTCTGTTTGTTTGTTGCTGCATCTATAAGCGTAGCAAGATGCTCTATACCTCGCAACCCTTGATTCTGTTCAAAGCTGATAATATTCTCGCTACTTGGTTTAAGGTGAAATCGGTATTCCAGATTGGAAATGACATCCTCCAGCCATTCATGAGACGGTAATCCACGGTAACGACTTATAGTGAGGATTGTAGTACGCAGTTGTGCAAGCTCATTAGCTGTGAGTTCTTGCTTGTTAATGGAAAAGTCGCGATATTTGTAACGATAATAAATCTTCTTTCCATCTTTTAATCGTTCCAAGGGGATGCTCCAGCCCTGTTCGCTTTCCATAAAGGTTATATCATCGAAAACAGTACGTCGGCTTACACTGTCATATCCAGTATATTGATATAAAGCCTCTGCACATGCCTCAATTAGATCCTCCATATAATAACGATGAAGGAAGTCGCTGAAACATCTGTCCAAAGCCTGATAACGTATTATGGCATTCTTGTTTGTCGGCATTACTTTATTTCCGAATTAAATCATTTATATCCACTTCAAGTTTAGTTGCAATCTCCAGTAATGTTTCAAGGCTCGGCTGAGAAGAATTGGTACACCATTTAGACACCGTGGCAGGATCTTTTCCAAGTTGTTCTGCCAACCATCGCCCTGTGCGTTTCTTCTCCACAAGGACAACTTTTAGTCTGTTTATATCTTTCTTATCCATTGAATTTAAAATTACCACACAAAGATAAACAATTTAGCTGAATACATATCTTATTTTACAAATAATCGGCTATTATTTGCAATATATTGAAAGAAACGCAATAATTCTATGCCTAAAATTGGGATTCACCAACTTTCTCGTTAACTTTGCAGCCAAGACTCATGTTACGCTTTATGGCTTTTGCACCACTTCTACTTGGACTACTGATCTTTTTGGTAGTGTTTTGGCTAAGATTCTCCAAAGGAAAAATTGGAGAAGAGAAGGTTGCTACTCTGCTACGCCTCCTGCCTAAAGAGTATGTAGTGCTGAATAATGTTATCATCTCTAATGGTAAAAGCACGGCGCAGATAGACCATGTTGTTGTATCGCCATACGGCATCTTTGTGATAGAGACAAAGAACTATAAAGGCTGGATCTTCGGGAAGGACTACTATAAACAGTGGACACAAAACATCTTTGGAAGGAGATACAAATTCTACAACCCTGTAAAGCAAAACGAGACACACATCAAAGCCCTGCGAAAGCTACTTTACCAATTTGGTAACATACCCTATATCTCAATCATAGCTTTTTCGAGCAAAGCAAGTTTGTTCGTAGAATCAGATCAGGCCCACGTAACACATATATTGAGTGTTACCTCTGTCATCCAAGACTATATCATCGAGCACATATCAGTTGAACAAGTAGAACAAATCGTTCAGTTCATCAATGACCGTAAATTTGTAGGTGACATCGCAGAAAACCTACATCTTGATTATGTTTATAATGATAAGCACCATTATGAAAGTGCTATCGAACAAGGCAAATGCCATTGGTGTGGTGGCACTTTGGTGAAGCGTAACGGCAAGTACGGCTCCTTCTACGGTTGTTCCAATTACCCCCAGTGTAAGTTTACCCACAAGTAAGCAAAGTATGATTTCTTGCGTATTCATTACTTCCCTCTACTCTTAACTTTTTCCCTATTGTTTTTTACAATGCCCTGCACTTCATTGGGCGTTGCCTACTCTTATCAGGCAGCTGTCTGTCTTGATTTTTATTGTGCAAAGGTAGTGCGGTCTTCATTGCTGCGAAAGTACCGCTATGGCTATTTTCAAGGATTTTGGGATAGACCCTCCACAATTTTTCTCACTGTCAAAATTGGGTTTCCATCTCAAAATCCGTGAAAATTACTTGCGCATTCACTCCGACCACACTGTTACCATGCACATAAAAATTCAATCCCAGTCAGCTCCCACTGATAAACAGTGGGTAACTAAAGGGAAAAGTATCACAAGAGTATTCACCTTTTAATTGTTATGAGTATGGACGTAATTAGAATTACAGCGAGTGTTGATGAAGCAATGTCGATGATTGGCTATCAGCCGAAGACTACCTTCTGGATGGATTTTTCCATCGCAGACAAGTTTGGTATCGAGGCTATCATAGACACCTTTGAGCGAGCTTTCAAGGAGTGGCACACAAACCACATCTACCTCACCGAGTTGGTGATGGTGCTCAACCACAAGATTTGGCAGTGGTATGAGAAGAACGATGCCATCGCACGAGTGTACGACCAGCTTTGGCGCAAGGCTGATGAGTGGGCGCAGGAAAACCTGCATGGAAAGGAGTTGCAATACTTCTACGAGGTTACAGACTAACCTACCGAAAACCGAAGGAGCCTTTGTCTCACGACATTGGCTCCTTTCTTACTTATTATTAAATCATGGTTGGTAGGGTTCTATCGACCAGCCATAGTCTTTGAGGTTGGTGGCAAATACAAATTCTCTTAGGCTTTTCTGCTTATATCGTTTAGTACCTTGTGAAAACTTAGGTTGCCGTTGCTTTTCATACAGTACCTGGAGGACCTGCGAGTAAGTATCAACACTTCGCTGCTGCTCATCGTCTATCTTCTGGAGATAGTACGCCGCTTCATCGGTATCGAAAATGGCGTTTAGGAATTGGCTTATCAGGTCTCTTTGGTAATCGGTATCAAAGGTAAGCCAGTCGGTTTGTTTCACTTTTCTTTTGGTTGGTACAGCCTTCTTAGGCTTATCCTCGTATGGCCATAGAGGGACATCCCCTTCCTGCCAAGGCCGATCCATTTCCGTATCTTTTGATTTGGGGTGCTCTCTGGAATAGATATAAAAACGCAGACTTTTGGGTGATCCGTTTCTGCCACGCCCATATCGGTCAGCCACCTCAAAGTCGAACCACACATCGCTCTTGTGGATTTCGTATAGTGTGAACAGTTCCCTTTGGGCAGTAAGCACTACTTTCTCTACCATCGTCTTGAACCGTTGGTACTTCTCCTCCTCGATCACTTCGCCTGTTCGGGGATCGTGCAGCTCTGATAAGCCAAAGGTGAAGCGGAAAGCCTCAATCGACATTTTTATCACTCGCTTTTTATAGACCTCATGCGGAGTTGATGGGTCGATAAAACGGAAGTCGCCTGAATAGAGGCTGCATATTTCATAGAACTTCTGTGAATACTTCGATTCGAGCAAGATGGCGGTATGAAGATTGAGTACGGTGAAATTTTTGGTAAGGCTGATCACGTATTCGTATAATTCTGGCGACACACGCACCGTATAATCATTGGTTGAGGTGTTCCAGCTAAAGGCATCTATCCAGTGGAAATAATCCACCACTACCTGTTTTTCAGCATTCTGGTGATACTGTATGATAGACTTTTGTGCAAGCGAGCGAATGGTTTTGTAAGTACGCACCACGTTGGTATTGCCTCCCACCATTGCCAGGTCTTTGTCGTTCATGCTGAAAACAAGGCTATCCCAATTCTCTCTCACCAGCAAGCCCATCTTTTCATAGCGTATTTTGATGGCCTCTGCCAACTTATACAAGAATCGTCGTTCCATCATCGTGTAGCGCAAGGGCGATTGCAACAAGAGATTATTGAAGCTGAATGAGCATTTGCCCATCCCTCCATTTTCAATCAAGGTGATTATTCTTCTTGTCATTTCGAGCCCTTTAATTCTTTGTTTTCAGAAGCCACACTTCTGGAGCCGTTGTGCAAATTCAATTAAAGGGTACCGTGATGGCAACTGTCATCTAATCGGCAAATGTAGCAAAGGTCGTCGGCACAACAGCACAAAGATAAGCAAAGAACAGCACACGCAAAAGCGAAATGGCGGAAACCTTGCCATCTATGCTGCAATTCCGCACCCCATAAATGCACCCAGACCGTTCTCAAAACGTTACTTATCCGCTCTCAAAAGGTTATATAACCGTTCTCAAAAGGTTACATATCTTCGAGTAAAATATCAGATATTCAACAAGTTGCACCTCCCTTAAATAAAGCTTATAAATAAAATATAATAAATAAGGCTTTATACGCGCGTGAGGAAACTTCAACCGGAGGGAAAAGAAGAGTGTCGGGTTAAGGCTTTGCCAGTACAGCCTGCTTTCAACTATTTACAGCCTACAAAGCCCTGTTTCAACGCTTTGCAACCTTACTGCTTTGACTATATGGCACGACTCCATTTTTGTCCACATAGAAAACAGTAATAATCCTACATTTTGTTGGTACAAAGCGGAGCTTAACGTGTTAAGCAAGCGCATCGCCGAGGCACTTCTTTTCCCTCATGTTTCCCTTCACCGAAGCCTCCAGCCTTCCAGAGGCACTTACCTGCCCTTTGGTTATGATAATATGGCTTTATGATAGTAAACGTTTATGTCTATCATCGTTTATGCTGTGTTGATAGGTTTATAAGTATAACGTAATCTTTTATGCTTGTAATGTGGTTATACTTTATGGTGGATATAAAGTATTACAGGCAAGTAATATGATAAGATGGTGAGCATATTTTCAAACGATATAATTGTAATAATGTATAGTTTAATGTCTGTTATATAGCCATACTTTATGATGGTTATAATGTTTGATAGCATGATAATTATAAAGGATTAAGACAATGCGGTGATGACGGCATAGCAAAGGGAATGAAGCGGATTTGAGGCGTGACGTAAGCCGGAATTTCGATGTGTACACCATAGCTTGTAAATGTGTTGCAAGTTGTGCCTTTAGGCGCCTATTTTTCAAATCGGCACCACAGGCTACTTGCCCACCGAATTGGGAGAAATGCCATCGCAACTCTGGCATTAGGACAAAAAACGACTCGAAAGTTAGAGGTTTAGTAACCTTTTGAATATGTCGGATTGTTGTTTCTTCATCTCCTTCATCGTTTTTTGTAAGAGTAAAATTTGAGGGAGAAACACTTCCTTGTAGTAGCTTTCGCTGAGTTCGCTACTGTAAATTAGTTCGTTGGCACGCTTGGTAATCTGGTTGAGATTGCCCCCTTGCTTTGATATTTCACGGTTGAAATCAGTGATCAAGTCAGCCAGTTTGTTCAGTGATTCTATGCGCTTCACCGTACCAGTATCATCAAATTGAGCCACGGCATCACGTATCATGGCAGACATCTGCCGATAGTTTTTCGCCTTCTCCCTGAATAGTTCCATTTCCCTATTGTTCAGGTGAAGGTTGATACGATTGGTACGCTTGTCTTCTTTCATGCAGTGTAGCTATTGGTACGGTACATCAAAGTTATTCAAATGCTCGGTGAAGTCAGGCGATTTATCGTGAAAATGTGGTATATTTGCAGTATCGCTTCAAGGCACTTTAATATGCTTACCACTACAGGTGGCAGTTGCCGCTTGGGTAGTCTTTAAGCTGGGCGACAAGTATCATCAATTAAAGTGCTATGATTGCAACCATACTTAAATCGAGCAGCACATTCAGTGCCGTAAACTATAATGAGCGCAAAGTGTCGAAAGGCACTGCAGAGCTTGTTGAGATTGCCAACTTCGGATATTTGCAGAAGACTGGCAACCTGTCAGCTTCCAACCTTCGTGAGTATCTGGTGAAGTATTCATCGATCAATCAGAACATCAAGAATATCCAATTCCATGTAGCCATATCTTGCAAGAAACAGGACTATTCGCACGAGCAGTTGATAGACATCGCCCACCAGTATCTACAAGAAATGGGCTATGCAGAATCTGGGCAGCCTACCTTAATCTATGCACATCACGACACCGCCAATAATCATATCCATATTGTTACCAGTAGGGTTGCACCCGATGGCAAAAAGATTGATGATCATAATGAGCGGTTGCGCTCACAAGCTGTTCTGAATATGATTTTGAACGTTGAGCCGAAGCGTGAAGCCAAGAACATCATGCAAGAAGCACTACTATATTTTTTTGAAACTGTAGGCCAGTATCAGGCCATTCTGGAGAGTAGCGGTTATGAGAGTTATGTTGAAGATGATTTGCTCAAAGTGAAGAGAGGTGGCACCGTACAGGATAGTATCGCTATTTCCGAAATTGAGAACGGCGCATCGAAGAAATCGAAGGAGAAAACCAGTAAGCGACGCAAACAACTGAAAGCCATCTTGCTCAAATACAAGGGACTGAGCAGTAATAAGGACGATCTTGCAGCCACACTTAAAAGGCGTTTTGGCATTGAATTGGTATTCGTTGGTAAGAAAGACACGCCGTATGGCTATATTATGGTGGATCACAAGAACAAGACAGTCTATAAGGGCAGTGATATATTGAACTTGAAAGCCCTACTGAACTTCGGCAAGCAAAAGAATATATCAAATAATGGTCAGCAAGAGGCTATCACCAATTTCATACACCAACTCTTGGAAGAAAACGACCGACTTACCATAGCTGAACTCAATACTACATTGTGGAGCAAGTATCGGGTGAATGTATATCACGATGGCAGTATTAGAGGTAGGCGGCACACGATGGTTGGTCAGGTGAGGACAGACGATTATGAGATTTTGCGTAAGAACTTTAGGCGGCAATGGATCCAAAACTTCAACCCGGCTACCGAGGAAGAACGAGAGGTGCTATGCAAATTGGGGCACATCGACGAAGTGAACAGCATAGAGATAATGCCTAATAGAAGCACAGAAAAGATAGATGCTACCGTCAGTCATGTCAAAGAGATTGTTAACTCTGCCGAAAAGGGTCAGCTATACGAGGATCTTAAAAATGCGAAAATCATCATCTTGCGAAAGGAAGATGCCCTATACGCTATTGATATGGGCAGTTCTACTATTGTCAATTTGCGAGATACAGATATTGATTTGTCGCCGTTTATGAGGCACGAGAAAGGGACCATCACCATGTCGCCACATGCACATTCGTCAGACAATACAACAATTACCCAACAAAACCTTGCTGGTAACTTGCTACGTCCTGCTGGTTCTGGCCATCATGCCAACAGAGAATGGGAAGTAGGCGGATTCGACAACTGGGACGATATTGATGATGAGAGACGAATGAAGCGGTAACTATGGTATCAAACTTCTATCATACGTCTGATGAGTGAGTGAAACCAATATGGTATTTTTCTCTTTGCTATCAGGCAGATTGATGATATACGCTCCCAATGTAATGGGAATAGGCATTTCGGGGAGGGGCGTGCCATTATAGGAGGCGGTTATCACATAGTCGCCAGTTTTGTACTTACGGATAGCCACGTCAGTATAAACAATTTGCTGGTTGTATTGATGATTCAGGAAAATTTCTTTCAGTCCCAATTGATGTAGGGGGTATGTATAATGACCATCAATGACTGATACGGCAGCTCTCTGTTTCAATGCCTGATATTGTGAAGCCTCTATGAGAGCTACTATTCGCCCACGATGGCCGATGACATTACATTCGTACAACAAGACGTTATGGTGTAATGAGGCGACAGTAATGGCATCATCGTCAAAGGTAAGAAAGATATTCTGTACTTTGACCATAGGCAATGTGCCTGCCGGGATCTCTTCTTTTTCGTTGAGATACCTTTTATATAGCTCTGTATTTTGCAGTTTCTGGGCTTTTCTAACTGGTTTTGGAGTCTGGATAAAGGCTAATAGATAGTCAAACTGCTCCTTGATGATGCCAGAAATATAGCTTAAAAGCGTTACTCCAGTATGGTTAAAATTCCATTCATGCCCACTTACAAGTTCTATCTGCTCACTATCATCTATGCACAGAACAACAGTCTCTCGACTGATTATAAGTGAGGTTAGGCGTACCTCTCTGATATATCCGATGCTTTCAATCATGGTGCTATGACAAACAAAAGGGTAAGAAAAAGAATTTAAGCCAGCTTGCACTCTCAAATAATCTAAAGCCTGTTGAGTAGTCGCAAGGCTCTCGCCATCAATATCATGCGATACCGATACCTTGATGATTTGGTATTCGATGCCCAACTGCTGCAGTACCTTTACCCCTACGGTTGATACTGTCATGTAGGAGTATATACTTCCTTCATCGGCAAAGTCGGACAGTTCCCAACCCAATGTTAGGTAAAGCCTATCAGCATCTTTGCCAATAGCCAGGAACATACTTCCTGTATCATACAGCACAAGTGCCATCCCTGCTTTTTCAGGCATGGGACAGCACTTGTAGAGTTCTTTTACGAGCTTTTGCATACTCATAGTTTTCATCTTAGGGAAGAGGTATCTCAAACGTCTTGATGATGTTCTCTCCCTCACGGTCGAAGAAGATCCATCGTTCTGCACGGTACTTGATACCATCTTTGTCCACACATTCGTAGTCGATTTTCACCTTCCAGCCAGACCAGTCGCCTTTTGGTACATTCTTGAAAATCATCGTCTGTACCTCATTGGCAGCATTCATCTGGCGGCGCATCAGATTCACTGTATAGGCATCGGCCTTTGTAATGTTGTTGATACCAGTGGTACTTTTCATCAGTTTCTTGGTAACGACATCCATTACTTTCAGCATACCAGTGATTTCCTTGCGAGTGAAGTAGTTCACACCGTAGGCCGAATCTGGCTCCGTATGCGCTATCAGCTTCAACTGCTTGGGATAATCGAGCGAGGCTTTCAGGTTCTCTTGGGCCTTATCGAACATCTTTTCCTTTGGTGAATGGCACGCACATAGCATGGCAGCCATCATCAGTACCGGAATGTAAATGCGCTTTCTCATCATACTTAGTATTTCATGTGATAAATGAGCAAGTTCTTGTAAGGCCTGAATCTTACGACTTGGTGCTTTGGAACTACCACAGGCGTGTTGTTGGGCGGTGGCGGCGTAACGGTGCGCTCCTTTACCGTTCTTAGCTCAAAGCTACCGAAGTTGTCCAGAGCCACATTGTTACCATTGTCCATTACCTCACTGATTGCACCCAACAAGGCACGTAGGCTTTGTCTCAAAACCTCCTGAGACAGCCCTGATCGCTCTTTTGCTTTACGCAAAATGTCGATCGTAGTTAGCGTTTTGTCTTTCATTTCTTATTTTCTTTATACGGTATGACCTGTATTTCAAATTTACTGCCTGTCCTCAAAACGGATCTTTGTATATGCCCATTCGGACTATATCCCTCGAAGGGAGTAGTCATTTCGCCATGTTCCAGCAGGTCTCGGACCTCACGCAATGTGGTCTTATGGCCATAGTAGTGCTTCCACACCTTAAACTCGCAACCATCTTTCTTGTAGTTGGAGCAGTTGAAAGCTCTTACTCCTACGAGCATCCTGCCACCACAATGGGGGCAAGTGCCGATTCTGGAGGATAACACAACCTTACCATCTTTACCTCTTGTCAGGTAGGCAGAGAAAATCGAATTAGTGGTCTTGTTGACAAAGCCATCCAGCACATCAGGCTCGCCGTGAAGAAAGGCAGTGGCTTCCGCTTCGGTAATAAAGCGGTCACAGATGTAGTTCGGCACGATAAAATTGCAAGTTGGATTATGAGATAGCTTATTGATGCAAGCATATCCACTGCGTGTCTTAACGATCTGCCCACCACAATCGGGACACACAGCATCGAGCGTTCTCAATTCAGGCTTCACTACATAGTCGTTCGAGCCAACGACAAATCTCCCTTGATAAGGGAACCCATCTTGATTGCACATCTCCATCAGCTCGGTCTCGCCATGCTGAATCAACTGACGTATCATGCCGTCCGTCACGTCCACGCCATGCGTCCGCAGAGGCATGGAGAAACGACAACTATGACTTCCCGATGGTCTTAATCGGTCAGTACACACATAATCTCTATTGGTCTTGATGATATGTCCATGACCACAGACAGGGCAAAGGCCCAATTCTCTATCCTTATTTTCCATAATAGTGTCTGTTGTCATTAGTTATACCTTCTAAGATTATAGTTCCAGTCACTCACGATGCCTTCGACAATGTTCTTGCCTGACATCACTGCAGCCCAACCTTCTGGGTCGAGCTTGAAGAAGAGGTCTCTCCAGCGCATCGTCTGAATCTCCCATGAGAGCAGATAGAGCGAAGTGTTGATATTCTCCAGCTTATCTACTACCGTGTTGCAGATGTAGTATCTCTCAGCAGAATTAAGAAGATTAACCTTGTTCTTCTTGTTAATCAGGTTTCCCTGATTATCGTAGTCCGTGGTGTTGTATGTACCACTGGTTACGAGCTGCTTCAAGAAAGGGTAAAGACTCATCATATCCATGGTCATATTGTTGAGCTGATCGTCAACGGTCGTAGCGAGGAAGGCGCCTTGAAAGCCACCCACCTTGATGGCACGACGTACATTATTCATGTTAGAAGGTATATCCCTCACCACCAGCTCTCCAGCACGTTTAATCTGATACAGGTTTTGGAAAGCCCCCTGCACATTCGACATATAGTCGAGCACTTTGCTCTCTACCTTGTGCATCCGATCCAGTGCAAGCGTTACGGCTGCTTCTGCCTCAATAATCTGCTTCTGGGTCTTCTCACGTTTAGAATAGATATTCTTCAACGTGTTCATCTGTAAAGTAATGGCCGATGTTAAGGCAGGATCGACCTGTACCCCTGCAAATGATGTTGTGCTGCTAAGGCAACATAACGAGAGCATAAGGACTATCTTCTTGCCTCTTATACCTTTCTTTATATTATTGATTTGCGATTTCATAAATATTCTTCTGTTTTTTAGATATTTCTACTCGGTTTCGAATTTCTTGAACAATGTCTCGCTGGGCACTGATGCCATACTGTCCATGGCTTCACATTTTTGGCCCACCCATCCGCTTTTCCCTTAAATTGTCGTCTCGCTCATATTTGCTTTTGGTGAGAATTACCGAAGAGGGTTTATTCATCACCACATCGTTCCAATCCTTGAATACAGTGGGAGCTTTCTCCACACCATACTCTCTCTGGAAGCGAATGAGTGAGCGAAGATTGTTAAGGTTGGCCTTCTGTGGGTCGAGCTTGTGTTCCTGACCATTGTGACTAACTCTTATGGCATCATCAGTCTGCACAATGTTGAGCGGCACCTTCTCTACCACGCTTACCATGCGCATACCATAGATGCGTCCCGGCACATCATTGTCGAAACAATCGACGGCACGTGCATTGGCGTAGTAGTTCATAATGCCACCCACCTGCTGATTGGAGAAGGTTCCGCCGATGGAGACAAACACAGACTGGCCGAGTTCGGCTTGCAGTCGGGCTTTGTTAGCCTGATAAAAAGCCATGATGTCGTAGGCACTCTCGGCGAAATAGACATTCTTGATGTCTTGCGGATTGTGGTTCTGCGAAAAGTCCACGATCCATGCTGCCGTAGTGGAGTTGGTACCAGTGGCCTTCCGCTTGAAGCTGCCATATCCACGTATCTCGTAGCCTTCTACCTTATCAGAGCCAGGTTGAACATAAGGGAAACCCACATTGAAGTAGTCACTGTTAAAGCGTGTGTCCTTCACCCTCTGAATCCAGGGGGCAAAGGTCTGTATGGTTTCTCGCTTGATGCTGCGCTGACGGAAGATGTATTGAGCTGCGTCGATGTTTTGCAGGATAGGTTCGGTGTGGTACAACTTAGGGTCGAAAGGCTTGTTGCTACCACTAATTTCCGCATAAGTGCGATGAGCCTTTTCATCTATGGGCTGGTCGACAAACTTCGCCATCACCTTACTGATGATGTCCCAGTTGTTGCGCCCACTGATGCCAAACGAATTGGCGTTCTCCTGGATGAAGCTAATCACATCGCCACGCTGACCGTTGCGGCGGAAGAAGGTTTGCTGCGCCTTATCGTGGATATGGCTCACAATAATCGTGTCCCTTCTCCCACCTGCGCCGTCGGGCAATACAAGTTCAATGTATCTGCCCAAGCCAGCCTTCCGGTCTATCTGATAGCCAAGGCTATAGGCTATATCGTCTATGCCGACCTTAGCCTTTAGAGCCTTAAAATCTACTTGATGTTCCTTCATAAGCCATCAGATTTTTAAGCCTCTCGACTCGTTCCTGTTCACTCTGGGCAGATTGAGTTCACTGCCGTACTTCTCCTTCACGATGTCGGATAACATCTGATCCATCTTCGTGTTATCCTTCATTCGGAGATAAGTCACAGCCGTCTTGTTGTCAATCGGCTTCTGGTCCAGTTCCTGCCCATTGACAGAGGCTTGAATCACGTAGGTTCCAGAGGGTAGCTTGTAGATACTGGCTTTCACGGTCGATTTGGCTACTTCGTCAACCTGGTCTTGTGCAGAAGACGAGGGTTTCGTGTTTTGCGTCTGCTCACTTTTTCCCTCTTGTTGGATGCCCAGTATAGGGGTCTCGCCAAGTGCTAGTTTCTGTTCATCTATCTTCTGCAAGATCATGTTGGATGCCTTATTGACATCGGCCATGACCGAGACGATAAACTTGGGTTCTTCACGCAGAGCTTTGAGCCAACTATCTACATACGCCACATTGTTGTTTTGAATACGGCGGTCGAAGCCCATGGTGTTGCCCACCATCGCCGCCGACAATTCTGCGACAAGTTCTTCTTTACCGTATTTCGCATCGCCGAACTTGTTGCCAACGTTTCTGTCAAGTCGTTCAGGTGTTCCAGTGGAGTGAGCCATCTCATGGAGGGCAGTGGAATAATACTCCATACCGTCCTTATAGATGTCATCGGGTGTCTTGCTGATCTTGAATTGTGCCTTCAAAGGCAGCACAATCATGTCGAGCGAGGGCTTGAAATATGCTTGCTCCGATGCTTTATCGTACTGAATACGGCATAGCCATTCTTGACGTTCAAACATACGGTCGATGGCCGCATTGCGGTACATACCCTCGGTATCGGCGAGTTTGGGAGGTTGGAAACGAGCAATGATCTGGTCATACTTCTCCTTGTTCACCTCCTGCATATTGGTCTGGTCGATGTTATAGACACGGAAGGAGCGGAGAAAAGGATGTACTTCGCATTGCAGCTTTTCGACCTTAGTCATGTTCTTGTAGTCGCCTACACTAATCTTCTTGCCATTGGCATCTTTGATGCTCATGTCCCAATAGATGACAGGCATGGCTTGCGAGCCCTTTTTCAGTCGCAGTCCTTCTTTCTCCTTTTGCAGGAAGGTCAGATACACAGGTGCAGCATACTTGTGGACGGCCGTATCCATAAATAGGAAGAGCGAGTTGGTGCCCGAATAGTTGCGCCCATTCAGGTTTTGTGGTAAGCCTTGAAAGCCTTGGCCACCAATCCAACCTCTCTTCCAATCGTTGTCCTTCGCCTCTTCCAGTCGGTTGATCATCATTTCGGTGAACTTCTCGATGGCCTTATCGCTTGCCGACTGTGCGGTACTGTTGTGTTGATAAGCCATAGTCCTACACGATTAAGTCCTGACTGTCGAGGAAGGCAGCGTCGGTCTGCTCCACGAATAATTCAGCATTGTCCTCGTCAGGCTCTGCGCCACGGTCATGGAGCCACTGCTGATAACTCTCACTGTACTCACTCATTTGGAGGAAGTCCACCCAACCGATGCGACCCTCCTGTTTGAGTTGTTCCAACTCTTCAAATGTTTTTCTTTTCATTTTTAATATGATTTTATGTGTGAATTACCGCCACCAATGCTTCAAGCAAGGCGGCGGTGTTGGTTTAAGAAATATTTTCTACATTCATCTTGTTATGTCCCAGATAGTTACTGGCCTTTCTTATCGCTTCAAACCCTGTGTTCGACTTACCGATTGTCTATGGGCGAGTTCCTTGATGTCTTCCATCAGATACTTTGCCCCTAACTGCTCCTTGGTGGCTGTCTTGGCCTTGAAGAGCGAATACAGGTCATTGTTGGATAGTTTCCTTTCGGGCGTTTGCCCTTTGTCGCCCATACTGGCAGAAATGAGCCATGAGCCTTCGGGCACTTTACGCACCCGAACTTCGGGTGTGGGGATATTCTCTGGTAGTTTGTATTTCTCGTAAGCCGACTTTAGGTGCAGCTGTTCGCCAATCACCTTTTCCGCAAGCTGGCCTTTGCTCTGCGTGCGGTCGAAGTACATATCCAGCTGATCGTGAGTGAGCGGAGTGGCATGAAAGCGTTTGTCGCCCATTTCGGCATACAAGAGGTATTCACCGAAATGAGATTTGCCTTCATTGCACTGCTTATAGACTCTGAACGTGGTTAATTCCCGACCATCAGAGAGCTTTGGGTTATCAAAGTCCTCCTTGCTAAGTTGCTTGGCCATCTTAGTAGGATAATACTTGGCAAACATATCCTTTACCGATATGTCCTGCTTCATAAAGGCTTCCACGTCTGCCTCTTGGACAACCTTGGGGTGCAAGCCAACGCCATCAAGTCGGGCATAGAATAAATACTTACCTTCCTGTTTGGGCGATTCAAACATATTGGCAGAAGTAACCTTCTGACCATTCTCTGTGATAAGCTGCGGTGCAACGGCACGTTTAACCTCGCTGATGAGGTAGTCGTAAAACTCTGGGCGTATATTCTCTGGGTGATAATACCTGCGCTTGTTGGCATCATCGCATGGCACCGAACCTGCAAACGAAACATTGTCATTCCAGGCATAAACACGGTTTAGCGATATGCCCTTGTCTTCATCTGTACCAGCTACCACGCCCTTCTTTGTACCGAAGTCAGGGAGGACAACCATCTTGGAGCTGCCCATAGCCGCCTTGATGTCATCAATGAATTGTTGTTGCTGATCGGTGGTTGCCGTATATGTAGAGGTAGATATAGAAGCTGACTGCTGGGCTGGTTGCGAAAGGGTCTCCTTGGCTCGCAGTCCGTCTATATGGTCTTTGGCAATAGTTGGCAGCTTTTCGGTGAGCCGCTGAATGGCATCAGGCTTTAGACCTCGCAGTTGGAGCTTATTACCTTCGGTGTCCGTGAAGGTAACACGCCCACGCAACACCTGCATCTTAGCCAGTTCTATGGTTTCACCCTTGGCCGTCTCCACGCTTACGGCTTTATCAGAAAGAGAGAGTACAAAGGCATGATGATTGTTTTTCCCTACGGTCTCGACTATCTTGCTGGCAAGCTGATCCCTTTGCTCTTTAGCATCTGTGGCGTTCTTAGCAGCCTTCGTTTGCTCCACCTTCTCCTTTCGGGGCATTTCGAGCTGATCGCAGATGGCCACACGCTCACCTGCACGGATAAGTTTGGGAAGATAGGTGTCGAGGGCATGATGCGGAAAACTTACCATGTCGATGCTAGGGGCCTTTTGTGTGAGCGAAAGGTTAAGCACTTTCGAGGCTTTTACGGCATCTTCACGATAGACCATGTAGAAGTCGCCAGAGCGAAAGAGTAGCATTGCATCAGGATGCTTTGCCTTCATCGAGTCGTATTGATTCAACATTGGCGAAAACTTTTCCTCTGCTGGAGAGACTGCATGCTGCTGTTTTTCTGCGGCACGAGCAAGGTCTTTTACATCTTGGGTAGCATTATCGGGTAGTCCATAACGCTCAATGTTCTCTTTTACGTTCTGTTCGCTCACTTTGCGATACACCTCATAGGTGCCACCAACAGAATTATTATAGACTATCGCATAGTTTTTATCTTCCTTCACGAGGTCATCGCCTTTGTTTTGCAGAGGCGACTTGAAGGTCTTGTCAAGTCCGATGGCATCGCCCTGGTCGTAGTTTGCAGCTTCTTTCAGGAGCTTATTGACATGGCCTTTCTTGTGTAGGTTGGCCAACACTTGGGTGTCTTCCTCAAATTGCAGATACGCAACAGATGAGTAGTACACTTCTGACTTCTTTGCAGTCTTTTCTTCGGGCATAGCTTTCTGCTTTTCCCGAATGGCATCTTCCTGCTTCACCGACGGTTTTACTTCGATTGTCATTGGTAATAGGGATTATATGTTTGAACGTTTGGCAACAACGGTCTAATCAGAGTCCGTTAGAACCCTGATTGACTGACCATTGCTGCTGAATGATGATGCGATAACTATTCCTTGACCATGCCAAAAGACCGTAAAGGGAAGAGCATAAGTTGTTGCAGTATGCGAGAAGAAAACCTACAAACACAAAAAGCTCGACCATAGCGCCAGTAGTTGGTGAACTACTGATGCCATAGCCGGGACTTCTGCCTAAGTCATTGCCAATAGATAGCAATGTTAAAGCGTAGCTTTTCCTGCCAGAAACAATGATGTGTTCCTGGTGGACGGTAAATGTATAGACGGATTTCCCCGTAACAAGGGTACAGTCTTCTCTGGGCATAAAACAAACATCTTATGCCCCTTGAAACTCAGTCTTTAAAACTGGGGAATTATATTAAAGACTACCGAGAAGACTACTGTCAACTAAATCGGTAAATGTAGTAAAGTGTCCCGATCAAGGGAACAATTAAAGTATGGGGTCTTTGTAGAACTCTTAGTGTATCAATAAGTAGATAATAAAGGCTATAGCTTCACTCCGGTAGTGAGCTTCTGCTCTTCTTTCACCTCGTGTTTGAGTTCCTTATGTTGCAGCTTATCCACTACCTGCTGGTACTGCCAGCGGTTTTGATCAGTGAGCACGTAGCCCATAAAGCCCTCATTGACCATGTCGTATTTTATCTTTTGTTGGCGGTCCCATTCGTTCATGTCGCCTTTGACCACTTTGAAACCTTGCGGCTCTTTCAGATCGACACCAACAGACACTTTTTCATGTCCCACATCGAGTTCAATGGGCTTGCCCTCCTTGATGGCTTCCTTCTGATTCTGGCCCAACTGTATGTCGTTGATTTTCTCCATCTGGGCTATCTGTTCGGACAGTCGGAGATTGCTCACATTGCGCTTGATTAAAGACTTTGTTTCGTTATCCATCTGGATAAACTGCATACGGCGCACGCCATCTTCTTTGATTTCCTTTCTGATGGTATCGCCCTTGCGAAGGCGTTCTTTCTCGTCATCGTTCAGGGCAATGTCGCTTACCATATCCTTTCTTACAGGATAGGTCATCAACTTGATGTTGCCAGCTCTGTCCTGGATAAGCTGTAGCTTTAGTGGGATTTCGTACATCGTCCCATTCTGCGATTTGACATGAGCCTGAATAAGTGGCGTTACCTTGCCACTTAAAAACGTCTCCAACAAATCTTTAGGCATGGAGAGTGTTTCCTCTTTGCTGATACCCAATTTGGCTAATTTGCCGTATGGAATATCTCTTTCTAAAAAACGATTTTGCATTGCCATATCATTATATTTTGTTGTAATTTTAATTCAAATTTAGGAAAAATCGTTGTAAGATGGAAGTCAAATCGTTGTTATTTGTGGGTGCAGTTATGCTGCTGAATCCCTGCCAAATAAAGGCACAATTCTATACAATCATACGTGAAAAGGAGGTACAAGAAAAACCGAAGATGGAGCAAAAAAGCACGGAGGAAGATTACTTTTATGCCTATCAGGACTCTGCTAAAGTGAAGGAGAAGAGCAAGGATAAAAGCGAGTTTCCTACAGATTTCTTCTCTACTACCGAAGGGCATGAGATTTCCATTGAAAAGGATATACCTGTCTTTGTCAATGTTAAGGATAGCTTGCTGTTTGGCTTAATCAAGGAGCGGATGGACGTTTGCTTGCCCTTGGACTTTATCAGTGTCACTTCTCGTTATGGCCTTCGCAAAGACCCCTTCAAGAAGTGTTCGACGTTCCACGACGGTATCGACCTCGAATGTAATATGCGGCATGTTTATTCGATGTTGCCTGGCATAGTGAGGAAGGTGGTATATAGCAAGAAAGGTTATGGCAACCATGTCATTCTTGTTTATGGGCATATCCAGTGTCTGTATGGCCATTTGGCTGCTATCACTGTTCGGGAAGGTGACGAAGTGTATGCTGGTACCATCGTAGGAATATCAGGAAATACAGGCAAATCGACGGGCCCACATCTGCATATCAAGATTAGTGCAAACGGTAAGAGCCTGAACCCTGCGCCTTTTATCGCTTACCTGAACAACTATATCACCAGACTTCGTGACAAGATAGCGTATGTGCGTTTTGGTACACAACCTCCAAAGGAGTTGAATATCAGTAATCTGTATCAGGCTTTGGATAGAAACGGCATTGCTTTCCCGAAAATCGTTGTCGCACAAGCGTTGCTTGAAACTGGCTACTTCACCTCGAATGTCTGCCTGAATGACAACAATCTGTTTGGTCTTCGGAGACCTGGTGATGGAAGTTATTACCGCTTCAACAACTGGGAAGAGTCGGTGAAGGCATACAAAGATTATGTACAGTACAAATACAAAGCCGGAGACTATTTTCGTTTTCTCCAGCGTATAGGTTATGCAGAGGATCCATACTATCTATATAAGGTAAAGAGTATCAGCAGCTCTTTGTGATTTTTGACGGACAAATAATGAAAAATGGAAACAGGTTTGGCACTTGTTTCCCCTTGATTTTTCTATCATTTTTTGTCGCATCGGTGGCACCAACACGCACCTTGAAAACATTATTATCCACTTATTGAACGGTTATATTTCTACAATTTAGCCCACAAAAGCACGCCCTTCTTGCGCCTTATATCGGCTCTGATACAAGATGCAAGCCTTGGTAAAGACTAAAGAAACGATGATACCAAGGACTTTCGCCGTCCAGAAAATCATCTTCACGCTATACTTTAGCATAACAAAGAGAGCCATACCTATAAGCAAAAGCGTCTTGAACACTACTTGAATCATAAAGTAGCCAATGCAATAACCAATGTATGCAGCCAAAGCAAATATCATAAATTCAGATTTTAGTGAAACATCAGTGATAGGTTCGCACATCAAAGATACAAAATCTTTTCATCTTAGTCCAGTAACATCAGCCTTATTGCTCAAAGCAAACTGATGGTTTCAGACACCTTCTGCACAAAATCCTTTCGGGTGTTTTCCAGCTCCTTTGTTATCTGCTCCTGGAACAGTTCGAGCTTAGCTTTTACAATGGTGTTGATAGAGAATGATTTGGTATAGCGGTCGGCATCGGCTATTTTGAAGTCCTTGCCCAGAAGGTAGTCCACAGAAATATAGTTGGCATAGAAATGAAGCATCTGGATAAAGGAATCGGAGTTTACGATCTTGTCATGCTCTATCTTTGAGATCGTGATGACTGGCAAACCTGTTGCCTCGGCTACCTGCTGTTGGGTCATAATAAGATATTGGCGAACATTTTTCAATCGCTCGCCAATACCTTCCATACGTGTTATGCTGTTATCTGTTTTCATAAGTTCTTTTCACGTCTATGATTGCACATTCACCCCTTTGGGCAAAAGTTCCCCGATCATATTCTCTATGTCAGTCTCCACTCCCATGAAGTTTCGACTAAGAATAATCTCCATATTGCGGTCTGTACCGAAGTCGTAGATCGGTGGAATGTCCTCGTACATTTCTTCTTCCGACTTGATTTTCTTCATGTCGAAGTTGGTTTTACAGAAATACTTGGAGGTCTTAAATTCTGCAGAGTGCTCAATCTCAAAAGTATTCATCGCTCCATCAGGGGTAGGCGTAAAGTCTCTCGCCACCTGACCTGCCAACCAACCAGTAGCCATGTCAGCTATCTTGGCGGCAGGGACAAGGTTGTCCATTCTTTCGGAGATAGAGGTAGAAACCTTCTGGTCGTTGATAGAAATGGATTTGCTGGTCTGTTTTACTTTACCAAACACATCATTCTGGGCCCATTCCAGTGTCTCTTTGTTACGAGCTGCACCCATGAAGATGTTACCGCAAGTAGATAGAATCTTTTGCATACCCACCTTGCCATAGTCGGCTTCGAGCTGCGGTAACTCCTGAAAGCCTAATGTTACAGACACCTTATTGCTTCGCGCTGTACCAATCAGACGGTCAATCTTGTGAAAGTAAAGGGTTGGCAGCTCATCAATAATCAAACTACAGGGATAGTTATTTTTACTGTTGATCTTCATTACCAGTCGGTTCAGGATAAGTGCATTAAGAGAGCCAATCACCTGTTCCTTCTCTGGGTCGTTGGCAATGACCAGATAACTGGGGTGCTCACGGTCAGAGATTTTTAAGTCGAAATCGTCGCCAGTGAAAACCCAATAGGCTTCTTGTGTTGCCAGACGACCTGCAGCCACACGCAATGTACCCACCATACCTTCGAGCTGATCCAACGCTTTGTTTTTGAAGGCAGACTCGAAAGGAGCCATCAGTGGCTTGATGGCACGATCGCTCATCAGAATCTTAAACACATCGTTGTACGACTTATTGAGGAACTGCAGCACATGTGCCATATCAGAATACTCACCTGTTTGGGTGTCGGGAACAACTCTGTTTCCCTTATTGTCCTCGTACCAGGTCTCCAAGATATTTACCAGACAGCCGTCTGAATCGACATAAGAGAAGCCTTCCAACTCGACGAACATACCATTATCGTCGATAGACATATTCACCATTTCCTCATTATTGAAGTCAAGAACTACCTCGCCCTTCTCATTGATGCCAGCATAGTCTGTCCACTGTTTGTAAACAAGCTGCAGCACACCTTCTTCTATCTTGTCGATGGTGATGGTCTTGCTATATCGGAAGAAGCGTTTGAGTTTCTTACCCTTCAAGAAGCCTGTAGGGTGGAAGTTGACAAAGAAGTAGATGATGGCTGCAAGGAAGTTCTCAGAGGCGTTTTTGAAGAAAGCCTCCGAGCCGCCTTTCTTGTCGCCACCTCCTTTGTTAAGAGACTCCAGAAGTGTTGCAGCGGTCTCTGACGCAGCGGCAAGATCGGGGATATACTTCTTTTGGATAGGATTGATACGGTTGGAATACCGTACATTGGCGAAGTTGATGATGTGGAAATCACAACCCTCTGGCAGATGGCCATACTTCTTATTCTTGCAATACTGATACAATAGTGACTTGGCAAGAGTCGGAAACTTGTAGTCGTACACCATCATCGTAAAGCCCTTGGCACTGTGCTGTCTGATGAAAGGGTCGATGATGCCAAAGGACTTACCAGAACCAGGCGTACCCAAGACAAGCGTAGCACGGAAGGGATTGATGATGTTGATCCAGCCCTTTCTCATACGTTTCTTGAAATAGTAGATCATCGGGATATTGACGGAATAATCGTTTTCTACCTTCTCTTCCATCTGCTGAAAACTCTCATTCTCAAAGTTAAAACGGTCGTCGCCGAGCTTATGGTTGAAGTATTTGCTGATGGCATCAAGTCCCTGATGAATGAGCATGATACCGATAACGGAACATATTGCATAGATCATACGGTTGGTGGGGAAACCAAACAACGTGCCTCCCCACATATCCTTATGCACCAGCACACTTGTCACCACAAGGTAGAAACCGATGGACAACGGATAGATGACCATTGTCTTCATATTGAACTTCAATTCCTTTCGTGCCTTGGTGCCGATGCAGGTTACGCCGATACATACCAGCTCCATAAACTTACACCCGATAACGCTGTTAAAGAGTTTAAGTTTATAGAGGAAGGACATGAAGAACTTGGTAATAGGGTCTGTAGCCTCTATGGGTAGATTGACGATTAGCTCAAATATCAATATCAAATAGATGCAGCTTCGGAAGATGTTGTATATCTGTTGCTGCTCTTTTGTCTCTTCTGTTGCCATAGCAAGGAATTAGCGGTTGAATGAGTTCATTTTCATTCTCAATATCGGACGAACCTGTGCTGGATCCGTTTTCAGGATAGATGAGATATACCCAGAATGTAGGGAGATACATTTGGCATACAGTTCCTCGGTCTGTGAAGACGATCCGTCTTGTGTAGAACTAAGATACGGCACAGTTAGAAAGGCATCACCGCCAATATTCTCCATCACTTTCCCAATGGTTCCTATATTGGCTGATAACATTCTCAATTCGCCAATGGAGGGCAATGCCCAGCCTTTGACCGAAGAGGTATAATGTGTTATGGCACCTACGGCAGGACTTTTCCTTTCAGATTTGAGTATGGCCGAGGTGTTGTCGATACCACAAAGTGCGTTCTCATCTGCCGATACATTGGACACCGACATTAGTGTGTCAAGATAGGCATACTGACCTAAGTTCTTGGTTGATACCATCCAAATACTGTCTGCTCTTGTGCCAATCACAACTCCAACGGCCGTCATGCGGCTCGCATCATATCCTCTGCTTGATACGATGCTGTTATCAGAGAGTAAGATGGAGCCAGTGGCTACATTTCCCTGCCAGTCCTCGATATGTTCGGAACAGGAAGTGATATGAAAGGATAGCAGCATGGCTGCTACCACCCAAAGGATTGAATGAAACTTTATATTGATCTTCATAACGTCTTGTTGTTTAGAGTGGAATCTTGATACCAACGGTCAAACCATTGCGGAAGGTGTCTCCGTGCATAAAGCTGACATTGTTCTTCTGTTTGAGGGTGAGCTTCCAACCGCTTGCTAACGTGTAGCTGTATTCAAGGCTACCTTCTGCCCCAAAGAAGTAGTCGCCACGATAGGCACCAGCTACCGGGCCCACGTTGAGCCGTAAAGTAGCGTTCTTCCAACGTACCAAACTCTTTTTATATACGATGCCACCATTCCAGTAGTAGTGTTTCCAAAACGATTTGGAACACACTTTACCACACTCTGGGTCACGTGCCCAGCGGTTGCCAGCTTCGCCGAATATTTCAAAAGCATTGTCGTATGCCAGTTCCTTCTCGTAGCCAAATGTGGCATTGAGGGTGTTCTGGAACAGTAGTCCTGCATTGATCGTAAAGAACTGGTCGCCGTCGCCAGCATAGACTTTCGGCAAAAGCAATAGGCCCAATACAAGGGATAATAGTATTCTTTTCATTGCGTTCCTCCTTAATGGTTATTTCTTGAAAGGCTTTTCATCAGGTGTTCGTCAAAACCATCGGCATGAAGAATATCTGAATACTCGATAGGAATATAGATGACTCGTCCCGAAATTTGATTTTCCGAAATCTCCAAGTTCAGGATTTTCTCATCAGGAAAGGTGAGCTTGTTCAGCACCAATACATTGCGATACCCCTTCTTAAACGAATTGGTCTTGTTGAGCATATATGTCGGCGTGAGTTCGATGGTCTGTGTATTCGTCGCTTTGCTCTCTTTCTTGTCCGTCAGTTTCATACGTATCTCGTCTATATCAAACTTGATATTGGTATTGTTGTAGAGCGAGAAATCGATGAAGAAATAGTCGTCGATGGCATAGATGTTATTGACCACGGCTTTGATACCATACCTTTTATAATGTATGTTGTGAAACTTTGCTGGCATACCGTATATCGCCCATGCAAAGCGAGCCATGTCTGCTTCGGGCATCAGTACATCGGGGTTGTTGTAACGTTTGGTGTCCTTGATGTCAATGTTGAAAATAGAGTTGGCACGAGCTGGGCCCTTGACATAGACCACATTAAACTGGGCTATGTGCCGTTCGCCAATCACCGTCATGGTGCCAGCCAATTCATGGTCGTACATTCTTCCTGCAGGTTTGATGCGAACGATGTTATCGGCACACTGGTTGCCAATGATGTTATTGGTGGAAATATCGACGAGCTTGATATTCTCTGGCATGATGATATGCGTCGTTATCTGTTCATTGACATAGACGGTGTTCTTGTGGAGACTACCATCAAAGATATAAGCATCGTCCATGCTCTCACGATGGATATGATGTACTTTGGCCGTATCAGGAACGATGTCGCGATATTTCTTTTGTGCGTTTATCGGAGTGCCAATCAGTACTGCTAACAGGGTAATTACTATGTATTTCATTGTGTTTTACTATTTATTTGTGTCTTAAATAAGCCTTTATTGTTCTTCGTTTAAGGACGTATTGATGAGATATACGATGGTGTTGTACTTTATGCGAGCACGGTTCTTGCGCATATTGGCAGAAACGGCACTGCTGGCCGACTGATAGATATTCTGCAAGGCTTGCAGGGCCACCGACTCACCGTTGAGCGTCGATCCGTAGTTGTTGCCGAATTGCATATTCTGCTGCATGGCTTGCGAGCCAGCCTCTTTCATCATATCACGGAAAGCCGACTCTGGTACATAGAAGCCTTCCATACCGTCGTTGTCATACACCGAGAGATTGACCTTGATAAACTTACTGCCCACAAGAATACTCGTGATGTTGGCTTTGACACGCTGTTGACCGAAACCTGTTACCAGGCCGTAGAGGTAGGTTCCTTTTTTCAGGAGTACCTTGTTGATGGTTACATCGTCGAGCAACTTGAAACGAAGCCTCGTACCCTCATGGGCTTTGGTTGTCTTATCAATCATCGCCTTAATGAGGGGTGCATCTACATTCTTGTTAGCAGATACCGTATTGAAGCGGTCAGCATTGGGGCTGTTTACCTTTTCCACCGTCTGCACCTTTTCGCCTTCCTTCTTTGTTCTCCCTCTTGTTGAGCGAGGGGAACGATTGTTGCTGCCATAACCAGCAGAATATGGGTCATCATAGTTTCCATAACCACTATTGCCAGCATAACCGCCGTAGCTGCCATTGCCTTCATCGATGGCACGCTGTGCTGCACGACTACGTTTCTGTATGTATTCCAGTTCCTTGGCATAGTCGTCGAGTTCGTCTCGACGGCTGCTTCTTGCAGCATGACTGCCACCACCATAGCCACCTCCAGCATAAGAGTTGATGTGCTTTCTGGATTCAGCAAGGCTGCGCTCCATCTCTTCCTGTGCTTTTTGTTGGGCTTTGCGCTCGGCATTGTCCTTGTCAATCTGGTCCATTTCGCTCTCGCTATATCCATTGCCCAGCGAGTCGGTTTTCCCTTCTTCGTCGCCAAGCCCATCGACTGCCGAATAACCGTCATCGCCCATATTGCGATCTTCCATGCCAGCCATCTTGTTCTTCAAGCCTTCATTCTCTGCATCGGGCAGCTCCATATTGAGAGAGTCGGTAGCTACTTTAGCTGAGCTGGTGCGGTTGCCGTCGAAGATGCCAGAGACCTCGTAGGCAAGAAAGGTCAGCGGCAGAAAGACGACAAGGGGAAAGATGTATTTCGGCTGCTTCAAATTCAACTTTTTCATTCTTTACGCCTCTTTAGAAAATTAACGATGTGTTGTAGTTGGCGATAATCCTGTACGATACGGATAGAGTCTTCGTGACTTTTCTCACTGATGGCAAGCAGAGAATCCAACTCTTTGTGTATGGCCACACCCTTGTCGGTCAGCTGTTTGAGTTCCAGCTTTTCATTCTTCTTGGTTTCCTCAATCTGCCTTAGACCGTTCATCATCGGTTGGATATTCTCTATCTTTTCTGTTCTGCCACTAAAATCAGGCTGCTCTTTGACACTGGTCGCTTTTGTCAAGTCGTAGAGTATCGAGATAAAGGTGGCAACGGAGGCAAACACAAGTGTTCCCACTACCAGGGCGAAGAATGTCTTCTTGTTATCTGTTGCCCATTGGTTACACTTCTCCACCTTGTTTCTTACCCTCCAGTATTCTGAGATGCGCCAACATGCATATCGGAGCTTCCGCTTGTATCTGGGCAAGTCTTTCTTTACTTTCTTTGTCTTCATATCGCTAATATTCGAGGTCAATATTCTTTAAAGTTCGCCAATGGGTAATCAGCAAGCCATGCGGATTGTTCTGGGTTCTCGGCACATTCTCCAGTGCCCCGGTCGTAATCAGAGTTCGCCGTATCTTCTTGGTGCGGCGGCGAATACTCTGGGTTCCATAGTAGGTAAACTTCCTGCTGTGTTCGTCGAGCTTGATGCTGTCGCACATAATCGTACAGGTAGCAGATGAAGAAACTATATCAGAGAAGAATCCATTTTCTTCCATGGCTTGCTTCTGCTTGATGGCTGTGCCATCGGCCATATACATTGCCTTGCCAAGTGTCCATTTGATGTAGTCATCATCAGGGGGCAAAGTAAAGAAGTATTGATGGAAGAGCTGAATGTGTGCCTTGGCTTCCATCACAAAGTTGGCTTCTTCCTGACTGCGCTGTGCCAGGAAGGGTATGTCCCCATCAAGCACATACACCTGATTGCGCTCTTCCGAGAGTACTTTGGCACCGTAGGCTATGAGCATACCACAGATCACCACATTGCCCACAATCGTGAGTAACACGGTCATCAGGGCGAGTCTTGTTTTTCGTTCTAAGCTTTGTATGAGCATATTCTATTGTTTGTCTTTACGTTTATAATTCTCATCATTCTTGCCGACGTTGTTGTAGGCTCTTGCGTTGTTGGCACCACCAGAATAGGCTTGGCCCAGAGTAGAGTTGCTTTTTATACTGCTCACCACGGAACTTGTTACCGACATGCCGTCGCCTCTATTCTGGCTATATCCACCAGCGATACCTGTAGCACCTAACGTTCCACCGACAACAGCCCCCCTGCGGCACCGACCGCTGATGCTGCTGCACCAACTCCAGCCATTCCTGCAGCGGTAGCTACACCACTTGAAGCAGAACCTGCGCCTGATGATACACCTCCGGGGATGAGCCACGAGCAAACTTCTGGCACCATGCTCAATACCTTTGCACCTGCAAGCATACCCACCACATACATACAGGTGGTACCAATGGCTTGCATACCCAATGCGCCAATGTTGTCCCATGAAGCAGCGTTATGCAGGAGCTTGTTGTAAGCCGTCAGGTCTGATTCGAGATAGAACATAATCAGGTAATCCACATAATACACAATGAGATAGACCACAAAGCCCCATAGCGATATAGTCAGATATTTTGAGATCCACTGCGACCACGCATTACGCCAAGGCGGAACAATGGACAGGGCAAAGGATATGGGACAGAACAATTTGAGTATGCTAAGGAAGATACGTTGTCCCAGCAACATACCGTAATAGGTCATCTGGAAGATGATTTCGCCTATAAAACGGATAATATCGTTGGCCCACTCACTGATCTTTGTTTCCACGAGTACGGCGGCTTGCTTAGCATAGTTCTGTATGCTGATACCGATGTTCTCCACACTATGCTGTATCTTGTCAAGCAGTCCGTCCTCGGTAGCGGCATCCTGCGCCGCCTTCTGTTCCTCCTGCTTGGCTTGTTGGCTTCGTATAGAGTCGATATATTCCTGCTGCTTAGTCGCCACGGCTCTTTCGAGTGTAGCCACTTCACGGTTTTTGTTCATCGCCATCTGTTGCGTCTCGCCTTCCAACCAGTTTCCTGGCACTGCAAGGGCATCGCAGATAGTGGAAGAGAAGCCGATGCACATAGCCAGTCCAATAATTCGGGCTATCTTCATCACGTCCATGCCACGACGACCCAGTATCATCACCCAGCACTCATAGGAGCCGACACAGAGAGCCAGACTGATACCAATCGTTTTGGCGACGCTGACCATCTTGATGAAAAGTCCTGCTGTTGGAGGATTCTTCATTTCGTTCATCAGCTTGCCCAGATTCTCGTCTATGACTGGCAGTCCCATCGTCAACAGTTGATCGATGAAGATGGTTAAGGTCATATTGATGTTTAACAGTAAGTCTGTCATAATCAGTTTTATTTCGGTTTTAATAATATGCTTTGGCAAGTCGGGCGAGCGAGGCTACCTTCTTCACCAACTCTTCCATATCCTTCTTGGCTTGGGCAAAGCCTTTCTCCCTTTTGACATTTTCAAGTTCATAGCCCACACCAGTCTTTCGGAGATAGGCAATGTTTGAGGTGATTACCTCATTTCTATCAGTGAGGGTCCTGACACTCTTCGCCATTTTTCCCTTGCTCTTGATCAGACAATAGGTAAGCCCTTCGGTGATAGAAGACTGCATATCAGAAAACAGATCTTGGTATTTGCCGTACACCAAATCAACATTACGGTCTGCTGCACGTGCAATCTCTTCTTTGTTGAGTTCCTCTATCTTCTTGCGTTCGGTCTCTACAATCTTTTGCTTCAACAGGAGTGTTGCCAACTGTGCTTCTCGTCTTGGCCCAACTGTTTTGACATTTGATCTGCCTTCATCAAAGTGGACACGCAAACCAGTCTTTAGTCCATGCCACTCCCATCGGGTATAGGCTCCGCTGTAATTCTTATGGAAGGCCCAATACCACCAGTCGGGCGAGAAATCCCAGTGCCCTTGCTCCATCGAACGGATTTGATGTTCTTTCTGTTTGTCTCTTGTAGGCACTTGTGTCAAAAGAACCGTAGGGAGTAACAGGGTACACATTATTATAATAGGTCGTTTCATACTGCATTGAGATTTTGTTTCCACTTACCAATAAGGTCATTGGCGATGCTTTCGTACACGTCACTATTGAGAATGTCCCAAACATAATCGTATTTGAAACCACCAATATCGACACATCTACTCCAGAATAATGTCTGGCTGATGATGCCTCGTATTACGGCTACCTGATCCTGAATGTCATAAATCATGTCGATCCGTTCACTCAATGAGGCTTTAAGGATATTGGTTTCAGAGGCAACCAAGAGGGCAACCGACTTCTTTAGCAGGGTTACTCGTTTGCTTACGTTGTAGTTGGCTTCTGCAAAGTACCATGCTATCTGTGGCTTGCGAAAGAGATTTTTTCGGGTCAAGCCCACAAATTGGATGTACTCATTGGTTGTATTGCCTACATCCAGAGTTGTTTTGGATATTGCAGCTGCCAATATCACCCATTGGTGTGCATTGTTGAGTTTGGTATTGAGTGTTGTGCGCAGCTCATTGAATTTTGACGCATTGTTAGTCGCTAATTGCTGTTCTCCATAGCTAACACCAACTTGCTTGACCGATGCTTCTTCTGCTTTGGCCATTGCTTTATGGAGTGATATAAGGGCAGAAATTGTAGGCAGATCGTCTGGCCCAACAATTCCTGCATTGATTGGTGACAAACAACCAATGAGCAACAATAGGGATAGAAGGATCCTTTTCATAAGCGTAGTTTTTATCAGATATATTGATACTCTTTACGTCCTGGTTTGATATTTCCAATCGTTTACCACAGATTCAACCATTGCTTTACCATCGAAATACGAGGCCCACGTCAGGGGATCGATGGAGTACATGAAGTTGCTGAAAGTACGGCAATACTCGCAGATATATTCAATCTGCTGGAGACGTGTGTTTATATCGACGATATGGCTAAGCAACTTATTGGCTAAGGTGAGTCGTTCGTAACGATCGAGGAAGTTGTAACCGTCGCCCTTGCCTAAATGGGCATTTTTGAGCAGTGCTGACAACTTATCATTGCTCTTCCCACTGGTAAAGGCAGACAGATCTACTTTGCCATTGTTCACTATATCCACAAAGTCTTCTATTAGCCCAACCACTTCTGCCTGGATATTCACAATTTCATTCAGGCTATTCACGTAGTTGATGCCGGAACACCTGTTGATGGCCTTCACCGCTCTTGCCGTGTTGCCTGGCACTTGCAGGAAGTTCTCTGCCATCTGCTTGTAATAAGCCGACTCTTCACCGAAGCCACTGACGTTCTGCATCGACATTCGGTAGAGTTCCTTGATGGTCTGCATGGAGGCAGTGTAAGACATAATCTTGGCTTGCTTGGAGCGGATAGAGTCGAGCCGTGCATTATGGCCGTCCTCTATGATTTTCTGAAACGCAGTGTTGGCACCCACGGCGGCAGTGCTTTTGATGTCATAGACAACCCTGACCCAAGCATTGGCAGAATGGGCTGAAAACAATAATGTGGCGATAGCCAGTGCTATTTTTCTTATCTTTCCCATAAGCTCATGATGTTTTGATGTTTATTGACAAGTACGGCGAAATCAAAGTAACGCCCTATATTCATTTTCTTGCGGTCTTCCTCGATATGGGTAATGGCTTGCTCAATTTCATCGTCGAAGGCTCGCTCATAAATCTTCAATGCTTCCTTCTCCACTCGCTCGGTAGTAAATGCCCAATACCATTCTGGTGGCACTTCTACTGAATACACATCAGAATACTGGCCACGGCTTATCCATACTTCCTTGTGGTAAGGGATGCCTTCTTTGGGTGGCAAGGCATTGACTGTGAATATTTGCTGCTTCTGCACTTCCGTCAGGCCGAGGATGGCCGATATATCACCGTAACGGTCTTTGAATTTGCTCTGATCCAATAGTATCTTCACATCAGAGTTGTTGATGATAGCCTCTTTCACGATGGGCGAATCAATCACGTCGTTCAGCTCCTGTGTGACTACTCCTGCAATACCGTTAAACTTGCGCACGGTTTTGTAGAGGTATTTGATGTAACCTGCCATAGTAGGGGAAGAAATTGCCTTCCATGCTTCTTCGATGATCAGTGCCTTGCGGCCTTTCTTTAGTCGCATCTTCTGCAAGAATACATCCATGATAATCAGCACGACAATAGGGAAAAGTATAGGGTCGTCCTTAATCTTATCAATCTCAAAGACAATAAACTTCTCATCGAACAATGACTTGTCGAGGTCGTTGTTAAGCGTATGCTCCAGTTCACCGCCTTTATAGAACTGTTCCAGTATGGCTGCGAAATTATCAATATCGAAGTCTATCTTCTTCTCGGCCATGATTTGCGGTATGCGTTCCAGCGCAAACTCATAGTAACTGTTGAAAGACAGATTTTTGACATTCAGCTTTTTACGTTGCTTTTCTATCTTGTCTATCTTCTTCTCAATACGCATAAGATATTTGCCCTCTATCAGTTCAGGCATCAAGCGCACCAGCTGTCTGTTGGCGTTTTCTTTCTCACCATCGGAGGCTGCCTTGTCGTTGATGACATTGCGCAGCTTGCTCACTTGGCGGACAATCTTGGCGTGATGGTCTTTCTCTTCTTTGGTGAAATCCAACTCGCCATCGGCATCATTTACAGTATTGTGTTCTATTGGCTCTGCCTGGGGTGAAGAAGCTGCATTTCCCTCCAGTTCGCTAATTGTGTAGTCGTCACCGTACTTTTCCTCTAATTTCTCTTCGTATTTTTCGTACTCGCCGTTCTTCTTGTCTTCCAACATCAGGCGTTCACGTAACCGCTCTCTATCTTTATCAGAGAACTTATCAAAGGGATTAAAGTATTCGTCGTAATATTCGACAAGTGTCTGGTTGATGATTTTATCCTCAATCTTTGTCGGCTCTTCATTACCTTTGAAAATAAGGAAGATAAGTGATTTGAGAAACTGCTTCTTTTCTCCGAAGTTCAGATTATACTCGTCTGGTGTAATGCTGAATGGATTCATAGAGATAGGTTTCTCCTTGCTATATGCTATATAGGTGCCATGGAAGTAATGGCTGATACCTTCATAACTATCACCAGTATCTATCATTACCACATCAGTATCTTGCATGAGAAGTTGGGCGACGACAGAGTTCATGTGGAAACTCTTGCCGCTGCCACTCGGACCCAAACAGAAGAAATTAGCGTTGTCGGTAAACTTAATCTTGCCTTCTTTGCCAGTAATGTCGATAGATACTGGTATGCCCTGACGGTCGGTATAATAGACATTCAGCCTCGATTCCTCGTTATGCTTCATGTGCTCTTTGTACATAAGGCAAAGGGCTGCATCTGCGAGTGTCAAGAAGAGGTCGTATTCTTTGTTGAATGAATACGACATTCCGGGAAAGGAGTTGACGAACAGCTCCAACTGGTTATAGCACGCCTTTGATGGCATGATGCCACAATCGTAGAGCTTGGTTTCCAGATAGGAAGTGACGTTATTCACCTTGGCAAGCGGACTGGAAGTGATAATGTTGAAGTTGGTATATACGAGCAACTGGCTTTCCTTAGCCAATAAGTCCAGCACAAGGTCGATGTCGGCCTTGGCTATTTTGTTGCTCGGATCGGGCATGGAATCGTGCCGCTTCGCCTTTCCTTGGAGCTTACGCATCAACGGACGCTGCTGCGGTATCTGTATCACTTGATTGTAGATGACACAATCGGTATAGGGTATGTCGGCAAGGAACGAGAGTAGATCGGTGGCAATGTTGAAGCCATTGACAGCCATCGTGTTAAACGGTCGAATAAAGGTGGGCAGGTCGATGGTGTCTATATTGACCAGTGAAAACGACTTGATGGCTCGCTCACCAGTCTTGATATATTCGTCCGTCACATTCATATTGTTGAGTGAGAATGGATGGGGTTTGAAGTCGAATGCCAGAAAACGGTGAACATATTCTGCCACCTCCTTCTTGCTTAACTTGTAGTGGGGGATGTTTTTCTCCGACAAGATATTGATAACCTTCCCGACCTTGGAATGGAAGTCGAGCCAGGCTTTGGGGTCATACTTTACAAACGAGCTTTGCTTAAACTCCTGGGTGATGATCAGGAATGTGCGAATGTTGGTGTACTGGCGACCTTTGAAATATTTGAAGTAAGACTGATACAAGAAACTCATATCGCCACTTACCTCATGATCGTAGCCTTGCCTACAAAATATATCTTGCTTCTGGAGGCAATATCCTTCTCCTAAAGTCTGGATAATGTTGCTAAGAATATCGGCATATCCATAGTACAAAGCGGCATCGGTGCAATACTGCTGCACAGGGTTTTCTATCTCGATGATAACAGACCAGTTGCCATTCTTTGAAAAAAGAACAGTATTCATCAAGTTACCACGAGCGTCCTTGATGTCTTCAAGTTCTGCGTATAGTTTGTCGAATGGTCGTTCTTTCTTCTTGCTCATAATCAATAATCAAACAAACCTGTATAGTGAATGATGCCCTTATAACGCTGCTTTGAATGTAAACCGAGTTTCTGCTTGATGAAGATTGAAATAATGCCAGTACCAGCGATAGCAGCCAGTGCAATAACACCTGCAAAAAATCCTAGGAGGATATTGAATACCAAGAAGCCGATGAAACCAAAGAGGAATGTACCTGCTGCGTAGTAGATAAATTTGCCTCGTATTCCCATAAACTCCAATGGTTTCTGCAGTCCTTTGAATACTGGATAACTGATGATTTCTTCCATGCTTTGTTAGAATATTTCAGTATAAATAATATCCCGATATAGGCTCATTTGAAGGCCTATATCGGGTATATCTTACCAGCTTTTCTATTTGAAAAACAAGGGGAGAGCGGTGGACATGGCAACCATAGCAACACAGCCTCCAATGGTCATCATGATGGTCTTTTTCACATCCTGATCACCATTTTGCATCTTAAAATATACATTAAACGCACCGACCAATGCAATCACAGCAGCAATGGCATACATGAGTTTCTGAACAGGACCAGAATAGGTCGAGATTTCCTGTGTGGCTTTCGAGAAACCACCTGCACCCTGAGCGAAGGCCTGCATACCACACATGAAGCCAAGAACGAACAAGGCGCAATAACGCCTGATGGTGTCCTGGCATCTTACAGCTAAATTCTTAGCAGAATTGAATACTTGCTTTAATTGAAACATTTAATTTTGTTGGATTATTTATTTCGAATTAAAGTACAGTGACAAGAAGCCTTTCGGCAGTTCCCATACAACAGGACGATGCACTGGACGGCTTTGAACCTATGGTGTATTAAAAATGAAAAAGCTAAGCTATGCCAGGCGATAAGGCTTTTGCTACAATATAAAAATCGGAGCCTGGATCTTTCCTTTCCAAAGAATCTACAAGACCCTGCACATCATCTGCCTCTACGCCTCCAGTCATTGTTGCAGTATGCTCTTCTTGGGTCAGTGATGATTTTTGAGAGAAGGCTGAACCACCTTCTTTATCGGCTTTATCTTGTTCTTCTTTGGCTTTTCGTTTTTGTTCTTCGACTTTTCTGTCTTCATCGGCATCGAACTGAGTGAAGCTGCCCAATTCGTCTTTTATATCCACCTCATGTTCTTCGACTGTAGCGGTTGCAACAACCTCTCCAGTCTTATCAAAATAGAGATCATGAATGATGTTATAGCCGTAGTAGCCTACATATCCAATGATGATAATGGTCATGAATGTACCAAACATACACGTAAATTTTTTAGGTTTCTGGGCTTTCGCAAAATTTCAAAGTACAAATAAAGGCCTTTGCGAAAACGGTTACAAATGTATGGATTTGATACGGAAAGGGGAAATACGATAGAAAGGATGGTGGCTTTCAGGGTAAAAAAGTTCTTCTATTCTGCTTATGTTATGGTTTTCAATGATTATTATCCACTTAGTATAACAAAAGAAATACGGACAACAAACAAATGCTGTCCGTATCTCAATAGTGATTTTGGTGCCTTTATGCTGGCTGCTGTTCCTTCACGACCTCCCAAGGACGGTTGGATGGATAGTAACTGCCGTTCTTCTCTGATGAGCGTGCGGTGTATCTTACCTCTACCATGTCGCCGACATGTAGGTCAAACTTATGGATGTTGTCTTCACCAAAGGTTTCGAGCACCCAATGTTCAGGGTATTGCTGTCCCTGTTCTTCGACGACCCATTGCTGGGAAGCCCACTTACCTCGCTGGCTTTCGCCTGTCTTGATCTCGCCGATGGCGATGACCTTTCCTTTGCATTGTGACATAATTGCTTGTTTTAAGTTATGTTGATGTTAACCGTTGATATTCTTCCGTTTAAGTTCTGCAAAGATCTGCTCTTCCGCAGGCCCATTCTCAGACATAAAGTCGATTGGGTAATATTCTACCACAGGTTTTATAATCTGGAATCCCAACTTCTGTGCTTCGGCTTCGATCTTGGCATGGCGGCGTGTTTCATCGTCAATATACACATCGGTGCCATTGCACTCCACATCATACCTACTCCTTTTCAGGCGTTCACGCACCTTATACTTCTGCTTGTTAGGAAACAGTTTGAGCTTGGTCTTTTGTTCGAGTCCGAAGATAGCTCTTGCTCGTTCCTTCTTGATGAGACGGACTCTTGTATCAGACATGATCTTTAAGGTCTCTTCCTTACTACGTTTCTGATGTCCCTTTGCAACTGCTTTATTGATAATGATTTGGACAGAAGATACAGACAAATTGAGCTTATCGGCCACCGACCGATAAGAGTTTCTTTCGCTCATTTTCAGAATGTCTGCCTCGGTAGATGGGAAAATCTTACGCTTGGCGCAGGTTTTTGAAAGACCTAACTCACGTGACTTATTCTTGATAGATGGGACTGAAACGCCGAGTGCATCGGCTAATTTACGATTGCTGACATAGGCATAATGTTCAACTAAAAAGTTGATCTTATCGTCGTTCCATATTGATGCTGGTCTGCTCATTGCTTTTTCATTTTTATGGTTTGAGGTGTGGTAGGTATTGATACGCTCTTTGACTCGTTGTAAAGTTGTTCGCCTTGCTGAATCAGTTGCTTTCCTTTGGCTTTTTGCAGACTACCTATCACACTTACCCATGTAAGATAGCCAATTACAGCTGTCAATAGCCATTTTTGTAGCTTGATCGCAACATTCTTTCCCAAGCGACGGAGGTATCTTTCTATCATTGTGTCGTACTACAATAACGATTTCTCTGTTATCTTATATTTATTAAACTCTTTCTTATAGTACAGGATAAAGCTGCGCAAAATGGCGTTCACAAGGGTCTGTGTGGTATATCCACCTACCGAATACTTGCGGAAGGTAGCCAATATATCCTTATCCACCTTGCAAAAGCTCATGTTACCGTCTTTCCCTACTGTCTTGGGTAGCAGGTCTTCTTGCTCACATAACGAAGAAAACGATGTCCATAGTTCATCACCGTCAATCAAATGAATCGAGCCAACAGGGACAGCCTTTGCCTTCTCTTGCTTCTGCCTTTTGGATTTTTTTCTTAACTATTGTTAATGTTTCAGGAAGAGCCAAATTCGTATTTTCAGCCACTGGAGACTCCACTTCTTTTTGACCATGAATATCTTGGAGCAACCCTTCCAATGTGTCGGGAATTTGCATCATATTGGCTGCGGACTCTGCTATATCTGATTTGTACTTATTCATTGTTATCAATGTTATATATGGTTTTGAATATGAAGTCGAAACTACGCTTGGTTAGTTTCTCCACCTTATCGCTGTTACCGATGGTATTGTACCGTTCCAAATCTGCATAATTACCGACACGAGGGGCAAGAACACCGAACTTCTGGAGGTATTCATCTACGATCTTCCATGCTTTCAGCTCACTGCCTTTGCCTACTCGCACATCGTGCTTGTTGCATACAAAAATAAACTGGGCTTTAATTTCTGGGTGTCTTTGGCGTAACTTGAACACTGCAAGAATAAAAGCACGAGTAGAATCTATGGTGTTGAGATCGTAGTGGTACGGACAGATAATGTAGTCGGCATTGATCAGGAGCTGCAGCATACCTTCCTGTGTCAAGCTACCTGGGGTGTCTATAATGGTTGTACCCGGAAGTGTACGCAGATTCTGCATGATAACGTGGGTACTTTCAGGATTCTTGATAGTCATAGACTGCACTTTGTAGGATATGTCTTGCTCTTTGCGCAAGTCATCCTTCCGTCGGCCATAGAAAGTTTGTTGTGGATCCGCATCTATCACAAGCAAGGGTACACGCTGATTAACTGCCAGATAGTTAGCAAACAAACCGCATAAGGTGGTTTTGCCCACGCCGCCCTTCTGATTGGCAAAGAGGAGAATCTTATTCTCTCTGATGGAAGAGGGCTGCATATTGTTATCTTGTTGTTTCATAACCCATCTCCTAATTCATTTTGGTGAAACCGTCTTCTGGAGAATAACTGATGCTGATATTGCCATCGGTGGGCTGTACATCGATGTCTAAAGTATGGTGACGTATCACCTTCTCATCTTTGTACACCTTTGCTTGGATGCTAATCTTACCATCTTGTGCATCGGGATTGGAGAGGATAAGCGTTGCGTTGAAAGCCGAATACGATCCCTTAATCTGTGTGGCAGCGGTAGAGAATGGTGAATCCTCATATGTCAAATCCCACACCATGTTTACGTCCTTGCTAGTAGAGGTGTGGATGTCCATACCTTTTCCCTTCAAGTCAAAAGCATGAAACGACACAAAGGGGTTGAACTGGCCATAATCTCCTGATAAGGACAGCTCCATTCTTACCACAGAGTTTTCGGAATTGATCGCTTCGATACCATCGTCATGGTTGGAGCCACACGACGAGAACATTACAGGCAGAGACAGGCATGCCGTCATTGCCACAATCATAAAATAAGTCTTTTTCATTTTTATCATATTTGAAATACACATTTCTACTATGTGCCCAACTGGGCGTGATTGTTGCGGTTTTAAAGATAAACCTGCTAAAACAACAATCTCCATAGTTTGGTAGGTCACTTGAACAAATGTTCATTGGAGAGGGACCCCATAACATGTAATTCGCTCACAACAGTACAAGTCTGCCTTAGCACCCGAACAAAGGGGGGAGAGCAATGAAATATGATACTGCAAAGATAGGGAAAGAATGTCTAAGTTGCAAGTAATTATCCGATTATTTTATGATTAGCATATATGATAGTTATAATATTTTATATCTATATGTCACTATATTAAAGGGTGGCTTAATGGACTATTAGATTAATGCAAAAGAACCGGGTCGAGAGACTCGGTTCTTCACATAGATGACAATTTTGAATACTTGCCCCATATTCATATTACTTTATAATTCTTAATTGAGCTTTGCTTTTTCCTTCAAATAAGTCAGGGTATTCTTGTAAGAAAGCAGTCTCAACATCGATTCTATTCGTTTTTAAGGTTTCTGCAGCGCAAGACAATTTTTCCCGATTATATTCAATTAAAGATGCCCAATCCATCAAATATGAACGTATATTATCATTACCAGAATTCATGTTTGGGTACACAAAATGCTCAGACGTAGACGTATTTATTTTTTGTCGGGCGAAAGCATCTAATTTTGACGCAATGAAATAGATTTTAAACATCGTGTTAGTTTTCGAATACTCATTATTATTACCCAACTCATATAAAAAGCTCTCAATGCAAACGGTTTCAGGTTGACCTACTTGGATTGCAGGTGCAAAAATAATTACTACAGAGAGTTCCTTCTTATTATAATCTAATCGCCGTTCATTGAAGGTGATTTGGCTTATCAGCCTTCTAACAGATGGTTTACAGCCAGTGATAGCGGTACATCTTTTAGAGACTTTTTGAGGTATATGCTTCGAAAATAGTCCCTCTAACACGTTTGTAATACTCTGTTGTGGCTGAGTTGGTATAGAACTTAAATATTCATCACCCAAAATCCATGAATTCTTAAAAATTGTGTTGGCGACCTTTTTATATAATTCAATATGCTTATCAGTCTCACTTAAAACTATTTTTTCCAATAATTCTAGACTTTGTAGTT
>QWCT01000043.1_pt1 | contig 90744 bp, 80 predicted proteins | sample 1972681 | NCBI WGS metagenome assembly QWCT01 (sample SAMN09866701, study PRJNA288562) | Human oral metagenome isolate pre3_saliva, whole genome shotgun sequencing... | isolation source: mouth | host: Homo sapiens | place: USA: California
TAGTGACCTGAACAATCGCTATGCTAGAAGGAAGGATTTTAATTTGCAAAGCAAAAAGTATTCTCCACCCGCATAGCGGGTGGTTTTGTGTTTCGCGCGTTACACGCGCTCAACAGGCTAAAGCCTCGAACGAAAAGAGCCCAGGAGAATTACCTCCTGAGCTCTTCAAATTACGTATAGCTGAAATGCTTATTCGTCATCATCCAGCAGTGAATCGTCCAGTACTTCCTCTTCATCTCCGAGGTCAACAGACTCTGCCTCATCAGCATCACGAGCGCCTGCTGCCATTAGATCAAGCATGCCTTGGTTTTCTGCATGCTTAGGAGCCTTCTTCTTGTTGGCAACCATACGAGCAACTGCAGAAACAACGTCAGTACCAGAGAGGTTCATAACCTTGACGCCCTGAGTGGAGCGGCCAAGCTTGGAGATATCGCCAGCCTTGACGCGGATTACAACGCCCTCCTCGGACATGATCATAATCTCGTGCTGAGGACCAACAACGCGGCAGGCAACCAGGTTACCCTTCTTCTCCGTCATTGTGATGGTAAAGACACCCTGGCCACCACGCTTGTGGACTGGATACTCAGAAATTGCCGTGCGCTTTCCATAGCCCTTCTCGGTAATAACGAAAAGGTCACCGTTACCGTTGGTAATTTCCATGCCAAGCATAGTTGCGTCGCCCTTGAGCGTAATACCACGGACGCCTGAGGTGCCACGGCCCATGCTTCTTGCCTCGGCCTCGTCAAACAGGATTGCCTTACCGTCTGAGGAGCACAGAACAACCTTGTCACCTGGGTGAACGCGACGGACGTTAACAAGCTCGTCGCCGTCCTTGAGGTTGATTGCAATGAGGCCGTCCTTGCGTGTACGGTCGTACTCAGACATTGCAGTCTTCTTAACCATACCCTGCTTAGTAGCAAACATCAGGTAGTTGTCTTCTGGGAAGTCGCGGGTAGTGATAACTGCCTTGACCTTCTCGCCTTCTGCAAGCGTCTCGATGACGTTGATGATGGCACTACCCTTAGTAGTTCTGTTGCCAACAGGAAGCTCGTGGACCTTGAGGCGGTACACCTTACCAAAGTTGGTAAAGAACAGCACGTAATCGTGGGTAGAAGCAACAAAGAGGTTCTCGACAAAGTCGTTCTCTTTGAGAGAGACGCCCTGAACACCCTTGCCGCCGCGTTTCTGAGAGCGATAAATCTCAACAGGAACGCGCTTTACGTAGCCTGCGTGAGTAACGGTGACAACCATATCCTCTTCGGCGATAAGATCCTCAACGTCCAGGTTCTGAATGTCCTGGTCAGAGATTTGCGTACGACGTTTGTCAGCGTAGCGGTTGGAAATCTCACGGAGCTCATCAGCGATAACTGCCAGAATCTTTTCCTCATGGGCGAGAAGATCCTCGTAGTAGGCAATATCAAGCCTGAGCTGGGAGATCTCGTCAACAAGATCCTGACGTGCCAGGCCGGTAAGACGACGCAGACGCATCTGAAGAATTGCTTCGCCCTGAATCTCATCCAGGCCAAAGCGCTCGTTCATGCGCTTCTTTGCCTCGGTATCATCTTGCGAGCTGCGGATGATGTGGACGATCTCGTCAATGTTATCAACTGCGGTCAGAAGGCCTTCCAAAATGTGGACGCGCTTCTGTGCCTTATCCAGGTCAAACTCAGTACGACGGCGTACGACATCAATCTGGTGATCAATGTAGTGACGCAAAATCTCGCGAAGAGAAAGCGTACGAGGAACACCGTCAACCAAAGCCAGGTCAATGATGCCAAAGTTAGACTGAAGCTGAGTCTTCTTATAGAGATTGTTCAGAACAACCTGTGGTACAGCGTCACGCTTGAGGTCCAAAACAATACGCATGCCCTTACGATTGGACTCATCGCGCATGTCAGAGATGCCTTCAATTTTCTTCTCGTTGACTGCCTGAGCAATCTTCTCCTGGAGAAGACCCTTGTTAACCTGGTAAGGAATCTCGGTAACAACAAGGCGCTGACGACCACTCTTAACCTGCTCAACGTGGACTTTTGCGCGGACCGTAATAGAACCGCGTCCAGTCTCGTAGGCATCCTTGATGCCCTGAGTGCCCATGATGATGCCACCTGTTGGGAAGTCAGGACCAGGAAGAACGGTCATGAGTTCCTCAGTGGTTACGTCAGGGTTCTCAATCATCATGCAGACAGCGTTGGTTACCTCACCAAGGTTGTGAGGAGGAATGTTGGTAGCCATACCAACTGCAATACCTGAAGAGCCGTTAACCAAAAGATTTGGGAAACGTGCAGGAAGAACCGCTGGCTCTGTCAGCGACTCATCGTAGTTTGACTGAAGGTCAACGGTGTTCTTGTTAAGCTCTGCCAGCATCTCCATAGCACTTCTGGTAAGACGTGCCTCGGTATAACGCATTGCTGCTGGTGGATCGCCGTCGATAGAACCAAAGTTTCCGTGGCCATCAATCAGAGGAAGTCTCATCGAGAAGTCCTGAGACATACGGACCATGGAGTCATAAATAGCAAAGTCACCGTGTGGGTGATACTTACCCATGACTTCACCGACTGCCCATGCAGACTTCTTATGTGGACGGTTTGGCGTAATGCCAGCCTCGCTCATTGCGTACAAAATACGGCGATGAACAGGCTTTAGACCGTCTCGAACATCTGGAAGTGCACGAGCAACAATAACGGACATGGAATACTCGAGGAAGGAAGTCTTCATCTCTGAGGACAAATCGGTTGGCTTAAGCGTGCCACCGTGAATGTCTGAGAGGTCAAGACGAGTACCAGCCTCATCAGAGATAATGTGTGAAGTTTCTCCCGTTATGAGATTTTCCCCAGTCTCTGGGTCAAACTCGTCAGAGTCTTCTTCTACCTCATCATCTTCGTATTCTTCATCCATATCGTTTTGTGCATCAAGGTCTTGATTCTCGTCTGCACCAAAAAGATCGTCATTCATATTTTTATCGTCTGCCACAAGTTACCCTTTCATTTTCTGTCTAATGATTTAGCGAGAAACCATTAAATGTCCAGGAAGCGGACGTCTTTTGCATGTGTTTGGATGAAGTCTTTACGCTTCTCAACCTGGTTGCCCATAAGGTCAGAGACCGCGCGATCAGCGGCAAGAGCATCATCGATGGTTACCTTAAGAAGAATGCGGTTCTTTGGTTCCATAGTGGTTGCCCAAAGCTGCTCTGGGTCCATCTCACCAAGACCCTTATAACGCTGAATAGTGAACTTGGTGTTGTCCTCAAACTTCTTTGTCTCAAGAGCAAGTTCTTCATCGGTATAGATGTATTTACCGTTCTTTTTACCCTTTGGCTTAATCTGATACAGAGGAGGCTGAGCAACGTAGATATAACCTGCGTCAATCATTGGCTTCATATAACGATAGAAGAAGGTAAGTAGAAGAATTCTAATGTGAGAGCCGTCAACATCAGCATCGGTCATGATGACAATCTTGTGATAACGAGCCTTCTCAATATTAAATTCATCTCCAACACCAGTACCAATAGCGGTAATCAACGAAGTAATGGTGTCAGAAGAAAGTGCGCGGTGAGCTTGTACGCGCTCAACGTTCAAAATCTTTCCGCGAAGTGGAAGAACTGCCTGAATAGAACGGTCACGTGCCATCTTTGCAGAACCACCTGCGGAGTCACCCTCGACGATAAAGAGCTCAGTCATCTCTGCATCGCGAACAGAGCAGTCTGCAAGCTTTCCAGGAAGAGCAGCTGACTCAAGAAGTCCCTTACGGCGTGTTGCTTCACGAGCTTTACGAGCAGCAAGACGGCCTTTTGCAGCCTGAGATGCTTTCTTGAGAATCTCTTTTGCCTGATTTGGATGCTCTTCCAGGTACTCAGAGAGACCCTGAGTAACAATTTTGTTGGTAAGGGTTCTCATGTAAGAACTACCAAGCTTTGCCTTTGTCTGTCCTTCAAACTGAGGATCTGGCAGCTTGACTGAAATAACAGCAGTTAAGCCCTCGCGAATATCGCCGCCCTCAAGTTTAGGGTCTTTCTCTTTAAGAATTCCCTGCCTGGTGCCGTAATCATTTACTACTTTAGTAAGAGCAGTACGGAAGCCTTCGAGGTGCATTCCGCCTTCCTCAGTGAAAATGTCGTTTGCAAAAGAAAGAGTTCTGTCACTGAAGTCAGTATTCCACTGAATAGCAACCTCTACCTCACCCATCTGAGACATTGGAGCGTCAGGGTCTGACTTACCTTCAATATAGATAGGGCGAGAAAGTCCTGGTAAAACGGTTTTCTCGTCATTAAGGTACTTAACAAAATCGATGATGCCGCCAGCATATTGGAAATCAATCTGACGAGGAGTAAGCTCACGCTCATCAACAAGAGTAATTTTAAGGTTCTTGTTAAGGAATGCGGTTTCCTGGAGACGGTCACGAAGTGTGTCGAAGTTATACGTAGTGGTCTCAAAGATCATGTCGTCTGGCCAGAAAGTAATGGTAGTACCGTTAGATTTTGAAGTACCAATTTCCTTCATCTTCTGAACGGTTTTACCGCGCTCAAAGACCATCTCGTAGATTTTGCCATCACGCTTAACCTGCGCAACAAGTTTCTTTGAAAGAGCGTTTACAACAGAAACGCCAACGCCGTGAAGACCACCGGAGACTTTATAAGCGTTGTTATCAAACTTACCACCTGCGTGAAGGATAGTAAGAACAACCTCAAGAGTTGGAATCTTTTTCTGGGGATGAAGGTCTACTGGAATACCACGACCATTATCTTCAACAGAAATAGAGTTATCTGGATGAACGGTTACCTTAATTTTGGAGCAATAACCAGCCATTGCCTCATCGACTGAATTATCTACAATCTCCCAAACAAGGTGATGCAGACCAGAAGCTGAAGTTGTACCAATATACATACCTGGACGCTTACGAACAGCCTCAAGGCCTTCAAGGATCTTAATCTCTGTACCGTCATACTTATTTTCTTTTGCCACGTAAGTCCTCTCTTCAATTGTGAGCGGAATGATGTAAGTATTTTACTATGAAATCGCCAAAATTAACTCGGCACAGAGAAATTTCATTGTTTAAACAGTAATATTTGGTATCTGAGAGGCTCTGTAAAGAGATTTAAGGACAGATTAGTGACAGATTTGACTAAAGACTCTTTTTTTGTCTAAAACTTGCTTCAATCGCTTTATAAGCCGTTGACTTAAGTGGCTCAGAAAGTCCAGAAACTAACTCAGAAATTTGTAATTTCTCTTCTGGTGTGAGTTCTGGAAGATCTTTTTTCTCTTCTTTTTGGCCCTGTGCTTGCTTTTCTGAAGAGGTAGCTTCTTTATCAGCATGTCTGTTGTATTTGTCCAGCTTAAATTCAAGGTCTGAAAACTCCAGACCTTGCTCTGAGAGCCTGGCTCTATAAATTTCTCTTTGTGCGAGAAAATCAATCATACACATACGATTATCTACATAGACTGTAAGCACAGGGAACTCTCTACCAGCAACTTCTCTAACAAATACGCCGGTTGTATGTTCTGTCTCTCTTTCACCATTTGCTTCAATCCACGCAAGATAGGCACGACGATTTTTTGACATGCTCTTAGAATCTCTGAAGGTTCCAAGCAGAGAACTCATTAAATCTTTTGCATTTTCATTGCCACCGCGCGCAGGTATTTCTTGTTGATTATTCATCGCTAAACCTAACTATCTGCGCTTTTTTTAAAACCTCTTCAAAGAAATACCCAAGGTTTGTCGTGGTAATTACCGTTTGAATGTCATGGAATGCAAATTCCATAATGGCTTTTCTACGGTCTTCATCAAGCTCGCTCATAACATCATCTAAAAGCAGCAAGGGTTTCTCGCCAAGTATTTCTTCTGAAAGGAGAACTTCTGCCATCTTAAGTGCTAAAACGACAGTTCTGATCTGACCTTGAGAACCAAAATTTCTAGCGTCTTTACCCTCAATTAAAAACTCAACGTCGTCTCGATGAGGTCCTTTTGTACTTTGCTGACGACGAATATCATCCGTGCGAGCTTCATGTAATGCCTGTAAGAATTGATAAGTAATTTCTTCTCTAGAAGCTTCAAGGGAAACCTCTCCAATTGAAGAAATATAGTTCATTTCCAGGTGTTCTCCACCAGAAAGTTCCTGGTAGATCTCACACGTCTTCTTTGCCAGGCGCTCAAACAAATGAATTCGTGCATGAAGAAGTGTAGCCCCTCCTCTTGCAAGCGAAAGATCCCAAGCATCAAGCAAGTTTTCATCTGGCCAATCAGATTTAAGCAGCTTATTTCTTTGCTCAACTGTCTTGGTATATGCCGAGAAAACCTTGAAGTAGCTTTTATTTGCCTGGCGGCCAAAGTCATCAAATTCTTCTCGGCGATACGATGCGCCACCTTTAATCATTGAAAGGTCATCGGGATTAAAAAGCACCGACATCAGTGTTCCAGAAATATCTGCAGCCTGACATTTCTTGCCATTCTTTGAAAATTGACGGCGGCGTTCTGTAATGGTGCAGGTATTTTCTAGCTTTCTTCCATCTCCTGTAAGAGAAATCTCTATCTTTGCCTCAGAAGTACCTGTAAGAAGGAGTTGTGAAGGTGTGGGTTTTCTAAATGAATACCCAGCAGTAAGGAGTTGTAATGCTTCAACAGTATTTGTCTTACCTGCAGCGTTCTTTCCTACAAAAATAGTAGTTTGTGCAGACAAATCTATCTCTTTCGAAGAAAAGCAACGAAAGTTATACAGCAAAACATGTTCAACTTTAAGTCCCACACAACCCCTATCAAATTAGAGGCGAACAGGCATCAGAAGATACAAGTAGTTAACCTTGCCGTTTGATTTGAAAATAGCTGGCTGAGAAGGACCTTGTAGCTCAAGGCGCAGAAGATCCTTAGAAGGAGCAGCATTTACACAATCAAAGACATAGTGATAGTTCAAAGCAATTGAAAGAGAATCTCCCTCAATTTGAGCCTCAATATGCTCGGAGGACTCACCCTGATCTGGTGAGGATGCAGAGAGCTTAACTTCTTTACCATCGGCGTCAACATCAAAACGAACTGAAGGATTTGCCAGTGCAATAACAGAGACGCGTTTCAGGGCTGCAGAGAAATCTTCAACGTTGATATCAACTGACGCAGTGCAAGACGTAGGAAGTAGCTGTTTATAGTCAGGGAAATGACCTTCAATCTTACGAGAGATGTGAGTGGTGTTTCCAAACTGGAAGACTACCTGGTTATCTGTAGTACCAATCAAAACCTTCTCAGTCATACTACGCATGGAAAGAACGTCATGGAACACTTCACCAGAGATAATTGCAGTAAAAGACTCACCTGCTGGAGTATCCGTGTTGGAATCACAAACAGCAAGACGGAATGAGTCGGTAGCAACAAGACGAATAGTGTTGTCTTCAACAGTAAGAGAAATTCCCTGAAGAATAGGACGAGAAGCTTCTTTAGAAGTTACGCGATACACCTTATCAACCATAGTTGATAGAAGCTGGCTTGGGAGCTCACAAGTTTTCTCAAGATCAAACTCTGGGAATTGAGCCCAGTCGTGAGCAGAAAGAGTATTAAGTCTAAAAGACGAACGCTGGCATGTTACAGAAAGCGTACGATCTCCACCTTCAAAAGTAATTGCTGCGTCAGGAAGATTTTTAACAATGTTCTGGATAACCTTTCCAGAAACAACTGTCTCTCCTTCTTCCTCTACGTTTGCTGCAATTTGATGCTTAATAGAAATAGTTAAGTCGCTGGATTGCAGCTCAAGCATGCCGTTAAATGCTTTGAGGTAAATACCAGAGAGAATAGGAAGTGTTGTATTAGAACCAATGCCTTTAGAAACAATATCAAGTGCCGTCTGGAGAGCGGATTGACTTACGGTAAATTTCATGACGACCCTTTCTATTATTTCTTAGATAAGAATAAAAATATCGTAGTAATAATAAGCTATGTTGAAAAGAAGAAAGCTTTACATTTCTAGAGGTAGAAATATGTTTCTAGAGGTCAGATTTGTTTGCTTATTTTTGACATTCATAAACAAAGTAAAACTCCCCCTCTTAAACTTTCAACAACAAATCACTACTTCTCTTCACCAATTAACATCTTACTAACAGGTTTTAAACACTAACTTTGTTCAAGAATAGTCTTCTTGAGTTGAGAAATTTGATCATAGAAGCTTTTGTCTTCTTTGATTCTCTCTTCAATTACCTCAATGCTGTGCAAAATAGTTGCGTGTTTTCTTCCGCCAAAATGCTTACCAATATTTACCAGTGTGTATTGGCAAAGGTCGTGAGCAAGATAAATTGCAACGTGACGAGGTTCTGCAATCTCTTTATTTCTCTTGTTACCAACAATATCGCGATGACTAATGCCATAGATATTTTCTACGACTTCTTGGACCTTCTCGATATTTACGGTCTTTGAAACGCGACGCCAGAGCGTGTCTGCAATCTTATCGATTTCTTCTTGTTTAATGTTTGTGCCAGATTCTTTTGCTTTAATCTGACCAGTAACACAACGATTACAGAAACCCTCAAGCGTTCTAATACTTTGACCAGCCTTGTCAGCCATGTAACGGCGGATGTCCTCTGGCAAATCGTCTGCAGAAAGAGAAGAATTTCTTTCTTTAAATGCGCGGTCGCAGAAGACATGAATAAGATTGAGTTTCATCTCGTAGCTTGGAGACTCAATACCAATAACGATGCCACCACTCATGCGAGAAGTAATACGATCGTCAAAGCCGTCAGATCCCATACCAAGCTGAGCAGGTGTTCTATCTGCAGCAAGAATAATCTGCTTACCTCTATCAATAAGAGAGTTAAAAATATTGAAGAAAAAATTAATAGTACCTGCTTTACCAGCAAGTTTTTGGACATCATCGATGATAAGAACATCAATGTTTTGGTAGTTATTACTAAGCTCTGTTGCGGCGTTTCCTGACGCATTTTTACGAACTGCATTTACGTAGTCATCAACAAAGGCATCTGCATCTTTGTAAACACAAACACGTTCGATATCTTCAGAGTTGATATAGTTTTGAACCGCACGTAGAAGGTGAGTTTTTCCAAGGCCGCTTGCACCGTAAATAAACAGTGGGTTTGCCTTACCTTTTGCGTCATTTGCAACATTTAATGCATGCTGATGTGCAAGCTCATTCTCATCACCAACAACAAAGCGATCAAACGTGAGGTTTGAATTGAAAGATGTCTCTTCATAAAGAGGATTACTCTTACGACGCTTTAAGGTCTGCTGTTTTAATTCTTCAAGGCTTTGTTCCTGGGATTCAAAATCTTGAATCTGCTCTGGAACAACTGCTTTTATAGGCGCAGTTTTTTGCTTCCAAGCATTGAACTCTTGAGGAGTCATTGTGGAAGTAGTGGTAACAGGAGTAGAAGACTTTGTAAGAGTAAGACTCAAAATAATGTCTTCAAAAGCTGCTGCCGAAAGACATCTCTCAACAATCGGAAGATTTTTAAGGATACGGTTATATGCCAAGCGCATTGATGTTTCAGCACACAGTGCGTTATCTTCAACTTTAATTGGAGTGCAGGTTCTCAACATAGCGATAAAAGCCTCTGGCTGATTCTCTTCAACCAAGAGGTCAATTGCGTCTTGCCACAGAGCTACTGCGTCTGAATCAATTGATGCATCCATACGTGTCCAATCAAAATGTTGAAAATTGGGACACCTAGTATAGAGGAATGTTGATAACTTTCAGCGAATAATGTTGAGAAACTCTATGAAAGGAGAGTTTCTCCAATAGTAGTGAGCTTATATTTCTGCCCAACTTTTCCAATTATTCCTATGTTTACCAGCGATTTTAATTCTCTTGACCACGTTGGTGTTGAAAGTCCATAGGTACTTGTTAACTCTGTTGCTCCAACCCATTCATGTTCAGAGAGATATTGAAGAACTTGTTTTGCTCGATCTGTAAGTAACAGATTAGGAAGCTGTGTAGCTGGCTGTGCAGCTATCTGATGAGATACTGCTTGTGGAGCATGTGAAACTGTTTGTTGGTTCTGATTTACAGGTAATTCTTCAGCTTCTTCTTGAGTTGGAAGTGTCTGAATATGAGCATCTTTAGAGCGGCGTGTTGACAAGGTAACAATGGTTCCGCCAGAGATATTGTCTTCGAGGGTAAGACTTCCACCCTTTTCAACCATGTATTGTTGAGCATAAGGAAGCCCAAAACCAACGCCTCTAATAAACGATTTCATCTCTTCTGTTGCAGAAGAAGTACCAAACTCAAGAGCTCGATTTTTCTCTTTAATACCAGGTCCCTGGTCTGAAAACCTAATGGTATTTCCGTTATCCATGATTGAAATTGTAGGTGCTACAAATCGAGCGTGAATGAAATTTTCCACAATCTCACGCATAACCATAAAAGGAATATTTCCTCCCTGCTCGTGAGCAAGCTGGTTAACGGTAGCTGCAATTTCATCAAGATAAGATCGAACGTCTTTTGGTTCTACGAGAACAACGCGAGGTGCTGCGGCTTTATCGTCATACACTGCAATACGTGCAGCATAACGGACGGTGAGAGAATTATCAGAACCAGCATCTTTTTCATTCTGGTTTGTGTTTTCCTCAACAAAAGGAAAAAAATCTCTTGCCATGACACCTCCTTTTCAACAATTGTTAAACAAATGAAGAAAACTTTTCGTTTTCTTTCACGATGAATGAAAGTTTTCAACAAGTGTTAAACATCTGTAGATAACTTTATATCTTTGTGAAAGACGTACTGAATGATAGTAGCATTTAACGGACATATTTCAGCTTGCAGAAATATTCCTTTCAACAAATTTCTTCACTTATCACAAGTGAAATTTTCAAAATGAAAGGTTTTCTCGCTAGGCTTTTGAATATAAAAGAGAAAAAGTTGAGGTATTTGCGTAGAAAATTTGACAGGTACCCATAAACGCGAGTACAATCTGTAGGCTTTTTAATCGATACTGTACCCGTTCGGGAGGAAATAGCTATGAAGCGTACCTACCAGCCAAATAAGCGCAAGCGCGCAACTACCCACGGTTTCCGTGCACGTATGGCAACTAAGAATGGTCGTGCCGTTCTCGCTCGTCGTCGCCTTAAGGGCCGTAAGCGCCTCACTGTCTAAGGAATGTTTCTGTGAAGACCATTAAATCTCGTTCAGAGTTTGAAAGGGTCTTCTCCGCGGGGAAGAGGGCTCAAAGTTCTGTTCTTCGTATACGAGTAGCACCATCCACTGAGGCACATCCTTCCGAGGTAGCCTTTGTAGCTCCAAAAAGACTAGGTAACGCCGTATTTAGAAACAGGTGTAAACGCGTTCTTCGCGAAGCAGCTCGAAAGAGCGGTTTACCTGTTGAGGGATACGGCATTATTCTCTTTGCGACTAAAGATACACACAGCACTAATCCTGCTGATATAAGTGTTTCTTTGGATGCTTTGTTAAGAAAGACAGGGGTCAAATGAGCGAGAAAAGACAAGATTCTTTTTTCGCAAACTTGTTCCTAGGTGCTATTCGTTTCTATCAAAGAAACATTTCTCCCCTTTTTAAGCCTCACTGTATTTATCGGCCCACTTGCTCCGAATATGCAGTTCAGGCCATACAAAAGTATGGTGTTAAAAAGGGAAGTTGGCTTGCTCTTAAGCGTATTGCTCGCTGTCACCCTTTTCATAAGGGAGGATACGATCCCGTTCCGTAAAGGAACGCACCGGAGGAAATATGTGGGATTGGATTGTTAACTTTCTATACACAGTCTTAGCGGGACTTCAATCATTCTCGGGAGACTGGGGTATGGCAGTTATCCTGCTTACCATCATCATCCGTATTATCCTGGTTCCAATGACCAACAAGCAGACGGCCTCTATGGCTCGTATGAGCGTTGTTCAGCCAAAGCTCAAAGAAATCCAGGAGCGCTATGCTGATGATCCAGTAAGACAGAACGAAGAAATGCGTAAGCTTTACGCAGAAATCAACTTCAATCCACTTGGTGGTTGTCTTCCTTTGCTGCTGCAGTCCCCTATCTTTATTGCACTCTTTACCGTTGCAAAGATGGTTCCGGTAGACTCTCGTTTCTACAACATTCTTCCTTCTATCGCACGAGCAACGTCTGACATTTTTGCTGTTGATGGCCTTGTTGCTGCTATTCCCTACATTATTTTCGTAGTTCTATTTGGTCTTACAACCTTCCTTTCTATGGCAGTAAATGCTCGTACAAGCTCTGGTGAGCAGCGTACCCAGCAGTACATGATGGGTGGCATGATGACCCTCATGATGCTCTGGTTTGGTTGGACTGTGCCAGCAGCTGTTCTTCTCTACTACGTTACTTCTGGTATTTGGCAGCTTGCTCAGCAGCAGCTTATTACCAAGCGCATTATGGAAAAAGAGAAGCTTAAGGCTGAGGCTCAGATGGCTAATAAGCCAATCGAGGTTGACGTGGTGAGAAAAGAAAAGAAGCCACGCCCTCACAAAAAGGCTTAGTAGCTGGGCTTGAACAAAATAACTTTTGTTTACAAAAAATTTTACGGTAGATTAATAGTTAAACTTTTTATATTGACTGGAGGACGACATGGAGGATGAGACTTTCGTTTCTGAGCCAAACGCTCTTAATGAGTCTCCTGTCGTTGATTCACAAGACGAGTTTGCTTCAATTCGAGAGCATTTTGAAGCTGGAATTCAGCTTACTGATGCTGAGATGAATAAGATTGCTGATACCGCTGTCTTTTATCTAAGAGAGCTTCTCTCCTTCTTTGGTGAGAATAGCTGTGCAATTGATGAGTACGACGGTGAAGATGGAGAACTTATTCTTGACGTAACCGGCGGCGATCTTGCAATTCTTATTGGTCGTCACGGTAATACGCTTGAGGCTCTTCAGATGGTTCTCTCTTCTTTGATGAGTGCTAAGCTTCACTTCCACTATCCAGTATCTGTTGATGTTGAGAGCTACAAGAGCCGCCGCCGCAATAAGCTTCAGGAGATGGCCCTCTCTGCTGCTGCTCGTGCTAAGAAGACTGGTAAGGTCTCTCTTGCTCCAATGAGTGGCTATGAGCGTCGCATTATTCACATCGCACTGAGAGACAACCTTGAGGTTACTACACACTCTGAGGGCGATGATCCATATCGTCGTGTTGTGGTAACCGCTATCAATAGCTAAGAACCTCTAACAAGCTTTAGTAATTTGATGAGGAAGGTTTACGCCTTCCTCTTTTTTTGTGACAATTCTTCTTGTTACAAGAAGTTTTGTCACAGGAGAAATAATGTCTGAATCAGAGAAGTCCCTATACAATTCAAAAGAGAATGTACTGAAGGAACTTCTCCTTAACTATGGAATTAATTCAACAGAGCACCAAAGAAGACAGCTTCTGAAACATATTGAACTACTAATTGAGATAAATAAGAATCTGAACCTCACAAGAATTACTTCAGTTGATGACGCGCTAGTGCTCCATATTCTTGATTCTTTGTTACCACTCAAAGTGAGTAATGAGTTTTTATCTGGTACTCACAACTATATTGATATTGGTACCGGCGGAGGCTTTCCTGGACTGCCTCTTGCAATCATGAGTGATAATAAAACACTATTGGTTGATTCTATCGGAAAAAAGATCAATGCGGTTCAGTCAATGATTGATGAGATTGGTCTAAATGAGAGAGTTAGAGCCGAGAAGCTTCGTGCAGAAGAAATTCCAAATAGTTATAAACAGAAGTTTGATTTTGTGACTTTTAGAGCTGTTGCGAAGACGAATATTCTTTTGGAGTACGCAGAGCCTTTCTTAGCCTCTCAAGGCACTCTTATAGTAATGAAGGCCAATGTTGATGAGATAGAGCTTCAGGACGCCTCTCAGGCAGCCAAAATTTTTGGATACGAAAATGTTTCACGTGAAACATTTGAGTTACCAAACAATCTTGGCCATCGAGAAATTCTTTTATACAAAAAAGTTGCAAAGAGCAAAATTAAATTACCAAGAAAAAATGGAATGGCAAAATCAAATCCGTTTGTTGCAAGAAGAGGGTAATTGTTGAATGTTTCGCGTGAAACATTCTGTATTATTAAATAAACTTGGTCAAACGGAGGATAAATGAGCTACAAAGACCTTTCGAGGGGATTTCAGGATAGAGATCCTAAAGTACTTGCTGTAATTAATCAAAAAGGCGGAGTTGGAAAATCTACTACCGTAATTAATCTTGCAGCAGCGCTAGGAGAAACAAAAAAGAAGGTTTTAATTATCGATTTTGATCCACAAGGTAATGCAACAAGCGGATTTGGAATTGATAAAGAGGAACTTGAAGCCGATATCTATGATGTAATCCTCAACGAAACACCGCTTGAAGACGTATTACAACAAACAGTTCAAAAGTACGTAATTATTGCTCCTGCTACCATTCAACTTGCTGGTGCAGAAATTGAACTGGTCTCCGTGGAATCAAGAGAAAACATATTAAAGCAGGCAATTGACCAGGTTAAAGACTATTTTGACTACATTTTGATTGATTGCCCACCATCACTAGGCCTTTTAACAATTAACGCCTTAGTTGCTGCAAACAGCATTCTTATTCCAATTCAGTGCGAGTATTATGCACTAGAAGGCGTTACTAAGATTGTTGAATCAATGAAGATGGTGCAAAAACAGCTTAATCCAGATCTTGAAATCTTTGGCGTAGTAATGACCATGTTTGATAGTAGAACTTCCCTATCTAAGCAGGTAGTTAATGAAGTATCTAATTACTTTGGTAACAAGGTATTTAAGACACTTATTCCAAGAAACGTCAAAATTGCTGAGGCACCAAGTCATGGTTTGCCAGTAACCATGTATGCACGAATAAGTATGGGCGCACTTGCCTATAACAAACTTGCAAAGGAAGTGAATCGTCGTGGTTAAAAAATCAGGACTTGGTAAAGGCCTTAATTCGCTCTTTAGCGAGGTAGATGCAGAGGTTGGTAATAAAAAAGAAACTACCACGCTGCCTTTGAAAAAGATTAAGCCAAATAAAGACCAGCCTCGCAAGCGTTTTGACGAAGCTGAGCTCACAGAACTCAGTGATTCTATTAAGCAAAACGGTATTCTTCAGCCACTTCTTGTTCGCGAGAAGGGCGACCACTACGAAATTGTTGCTGGTGAGAGACGTTTCCAGGCTGCAAAACTTGCAAAATTAGAGGAAGTACCTGTTGTAATCAAAGCAATTTCTGACGAGGAAGTATTCAAGCTTGCTCTTATTGAGAATTTGCAGAGATCTGACTTAAGCCCAATCGAAGAAGCACAAGGTTATAAGCAGTTAATTAAACAGGAGAACTTAACCCAAGACGATTTGGCCAAGGTTCTCTCAAAATCAAGATCTGCAATCACGAATACCCTACGCCTTCTTGACCTTCCAACAGAGGTACAGACTTTGATGATAGAAGGACGTATTAGTGCTGGACACGCTCGTGCAATTCTTTCTGTTAGTGGTAAAGAAGGAAGAATAAAACTTGCTCAGAAAGTAATTGAAGAGAACTTGTCTGTCCGCCAGACAGAAAACCTTGCTCCACTATTTTCTGTCACTAATGTAGAGAAACCAAAAAGACAGCCAACTCCACAGGCATATAAGCGTGCAGCAAGGCAATTAAGAATTGCCTTGGACACTCCAGTCAAAGTGCGAAATGTTCGCGGCAAGAATAAAATTGAAATCGAATTCAATGATGAGGATGAGCTTGCTGCTTTAGTTGAAAAACTATCAAACAGTAAAGAAGCATAATGAAGATAAAGTTTGCAATTATATCTACAGTTTCACTGCTCGGAATAGCTTTTCTCGCTAAGCACACTTTGTTGACTAAAGAAGCGCAAAGAAGTTTTCTCCATGCGATGAGAAGATCGAGAAGAGCACTCGACGCAATTCTTGATGACTATTCAAGTAGTGGTAATAGGAAAAGTGCGAAAAACATTCTTTCTCATCAAGCGAGAGTAGAAAAAGAATGGCTAAAGGCAATTCAATAGAACAAATGTTCTACTTATGAACTAAAAAAGAGGGGACTCGAGAGGGTCCCTTCTTTACATGTAATGTGTAGGATATGCTGCCCTTAACGTACGCTTCTCTTCTGGAAGAGCTGTCCACAAGCAGCATCAATGTCAGATCCACGAGAAAGACGGATGGTTGCTTCAACGCCAACAGAGTTGAGGCTGTTTACAAACTCCTGTGCGCGGGCAGGGGATGTTGGATGGAACTTAGAACCCTCAATCTCGTTAAGCTGAATGATGTTAACGTGGCAGAGCGTTCCTCGACAGAAGTCTCTCAAAGCTCCAAGCTCATTGTCAGAATCGTTAACACCTTTGATCAGCGCATATTCATACGTTGGACGACGACCGGTCTTATCGACATACTCACCCATAATGTCATACAGGTGAATTAGTGAGTATTTACGAACTCCTGGCATGAGGGCGTCTCGCGTCTTTTGCACTGCAGAGTGAAGCGAAACGGCAAGTGTAAATTGCTCTGGTTCAGAAGCAAAACGCTTAATCATAGGGATAACGCCGCAGGTAGATACTGTAATATGGCGCGCACCAATGCCAGCTCCGTCAGGGGAGTTGAGGAGTCTCATAGCCGCAAGAGTGACGTCGTAGTTCATGAAGGGCTCGCCCTGACCCATAAGAACAACGCTGGTAACGCGTGCGTCAAAATCGTCGCGGACGTGCATAACCTGCTCGTAAATCTCGCTCGCAGAAAGAGAGCGCGTGAGACCAGCAGCGCCTGTTGCACAGAAAGCACAGCCCATGGCGCAGCCAGCCTGTGTAGAAGCGCAGACCGAAAGCTTATTGCCGGTTGGCATGCCAACGCACTCGACAGAGGTGCCATCAGGGTAGCGAAGCAGGTATTTACGGCTGCCGTCTTCAGAGACCTGGCGGACAATTTGTTCAGCACCAGCAAGCGTTACCTGCTTAGATAGTTCTTCTCGCAGTGTTTTTGGAAGATTACTCATCTGATCAAAAGAGGTAGCGCCCTTAGACCAGATCCACTCCTCAATTTGCTTTGCGCGGAATTTTGGCTGGCCAAGGGAAGTCACCAGTTCAAGGATTTGTTCTGATGAAAGGCTTCTGAGGTCAGATTTGGCGGCAGCCTTCTGTGGGCGAGAATCAAGCGCGGAGATGTCTGCGCCGTCAGCCGTGGTGTTTGTGCCGTCAAGAGTATTATTTGATTGCATTTTTGTCCTTCTCCAACTCTTCTAAGCTATCTGCGGTATCTTAGAAGAAATACGTTTACTAGAGTTTACCCTATGGGAGACTTATCTGAAGGAGCGGAAATGACACGTGAAGAGCTAAAAAAGCTTCATGTAGCAGTTGTTTCAGGTGGTTGGTCAGACGAGCATGAGATTGCAATGGAGTCTGGTAAGCAGTGTGCAGCAGCACTCAAAGAAGCTGGCTTTACCAGTGTTGACCTGCTTGATGTTGCAGAAAAAGACTTTGTAGTTACCCTTGCTCAGGGCGGTTATGATGTCGTGTACGTTGCTATGCACGGCCGTTTTGGTGAGGATGGCTGCATCCAGGGTCTTCTCGAGATTCTGCACATTCCTTACACGTTTTCTGGCGTTCTTGCGTCTGCTATGGGAACTGAAAAAGAGCTGTCGAAGCTCATGTATAGGCAGGCAGGCGTTCCAACTCCTAAGGGAATTGACGTTGCCGCAGGCACCGTCTTCACAGATGAGCAGGTAGACAAGCTTATTGAGGACCTCGGACTCCCTATGTTTGTAAAGCCGTCTGGCAACGGCTCCAGCTACGGTGTTACGCGTGTCACTTCGCGAGAAGAGCTTCCCGCTGCACTTGAACTTGCAGGCGAGCAGGGCGAGCGCATCCTAATCGAGGAGAGCATTGAGGGAACGGAGATTACCGTTCCTGTCATTGGCAACGAGGACCCAACAGCTCTGCCGATTGTTGAGATTGTTACGGGCGATGAGTTCTACAGCATTAAGACAAAATATGAGCCAGCATCCCTGCACCATGTGATTCCAGCTCGTCTTGAGCCTGCAGTGTACGCACGTGCTCAGGAGCTAGCTATCAAGGCTCACAATGCACTTGGTTGCCGCGGCGTTTCTCGTAGTGACTTTATTGTTACGAAGGATGGCGTCCCTGTGGTGCTGGAGACAAATACCATTCCTGGTATGACTGCTCGTTCTTTGCTGCCTGATTCTGCACGTACCGGCGGCATTGATTTCCCTGAGCTCTGCACTCGCTTTATTGAGTTTGCACTTGAGGATCGCCAGTAGATTTGTAGGTTATGACCAGCACTAAAAGCGCTACGCAAAAACTAGAAGAACTCATTCTTCCAGGTACCCCCTCTGCGGTTTGCAAGAAGTATTTAGAACTTGCAGAGAGGGCGGAGCATGAGTCGTTTGATGTCTTAGAGGACGACATTGTTGTTTTGGATACCGAGACAACAGGTCTGTCCTTTAAGAAATGCTCCCTTATTGAGATTTCTGCTGCTAAATTGAGTGGCAGAGAGATTGTGGAGCGCTTTCAGACTTTTGTTGATCCAGGGTGTCCAATTCCAGAAGAGATCACGGCCCTCACTTCGATCACCGATGAAGACGTTAAGGGCGCACCAAGCGCAAAGGAAGCCGTTGCTGCACTTGCAGAATTTGTCGGCGGTCTTCCGGTTTTGGCACACAACGCCACTTTTGACCGTACGTTTATTGAACGGGTGCCCGGTGGAACTTCTGTCTCCGATACTTGGATTGACACGCTGGCGCTCTCACGCATAGCGCTACCTCGACTTTCTTCGCACAAGCTTTCGAGCATGGCTGAAGCGTTTGGCACCATGAAGGTTACGCACCGCGCAAGTGACGACGTAGATGCTCTTTGTGGCATGTGGCGCATCTTGCTTTTGGGGCTTATGAATCTGCCTCGCGGTCTTCTCGCCAAACTGGCGTCAATGCACGACGGCGTGGAGTGGACGTTTAGGCCAATCTTCTCGTATTTGTCGCAAATGAAGGAAGAAGAAGCAGTTCAGCGCGGTGTCGCAAAGAAAGATGCAACAGGTGCCGAACTTGCAGATGCAGAGATCTCGGGCACGTTTTTCTCGCTCAAGGACATTCGCAGCCAGCTTGTTGCCGACATAAAAGCAAAGGCGAGAAGAGACGCGGACGACCCAGAGACGCCTGCCATGCTGCCTATTTCTAAAGATGAGATTCACAGAGCGTTTGCTAAACCGGGCATCGTCTCGCAGATGTATGACAAATTTGAGACACGCAACGAGCAGGTTAGCATGTCCGTTGAGGTCAGAAACGCGCTGGTAACTTCTTCGCATAGAGAGCTTGAGGCGGGGACAGGTATTGGCAAGTCGATTGCATATCTGTTGCCTGAAGTATTGTTTGCGCAGAAAAATGACGTTACCGTAGGCATTGCTACAAAGACAAACGCCTTGACTGACCAGCTAGTTGCTCATGACCTTCCGGCTCTTGCACGAGCGTTGCCAAACGGATTGAGTTTCTGCAGCTTAAAAGGATACGAACACTATCCATGCCTGCATCGCGTTGATAGGGCTGCTCTTGAGGAACTTCCACTGACGCTGCTTGATCAGGAAGGGCGCTCGAGCAACAGCGTTGCGTCTGACATGCTGACCGCAATTGCGGTGATTTATGCCTACGCGTGCCAGTCGGCTGATGGCGATTTGGACGCGTTGGGGATTCGCTGGCGCTCGGTTCCACGAGAGATGGTAACTATCAAAGCAGCGGAGTGCCTGCGCTCTAAGTGTCCGTATTACCCTCATGAGTGCTTTGTTCATGGAGCTCGTAAACGTGCGGGATCTTCGGATGTTGTGGTAACCAATCACTCTCTGTTGCTGAGAAACGTTGCTGCTGACGGAAAAATTCTGCCACCTATCAGACATTGGGTGATTGACGAGGCTCATGGCTTTGAGGCTGAAGCTCGCCATCAGTGGGCAGTAGAAATTTCTGCCAAAGAGATGAGAAACGGCTTTGAGCTGCTTGGCGGAATTAAGTCCGGAGCCATTCATGCTGCTATGGTAGGCGCCGCTAATCTTGAGGACTCAACGCTGCTCACCGGTCTTTTCACGCGCTCTGCCGCCGCAGTTCAGCGAGCCATGGCCGCAATGGGCAACCTTATGGCTACCGTGCATGAGCTGGCTCCGTTGGCCAAAAGCGACGGCGGCTATAACTCTCTTCAGCTTTGGATTAACGATGAGGTAAGAGAGACAGAGGAATGGAAAGAGGTCTTGGAGACCGCTTCCGTTGCTCTTTCTGCTCTTGAAGAAGCGGCGCTTCGTATAGGAAAAACCACCGAGGCGCTCATTGCATCAGCTCCAAACCTTGCAAGCAACTTGAGTGAGGCGGGGGTGTTCTTGAGCACCCTTCTGGAGTCGTTGAAGCTCATTTGCGAGGGAACAGACAAGAGTTATGTCTATTCAGCAAAGTTGACTCGACTGAAGCGTGATATTGGCTCTGAGGCTCTTGTGGCTGAGAAGCTTGATATTGGTGCAGAGCTGGCAGAGAAGTGGCTGCCGGAGACGCATTCCGTTGTGTTTACCTCGGCGACCATTGCCGTTGGTGATGATTTCTCGCATTTTGAGCACGCTGTTGGCCTGGATAGAGGCGCCTTTGAACACAAGAGCCTGCACTTAGAGTCAAGCTTTGACTACGAGAACCATATGGCTGTCTTTGTGGCCGAAGACATGCCTGCACCAACTGATCCAGGTTACCTAGACGCTTTGGAAAAGCTGCTATACGACGTTCATGTTCAGATGGGCGGCTCAGTGCTGACGCTCTTTACCAACAGACGCGATATGGAGCGCCTCTATGAAGCGTTGGAGCCACGCTTGAGTGAGCAGGGCCTTAATCTTGCCTGCCAGGAGCGCTCTTCTTCTGCTCGACGTGTTCGTGAAAAGTTCCTAGCCGAAAAGAACCTCTCGCTGTTTGCTCTTAAATCGTTCTGGGAAGGCTTTGATGCTGCGGGAGACACGCTTAGGTGCGTAGTAATTCCTAAGCTTCCGTTTGCAAGCCCTAATGAACCGCTGGTCAAAGAGCGCGAAGCGCGAGAAGATCGTGCGTGGTGGCGTTATTCTCTGCCAGAGGCGGTAATTGCAACAAAGCAGGCTGCTGGTCGCCTTATTAGAAGTGCTGATGACAAGGGCGTTTTGGTGCTTGCCGATTCCAGGCTAGTATCCAAGCGATATGGCAGCTCGTTCTTGAAATCGCTGCCTAACAAGAACTACCAGCGTGTCTTGACAAAGGACATCTCCGAGCAAATTGCCAAGTGGCGAGAAGAACACGACGCGTAACAGAGCTGTAATCACCTGATTGGCTTAGAGCTGCTCTTCTGCAGCAAGTAAAGATGCAGCGTAGATGCGCATTGCGTGCGTCACGGCCTGGTCTTTGGTTGTTACTTTTCCCTTAAGGGCAAGCAGCCGTTGTAGCAGCCATGTTCCGCCGTAATAGGGGACAGTTGCTTTAATCTCTGCAGTATTGCGCTGGCTTCCAACTGTTTTAAGTCCCGGCCACGAATAGTATGTAAGAGCACTTTTATCAAGAAAGACAAGCTCTACTAACTGCGATTTTTCTTGCGTAGAAGATTCTTTTACGTTTTCTGCAAGTTTTAACTGCTTCAATGAAGCGGAGCGGGCTTCAATGCGGCTCATGCGATTGACTCTGAAGACCCTTTGCTGCTCGAGGTCTAAATCTATTCCCTCGATAAGCCAGCCGTTCTCGCCGTATGACAATTGATAGGGAAGAACATTTCTTTGGCTGATTACAGCTTCTTTATTGCTTTGAGTTTCCACATACGCCATCTCAGAACGATACTCAAATGAAATAATTTGTGACTCGGCAATTGCATTTGAGCAGGTGAGGAACGTATTTACTTCTTTAGAGTGACTTTTGGAGACAAGCGGAGCTGAAGCATCATTTGACGAAGAGTCTGCCGTATATGGAGACTTCAGAAGTTTCCAAAATATACTTTCTTGAGGCAAAGCAAGTGTTGTAAACGCCTCTTTAAGCGCTAACGTTTCTTCGTCCGTTAAGACAAGCCTGCGAGTTTTAAAGGGAGACTCTCCAACGAGTGTCAAAGTGTCTTGATCTCCAGTAAGCGGAAGGGGAAGATAGCCATTCTCGTCCGTAAGCTGCAAGAGCTCCATCAGAATAGCAGCTTCTTCTGAGGAGATGTCAAAGCGTGACTGGACCGCACTTAACTCAACCGCGTCAAAAGAATCTCTAAATGCAGCGGCAAGCAACACGAGTTTGTAGACGGCTGAAGAAATGTTTTTTCTTCCAAAAGAGGTGTTTTTAACGGCCATTGGCAACCTCGCTTAAAGACTCTTTCCATTTTGCGAGAAGAGACTCTGGAGACCTTGGAATCAATCCATGAGCAAGAATCCAAGATAAAGCAGTGTTTTCATGGGCGTAAGCAACGGTCCACAAAGCGCCATTGGAGAGGAGCTCAACATCCCCTTGACCTTGCGAGAAATGCTCAAAAGCAGCGAGTATGTTTTTGGGGACAAATGCAACAAGAGTGCCAGCCTGCGATCCGAGCTGGAAATCAAGCAGGTTGTAGTCATTTGAATTAAAAGCTTTCGGAATGGAGAAGTGCTCATCTTTAAGAATTGCAGCACCTAAGACACGGTCAATGCGAAAAGTTTTGATTGAAGCGCTCTCAGTACCGGACGAAAAATCTTGCCCCACAAAGTACAGAAGTCCCTGTGAAACAAAGAAGTCCAGAACGCCCAGACGCTTTTGTTTAATCTGGTCCTGTGAATTTGTATAGGTGACGTTTACCAGTTGTTTAGAGCTGAGTGATTCGTATAGAACAGGAAAGACTTTGCTTTGGGAAGAAGCGCTGAGTTTTTTGCTGTCTGGTTTGCCTGAGTCCGAGGAATAAAAATTACCCACAATTTTAGAGAGCGCGTTTCTCAATTTCTCTTGGTACACAAAAGTTGTATCAGTTAGAACTGCGCTGCAGATAACAAGCAGTTGATTGGCATCTTCAGGACTTAAGTCGTACGAGGAATCAAAGAAATTTGAGTCCGAAAGATAGAATGACTTTTCTTTTCCTGCTTTTACCTCAGTAATTGCAAACCCGAGTTGTTTTAAAACAGCGCGATCTCTTGAAAACGTTCTTAATGCAGAGTCAGTAGATAAATCCGAGTAAATCGCCGTATAAATCTCTGCCGAAGGCAAAGGTCCCTTTTGAAGCAGCAGCATAAATAGCGAGAAAATCCTCCAGGCACCTAGTTCATTATTACCTAGAGTTTGATCGTTTGGAGCCATATCCACCTCCCGCTTTTTGCTAGTTGAACTCAAATCTCTCTAAACATATACGAAAGTTTTTGATATTTAGTGCAGAATTTCTAAATTTGGACGTAAAAATACACTTTAACCGCTATATTTCGATATAAGACGTATACTAATGACGTATGTATGAAACCTGTCAGAAGACATGCCAACGAAGGACGCAGTATGGCCATTACACATGACTATGTTGACTATCTAGACGAGCAGATTGATATTGCTCCTGCCGGTAGTCAAGAGGAGCTTCAGGCTGCTCAAACCATTGCTGAAGAAATGAAACTTCACGGGCTTGAGGCAACCATTGAAGAATTTGACGCTAAGTCTATTAAGAGTCTTGGCTACTCAATCTATCTAATCCTCCTCTTCATTGGTGTTATTTTTGCAGGCACTGGCAATGCAGCACTTATTGCTTTTGGTGTTTTGCTTGTTGCTGGCTTTGGCGCACTTACTTGCCTCAAGTACTTTGGTAATGACATTCTTGGTTCATTTGGATCTTCCATCAGAAGCCAGAACGTTGTTGCTAAACACGAAGCCACTGGTGAGCTTGTCGCAAAAGGCAATCGTCCAATCGTAATTGTTGCTCACTATGACTCTCCACATACAAACTTCCTTGTTGAGTCTCCTGTAGCAAAGTACGTACCACTTGTACAGAGGTATGCGCGTTGGTGTGTAGTTGCCGTGTTTGTTGCTACGTTTGTTCAGATTCTTCGTTTCCTTCCTGATCCAGTTCGTGTCCTTTTCTGGATTGTTGGTATTCTTGCAGCTCTTCCACTTGTTGCTCTTTCTGTCGCAACTATTGCAGAGCGTTTTGCACCTTGCACTATTGGCGCAAACAACAACAAGTCTTCAGTTGCAGCACTTCTTGGTATTCTCGAGAATGTCCGTCCTACTGGTCATCGCCCCGAGGTTGTTCATCATTTTGCAGGAGATGCAGCCGCACTTATTCCAGAGCCTGATGAGGTGGAAGGCGTCCGCCACGGCGAGGAAGTTCTTAATTCGCTGGGCATTCTTCCTGAGGATTGCGAAGTAAGCTACGTTGCTTATGACACTACTGGTGCAAGCCAGACTGCATCTCTCGAGGATGTTGCAGAGGCTGTAAATGCAACAACAGAAGAAGAGCAGACTGAGGATGCCTCTGCTGACAACACCGTTGCGTATGATTCTGTTGACGATGAGCTCAATGCAACCATGAAGCAGGTTCATGAGTCTGCTGATGCAGATGCAACGCAGGTACAGCCTGAAGCAACACATGAGCTCCATGCTAAGAACGATTTTGCTCGTCGTGCGTCCCTCTTTGATCTTCCTGATCCTTCTGGTGACGCCGTTGATCCACTGGCTCCATCTTCTGAGCCAGCTCCTCACTATGTTCCAGCTCCAACATCTGCACCTTCTCCAGAGGCAGAAGACGAAGAGAGCCCATTCGACACCATTTCGGCTGATGAGGGTCTCACAGAGGCACAGGACGCAAAGACTCCTGAGGCAAAGCGTCGCTCCTTTAGACTCTTCGGTCGCAACGACGGTCCATCGGATGACTGGAAGGGCGGTGCAGCACCATCTGCTGAGAATCGTGAAGAGACCGACTCTGAAGATGCAGCCGCTATTTCTGAGGATGATCTTCGTAATGCCGTTCTGTCTCTCTCTGATGACGAACTCATTGCACATGACATTTGGTTTGTTGCGCTTGGAGCATCTGACTTTGATCACGCAGGCATGAGGGAGTTCCTCGCAAAGCACAGAACTGATATTCGCGGCGCTTTTCTCATTAACCTTGATTGTGTTGGCGCTGGTTCACTCTCCATCCTTAAGAATGAGGGAATTGGCAACGTTCGCCGCGCTGATCGTAGAATGACTCGACTCCTTTCTACTATTGCAACTGATCTTCATATTGATGTTGAGCAGAGCGCATTTGACTGGGGCACCACTGATGCAACTCCTGCAATGCAGAATTCAGTTCGTTCTGTTACCTTGATGGGTTTAAACGAGGATGGACTTCCTGCGCTTAGCCGCACCGCTGCCGATGTTCGCGAGAACGTTAATGCTGGTCAGTGTGCCGATGCTGCAGCTCTTGTTACTGAGCTTATTAGACGCTCATAAACGAACAAGTCACTAGCTAGAGTAAGTTTTTAAGAAAGGGCAGAGATTTCTGCCCTTTCTTTTTTAGCGTTAAGGCAAGGTTGCTCAACTAAAAGGAGCGTCTTATTTTTGCTGCAAATAAGTGGACACATCCAATAAGTACTGATCCTGCCAAGGCGAGTAAAAGGGGAACTGCGTAGGCATTATCTGCTGTTCCAGGAAGATGGGGCTTAGGCGTCACACGAATAGTTTGTGCTTTAGAGTGACTATCGGTGTGCGAAGCAACTTTCTCACCATCTTTTGAGATGGTTTCGTAGGCGGTAACTTCTTTACCTTCAAGTGAGGCAGTCCTTATAGAAAAAGGAACCGCAGCTTCTCCCGATGAGGTAGGAGCTTTGAAGCGGACAGTTCCGCGAGCGATGGGCTCCGCCGTACCTTCTTGGAGCTGCTTTGTTTCATAGAGTTCTCCAGTAATTTCGTACTCTTCCCCTGGGGTAAGCCCTTCGTATTTGATGTGGTCAACAAGATTGAGCACTTCGGTATATTCAGGATTTTTTGATCCAGCAGCATCCACAAGCATCGTTTGTAAAGAAATTCTTTCATCAATGAGCTCGGGCGCTTCTACGGTCTCTTCAGAAGTAAGGGTAACCGTTGGGTTCCATTCTTTGTTAAGAGAGTATCCTGCTGGAGCCGTAATCTCTTTAAGTGAATAGGAGCCAAAGGGAAGACCTTCAACGGTAGCCTCTCCAAGCTCGTTTGTGTCTACTGTGGTGACAACTTCGTGAGGAGCAATCCATTTTCCCTGGTAGAAGATGGGTTGAGCAGAGCTATTAGTTAGCTCAATTTTGGCGCCCTTCAGACTTGGCATTTCATCCGCTTCAGAATAACCATCGGTCGAACTTAGAGAAGTATGCCCGATTTTCTTAACCTTAAGATTTCCTCTTATTACCTCATCTTTAAAGGTAAAGGAGTTTTCAGATGAGGAATTCTCTTTTCCGCTAGAAAGATTTGTCCAGATAAGATTGCCGTTTTGGTTTGATAGCTTCCAGGTTTGAAGAGAAAGTCCTGGGAGTTTATAACCCTCTGGAGCTTGAATTTCTTCGATCTGGTAATACCCCAAAGGTAACCAGGGTTTCTCGCCAAGAGTAAAGAGGTCATCTCCAGAAACCTTATGGTCTGCATCAAAAGAAACAAAACCTTGAGAATCAGTCGAGAAAACCCATGTTCTTAGTGTCGTTTCAGCAGAGCCGCTATAGGTCACTTTAAAAAGTGCACCCTGTAACGTTGCGTTTCCTTGGGGAGAAGCGCTTTGCTGCTCAGAACGAGCGTCTTCGTCGAGGCTAGTGCTGTGGTCAAAGTCTTGTTTTGAAATGCGTAGATCAAACTCTCCAATAGGAGTATCGGTAACCGTGAGAGCGCTCTCTTCTTGGTTTGTTATTTCTATAGCATGAACTGACGGGTCAAGAAGAAAACCTTTTGGAGCAGTGGTTTCCTTTACGTACACCGTTCCAACAGGAAGTTCATTGAGTGTTGCAGACCCAGATTTATCAAGGGTGAGACTGCCAAGAAGATTGGTGCAACTCTCGTCGGAATATACTCCGTAGACAGCGCCTTCTAGGGTGTAGTGCTCGTTATTGGAGGTGACATCAGGCAATAAGGAATTTTTGGTAATTTTGAGTGAGCCAGATTGCTGTCCAAAGAAAAACAGAACCTGTTTGTCTCCTGTGGGTACAAAGAGCTTGGCAACTCCGTTTTCTGGACTGCCGCCGTTGGTTTGAGCATAGTTCATAGCATCGGAATAGAACTGCTCAATAGGCTGATGAAGTTCTGTCTGAGGAACACTTACCGCAAGTGCATGGGCTTCACCACGCATAACAGCCCACAGTGTAAACTGCGTGATGGCTCGTGCCTTCCATCCTGTATATCCATACACATCCTTTTCTTGGGATGCAGTAGCTCCATGATAGATGATGTAATCAATAGCTCGAAGCTGTTCATTCGTATACGTTCCACCGCGAGCGCCGTTGGCTGAGGTGAGCTTTGTATAAGATTGCGGGTCAACCACACTTCCCGTTGCTCCTGGCCATGCACCATAGTGGTTAAATTCATCTCCACAGTAAAGATACGTACCGTCGCTAGCGGTCCACATAGGAATTTGTTGTCCACCAGGAAAATCTTCTCTTTGCGCAACGGTAAATGAGGGTTCTTGTGCAAAAGCAAGCCTATGAGCAGGCTTTAGAAAAAAATGGCTGAGGAGAAGGGCTCCAAGTAACAGAGGAATAAACCAGAAGTGAAAGACAGAAGAAGGGGTTTGTCTTCGTGTAGCTGTTTTCTTCTTAGGTTTTGAGGATTTTGTGATAAACATGCGTGCCTCCAAACTGAAAAATCAGAGGTAGATTGCGTATATAGAGATAATTGGTAATGCATAAATGTGAGCTTTTGTTGCAACATATAGACAATTAGTGTTAACGTATTCAGTAATCAGTAACACTTACTAATTAATGAGGTTATCGTGCGTTACAGCAAGCAACGTGAGGCAATTCGTACTTACATGGAAGGTCGCCATGACCATCCAACAGCAGATAGTGTGTATGCAGCAGTAAGAGAGGAGTTACCAAACATCTCTCTTGGAACTGTTTACCGTAACCTTATGCAGCTTGTTGACGCAGGCGAGCTCCAGGTTGTTAATACCGGCGATAATATCTCTCGTTTTGATCCAACAACAACCGAGCATGCACACTTCCAATGTCATGAGTGTGGCCGTGTCTTCGATGTTGACGGACCAGTTCTGAGGGACCTTACTAATCTCACCAAGGATTCTTGCGGCGAGGTTGACTCTTACGCTCTGTGCTTTACGGGTATTTGTAACGAGTGCCTAGCTAAGAACCCAGCGCTCCATCACAGCGTTAACTAATGTATTGCAACAAAACAGTCTTCTTTAAGACCGGTGCTTCACCGGTCTTTTTCTTTATGGGGGAGCCTCAGGTTTGCGAGAAAACCTGTCTGCTAGACGTGCCCGCAGACCCGCATGTCCTACAGAAGGGAAGCTGCTTGGCATGACGGGGTCTCCGCCAAGTAGCTTTGCCCGAGGAAGGCGGAGTTGTCGGGTGGAGAGCAGGCGTCTATAAGAGGTGGGATAGTGGTGTGCGGGGGTCTCTCGCCAGAAGTACTTTTGCATAGCGCTCCTTTCGTTGGAGAGCATGCTAAAGAGTGACTTTGTGCCTATTCTGACCAGCGCCTGTCCAGTTTCTGACGGAGAAAATTTGTGTGGGCGCATATTTGTTGTATATGTGCAGCTAGGCAGAAAACAACGCATCAAACTTTTATTTAGTTGCTCAGCAAGCAATCAAAAGGAAAAAAATACTGTGATAAAATCTACACAATTGCGGGTATCGCCAAGTGGTAAGGCAATGGCTTCCCAAGCCATCATCCGCGGGTTCGAATCCCGTTGCCCGCTCCAAAGACATACAAGAGCCCTTCGGGGCTCTTTTTATGGACAAGATTGAAATTTGGCGTTGTGAAGAAGGTTGTTCGGGTAGAAGTTGAGCGGAAATATTTTGGATATATCTTTGATAGAGCGTGCTTAATTACTCGAATTACGCGGACTGATGGTTGAAGGGAACAACATGGCACAAATTCCTATGACAGATCAAGAGGTAAAGATTGCTCTTGATGCGCTGTCAGATCAGATTGATAAATACGCAGAGCTTCTTGTTAAGAAGGGATGCGCAATTTCTGAGGGAAGTCAGCTGGTAATTAATGCTTCGATTGAGATTGCTGATTTTGCCCGTAGGGTTCAGCGAGCAGCTTATGCGGCTGGCGCAGAATTTGTCACAGTTATTTGGGGCGATCAAGAGTCCTCAAGAATTATGTACGAAAACGTTGACCTAGCGCGTCTCTCTAAGACACCAAGCTGGAAGATTGAGCAGCTTAACTCCCTTGCAGAGCAGGGTGCAGCATTTTTGTTTCTCTCGTCTGATGATCCAAATGGTCTAAAGGGAATTGATCCAGAAAAGCCAGCTGCTGTTTCTCGTGCAAGAAACTTAGAGTGCGACGTCTTTAGAAACGGCATGGACTTTGGAAAAAACGTTTGGTGTATTGCTGGTGTTCCTGCAGCTGAATGGGCAAAGGTAATTTTCCCAGAGCTTTCTGAGGCTGAGGCAACCTACAGGCTTTGGATTGCAATTTTGGACGTTGCTCATGCAAGTGGAGAAGATCCTCAGAGTGCTTGGGAGACCCACAATGCAACATTTGAGAAGACCAAGCGCTTCATGAATTCTCACCAGTTTGAAGAGCTTCGCTATGAATCTTCAAATGGAACTGATCTGACTATTGGTATGAACCCAGGGCATCTTTGGGAGGGCGGCGCTGGAAAGACTCAGGATGGAACGTTGTTCTTCCCTAACATTCCTACTGAGGAAGTCTTTACCACGCCAAACTATCGCAAGGTAAACGGCACTGTTCACTCTGCGTTGCCTCTGATTCATGCCGGCCAGATTGTTAAAAACTTCTGGTTTACCTTCAAAGACGGCGAGGTTGTTGACTACGGCGCTGAGCAGGGCAAAGACGTTCTGACTTCTATTGTTTCTCAAAAGGGCGGCAAGTACCTGGGAGAATGTGCGCTTATCTCCAAGAACACGCCTATTCGCCAGAGCGGCATTCTGTTCTACGATACCCTGTATGACGAGAATGCTAGCTGCCATTTAGCGCTTGGAATGGGCTTCCCAGAGTGCCTGAAGGGCGGTCTTGAGATGACCCCAGATGAGCTCTTGGCCCACGGTGTTAATCAGAGCACTACACACGTTGATTTTATGATTGGTGCAGACGATTTGAACATTTGGGGAATTTCTGCCGATGGAAAAGAAACACCAATTTTCGTAAATGGCCAATGGGCATGGGAGTAAACTGCTACACTATCCTAGTTGCGTGGTAAAATTGCCACGCCCGATAATGGGCCGTTAGCTCAGTTGGTAGAGCAGGGGACTTTTAATCCCAAGGTCTAGGGTTCGAACCCCTAACGGCCCACCAGGTAATTCAAAGGTCGGGTACCATAGTGGTACTCGACCTTTTCTTTTACGAGCAGAAGGAGTCTCATCGTGGTAGATCGCTACACCGGCAAAGAAATGGGCCACATCTTTTCTTTGGAGAACAAGTACGCCGTTTGGCAGGAGATTGAAGTCCTTGCGTGCGAAGCACAGGCTGAGCTTGGTGTTATTGGCATTTCTCGCGAAGAGGCAGCTTGGATTCGCGAGCACGCTGCGTTTAATCGCGCTGAGGTAGACGAGATTGAGGCCGTTACCAACCACGACGTCATTGCCTTTCTGACCAATATGGGCTCCTACATCGATGCTAAGGTTCCAGAGGGTGAGCTCAAGCCAAGCCGCTGGGTTCACTACGGTATGACCTCAACGGACCTGGGCGATACCGCCCTTTGCTATCAGCTCACCCAGGCATGTGACCTGCTTATTGCTGCAGTTCGTCGCTGCGCTGCTATCTGCAAGCGTCGCGCATTTGAGGAGCGCGATACCCTCTGCGTTGGTCGTACTCATGGCATTCATGCTGAGCCTATGACCTTTGGCATGAAGTTTGGTAGCTGGGCCTGGGAGTTTAAGCGCGACCTTGACCGCTTGAAGGATGCTCGTAAAAACGTTGCCTATGGTGCAATTTCTGGTGCTGTTGGAACCTACTCTTCCATTGATCCTTTTGTAGAGGAGTATGTTTGCGAGAAACTCGGTCTTGTCCACGACCCACTTTCAACCCAGGTAATTTCTCGCGATCACCACGCGTACCTTGCTGGTGTTCTGGCAACCGTTGCCGCTACCTGCGAGCGTATTGCAACTGAGATGCGTGCGCTGCAGAAGACTGACACCCTTGAGGCTGAGGAGCCATTCCGCAAGGGCCAGAAGGGCTCTTCCGCTATGCCTCACAAGCGCAACCCTATTACTGCCGAGAAGATTTGTGGTTTGTCCCGCGTAGTTAAGGCCAATGCACAGGTTGCTTTTGATAACGTTGCTCTTTGGCACGAGCGTGATATCAGCCACTCTTCCGCTGAGCGCGTTGCCCAGGCAGACAGCTTTATTGCTCTTGACCACATGCTGTCAAAGCTTGAGTTCCTGCTTGATGGCATGGTCCTGTATCCAGAGCAGATGATGGCCAACCTCAATAAGACCCGTGGCATGCTCTTCTCGTCAAAGGTTCTTCTTGCCCTGGTCAACACTGGTATTACTCGTGAAGAGGCATACAAGATTGTTCAGTCTAACGCTATGAAGGTTTGGGCAGATATTCAGCAGTGCAAGGAAGGAGCATCCTACCAGGAGCTTCTTGAGGCAGATCCAGCCTGTACGCTGAGCCATGAGGAGCTTGAGAAAATCTTTGATCCTCGCGCATTCCTTACCCGTTCAAACGTTTTGTTTGACCGTCTTGAGCATCTTGAATTGGACTAAATCGTGTCACTGTTTGGGAACATTTCTCGCCGAAACTTCTTTAAGACGGGAGCGGCTGGTGTCGTAGTTGCGGGTGCAATTAGCATCACGGCTGGCTGCTCTCATCAAGAAGGCTCGGGAGATGCAGGAAAACCGCTGGTACTTGACGAGTCTTCTGGCACAAATGTGCTGGACTCCTATAGCTCGACGGAGTATTCTACCCAACCTAGCCAGACCTGGAGTCTTCCTTTGGGAAGCGTGTTGCATCCAGCCGATGGAAATTGGATTCCCGTCACCACGGCCGGCGCATCTGCTACGCCAATGGTAAAGGGCTCTGCTCTTTCGCTGACGTCTGGCCAGGTTGTTGACGTTGTTCCTGCGGCTCAGATGAACAATACCACCGCCGTAATTTACGACGTTCGTTGCTCCGACTCCGTTTATGCATGGGTTGAGGTGGACACCACAACCTTCGACTGGGAGCTTCTTGCCGCACCATTTTCTGACGGCAAGCTTACTGGAGATGCAAAGGTCCTCTACAAAGCTGATAAAAACTGGGATCCGGCTCCGTTTGCCTGCGGAGACGATAAGGTGGTCTGGCTCGTCCAACCAGCTTCTTCTGGCGAGAAAACCCGTGAATCTTCGCACTGCTACGTGTGGCGTGTGGGGGATTCTGAGGGAACGGACGCCGTTGAATCTCCAGGTAGATTTGCCACTGCACCGTCTATCTCAAAGGGCGTAGTTACCCTTACTCCTCGAGTTCGCGCCTCCGAAGGCACCTACTATGGCGTTACAGCATACCTGCTGGGAGACAACCTTAAAACCAAGGTTGACCAGCTTGTTATGCCTCAATCCGTCAAGCCTTTTGCAGCAAGTCGCGTAGACGATAAGTTCATTGTGTCAGTTGAAGCAAGTTATGACTCGGGCGGTCTGTTGGGCAAGATGGGAACATATATCCTGCCTGCTTCAGGCGAAAACCCTTACGTCATAGAGCGTGAACCTTATGCAATATCGGCAGGTAAAGGTAGCCTTTTCATAGTTAAGAGCCGCGCATCTTACGTGCTTGTAGATACGCAAAACCAAACAGCAAACTGGCTGTACTCAATGGATAGAAGTGTTGATTATGGCGAGTTTCCAGCGCGAGAAGGAAGCTGCGATTCCTTTGTAACCTTCTCAACAGTCAAGGATCCTACCAGCGGATATCCTGCTTCTGTCACGGTTCGTGTTTTTTCTTTGTAGATTATTTGTAGTTATAGCGATAGAATGATTACAACTAATTAATGAATAATCGTAATGTGCCATAAGCGCAAGCATGTACGATCAAACGAAAAGGGGAGACAATGGCTTCCGACGAGAAGAAAATTCTGATTGTCGAAGATGAGAAAGTCATCCGTGACGCCGTCTCAGCATATCTTGAGCGCGAAAATTACGTTGTTAAGGGCGTTGGCGACGGTCAAAGTGCAGTTGAAGAGTTTGAAAAGCACGCATTTGACCTGGTGATTCTCGATCTTATGCTCCCAAAACTTTCTGGAGAGCGCGTTTGCCGTGCAATTAGAGACACCTCTAACGTGCCTATCATCATGCTTACCGCAAAAGGTGAGGTAGAAGACAGAATTATTGGTCTTGAGCTTGGTGCTGATGACTATCTTGTTAAGCCTTTCTCGCCACGTGAGCTGGTGGCACGCGTTCGCGCGCTGTTCCGCCGTACGTATTCTGAGCCAGACACTGCTGTTGACGTGCTTGATTACGGTACCCTTACTATTGATATTTCTGGTCACAAGATTCTCATCAACAACGAGGAAGTTGACCTGACCGCTTCAGAGTTTAAGCTGCTCACCACCCTTGCTCGCTATCCTGGTCGCGTGTACACACGTATGGAGCTTGTCGAGAAGGTCCTGGGTTATGATTTTGAGGGCTATGAGCGCACTATTGATTCGCATGTCAAGAACTTGCGCGCAAAGCTCGGCGATGATCCTCGTAATCCTCGCTGGCTGTTCACCGTTCACGGTGTCGGCTATCGCTTTGAGGCTGGCAACGCTAGCCACGAGTCCTAAGCTCTAGAGTTTTGGCGCTCTTCAAGAAACATCATTCAAATTCTCTTAAGAACCCTCCGGAAACTGAGGGTTCTTATAAAACTATTAAGCCCGATCCCGTTGGCACTCAAAGCTTTACCACCCGTATGGCGGCGTTCTTTGCGCTGACTGCTGTCATGACGGTATTGGTGCTCATTTCTGTTTTAGGTATTGTCTGGGAAAACCGTTTTACTACTTATACCAGGGAGAACCTACAAAACACCGTTGATACTACCGCGCTCAATATGTCTCAGGCGTACGCGCGCGCAGAAGGCTGGAATGCCGACGTTCTCTCTATTGCACGTCAGGCCTCTGCAACCAATTCCGATATTGGTATCCAGGTCTTAGATGTTTCTGGCGTGGTGCTGTATGACGACTCAGCACCAAATGCTCGCCGACCTGGTGGAAATAGTGCATTATCTGGCCCTCAGACGGGTGACGCCGTGGTTTATGCAGTTGTCCAAAACCTACAAGGCGAGCCTGTGGGTAGCATTAGAATTTGGACGTTTGGTTCTGAGCCGTTCCTGACCCAGCGAGACATTGCGTTCCGTAATGGCTCTTACCAGGCAATTAGTCTTGCTGCAGCCATTGCAATCTCTCTGTCTGGATTGATTGGCATTTTGGCTTCGCGCTCGCTTACCAAGCCTATGCGTCGCATTACCGAGACGGCCGTTCAGATTAGAAGCGGCAATCTTGCTGCTCGTTCTGGCATCCGTGGCGAGAATGAACTGGGGCGTCTGGGAGAAACCTTCGACGACATGGCGTCTTCACTCGAGAGAGACATTAAGCTTGAACGCCGTCTGACCAGTGATGTTGCACATGAGCTCAGAACTCCACTTATGGCTATCATGGCCACCGTTGAAGCAATCCAAGACGGTATCTTGCCCGCAGATGAAGAGCGCTTGGAAAACATTGTATCTGAGAGCAGACGTCTTTCTCGCCTGGTAGATGCTATGCTCCATCTCTCAAGACTTGAGAACGGAAAGACAAAGTTCAATCCAGAAAGCGTCAATGTTGTGGCTATGGTGGCGAGTCTTGTTGCGGTACAAGAAACACTCTTTAAGGAGAATAACCGCACGTTGACCTTTGTGGATAAGACACCTGAGGGCAATTGTTTTGTTGATATTGATTCGGACATGATCCGAGAAGCCCTGACCAATTTGCTGAGCAACGCTATCCGCTACACCAATGATGGAGGCCATGTAGCCATAACCGTATCGATTGATAATACCGATGCGGTTATCTCCGTGACTGATGACGGTATGGGAATTGCTCCTGAGGACATTCCACAGACCTTCTCGCGATTCTGGCGCGCTGAAGAAAGCCGCGAGCGCGCTTCGGGCGGTCTTGGCGTTGGATTGGCAATTACAAAAGAGATTATGGACCGTCATAACGGCACTATCTCGGTAGAATCCGAGCTTGGAAAGGGCACGACCTTCTCGCTGCATCTTCCGGTGCTTACCCAAAATAATATCTCTGTTACAGAAACGTTGTTGTAGGCCGATTTTTGGGCATTTTGCCGTACAATCAAAAGTCCTGCAATACAACGCGCTTTGCGCAGAAGTGAGGTCATTGTGGCTGGAGCTGAGCTTCGTCCTGATTCGCACGGTAAGGTTCGCGATATCTACGATTGTGGCGACAAACTTTTGATGGTTGCGAGCGATCGCATTAGTGCTTTTGACTTTATTCTCCCCGACGAGATTCCTTTTAAGGGAGAAATTCTGACACGTATCAGCGCTTTCTGGTTTAATCGCTTCAAGGACCTTCTGCCTAACCACATGATTTCTGTTCTGCCAGATCAGACTCCTGAACAGTTTGCAGATTACACTGAGTATCTTGCTGGTCGCGCAATGCTGGTAAAGAAAGCACAGACCGTGCCAATTGAGTGTATTGTCCGTGGTTACCTTACTGGTTCTGGCAAAAAGACCTATGACCAGGACGGTACCGTCTGCGGCATTAAGCTGCCAGATGGCCTGACTGAGGCATCTAAACTTCCTGAGCCAATCTTTACCCCTTCCACTAAGGCTGAGCTTGGTGATCATGACGAGAATATCTCGTTTGAGCGTTGCTGCGAGATTGTTGGTGAGGATGTTGCTACTCAGCTGAAGGAAGCCTCGCTTGCAATTTATAAGGCTGCTGCAGAATATGCTGCAACTCGTGGAATTATTATTGCGGATACCAAATTTGAGTTTGGTTTTATCGACGGAAAACTTACACTTATTGATGAGTGCCTTACACCTGATTCAAGCCGTTTCTGGCCTGCTGAGGGTTATTCTGAGGGACATGTTCAGCCAAGCTACGACAAACAGTATGTACGCGATTGGCTGAAAGCCCACTGGGACATGCAAGGAGAGCCGCCTCATCTTCCAGAAGAGGTTATTGAGGGCACGTCCGAGCGTTATCGTACGGCATTCCAGATTATTACGGGAACTGAGTTTGTACCACTGAAGGAGACCAATGTCACTGCGTGACACCATTACAGGCGCAACCAAAGAAGCGCGTGAGGCTACCGCAAGCCTTTCAAAGAAAGAAACCTCTGAGGAGACTGAGCGTCCTTCGTATTCCGCTTTTGGTCGCAAATCTGCTGCTACTGCTAAACCAGTGCGAGAGGCAGCTGCGTCTGTACGTGTGAGTGGCTCCGGCTCTGGCTCCAGTGCTCCAAAGAGCAAAGAGGAGAAGCGTGCTGCACGTGCTCGCCAGCGCGAGCGCGAGGATATTCGCAGCCGTGGATTTGAGGCTATGCTGCGCGCGGATCCAGACTATCATCGTGCCGAGCGCGTTTGGTGGGTCTTCCTGGGCCTTGGCTTTGTTGCAACCATCATTACTCTGGTGCTTTCGTATATGGTTCCTGAGTCAAGGGACCTGAACACCGGCGTTGGTATGATTTCTGCCATCATGCTGGTCTTTGCTTACTTCTGCATCTTTGGTTCGGTTGTCTACAGCTTCTTTAAGATGCGTCCTCTTCGCAAGAAGATCGAGGCTAAGGTTGCTGGCATGACCGACAAGAAGCTCAACGATTTCTACCTCGAACGTCAGGCTGAGTACGACAGAAAGAGAGCCGAGCGCAAGGCTCGTCGCAAGTAGCAGTATCGCGCTGCTGCCGGCGCCGCAAGCGTTGGCGAGATTTGCGTACGCGAGCCTACGTGAGTAGAATATCCCACATGCCTTCGTAGCTCAGGGGATAGAGCACCGCTCTCCTAAAGCGGGTGTCGGCCGTTCGAATCGGCCCGGGGGCACCATTGATTTTAAACCGGCAGCTTCGTGCTGCCGGTTTTTCTCTGTTGTGGCGTGTCAGCGTCGGTTTTTAGGCTTGGCGTACAAAATGGTGCATCTTAGCCGCGTCCCGCTGAAGAATCGACTGGCTTTTAATCAAGATAACCGGACATCTGGGCTCAATGTCTGACATTTAGAGAGCCTCAATACCTGATATACATTTCTATGCATAAACTTCAATTAATATGCTGAATGATGAATAGACATATATAAGAAATTTAACTATAGGTAAATTCCGTATCTATGGAACACACCTATGTAAGATAATCTGTCCAATTGCGAGCATATTACACACCTAATGAAGATATTCTGCATGTCTTAGCTATTTTCAGCGTCATGTATACGTCTTTTTGACAGATTATCCGACATAGGTGTGTTCGGCCATCAGCAAATGGATCCGATCGGCCGTATTCCGAAAAATGATGCAAGTAAGACTTGGTCATTCGAAGATGTTTTATTGCTGGAGACAGTCGTGATAATCGCGGCAATGAAACGCTCGCAGCGCTGAAGTGCTTGCGTCGCCGGTTCCGGCGACGACACGTGCCGCCGTCGAACGATTTCTGCGACAGCAAAAAGCCCTGCAACCAAACATGGTTGCAGGGCTTGAACGTACTGGTTGAGCGCACTGCACGCCGCAGCGTTTACGCTGATGGGCGAGGTCCGCTAGAGACGCGGATGGTGATAGTAGCGCCAGCTGCAGCGCTTGATGGTGTCTGGCCAACTACGTTTCCGGTTGCTACGTTGTCGTCGTAGACCCAAACTGTGTTGACCTGGAAGCCCGCGTTTTCCAGCGTGGACTGGGCGGTTTCAAAGTCCTTGCCAACAACGTTTGGAACAGAGCCGCTCTGAGCACCGGAAGAAACAACGATGGTTACCGTGGAACCCTTATCTGCCTTGCCGTTAGCTGGAGACTGGGAGATGACACGACCTTCAGGAACGCTAGAAGATGGCTGTTTCTGAGTATCTACCTTGAAGCCTGCATCTTTCAGGACATCGGACGCACGCTCGGCAGTCATCTCGGTGACGTCTGGAACATCTGCCTTACCCTTGCCCGAAGACAGGTGATAGGTGATAGTGTCGCCAGCCTTAGCGTCGCTACCTGCGGCTGGTTCCTGTGTTGCAACATAACCAACGGTTACGTCGTCCGACTCAACCGAGTCACCATTTCTTGCTTTGAGGCCAACAGCAGCAAGAGCAGACTCAGCCTCTGATGGACTCTTGTTGGTAAGATCAGGCACCTTAACTGCAGCAGCAGGTTTAGCGCCCTTAGAAATGACAAGGTTAACCGCGGTTCCTTCAGGAGCCTGTTTGTTAGCGCTTGGTGTCTGATCAATGACCTGGCCTTCAGGAGCAGAATCACTGTAGCTTTCTGTAACAGTTCCCAGCTTAAAGTGGCTATCAGAAGCATTTAGTGCCTGAGTAGCCTGGTCTTTTGTCTGACCAACAAACTGTGGAACCAGATACTGCTGGGAAGAGTTGCCGAGCATCTGTGCAATAGCAAAGCCGGCAAGAGCCAGGACAACCAAAGCGCCCAGAACGCCGAGAATAACGTTGCGCTTGTGACGTTTATTCTCGCGCCTGTCAAGCTCATCAGCCTCTTCGCGAGAATGGACGCGGTTCAAGCGACCAGTGTCGCCACCGCGCGTGATGTAGGTGTTGGAGCCGTCAATGCCACGGCGATCAAGTCTGGAAGTTGGCTGAGGTGGTGTCACAATGCGGGGGCTCACGGTGGTGTTGCTTGGAATAGTAGCGCGGCCAGCAATAAAATCGCGCAGCGCACGAGCAAGCTCGTCAGCACTCTGATAGCGGTCAGCTGGGTTTTTCTCCATACAGCGAAGAATGATTGCCTCGAGTGCAGGGTCAACGTTGGGGTTGATCAGCGATGGTGGCTGAGGAGCCTCGTTGACCTGCTTCATAGCAACGCTGATAGCGTCGTCACCAACAAAGGGAACGCGGCCAGTTGCAGCCTCGTACATGACAATGCCTAGGGAATAGATATCGGTGGTTGGCCCCAAAGGCTTGCCGGTACTTTGCTCTGGAGAAACGTAATGGGCGGTGCCAAGAACAGAGTTATCGGTGGTTAGACTGCTGTTCTTTGCACGAGCAATGCCAAAGTCCATGACCTTGATGTTGCCATCTGGCTGGACCATGATGTTCTGTGGTTTGATGTCACGGTGAATGATGTCGTGACGATGTGCTACAGAGAGCGCCTGAGCAATCTGAGAGCCAATCTGAGCGACCTTACGGGAATCAAGGGCTCCATGTTTGCGGATGCCACTCTTAAGGTCTGTACCACGCAGATACTCCATGACAATGTAGTAGGACTCGCCATCCTTACCCCAGTCGTATATCGAGACAATATAAGGACTGGAGAGCGCCGCTGCAGCCTGAGCCTCCTGCTTAAAACGGGCAGCAAAGGAAGGATCGTTTGCGTACTGCGGCAGCATCATCTTGATGGCAACAGTACGACCAAGAACCTGGTCCTGTCCGCGGTAAACGGTGGCCATTCCACCGGTACCAATTTTGTCTTGAACCTGGTAACGCCCACTGAGCATTCTACCTGGCATAACTCAACTCCTATCAAGCGTGCGATTTTCTCGCCACGTCACTTACTATCTTAGAACACACCCAACTACTTGGGGAGAAGACCGTGCGGTGTTTTAGGCGCTACGAAGCAGCTCCCAAAGCCTGGATGTTCAGGCACTGCGCAAGAACACGTCCGCCAACTTGAGCACCGTAACCTAAAACGTTCTCGCCGTTGCCTTCGATGACAACAGAAACAACAAGGGTTGGATGGTCGTAAGGCGCAAAACCGATGAAGAACGAGTTAAAGTTGCCGTTCTCGACGTCTGCCGTACCTGTTTTTCCTGCAATCTTGACGCCCGGAACGCGAGCTCCCATACCAGTGCCAGATTCAACAACGCCCAACATTGCCTCTCGGACCTGCGCGGCGGTATCCGCAGACACTGCCTGTCCGAGCGATTTTGGTGACGTTGTAGAAACAACAGCTCCCTCTGGCGAGAGAACGCGATCAACGATGTAAGGGTTCATGACCACGCCGCCGTTAGCAATTGCAGCCGCAACAACAGCGTTTTGCATGACAGTGGTCTGAGGACCTGCAGGGCTTGCATGCTCTCCAACAGGAAGACCGCAGGATGCCCAGCCAAGCTCCCAGGTGGTCATCTCGGCAGGATTTGGCATCAGCGATGGTGTAGTGGAGAAGTCCTGGCCAAGTGCTGTGCCATAACCAAAGGCACGTGCATAGCTGACCAGGTTGTCTGCGCCAAGTGCTACGCCAAGCTGCGCCAACGCCGTGTTAGAAGAGCGAGCAAATGCCTCACGCAGAGGAATAGTGCCCATATCCTCGTTGGCGTAGTTGTGGATGGTTCCACCGCCAAGCTCCATAGTTCCTGGAGCTGAATAGGTGGTGTCCAGCGTGGTGGTATGCGTGTCAATTCCAGCAGAAAGCGTAATGGTCTTAAACGACGAACCTGGGGAGTAGAGTGCCTGGGTAGTTCTGTCAACCAGTTGACTGCCGGTACCGGACTCGATAACAGTGCCCAGATCAGCGTGGGTGTATGAAGGGCTTGAAGCCTTTGCAAGCACGGCTCCGGTGGCTGGATCCATAACAACAATGGAGCCAGAATATCCCTGGAGTGCAGCTTCTGCTACAGCCTGCATCTGGGAATTGATGGTCAAAACAACGCTTGAACCAGCGGTATTAACCCCTGCCATCGAGTACAGAGCGCTTCTCCAGTCGGAATGATCTGCGTGTCCGGTGAGCGTCTCGTTCATGGAGGACTCGATACCTGCAGTTCCGTACTGGGTAGAGATGTAGCCAACGGTGTGAGAAGCCATACCGTCGTGTGGATAGTTACGCACGTAGGTGCCGTCGTCTTGCTTGACACTCTCTGCCAGGGTGACGCCGTCAGAAGTCATGATGGCGCCGCGCTGAACATATGCGCTCTTAGCAATAGTGTGGTTGTTGGTAGGGAGCGCCTGAAGTCTAGGTGCGTCAATGACCATCAAGAAGGTCAAGTTGCCGAGAAGAACGGTGAAGAAGAGGGTAAATACGGTAACCAAATTGGTCAGACGTTTTCCGAGAGCAACACGTCCCAGAACACCGGACTCCTCAGACTGCAGGCCAAAGCCTCCACGGATGTGGCTACCATGCAAAACAGAAGAAGCATGAGCTCCACCAGAAGAAATTTCGAGCCTCTGGGAGTCAAGCATTTTCTTGCTTGGCTCAAGCTCTGTTTCGCGACCAGTTCCCTCGTCACCTGCCCTGAGCAGCAGGGCAACAATGATAAAGCTGGAAAGAAGAGAGCTACCACCCTGACTCATAAAGGGCAGGGTAACGCCAGTTAGAGGCATGAGCTTAGTAACGCCTGCAACAATGAGGAAGGTTTGGAACGCCAAAACACTGGTAAGACCAGCAGCCGCAAAAGCAGATGAATCGGACTTTGCGCGAGCAGCTGTTGCAAGACCACGCACCGTAAGCAGCAGGAACAGGGTAATAATTGCCGCTCCGCCAAAGAGTCCCAGCTCCTCAGCAATGGCCGAGAAAATAAAGTCAGACTCAACAATAGGGATAAGTGTAGGCATTCCCTTATCAATTCCGGTACCCGCTAGTCCTCCATCTGCGATGGAATAAAGTGACTGGACAATTTGGTAGCCGTCTCCAGCGGGGTCTTTGAAGGGGTTAAGCCAAATGTTGACACGAGTCTGAACGTGACCAAAGAAGTGATAAAGCACCACGCCGCCAATGGCCAAGAGCGCAATACTGACAAAAACGTAGCTTGCGCGACCTGTTGCTACATAGAGCATGATGACAAAGAACACGAAGAAGAGCAGAGCGCTACCAAGGTCGCGTTCAAAAATAACAACAATCAGGCTGATGCCCCACATGACAAACAGAGGAAGCAGCATTTTAAAGCGAGGAATGCGGAAAGGTCCAAAAGAACGCATGGAGACCGATAGGGCTTCTCGATTCAGTGCAAGATAAAATGCCAGGAAGAGCGTAATGGCAATCTTTGCAAGCTCACCAGGCTGGAAGGTGAATGCGCCAAAAGAAATCCAGAGTTTTGCGCCGTAGCGATCTTGGCCAATAACAATTGGCAGAAGAAGCAGTATGACGCCGAGAATACCAATGGAGTATTTGTAGCGTGCTAACGCGTCAAGATTTCTAATGACCGCTAGTACCACAATCATCACAACAACAGAGATAAAGAGCCAAATCGTTTGGTTGACTGCAAGATTTGGTGCAAGTCTGGTGACCATGGTGATGCCAATTCCCGAGAGCACAAACACAATAGGGAGAATGGCAGGGTCTGCTGCGGGAGCAAGGAACCTAATAGCAATGTGAGCCACGGTAAATGCTGCAAAGAGACCAATAGGAACAGCCATTGTCTCAAGACTGAGCGTTGAGCGAGCAGTAATCATATACATGGCGTACAGTAGAAATACAGGGATTGCTCCTACAAATAGTAAGAAGAGCTCTGTATTACGCCTTAGTCCACCTGCTTTTTCCATTCCTACTCACCTCCCGAACTTGTTGTTGACGTTGTTGTTTCTGTTGTGGGTGTTCCGCCAGACTGAACGTCTTCTTTCTTTTTGACCGCTTTAGTGTTGGCGTCGTCAATCTGTTTGCGGTAATTCTCGACGGTGCTATGTGCTTCATCCTCGTTCTTAACGCGAATTCCGTCTGCAAGAGAGTCTTGAACTGCGTCAGGCAAATCTTTTATTTCAATCGACGTAGTTTCAACAAGCGAAGACATGTTTATGCCAGCAATTGTTGTAGGAATACCTCGATAAACGCCAACGGTAGTTCCGTTAATTCCTAAGTACCACTCGCTGCTTACAAACAGCAAGAACACCGCAACAGTGGCTGCAAAGAGCGCAAGGAACGAGACAAACGTGGCAATGACGCCACGAGTAAGGTGTTTTCTGGTTTGATCGGCTATGCCGTCGTCCAAGACATCGATGACAATAACGGTAATGTTGTCTGAGCCGCCATAGGTAAGAGCTGCGGAAACAAGGTTATCGGCAGCCTTTTGTGGCGTGACGTTTGAGACAGCAATAGATTCAATCTCATCATCGGGCACCATGCCAGAGAGACCATCGGAGCACAAGATGATGCGGTCACCATCAGATACTTCAAGCGAGAAATGATCTGCATACATGTCTGGATCAGAGCCAAGAGCTCGCGTAACTACCGAGCGAGAAGGGTGCGTGCGAGCCTCATCAGCGGTAATCTGACCAGAATCAATGAGCTCCTCAACATAGCTGTGGTCATGAGTAATGCGGACCAGCGTGCCATGATGGAGCAGGTAAATGCGAGAGTCTCCAACATGAGCAACGGCCATCTGATTGCCCTCAATGAGGACAGCAGAGGCAGTGGAGCCCATGCCAGGTTTGCCAATACCCTTTGCAGGAGCATCAATAACTTCCTGGTTAGCAGCCTCAATTGCAGCGCCAAGACGGACATCGTCTGCGGTACTTGGTGCCTGTTCGGCAATAACCTTAACAGCAATGGAGCTTGCTACCTCACCGGCGGCGTGACCTCCCATACCATCGCAGATGGCAAAAAGGGGAGTGCGCAAAAGGAACGAGTCCTCATTATGCTCGCGAACTAATCCCACGTCAGAGCGGGCGCCCCAAGAAATAAAGGTGTTAGAGCCAGAAACCGCCTCTGCGTCACAACGACCATCAAGTGGCAGCTCACAACGACCAGGAGCACTCACGGGCTCTTGTGTAGGTGTATCAGAAGTATGTGTTGTATCAGAAGAAACCATGAGCCTCTTATCGACGTCCAACACGCATAATCACATCGCCGACCTGGACTTCGTCTGTGTCGCGAAGGGTAACAGGCTGCTCGATGATGTGACCATTAACCATGGTTCCGTTTGTGGACCCAAGGTCTTCAAGTACCAGAGCAGGGCCCTGGATAGTAAAGCGGGCGTGTGAAGCAGAAACGTAAGGTTCGTCAATCACGATATCAGACGAAGGGGAGCGTCCAATAACAACGGGTCCCAAGATATCTACATGAAGACCACGTAAGGACTTGACGCCCTTCTCGACATCAACGGACCAAATAGCTCCGTCTTTGCGCTGACCGCGGACAAGACCAATGCCCGTGCGCATGACCGAGAACAGGAAGATGTACAGCAGGACAACAAGCAGAACACGTCCTGCAAAGAGAATCAAATCAATCATTAGTTCTCCCGGAACTGAAGGTCCATAAGACCAATGGTAATGAGGTCTCCGTCGCGCAGAATTACCTCATCTACGTCGATATCGTTGACAAGCGTTCCGTTAGTGGAGTGCAAATCAGCAATGTGCCAATCGTGACCGTCATAGGTCATCTCGGCGTGACGTCTTGAAACGTTAGGATCGCGCAAAACAACGTCTGCCTGAGAGCGCTCGCGACCAATAATGGCACGAGGAGCCTCAACGCGATATGAACGACCGCTCTGGCGATCAATTAAAATGCAGGTAGCATCCATGTTTGCGCGTGGCGTGCCTTGCAGATTGCGAGAAGAACGACTGCCCGCGCCGTTTAATTGGGCATCAAGGGAAGGCGTGATACGACGCTGAGTCATAGGAACAGGAGCTGCTGTTGGGATAGCTCCGTTTACGGGCAGGTCTGGGAGACCGTTTGAGCTAGGAAGAACAGGCATAGGAGTGGACTCAGCTGCGGAAACAACAGGAATTGCGCCTTGAGCCTCAACAAAGTCTGGTGGCATTACCGCAAGACCGGCGTCTGTACCAGCAAGATCTCCCAAAACCTCTGGCGTTGCATTATCTGCAGAAACAGGGCGAACTACAGACAGAGGATCTGGCTCTGGCTGTGGTTCTGGCTGAATAGCAGCGCGAGAATTGTGCTGCTGAGGCATTTGAGCTGCAGCTCCTCCAACACTGGAGTTTCCACCCAAGAAAGCACGCTCTTCATTGCGTAGCTGGTCAAGCGTATTGCCGTCAACGTTTTCTGCAAAGACAGCAAATTTTCCAGGCTTCAGAGATGGGTCAACCATAAAACGAACAAGCGGCTGACCAACAAATACATAATCTTTTTGCTGAGCCTGAGCAGCCACGAAGTCAGAAACCTCTGCAGTTAGATCAGCATAAAGAGGACGCATCAGTGAATCGTCTTGAGGAGCAACTAAAACGGTATACAGGGCAGGCGCAGTGTCTACACCATCAATCTCATACGTCTCACGTTCCATCTCTTTAGCTGCGCGTTTGGCAAGCTTCTTAAAAGAGAAAGGCTCTGCGTATCCCTGAGGTGCGGCACCAAAGACCGAACCAATACGGTTTTCAAAGTCACTAAGAAAGCTCATCTAATTCCTCGCCTTCCTGATCCGCGTCAAGTGGACCTATCAGGACAATTGCAATACATACAAGTACACATAAGAATACCGTAATTAGTACCGAAACTATACTTTCAACTACCCAAAAATTGGGATTCTCCATCCAAGCTGCCCATATAAAGCCACTTGAAAGCAATGCAGCACAAATAATTTGTCCAAAAACCATCCACCCACGGCGTCTTTTCTGGCTCATAAGCGAGCCTAAAAGAGCAGATAGGGAGCATGCCCCAAAGCGAATCCAAAAAGGAAGTCCTGAGGTCAGCGAGGTGTAGTCATAAGCAAGAGGCGTTGCCGCAAAGCCTAAAGATATGCCTCTTGCAAACAGTGTCCCAAAAAGATAGCTAAAGGCTCCTGTTAAAACCGCAGGTAGTGGATGCATGGTGGCGGAGACAAGCGCTGGTGCTGAAACAGGAGCAGGTAATAAAGCTCCTAATAAGCAGTTGATGCTGCTGAATTTTGAGACCCTTCCTGCAAAGGCCCACCATATAACGCTTACTAAGGTTACAAGCGTTGCAAATGGGAATGAAGTGCTGGTAGGGCTAATACTTGCCAGGGCATATACCGCGCATGTAATGACAAGCGCAGAACCCAATGGAGTCCAAAGAGCAGCTGCCGCAGCTCCTACAAGAGAACCCACCACAATAAACGTGAACGATTCTGGAGCAATAAGCTGGAATAACTGGGCGAGAAGAATACCGGCGACCAGGGCTGATACGCCACGCACGGTAGCCGAGGGCAGCCAGGGGAAGCGGATTGAGAGCGGAAGATGCTTGACATCCCAGGTCTCGGTTTCCTCTTCTTCTGACTGTTCCACCAGGGATTTGAGGCTTTTCTCGCCCTGCTTTTCGCTGCCAAGAGGAGTCACAATTTCTTGTGCAAACTCCAAGACGCTTCCTTGTCTCATTGACGGCTCAGGGGAAAGTGCCTGCGTCAAGGCGGCGTCTACAGCAAAGGGAACCTCGGGATCTTGTTTGAGCAGAGGAATTTTTGGGCCCTTGTAGATGTGATCAAGGGATTCTTTAGCCGTTCTGCCCGCAAATACATTGACGCCCGTTAGCGCCTGCCTCAGAACAACAGCAAGCGAGAAAATATCAGCGCGCTCGTCAACAAGCATGCCTTCAACCTGTTCAGGAGGCATGTAGCCTACCGTACCTCCGCGAGCACCACCATAACCAGCAGCTGAGGCAAGTGTTGCCATACCAAAGTCGGCAAGTTTTACCGTACCCTGGCGGTCAATCATGATATTTGTTGGCTTGATGTCCAGATGGAGCACGCCGTTTTCATGGGCATAGTGAAGCGCCTTTGCAAGTGAAGACACCATGTGAGCTGCTTCGGCATAGGTGAGGTAGCCGCCCTCAACGCGAGCCAAGAGCTCCGATAAATTAAGGCCATCAACAAACTCCATGACCAGATAGGCGTAATCGCCTTCAATCTCAAAGTCATGAACAGTCACAATGTTTGGATGCGCCAGCAAACAAGCAGTTCTTGCCTCAGAAAGAGCCTCGTCAACAGTTGAAGCAAACACTCCGGTAGTTTCGGAAGCTCCCAACAGTGGCATACGCTTAATGGCTACGCGTCTCTGCAAACGAGTATCCCAGCAGGTACAAACGGTGCCAAAGCCTCCGTTACCTCTGCGAGCAAGAACGCGATATCGGTCCAACAAAATTTCTGGCTCAGCCGCAGATGATGCCTGCTGAGCAGAAGGTGAATGTAGATATGTAGTCTGCGTGGTCTGTGACCGCGAGTCACTCACGGCAACCTCCTGTGTTTAAAGTGTGTTTGTCGGCCGTGACTGTCTATATTCTACCGCTGAAAAGAATTTTCTTATATATCTATTGTTTTTCCATGAGAAGAAAACAAAATGTTGTAGTATTATTCCCTAGCACGCGGGTGTGGCGGAATTGGCAGACGCGTACGGTTCAGGTCCGTATGAACGCAAGTTCATGGGGGTTCAAGTCCCTTCGCCCGCACCATTTGCATTTAAAAAGCCCCTTTACGGGGCTTTTTTGTTGCCTATTTGTTGTCTGCATCAAAGTCAGACCAGCCTTCTTCGTCTTCTCCAAAGAGGTCCCAGTCGTCTTCAGTCTTCTTGTGGTTGAAATACATCTTTTTGGTTTTGCGCTCTAACACAAAGGAAATAACCAAAAAGAGCAAAATTCCACCAAGTACGAGGAACAACACACCGGTCTTATCGCCAAAAAGCCAGCCGACAAATGAGTTAATTGCGTCCATAATCTAGCTCCAGAACATGTGAAGGGTTAAGAATCTGAATACAAGTATATACTTGGTAAGCTATAAGAAAAAATGCACTGCCAAAAAAGTGTTGATTCAAGGAGAAGCTGCATGCTTGATATCAAATTTGTGCGCGAGAATCCTGACCTCGTGGATAAAGCTTGCGAGTCCAGGCAAAACGCCCATTGGGATCGCGAGAAATTCTTTGAGCTTGACGAGGAGCGCAGAAGCGTAATTGCCGAGGTTGAGTCTCTTCAGGCAGAGCGTAACGCTGTTTCTAAGCAGATTGGCCTTCTTATGCGTGAGGGCAAGAAGGAAGAGGCCGAGGCAGCTAAAGAGCAGGTAGCAGCTAACAAAGATCGCATCGCAGAGCTTGATCAGCGCCGCGGAGAGGTTGAGGAAGAGCTCACCGACCTTGTTGCAGCTATTCCAAACATTCCGGATGCATCTGTTCCTTACGGTAAAGATGACTCCGATAACCCAGAGGTTCGTAAATGGGGAGCGCCAACTCAGTTTGACTTTGAGCCAAAGGCGCACTGGGATCTTGGACCTGAGCTGGGCATGATTGACTTTGACCGTGGCGTAAAGCTTGCAGGAACTCGCTTCTATCTTCTTGGCGGCATGGGCGCTCGCATGGAGCGTGCGCTTATCAACTTCATGATTGATACACATAACCAGGCAGGCTTCAAAGAGTGGTGGCCACCAGTTATCACAAATCAGGATTCTCTGTTTGGTACTGGTCAGCTTCCTAAGTTTGAAGAGGACCTCTATCACGTACAGCCTGACCTCTACCTCATTCCAACTGCTGAGGTCCAGCTTACAAACATCCATCGTGACGAGATTCTGGACGCATCTCAGCTCCCTCTGCTCTATACCGCATTCACCCCATGCTTCCGCGAGGAGGCAGGTTCAGCTGGTCGAGACACCCGTGGCATCATCCGCGTCCACCAGTTTGACAAGGTAGAGATGGTCAAGTTTGCAAAGCCTGAAGACTCCATGAATCAGCTTGAGTCCATGGTTCAGGAAGCCGAGAAGATCCTTCAGCTTCTGGGTCTTCCTTATCACGTGGTTACTCTCTGCACTGGTGACATTGGCTTCTCTGCATGCAAGTGCTATGACATTGAAGTTTGGCTCCCAAGCTATAACGCATACAAGGAGATTTCTTCTTGCTCTAACTGCTGGGATTTCCAGGCTCGTCGTGCAAATATCCGTTATAAGGATCCAGCAGAGTTCAAGGGCACCCGTCTAGTTCACACGCTTAATGGCTCCGGTCTGGCAGTTGGCCGTACCATGGCTGCAATTATGGAGAATTATCAGAACGCAGATGGTTCCGTTACCGTGCCCGAGGTGCTCCGTCCTTACATGGGTGGCATCGAGGTTATTCGACCAGAATAGTTTCTCTTTTTAATCAAAATTGATTCAATCTCTGAAATGGTCTTCTAGTGAATTGTGAAGACCATTTCTTTTACTGATTTATAGAACATATGTTCTATAAATTTGCTATACTGAGATCAGTAAAGGAAGAAAGAGGTGGCTATGAAAGGTCTGGTAGAGGTACAGAAAGAAATTGTATTAAGGCAGTTTGTTCAGGGTAGTGCGGCAAAAATTGGATTTGGTCACAAGGAGTTTTATTCAGAGATCCATATTGCATCAGAGCAACTTGCAACTTTAAGAAAGTGGATTTCAGACCAAGGTAGAGTGGGTTTAAAAGATTTAAGCCCACAAGAGTATCTGGAGGTTATTATGGCAGAAACATGCATGGCTGAGGTAATGGATGAGCTTGATGAAGCCGGTGTTTCTTATCAGTATTTGTATGCAAATTCGTCTGGTGAAGTAGCTTTAAGACCAGGTAGATAATAAAAAAGAGCTCCCGAAGGAGCTCCTAAGTTCAAGTGGTGCGGCGTATAGGATTCGAACCTATGACGCCCTGATTCGTAGTCAGGTCCTCTATCCAGCTGAGGTAACGCCGCGTGCAAGTAGATAGAATGCCATTTTCCAGTTGAAAATGCAAGACTAATCTTAGAAAAAGTTCTTCTTGGTAAGAAAAAAGCTCGTTGCAGAGATGCAACGAGCAGAAAATTCTGGCGGAGAGCTGGGGATTCGAACCCCAGATGGGCTTGGGGCCCATACTCGCTTAGCAGGCGAGCACCTTCGGCCTCTCGGTCAGCTCTCCAAAATGGGTGCTTGAGAATGATACCCCGAACTGGCGTCACTCACAATAAGACATTTTACAAAACATGTGAAAAATGCTCAACAACCACGTTTTTTCGGTGAGCGCGAAGTACATCCCATGAAAAGCGATTGGCAACTTGTACTGCAGAAAGAGGCTCTTCTTTTTCTGCAAGACCTATGCAATAAGCCAGAAAGCCAAGAATCTCTTCTGGTGTTTTTCCTTGGTCTCTCAGAACACCAAGATCTAGATCGTGATTGCGTTTAGAAAGTCTCCTGCCATCAGGTGCAACCAGTAAGGGGAGGTGAGCATAGATGGGATGAGAAAAACCAAGCACGTCTTGCAAATAAAGCTGTCTGGGAGTAGATGAAAGAAGATCTGATCCTCTAACTACTTCAGTTACGCCCATGTCAGCATCGTCAACTACTACAGCAAGTTGATAGGCAAAGACGCCATCTGCACGCTGGACAATAAAGTCTCCGCATGATTCAGCAAGGTTTTGTGATGTTTGACCATAGACCTTGTCTTCAAACGCGTAGGTCTTATTAGCAACTCGTATGCGAGTTGCTGGAATTTTATGTTTGGAAAGCTCTTTACGCTCGGATTTGCTCAGGTCGCGGCAGGTTCCCGCATAGACATATGCACCATCGCTGGCATGAGGGGCTTGTGCAGCGTGTAAGTCTGCTCGGGAACAAAAGCAAGGATACAAGAGTCCCTGCTGCCTCAAATCTAAAAGAGCGTCCTGGTAGAGCTCCGTGCGTGTGCTTTGGTAATACGGACCTTTGTCCCAAGTTAGTCCCAACCACTGTAAATCATCCAGGAGAAGAGAGGTGTATTGAGGATTATGAGCACGAATATCTAAGTCTTCAATGCGAAGAATTAAGCTGCCATTTTGGGAGCGAACGCTGGCCCAAGCCATAAGCGCTGAGAAAACGTTGCCTAGGTGCATCCTTCCAGAAGGAGTTGGCGCAAATCTTCCAATGCAAGAACTCATTCTTAGAGATCTCCCGCATAGATATAGGCAAATCCAAAGTCTTGTCCGTTCGCTTTAACCGGAGCTTCATCTTTACAGACAAGACCCTTGTGTTGATAGAAACTAATGTCGCAGTCATCATCTGTTGCAAGGAAGCAATGCTTAGCTCCTTGTTCTTTCAAAAAATTGAGCATATAGGAAAAGAGCATACCGCCGACACCTTTTCCTTGAGCAGCAGGGCTTACGCAGAATAGTGTAATTTCCCACTTGGGAATTTTGACTCCTTCATTCCAGTATTTGCGGATCAGATTTGATTCGACGGTACCAGCGGCTTCATAACCTTCAAAGTCTTTCGGGCTTAAGAGCTTTTTAGCTGTAATGGTTGAGGCATTTTCAAGCTCAATCCATTTCTGCTTATCTTCTGGATCTTCTCCGTTGGAGCAGAAAATAAAGCCGAGAACTGTATTTCCGTGTTTTGCAACAAAACGATGAGTTGAAACACCAATGTAGTAAGAAATATCAATGGTAGCCAGAGACCTACTGGTTTCTTTAGATTCATCGCCGTCCAAGTACCAGACGCGTTCAACGATTGAGATAAGTTCTGGTAAGTCAGTATCTTCGAAGGGGACTATGATTGGAGTATCGGCAGACATATGAAACAGTTCCTTTCAGGTGTTTTACAGCGGAAGATTATAGAATAGTTTCAAGTTTGTTTACATCTAGTACGTAGTGTTTCGCAGCTGATAGGCTGTAAGTGTTTCTGATAGCAAGTGTCGAACACAAAGGAGCGGCAATGGCTGAGGCCCCTATCAAACGTGCACTAATCTCGGTAACAGACAAAACAGGTATTGTTGAATTTGCACAGACTCTTACTAAAGAGTTTGGTGTAGAGGTAATTTCAACAGGAGGAACTGCAAAAATCCTCGAAGAGGCTGGTGTGCCTGTAGTTCCTATTGAGTCTTATACCGGATTTCCAGAGATGATGGACGGCCGCGTTAAGACGCTGCATCCTCGTGTTCATGGTGGTCTTTTATGCCGTAGAGATAATCCCGGTCATGTCGCAGACGCAGAGAATAATGGTATTGGCATGATTGACCTGGTCTGCGTTAATCTCTATGAGTTTGAGAAGACTGTAGCTGATCCATCAGTAACTCTTGAAAATGCAATTGAGCATATCGATATCGGTGGACCTTCAATGCTCCGCTCTGCTGCAAAGAATAATGATTTTGTTACGGTTGTTGTTGATCCGGCAGATTATGGTCGTGTTCTTGATGAGATGCGTGTCCATGACGGTGCAACTACAAGGGCTTCTCGCCAGCAGCTGGCTTTGAAGGTATTTAAGACAACGGCTGCATACGATGGCGCTATTGCCGCATACCTTTCTGGTGTTGTTGAAGCAGAGCAGAGTACATTCCCAGAGACTTTGCTGGTAAAGGCAACAAAAGAACAAGATCTTCGTTACGGAGAAAATCCTCAGCAGTCCGCAGCGTTTTATAAGATGCCTGGAGCTCCCGCACACTCTCTGGCAAACGCTCAGCAACTTCAGGGCAAGCCCTTGTCTTACAACAATTTACTTGATACTGATGCAGCCTGGGCTGCTGTTCGTGAGTTTGATGAGCCATCAGTCATTATTTTGAAGCACCAGAATCCTTGTGGATCTGCTACGGCAGAAAATGTTGTTGAGGCATACGATCGAGCATTTGCTTGCGATCCAATCTCTGCGTTTGGTGGAATTATTGCAGTTAATAGAGAGGTTCCTCTGGAGTTTGTTGAGCACTTTGCAGACATCAATAAGCAGTTTGTTGAGGTTCTTATTGCACCAAGCTTTACAGAAGAGGCTCTTGAGCGCCTGTCAAAGAGAACAAATCTTCGCGTCTTAGCTACGGGCGGAATCGATAGAAGCCGTGAGCTCGAAATGAGAACTGTTGACGGCGGATTGTTGGTGCAAGACCTTGATCATGCAGATGAAACCGCAGAGAGCTTTGAGGTTGTTACCAAGCGCCAGCCAACTTCAGAAGAGCTGAACGATTTGGTATTTGCTTGGAAAGTTTGTAAGACCGTTAAGTCAAATGCAATTTTGGTTGCAAAAGATCAGGCTGGAATTGGTATGGGACCAGGTCAGCCTAATCGTGTTGACGCCGCTCTTCTCGCGTGTGAGCGTGCAGAGGCAGCTTGTGAGCGCATGGGAATTGATTCAAAGAATCTTGTGGCAGCATCTGATGCCTTCTTCCCATTCCGAGATAACGTTGACACATTAGCAGCTCATGGCGTAACGGCTATCATTCAGCCTGGCGGATCGGTCAGAGATGATGAATCTATTGCTGCTTGTGATGAATACGGCATTGCAATGGTGTTTACAGGCAAGCGTCACTTTAGGCACTAATCTGCTAATTCGGGATTAGCAGTTCATTTTAAAAAAGTTGGGGGAGGATACTGTGGATCAGGAAGAGTTAGAAGCAGCTCAGAAGTTTGAGCTTGATAATCCAGAACTTGTTTGTCGTTGGAGACTGGCTGGAGGTGTCCTCCCTCTTGATAACAGGCACTTACGTGCGCTGAGCAAGCGAGTTGTTGCGCAAAAAGAGGTTTCTCCGCACTTGATTGCTTGGGCTAAGCAGCATATTGAGGGAACGCTTAAAGAAGGGTCACAAGAGTTTCCAGATGGCGTTCTTATGATTTTGCTTGAAAGCAATGGACAGGCTGCTATGACTGTTGGACCTTACCAGTCTTTGGAAGAGCGTTCTGTTCTGTCTCTTGCGGGACGCGCAAGAATTTCACAGCGAGAAGAGCAGCAAACTCATTGTGCACCAGAGGTGCTTTGGCTGGTAAAAGACGGAAAGCTTATTGCGGGTGTCTCGGAAGAAAGCGTTCGATCGGGAGTCACAAGTTTAGTGTTAGACCTGGCACAGACTCTTCATGAGCCAACAGAGTTTAATCCAGACGTTATTGCCCAGGTATTTGATGGAACCGCCGAATTTGATGAAGCTTTCCTTACTTCAGATGAACATGGAATCGTATGTGCTTCTGATGCTCAAGGTGAGATAGGAGAGCGTTTCTTATTTGGTTACAAGAAACTTTGCGAGATCAAAGCGGCCAAGTAATCAGATAAGTGCGATATTTAAGGCTCATCCAGCAAAGGGTGCGCAACGCACGATGAAGCTGTCGCACGTTGAGCGCCTACGTAAAAATCTGTCTGTTTTTCAGACAGATGGCTTCTTGTGTACTTGAATATTTTGTCGATTTACAAAAAACTTGCACTTTAGTGTTATGTTTATTTTGTAATTCCGCAGGTAGAAATTCCTACCTGAAAATAGGTATTTGTCAGCTTGTATTTCTGATTTGTTTCATTGTTTTTTTGCGCAATAATAAAAGCATTATGCGACCGCTGCCGGCCGAACTATGAAACTTGTTTCCGTAGTAACCCAGGGTCTACAGCTTTATTTTGGATCGCACAGACGCATACTGTGAGAAATCACAGATTAGGCAAGGAGAGGAAATGGCAAGAAAGTTTAAGTCCATGGACGGTAACAACGCCGCGGCTTACGTGTCGTATGCGTTTACCGAGGTAGCGGGCATTTACCCAATTACCCCATCAAGTCCAATGGCAGACTATGTTGACCAGTGGTCAGCCCAGGGTGTAAAGAACATCTTTGGTACAACCGTCAAGGTTGTCGAGATGCAGTCCGAGGCTGGCGCAGCTGGTGCTGTTCACGGTTCTCTTGGTTCAGGCGCTCTGACCACTACTTACACCGCTTCTCAGGGCCTCTTGCTCATGCTTCCAAACATGTACAAGATTGCCGGCGAGCAGCTTCCTGGTGTTTTCCACGTCAGCGCACGTACCGTTGCAACCCATGCACTGAACATCTTTGGCGATCACTCTGACGTTATGTCCGCTCGCCAGACTGGCTTTGCACTTCTCGCAGAAGGCAACGTCCAGGAGGTTATGGATCTGGCTCCTGTTGCTCACCTTGCAGCAATCAAGGGCAAGGTTCCATTTGTTAACTTCTTCGACGGCTTCCGTACTTCTCACGAGATTCAGAAGGTTGCTGTTTGGGATTATGCTGATCTGGCTGAGATGTGTGATATGGATGCTGTTCAGGCATTCCGCGATCACGCACTGAATCCAGAGCACCCATCAAGCCGTGGTTCCCATGAGAACGGCGATATCTTCTTCCAGCATCGTGAGGCATGCAACGAGGTTTATAACCAGCTGCCAGCAGTTGTTGAAGACTACATGAACCAGATCAACGCTAAGCTTGGTACTGACTACGGTCTGTTCAATTACTACGGTGCAGAAGACGCTGACCGCGTTGTTATCTGCATGGGTTCCTTCTGCGATACCCTCGAAGAGGTTATCGATTACCTGAACGCTCATGGCGAGAAGGTCGGTCTGGTTAAGGTCCGCCTCTATCGTCCATTCTCTGTAAAGCACTTTGTTGACGTTCTTCCTGAGTCCGTCAAGAAGATTGCTGTTCTCGACCGCACCAAGGAGCCAGGTTCCGTTGGTGAGCCTCTCTACGAAGACGTTGTTTCTTCCCTCTATGAGGCTGGTCGTACAGGCATTAAGGTTGTTGGTGGTCGTTATGGCCTTGGTTCCAAGGACACCCCACCATCATCTGCATTCGCAATCTTCGAGGAGCTCAAGAAGGATGCTCCTCAGCGTGAGTTCACCGTTGGTATTGTCGACGATGTTACTAACCTGTCTCTCCCAGAGGATCCTGAGGCTCCTAACACTGCAGCTGAGGGCACCATTGAGTGCAAGTTCTGGGGTATTGGCGGCGACGGTACCGTTGGTGCTAACAAGAACTCCATCAAGATTATTGGTGACCACACCGATAAATATGTTCAGGCATACTTCCAGTATGACTCCAAGAAGACCGGCGGTATCACCATCAGCCACCTGCGCTTCGGTGATCACAAGATCCGTTCTCCTTACTATGTCACCAAGGCAGACTTTGTTGCATGCCACGTTCCTGCATACATCATCAAGGGCTACAAGATGGTCCGCGACGTCAAGCCTGGCGGTACCTTCCTGGTCAACTGCCAGTGGGATGCAGAGGAGTTTGCACATCACCTGCCAGCAGAGGCAAAGCGCTACATTGCTAAGAACAACATCAACGTTTATCTGATTAATGCAATTGACCTTGCCAAGGAAATTGGTATGGGCAAGCGCACCAACACCATTCTTCAGTCTGCATTCTTTGCTCTTGCAAAGGTTCTCCCAGAGGCAGACGCACTTCAGTACATGAAGGACGCTGCAACTCATTCTTACCTGAAGAAGGGCCAGAACGTCGTCGATATGAATCACAAGGCAATTGACGCTGGCGCTACTGCATTTACTAAGATTGAGATTCCTGCTGATTGGGCTACTGCAGAGGATGCTCCAAGCACAATCACCCTTGAGGGCCGTGAGGCTCTGCTCAAGCAGGTTCGCGACATCATGACTCCAGTCTCTCGTATGGAGGGTGACGCACTTCCTGTTTCCGCTTTTAAGAACCACGTTGATGGACAGTTCGAGCTTGGTGCTGCTGCTTATGAGAAGCGTGGCATTGCTGTTGTTGTTCCTGAGTGGAACGTCGAGAAGTGCATCCAGTGTAACCAGTGCGCTTATGTCTGCCCACACGCAGTCATCCGTCCATTCGTCCTTACCGACGAAGAGGTTGCTGCTGCACCAGCACAGTCTCAGTTCAAGGATGCCGTTGGCCCTAAGGCTAAGGGCTACAAGTTTGAGATTGCTATTTCTCAGCTCGACTGCACCGGTTGCTCCAACTGCGTCTACATCTGCCCTGCAGATGCTCTGACCATGAAGCCAATCGAGGAGCAGGAGTCCAAGCAGGAGATCTTTGACTACGCAGTCAACCACGTCTCCGAGAAGACCGAGCTTGTCGCTAACAACGTCAAGGCATCCCAGTTCAAGAAGCCTCTTCTTGAGTTCTCCGGTTCCTGCGCAGGCTGCGCTGAGACCAGCTACGGCCGCCTGGTCACCCAGCTCTTTGGCGATCGTATGTACATCTCCAACGCAACTGGCTGCTCCTCAATTTGGGGTAACCCAGCTTCCTGCTCACCATTTACTACTGATGCAAATGGTCACGGTCCAGCATGGAATAACTCCCTCTTCGAGGACAACGCAGAGCACGGTATGGGTCTGATGCTTGGTCACCAGGCACAGCAGAAGCGTCTTCTGGAGCTTGCTCAGCAGCTTGTCGACGAGGATGGTGCATCTCAGGACCTCAAGGATGCTGCTAAGGCATGGATTGATTCCGTCAACGACGCAGCTCTCTCCAAGGAAGCTTCTAAGACTTTTGTAGTTGAGCTTGAGAAGTCTGATCTTGCAACAGCTAAGGAAATCCTTGCTAACAAGAGCTTCCTCACCAAGAAGTCCTTCTGGATCTTCGGTGGCGACGGTTGGGCATACGACATCGGCTTCGGTGGCCTTGACCACGTTCTTGCTTCCGGCGAGGACATCAACGTCTTTGTCTTCGATACTGAGGTTTACTCCAACACTGGTGGTCAGTCTTCTAAGGCTTCCCGTCTTGGCCAGGTTGCACAGTTCGCAGCAGCTGGTAAGGACATCAAGCAGAAGAACCTTGCTGAGATTGCAATGACCTATGGTTACGTCTATGTTGCTCAGGTTTCCATGGGCGCAAACCTCCAGCAGACTCTCAAGGCAATTGCTGAGGCAGAGGCTTATCCAGGACCATCCCTCATCATCGGTTACTCCCCATGCGAGATGCACTCCATCAAGGGCGGCATGGCTCACGCACAGGAGGAGATGAAGAAGGCAGTCGAGACTGGCTACTGGAACCTCTATCGCTTCAACCCATCTGCACCAGCAGGTAAGAAGTTCACGCTTGACTCCAAGGCACCTAAGGGTGGCTACCAGGAGTTCCTGATGAACGAGGCTCGTTACAGCCGACTCACCCGCGAGTTCCCAGAGCACGCAGAGAAGCTCTTCAAGGAGAACGAGGAAGCCGCAATGGCTCGCTACGATCACCTTGTCCGCCTCTCCGAGCTTTACGCTGCAGAGAAGAAGGAGCAGCCTGAGGAGTAAGGTAAACTTACTTTCACGTAGCTTCAGCCGAGCCAGGACATCCTGGCTCGGCTTTTTTATGCGACATTTTTGGCGAGAAGCTCTGTGTTCTTCAAGCCCTTCTCGCGAGGTGATAAACTAGAGAGACTTTGCTCACGATGGGAGTTACTGTGGCACAAAAAAAGAGCAGACTATTTCCTGTAGCTTTTCTCGCTGCTAAAGCGACACTTGCAGCACTCAAATTGACTAACCATGAAGGCGGAACGCTGCCAGGTTTTATCGCTGAAGGCATTGATCCTGCATTTTTGGGAGACATTGCTAAGCCAGAGCAGATTGTCTTTATTACCGGCACAAACGGCAAGACAACCACCAATAACTTGCTCAACGATCTTCTCGCCGATAATGGCTACCAGACCGTTACCAACCGCGTTGGCGGCAATATTTCCAGCGGCTTTGCAAGCTCTTTTGCAAAGAACGCCACGTGGAAGGGTACGTCAAAGACTAAGCTTGCAGTTATGGAGTTTGACGAGCTCTCTGGACCTCGCATTTTCCCATATCTGCAGCCTGATATTTTGTCTGTTACCAATTTGTTCCGCGATACGTTCTCTCGTAGTGCAACGCCAGACTACGTGTTTGACGTTATGGATAAGGGCATTCCTGCTTCAACTCATCTGATCTTGAACGCAGATGACATGATTAGCTGCAGACTTGCTCCTCAGTGCACACATCGTACGTATTACTCCATTGCAAGGCTGGCAGAAGACACCGCAGAGCCAGTGGGCATTGTTTCAGATCTTACCGCCTGCCCCAAATGCGGTGGCAAGCTCAAGTGGGATTATGCTCACCTTAGGCATCTTGGACACGCAACTTGCGAGGAGTGCGGCTATACCAACCCAACTCCTGATTATGAGGTTATCTCAGTAGAGCCAGAGACTGGCAAGTTTGTGGTCAAGGAGCATTGCCACGAGGGTGCACCAACATATGAGTACAAGCTCAATAGCTACTCTATCGTCAACCTCTATAACTTGTTTGTGGCCATTGTAACCGCGCGTGAGATGGGTCTTGCGCCTGCAACTATCGCTGCATCTTTGCAACGCGTTAACATTGCTTCTTCCAGGTATAACGAGATTGACTACAACGGTCGTCGTCTTATTAGCATGGCTTCTAAGGGCGAGAATGACACGGCAACCTCAGTCACCATCGATATCCTTCGCAAACAGCCAGGTGACAAAGCAATTATCATCATGATTGCTGATGCGTACATGGCAAAAGCAAAAGACCAGACAGAGTATATTGGCTGGTACTACCAGACAGACTTTGAGTTCTTGCAAGATCCAAGCGTTAAGCAGGTCATTATTTATGGCGACACATCGCTTGACCTGCAGCTCAGGCTGAGACTTGCCGGTATTGATCCAGCTAAAACCTTTGTGGCAAGCTCTCCTGAAGAGACCGCTGACCTGGTTGACCTTAACGCTTGCCAGCACGTTTTCTATGCACACGGCCTCTATAACGGCGGCATTGCTGACATCAGCAGAAACCGTATCATTGAGCGCTTGAAACAGATGGAGGCCTCCCATGAGTAATCCAGCAACTAAGATTGAGATTCTTTACCCAGAGTACGGTAACCAGGGTGGAGACAACGGAAATGCTCTCTACCTGGAGGCCTGCCTTCCAAAAGAGAACTTTGTGTACACCTCTCACGCCGCAATGCCTTACTTTGTTGAAAACACGCCATCAGCAATCATCATGGGTGGCATGACAGAAGCCCAGCAAGAGCTTATTATTGCTCGCCTTATGCCTTACAAGGACAGGCTTGCAGAGCTGGCTGATCAGGGCGTTCCTATGCTGTTTGCGGGCAACGCTTCAGAGCTTTTTGGCGAGAAAATCGTTAATCCTGACGGCTCTGAAATTGAGGCTCTGGGCCTCTTCAAGTTTACGACTACTCGCTATATGCCCCAGCGCTTCCACGATGTCCAGGTGGGAGAGTTTGATCCTGGCAATGGCAAAGAGCCTTTTGTTGTCGTTGGCTTTAAGATGCAATTCACACTCACCGAGGGAGATAACTCTAACTGCTACTTCCTTAAAAATAAGGTAGGTTTTGGCATCAATAAAGAAAGCAAGTTGGAAGGTTTCCGTCGCAAGAACGCTATTGCCACCTGGCTTATTGGACCACTGCTTCCGCTCAATCCTTATCTCACGCGTTGGATTTTGGATATGGCGGGCGAGGAAGACACTCCTCTTGCTTTTGAAGAAGAGGCAGTCGCAGCGTATCAAAAGCATGCTCGTGAGATGGTCTATCCAGGAATGCACCTGCATTACTAAATGTATGTCTGCGCTGCTCATTTGCTCATATATGCGTTTCGTCGTATCATGAACTAAATTTTTAGAGTTAACAAGGGGATTGTTTTGCCACAGGTTTCTTCAGCTTATGCAACAAAACAGCGCGCTCAGCGCCTTGCACGTATTGGTATTATTGCTGCCCTTTATGCAGCACTTACGCTTGCAGCTCTTCTTTTCTTGGGCGGTCTTGCTTGGGGTCCTGTGCAGTTCCGTATTTCTGAGGCGGTTGTGGTTATTGCACTCTTTACCGCTGACGCAATTCCAGGACTGACGCTTGGCTGCGTTATTGCCAACCTTGCAAATATGGTCATTTCTGGCACAGGAGCTTTGGGATTGTTAGACGTAGTCTTTGGTTCTCTGGCAACTGCTCTTGGTGCATGGTTTACCTGGAAGAACAGGAAAAACGTACCCCTTGCGCTTCTGGGGCCAGTGCTTGCAAATGCCGTTATTGTGTCTGCATATCTTCCCATTTTGCTTCAGGGGTTAGGATTCTACACAATTCCATTTACCACCATTGAACTTGATGGATCGTATCCTCTTATGTTCTTGTTTGGTTTTATCACCACAGGACTCGGAGAGGCTGTTGTTCTCTATGTACTAGGAGCTCCTTTGGCTCGTGCGCTTAAGCATTCGCCTTTGCCGCAGCAGCTAGCTTCTGAGGATTCTTCTGCAGAATCAGTCGAGAACTAGACAGCCATGCAAAGACTTGCTCAGTACATACATAGATCAACCAGGATAGTCCTGATTATTCTTGCCTGTGTATTGCTGGGCTTGCTTTCCTGGAGCGTCATGGCAGACAACCTGTTTGCCGCTCTTGTTGCGGGCGGAGGACTTGCCACGGTCATTGTTCTTGGTGGCACTACCCAGCCTGGTAATGAGCACGCCAGGTCTCAAGCAACAGAGCGAACACTTGAGGTTGCCTCTAAGACGCTCAAGACCTTACGCGGAGGTCTGTCGCAAGAAACAGCGCCAACTATCTGCACGCTATTGCTTCCAGAAACTTCTGCAGCTGCTATTTCCATCACGGATACAGAGTACGTGCTGGGCTTTGAGGGAGACATTGCAACCTCGCATATGCCTGGTTCAAAAGTGGTTGGACCTGCAACTGAGGTTCTGGAAAGTGGCCGCATGGAGACGTTTGTCTCGGTAGATAGTCGTCAGCAGGTACTAAAAAGGCGCGGAGGCTTTGGCAATGGTGGCAGTTCCTTTGGCATTATTGTTCCGTTGATTGTTCAAGATCGCACAGTTGGCACTATCAAGCTCTACTATCGTCGCGGTATTGAAATTGATCGCACGCAGCTTGCAATTGCTGAGGGACTGGGCGAGCTTCTCTCCACACAGCTTTCCTCGTATGAGCTTGATCGCCAAGCAGAGCTAACCGCTCGGGCTGAGGTCAAAGCCTTGCAGGCACAGATTAATCCACATTTCTTGTTCAACACGCTTAATACCATTGCATCTCTTACGCGTACAAACCCCAATAAGGCGCGAGACCTGCTTCGTGAGTTCTCTGTGTTTTATCGCCGTACGCTTGAGAGCTCTCAAGGTGCGCTCATTCCGCTTTCTCAGGAATTGACACAAACGCGCAGGTATTTGACAATTGAGAAGGCGCGTTTTGGAGAAGAACGTATTCAAGAGTCTGAGCATGTCGATGAGGGATGCGAAGATATTCAGGTACCGTCTTTTTTGATTCAGCCTATTGTCGAGAATGCCGTGAGGCACGCTATGAAAGATGAAGGCGCCCTCCATATTGACATCCACGTCACACGCGATGATGATGATATTCTTATATCTGTTGCTGATGATGGTCTTGGAATGGATGAAGAGACTGTTTCTCGCTTACTTAATGGTCAAGGTCCTACCCCGCAGGATTCTTCGGGGAGAAATAGGGGCACGGGTATTGCCATTAAGAACGTAGCTGAGCGAGTTGAGCGCTTCTACGCCGTTGGCTCTGGCATGGAAATCATGTCTAAACCAGGGCAGGGTACGTGCGTGACACTCAAGCTTGCAGGTGCGGCACTGCAGGCAACAGCATAATAGTATCGGTTTTGCTTAACGCTGCGTTAGGCCGTTGGGAGTGAATGACATGCGTGCCATGATTGTTGATGACGAGGCTCCAGCCCGTTCTGAGCTCAAGTTCTTGCTTGAGGAGACCGGACGTCTCGAGGAAATCATTGAGGCTACAAGTGCAAGGGATGCTGTCGAGAAACTCATGGAGTCTCGCGTTGAGGTCTTGTTCCTCGACATCTCCATGCCTAAGACAAATGGAATGCAGCTTGCAGAGGCTCTTCACAAGCTGAAGAATCCTCCCCAGATTGTGTTTGTCACTGCATATAGCGAGTACGCGCTGGATGCATTTGGCGTTAATGCGGTAGATTATCTGATGAAGCCCGTTGAGACCGAGCGCCTTGAGCAGGCCCTTGATAAGGTTGAGGAGCGCCTGCGCCCTCAGTCTCCTATGGCAACCATTGAGCGAATTCCTGTCATTAAGAGCGGGAGCAAGGTTCTTGTTCCTATTGATCAGATTCGCTTTATTGAGGCAAAAGACGATTACTCTTGCATCTACACAGAAGACGATCGTTTCTTGTCTACTATTTCTCTGCAAAAACTTGAAGAGCGCCTTGCTCCACACGGATTCTTCCGCATTCATCGTAGCTTTATCGTGAATCTTGAGTATGTTGACGATGTTGAGGTTATCTCTGCTGGTATCCTACAGTTGACTATTCAGGGATTTGAGGAGCGTCACATTTCGGTTTCTCGCCGTCGTGTGGTTGCACTCAAGCGAGCACTGGGACTGTAGAAGCTCAAAGGGTTTCTCGCCAGAGGCTTAAAAGCGCACGTAGGAGTTTGGTATGGCACTGGTAAGGTTTGACGTAATTTCAGATACGCATGGGTATTTGTCATCTGAGTTGCTTGAAGCTCTGCAAGGCGCCAACTACATTGTGCATGCAGGAGATATTACCTCCAACGCCGATTATCAGACGCTGCAGAAGATTGCTCCCGTTAAGCTTTGCCTGGGGAATAATGATTTCTGCTACAACTATGGTCCCATGGTAAAGAAAAAGATTATTTTCTTTGCAGCCGGTCTCAAGTGGCAGGTATGTCATTATCGCGAGAGGCTTGACCTGGTTAAATGCAATATTGCCATTTGTGGCCACACGCATAAACCTTTTGTACAGCGTGACGAGTGGACCAATACGCTTGTAATGAATCCAGGAAGCCCTACCTATCCGCGTGGTCGCGAGGGCGCAACTATGGGACGCATTATTGTTGATGAAGAAACAGCCCAGGTAGTCAGCGCAGAGATTATTAGTCTGTCTTCGCTTGAGGTACTTTCTTCTTGTAAATAAGCGATGGAATCATCAGCTTGGTAAAAAGCACTAGCCATACAAGGGCAAGCGAGAAACCACCAATGACGTCGGTAGCATAGTGGACGCCCAGATAAATTCTACTGACGCCAATCATAATGATGACACCTGAGAACAGGCCACACCAAATCCAACGCTGTAGCTTGTCTTTCTCGTAATGCCAGACAAGCCAAATGAGTAGGCCATAAAAAGCCATCGAGAACATCGAGTGGCCCGACGGGAAGCTGTAGCCAGTTTCAACAACCAGTCTAAAGCCATCCGGGCGTGGACGTTGGACAATTGCCTTAAAGATAAGGTCTACAACAACAACGCCACCCAGATTAATAAAGGCAAGCCTGCCGACACTTGGCCCTGGTGCAAAAGCAGCAACCACAATAAGCATGACAATAACGGTGACGGGACTTGCAAGTCCAGAGAACCCTTCCATTATCTCTGTGAGAAGGGGAGTTCTGAGGTGGACAACAAAAAGCCTGTAGGCAAAGTGATCAATGCCAATGACGTCGCCTTCAGAAACGTCAATCAACAGAAAAATAAAAATTGCTGATGAGACAAGCAGAATGATGGTAGAAAGGCTAGAACGCAGACGCTGTAAAAAAAGGCGCTTGCGAACTCCTGTTAAAAGTCCTGTCTTTTGAGCATCAAGGCTTTTATCGGCCATTAGTTCTCCTTGTAACAAAAAGGCGGCACGCCGATAGACGTACCGCCGCTTAGTTCAATGATAAGCCAGCGCAAGCGCGTGACACACAAGAACTTACAGGTTAGCGTTAAGCTCAGAAACGAGGTCAGCCTTAGGAAGATTGCCAACCATGGTGTGAACTGGCTCACCGTTCTTGAAGAGAATAAGGGTTGGGATAGAAACGATGCGGAAACGAGTTGCAAGATCAGCCTCGTCGTCAACATTTACCTTGTAGACGTCAAGCTTGTCTGCCATCTCATGGCCAACTTCCTCAACGACTGGGCCAAGAGCGCGGCAAGGACCACACCAGGATGCCCAGAAATCAACGAGGACAGGCTTGTCTGCGTTAGCAAGAACAGAATCGAACTCTGCAGTAGTGAGCTGCTGTGCCATAACGAACCTCCAGTTACATAGGGCTATAAAGCCATTAATTTTTTATTGCTAGCAAACTTATCCCCAAATTAGAGAAGTGTATACACAAAACTTTATGGACTTGCTCAAATTGTGAATTACGTGCATAGTTGGCATATAAGAAAGAGGTGCGCATGCCAAGCGAAAGATCTATGCGAAAAGAAGCCTACATGGCAAAAACAACGCATGAGTTTGGAGATTTTGCTGCTCAGGGGGTGTGTATGGCAGGCAATGCTTTTGCATCGGTTTTATTGGTAAAAGGCCAGGAAGACTTTGAAGAGGCTGAACTTTCTGCACTTAAAGCTTCTTTAGAGCATTTAGGCTATGCGCCTGAGGCATGGGCCACCTTGCTTACCACCACAAAAACAGGAGATCCTATAAATCCCCTGCTTGTCAGGCAGGCGATAAGCGCCTTTAGTCCAGATACGGTGCTCATGGTAAATGACGCAGCAGTTACATCAGTGCGTGAGGCATACGCAGATGAGCTTGGTCAGCTGACAACTGACGCCGAGAAGACCTTCTCGCCTCGTGTTCTTGTGCATGTGTGTGGAATGCGCATGGTAAATCTTGATAACTTTGCCGGAGCGCTCGAGGACCCTCGTCAGAAGCAGTTGCGCTGGGCTGCTATTAAACAAGTTCCACCTTTGGGAGAACCTTATTAGTAACGATTTGTCGTATTTTTTACGAAAAACGACATTGTGGCGTTTCATGAGCGTTGCGAAGATTATCCTTGAGATAGTCAAAAGAAGGAGACTGGTATGGCATCACCTACAGCACCACATATTTTGCCTACTGACGCAACACAGACTAAGGCTTGGCACGCCCTTGCAGAGCATTACGCCAGCTTAAAAGATACAAAAGCTACGTTGAAGAACTGGTTTGCAGAAGACCCTCAGCGTGTCCAGAATCTTACGTTTGAGCTTGATCAGTTCTTGATTGATCTTTCCAAAAACCTTGCCACGCAAGAGACGCTTGATCTTCTGTGTGATCTTGCAGAAGAGGTCAAACTTGAAGAGCGTAGAGATGCTATGTATGCCGGTATGCACATCAATACTACTGAAGACCGAGCAGTTCTTCATACAGCACTTCGTCGTCCCGCATCTGAGGCTGGCACGCTTATTGTTGATGGTCAAGACGTTGTCGCTGACGTTCATCAGACGCTGAACAAGATGTATGCCTTCTGCGATCGAGTTCGCTCGGGAGAGTGGAAGGGCGTTTCTGGCAAGCCTATCAAGACGGTTGTAAGCATTGGTATTGGCGGCTCTGACCTTGGTCCTGTTATGGTCTACGAGGCCCTAAAGCCTTTTGCAGACGCTGGTATTACTGCTCGCTTTGTCTCCAACATTGACCCTGTTGACCTTGGCGAGAAAACCGAGGATCTTGATCCAGAAACAACACTCTTCGTTATTGTTTCCAAGACCTTTACTACGCTTGAGACTCTTACCAATGCCCGTTGTGCTCGCACATGGCTTTTGGAAAAGCTTGCTGAGCAGGGCGTTATTGATGGCTCTGATTCTCAGAATGCAGAGGCTATTCGCAAGCATTTTGTTGCTGTCTCCACTGCACTTGATCTGGTAGAAGACTTTGGCATTGACCCAGAGAATGCCTTTGGTTTCTGGAACTGGGTTGGCGGCCGTTATTCGGTTGATTCTGCAGTTGGTCTTGTGCTGGCTATCGTTTTTGGTCCACAGCGCTTTGCAGAATTCCTCAGTGGCTTTAATACAGTTGATGAATACTTCAAGAACACTCCATTGAGGCAAAATGTTGTTGCTCTCATGGGTCTCTTAAACGTTTGGTACGTTAATTTCTTTGGCGCAGCATCTCACGCCGTTCTTCCATATAGTCAGTACCTGCATAGATTCCCTGCATATCTCCAGCAGCTCACCATGGAATCCAACGGTAAGTCTACTCGTTGGGATGGTACGGCGGTTACTTCAAAGACAGGCGAAATCTTCTGGGGAGAGGCTGGAACTAATGGTCAACATGCGTTCTACCAGCTTATCCATCAGGGGACCCAGATTATTCCTGCTGACTTTATTGCGTTTGTAAATACTGCCTTTGCCACCAAAGATGCAGACCTAGACGTCCATGAACTCTTCCTCTCCAATTTCTTTGCGCAGACTAAAGCGCTTGCTTTTGGTAAGACTGCTGATGAGGTCCGTGCTGAGGGAACACCAGAGTGGATGGTTTCTGCACGCGTCTTTGAAGGAAATAGGCCAACTACTTCTATCTTTGGTAAAGAGCTTAATCCTCGTGCTATTGGTACGCTTATTGCACTCTACGAGCACATTACCTTTGTTGAAGGTGTTGTGTGGGGCATTGATTCCTTTGATCAGTGGGGCGTAGAGCTTGGTAAACAGCTTGCAAAGCAGATTTTCCCTGCAATTCATAACGACGAAGAACTAGCAAAACAAGACGCTTCCACTCAGTCTCTTGTTGATTTCTATCGCAGAAACAGAACATAACACGTTACATAACATAAAATTATTTTTTTATTTCATGTTAAGAAGGTCATCTTGTATGGCCTTCTTTCTTACTTTTAGAAATGTATTTCGAGGAGTGCTGAGCGGACATTTCTTTATCTAATATATGCAATATTGCTACTTTTATGTTCATATATGCAAAAAATTTCTGCATATTTATTTATGCTGTTAGAACGCCTGTTCATCTAAAAGAAACTGAATCAATTGAATTATTTAAATAAAATTTAAAAAAATAATATATCAAGAATATTAAAAATTTGCGAATGCCAATAGCGCATGTATACCTTTGTGTTATAACGGCTAGGCAAGTGACACTTGGCTTGGAATGTAAGTTTTGATGCATAGCAATTTACATAACAGGCTGGAAATTTTGTATTGGCGTAGTACGGCTGTTAATACAGGCGAAGTACAGCCCCAGTGGTGATGTCTGGAATGGAGCAGTAATGAAGTACCTTTTGCTCGTAAGTCATGGAACGTTTGCACCAGGTCTGCATAGCGTAATGGACATGCTGATGGGACCCAGAGAAAACATCTTGAGCTACAGCATGGAAGATGGCGTGGGAGCAGCTGAATATAGAGAGAATTTGTCAAAAATTCTTGAGCCACTTACTGCTGACGACGAGGTTGTTGTTCTTGGTGACATTATCGGTGGTTCTCCACTTACTAATGCACTTGATCTTCTCGCCAAAAAGGGTTTGCTTTCTCATACCGTGGCTTTTAGTGGTGCCAATCTTCCCATGGCAATTGGTGCTTTGATGGCAATCGATGATGGCCTAAGTGGTGAAGCTCTTGTGTCATCAGTCCTGAATGAAGGAAAAAATGGCGTTAATCAGATCGTCCTAGCCCTTGAAGACGATGACGAGGAAGACCTTTAGTAATTACTGCAAGTGATCGTAGTTGCTTGCGTAAGAAATATGTTAGGAGAAAACATGATTTCATTTGTTCGTGTTGATGACCGCATGATTCATGGTCAGACAGTCACTCGTTGGGCCCTTGAGACTCCTTGCGACGGAATCATTGCAGTTAATGATGCGGCTGCATCAAATCCTGTCCTTAAGTCTGCTTACAAGTCAGCAGCACCTGACAAGAAAGTATTTGTTTGGACATTTGATCACTTCAAAGAGAGCGCTCAGAAGGTTCTAGACAGCGATTCTCGTTATTTTCTTATTACTAAAAACCCAGTTGACATGAAGAAAATTCTTGTTGACTTTGGTTTTAAGCCAGGAATTAACACGGTCATTATCGGTCCTGGTAATGATCGTCCTGGTGCGGTAAAGCTGGGCAACAACCAGTCCTTTACTCAAGAAGAGGGACAGGCATTTGAGGATATAACCAAAGCTGGTTATACCGTTCAATTTGCTCTTCTTAAAGAAAAGGCAATTGGTGAGTGGCCTAAATTCCGCGAGAAGTTTGACGTAAAGTAGTATTCGGAAGGCGATTTTTATGGCAATTAATGCGTTTCAAGCTGCCCTTTTGGGTTTGTTTGCATGCCTTGCGTCACTACCTGGCATGGCTGGTACTACCGTAGGTAACTATACCCTCGGTCGTCCACTTGTTGCAGGTCTTGTCGTTGGTGTCATTCTTGGCGACGTCCAGACTGGCATTATTGTTGGTGCAGCAATCCAGTTGGTCTACATTGCACTCGTAACACCTGGCGGAACTGTTTCCGCTGACGTTCGTGCAGTTTCCTACATTGGTATTCCTCTAGCAATTCTTGCAATCAAGGCTTATGGTCTTGATCCAAGCTCTGTTGAGGCTGCATCTCAGGCAGCTGCTATTGGCGCAGCTGTTGGTACTCTTGGTACCGTCTTGTTCTACGGCACCGCTACCATGAACCTTGTATGGCAGGGTATTGGCTGGCGTGCAATGGAGAGCAAAGAGTGGGGTCGTATTAAGAAGACCATTCCAATGGTTGACTTTGTATTCCCTTGGGTTTCTCACATTCTTTTCTCGTTCATTCCAACATTCTTCATTTGCATGGCTGGCGAGAGCATGGTTGGCATCATGAAGGAATACCTTCCTATGAACGGTATCCCAATGATGACCCTCTTCACCGTTGGTACCCTTCTTCCTACCGTTGGTGTTGCAATTTTGTGCAAGCAGGTTATTACTAAGCCTCTTGATTGGGTAACTTTTGCCTTTGGCTTTATCCTTGCTGGCGCACTTGGCCTGAACCTCATTGTCTCTGCAGTCGTAGCAGTCTTCTTTGCTGTTCTTAACTATCAGCTTCAGCAGGCAAAGAATGTTCGTTTGGCTGCTGCAACATCAGGCAATGTAAGCGCAGACGATGAAGAAGAGGAGGATATTTAATCATGGCTGAAAAGAAAACCATTTCTCAGAAAGCACGTAATAAGTCTTTCTTGAGCTGGATTTACGGCAATCTTACCTGCTTCTCTCAGGAGCACATGCAGACATTTGGTTACCTTGCATCCATGCTTCCAATCGTTGACGAGCTTTACGATACTGATGACCAAAAGGTTGAGGCACTTTCTACCTATACAACCTTCTTTAATACCGAGCCACAGATTGGTTCTATGGTTGTTGGCTTGACCGCTTCTCTTGAAGAGGCTCGCGCAAACGGCGAGGCAATCGACGACGAGACCATCAATGGTCTTCGCGCTGGTCTTATGGGCCCTCTTGCTGGTCTTGGTGACTCCATTATCGTTGGTACTTTTATTCCAATTCTTCTTGGAATTGCACTTGGCCTTTCTAAGGGCGGTTCCGTTCTTGGCCCACTGTTCTATGTTGTGGTCTGGAACCTCATTATGTACTTCGGCATGAAGTTTGCTTACGACCAGGGCTATAGCCTGGGTTCTTCTGCTGTTGAGGCACTTGTTGGTCCTGAGTCCGAGGCTCTCCGTAGCTCCATTGTTATGATTGGTACTATGGTCATTGGCTCTGTTGCTGCTACATGGATTAACGTCACAACTTCTCTGAATATTGCTGGTGTTGACATTCAGACAACGCTTAATGGCATCTTCCCTAAGGTATTGAACCTTCTGTTTGTATACCTTTGCTGGTGGTTGATGACTAAGAAGAAGCTCAGCCCAACAGTTGTTATGCTTATTCTTGTTGTTGTAGCACTTGTTGGCGTTGTTATTGGCGTCTTCAACCCAGGTCTGTCTTACTAATTTTTTGCGCAAAATCCTGTCTGGCGCAGAAAAGACAAACGTAATAAAGTGGCATCGTCATACGGCGATGCCACTTTTGATTGAGAGTTTTTATGAGCAAGAAAAACTATGTAGGAGCAGCTTCTCATTCACACGAGGATAACCCTTTGGTTGTCGAGGCTCGTATGCAAACAAAAGCTCTTGGAACGCTAAGCGTTTATAGAAGAGCGGCTTATTCTGGTATCGCAATTGGAGCATGGCTTATATATCTCAGTGTGTACGGGAGTCTTTCTACAAGTTCTATGGCAACGGCTGTGCTCGTGGGCGGCATAGTTCTTCTCGTCATATCTGTTCCTATAGCTGGAATTTTGTATGTAGGTATCTCAAGAGGAAAAAAGAACGTCGAGAAGATCATCAAAGCAATTGAAAAAAATTCGTCAAAAAACGCATAAGCGATATTTGACTTGTGCAAAGATTACTCTAATAGGGTAGAGTATCTACAGCGCATTGAGCGGGTGCGGATGACGTGACACCTCGAACCTGGTCAGGATCGGGAGATAGCAGCCATAAGGGGTCACTTGCGGGCATCCGTTCCCACTCAATGCGCTTTTATTAGGCGTTGACTATGCTTGCCGCGACATTGGTCACGACGATTGGACTTCGATGGGTTTTGTAAACTACATCATTGAGCTGCTTAGAGATCCTCGCGCATTTATTGCTTCAATGATTGCCACTGGTCCTCTCGCTGCGTACGGCTTTGTTTTTCTGATTGTTTTTATTGAGACCGGCGTAGTCTTTTTCCCATTTTTACCAGGTGATTCTCTGCTTTTTGCAGCAGGATTTTTTGCCCATAACGGTGGTTTTAATATTGTTTTTTTGCTTGTTATTACGTGGGCTGCCGCAATTCTTGGTGATCAGATGAACTTTATGATTGGCCATTTCTTTGGTCAAAAAATCATTGCTTCTGGAAAAGTCAAAGCACTTACTCCAGAGCATCTTGAGAAGACCCAGAAGTTTCTGGACAAGCATGGTCATCTGGCAATTTTCTTAGGGCGCTTCTTCCCCTTTATCCGCACGTTTGTGCCTTTTATTGCGGGTATGGGCGGTATGCACTGGCGCAACTTTGGCATCTATAACATTCTGGGCGGTCTTACCTGGTCCACGATGTTTGTGCTGCTCGGCTATTTCTTTGGCGGCATTCCTGTAGTTCAGGAACACTTTGAGCTGCTGATTGTAGGAATTGTTGCGGTCTCGATCATCCCTACAATTGTGGGAATTGTTCGCGGACGTATGAGCAAGGGCGAGAAGAACAACGAAGAAGCCGCTGACAAAGAAGAAGATAAAGCGAAGTAAACGACCTTCGTACTTCTCGTAATTTGATGATAGAAATCCCGTCAGGAAAGACTCGGCCTGACGGGATTATTTTTACTCTTTGGAGAGTTGGTAGGTATCAGTAAAGGTGACGGTCTGACCGTTTTCCGTGTGGGTGGAAATAAGCTGAGCTACCACGCTGTTATCAGCACTATTAAAAGTGATCTTCAACTGTGGTTTTTGAGCTGTGCTGACGGCCGTGCTGGAAGCAGAATGAGTGTCCAGGCTTGCGTTGGTTACATCAACCGTTCCAGAAACCTGAATTTGATCTCCGATGGTTCCAGAAGTAGTCAGAGAGACAGATGCGTTCTTGAACTCAGTGTCTCCCGGATACCAACGGTACGAGGTGTTAAGCGCTCCATGGTTGTGGACAACACCCTCTGCGGTACCCGTAAGTACCAGCTGATCTCGAGAAAAACCTGCAGACGTTACGGTCAGCGTTAAAGGATTAGTCCTGCCAGCATAACAAGGACTGCCGCTGCTGGCTTCACAGCTAACAAAAGTGCCCTTCCACGTTCCCACCAGTCCGCTGTAGTCGTACTTTAACCCTGCCGAAGGGCTGACTGTGTCTAGCGACCAGGTGCCCGTAGAGGCATCAAATGTAAACGAGGCAGTAATATCACAGGTGAGCGAGCCATAGAAGGTTGATGAAACACCTGACATTCTTACCCAGCAAGTCTGCTGTTCACGATCAAAACCCGCATCAAGAACAGTAAACGTTGCACCAGAGAACTGCGAGCTATAAGAAATAGCTTCGTTTGGATTTTTCTCGTCAAGCTTGGCTAGTACATCACTAATGGCATCAAGGACTTTTGTTGTGGAAACACCTGAGGTTGCCTGGTAGGTAACAGATTGTGATTCTTCGTCACCAATGGCGTTCCAGCCTTGGGTATTTGCGTATCCAAGTTTGGTCATCTTTGTAGCAGCAATTGCATTACCTGTATAGGTAAGGCGTACTACAGAGTTGGCGTAGCCCGTCGCACCAAACTGCGCGGCATCACTTGAGATTGCCGTGGTACTTCTTGTGCGAGAAACAACTTCAATGCCCGTAAGGAGTAAGGACTCATCGGCATCATATTCACCAGGAGTCCATGTTGGAGCTGCTGCTCGTGTACGAGCGTCAGCGATAACGGTATCTGTTGAAGGTACATTGCTCACGCGAATAAAGAAAACGATAACTGCAGATAAAAGAGCAAGACTTAAGAGAGCAAGAACGCCAGAAAGCAGGCTGTAGCGGCGTACAAACCTAAATAGCGCACGACGCCTGCTGCGAAGATAGCTTGAGAATGTGTCGGCAACATCTTTGATGGATGTTGCATCGTCGTCAGACGTTGCATCACCTGCGCTATCAGCGCTTTTAACAGGAGAGTCTGTAGCTTTAGCCTCTGCATGTTCGTGAGCATTCTCTTCAAGCTCTTTGAGGCGAGCTTCTACAGCAGAAAGGTCCTGTGTCAGGGCCGCATCGTTTACGATTTTCTCCAGGTCAGTGGTGCTGTCCGCGTCGTTTTCAGGAGAGCTCTCATCCGAAGCCAGAGCAGCCTCGTCTTCGTCTAGACCAGGGAAGATGGGGCTGACAACTTCCATGATGTAGTCTTCATCAGCAGCGGCCATATCGGCAGCAATAGGGTCGGTGACCTCTTCAAGCTCGTCGGTCTTCTCGCCAGCGGTGTCAACTGCCTCAGCAGCCTGGGCATCAAGGGTCTTCTGATCAGAAGAGGTGTCCTCTGCAGCAGGCGTGTTATCTGGTTGTGAAGTTTTGTTCTTAGAAGTCATAGCGCCTCATTACCGTATGAACCTGCTGTAATTTTCTCACAATTATGTAACTTGTGTACTCTCATCCTGTGCAGATAGGGAGGTATCGGTTTAAAAACCGCCTAGTGGTGGTACACTTCTTTAGTTGAATTCTCACCTCGCAAGCAGCTTTGCAACAGTTTGGCCGCATGTCAATGAGCCAAGCGCGCACGAGGCACTTATCTTAGGAGCAAGAATGCGTGACAAGCTAGAAAAAATCGTCGAGGCCTATGCTGAGCTTGAGCAAAAGCTTGCAGACCCAGCTGTTGTCTCTGATCCAAAAGAGTATGCTCGCGTGGCAAAAGAGCACTCTAATCAGGCAGATTTGGTTGCTCACGCCAACAAGTACATCACTGCCCTTGATGACATCGAGGCTGCAAAAGAGCTTCTCAACGCTACTTCTGATCCAGAAGAAAAAGAGATGCTGCAGGAAGACATTGCTGCTAATGAAGAGATGCTCCCTCAGCTTGAGGATGAGATCAAGGTCATGCTGATTCCAGGCGATCCAAATGACGAGAAGGACACTATCGTTGAGATTCGCGCTGGTGTTGGCGGCGATGAGGCGGCAATTTTTGCAGGGGACCTCTTCAAGATGTATGAGCGCTTTGCTGAGGCTCGTGGTTGGAAGACAGAGACTCTGTCCAGCTCTCCTTCTGAGGCAGGCGGCTTCAAGACTATTGAGTTCAAGGTCACAGGCGATAAGGTCTATTCAGTTATGAAGTATGAATCCGGTGTTCACCGTGTTCAGCGCGTTCCTAAGACTGAGTCTCAGGGCCGCATTCAGACCTCTACCGCAACTGTTGCAGTTCTCCCAGAGGCTGACGAGATTGATATTCAGATCAACCAGGAAGACCTGCGCATTGACACCTACTGCGCATCCGGCCCTGGCGGTCAATGCGTTAACACCACCTATTCCGCAGTTCGTATTACTCACCTGCCAACCAATACGGTTGTTCAGTCTCAGGATCAGCGTTCTCAGATTCAGAACCGCGAGGTTTGTATGCAGATGCTCCGTGCGCGCCTCTACGAGATGGAGCTGGAGCGTCAGCAAGCTGAGCAGGGTGCAGAGCGTCTTTCCCAGATTGGCCATGGCGCACGTTCCGAGAAGATTCGTACCTATAACCAGCCACAGGACCGCGTAACCGACCACCGCGTCGGCTTCAACGGCACCTACAATGGCGTTCTTCTGGGCGATACGCTGCCATCCGTTATTGAGGCTCTTGCTGCAGCAGAGCGTGCCGAGAAACTCGCTCAGGCTGTGTAAGGTGCAAACTTCATGACAGATGAAGTTTGGACAATCCAGAAAATTTTGACGTGGACTACTCAGCACCTGGAAAAGAAGGGTGATGAGCATCCACGTCTTTCTGCAGAATGGCTTTTGTCCGCGGTGACAGGCCTTTCTCGCGTTCAGCTCTACACCAACTTTGACAAGCCGCTTTCTGCGGATGAGCGCACTCGCATGCGCGAGGCAATTAAGCGCCGTGCAGAAGGGGAGCCGCTCCAGTACGTGACGGGCGAGATGCCCTTTAGGCACCTGGTTCTTACTTGCGAGCCAGGCGTGCTTATCCCACGACCAGAGACAGAGGTGCTGGTAGACGTTGCGCTATCAGGTGTTGACGAGGCAACTCCAAACGCTGACGGAGAAGTGCGCGTGCTTGAGGTTGGCGTAGGAACGGGCTGCATATCGCTTTCTATTGCTACTGAGCGTCCACAGACGCGCGTCTACGCTACAGATCTTTCTCCTCAGGCGATTGCGCTGGCAACTCGCAACAGAGATGCCCTGGACCTCCAAGAGCGCGTGGAGCTCATTGAGTGTGACTTGGTAGAAGGTGTGCCCGCAGAGCTTTCACAGTCCTTCTCGGTGTTGGTGTCTAATCCGCCCTACATTCCCACACGCGTGCTTGAGCAGGAGGTACCTGCTGAGGTCAAGGGTTTTGAGCCTGAGCTGGCGCTTGACGGGGGAGAAGACGGTCTGGACGTCTATAGGCGATTGCTCGAGGCTGCTCCACATATGCTTTTACCTGGTGGTATGCTCTGCGTTGAGCTCTACGAGGGGCATCTGGACAAGGCGGCGCACCTTGCCGAGGAGCAGGGTGTGTGGGAATCTGTTGAGGTCAAAGAGGATATGACGCACAGGCCGCGCATTCTTGTGGCACGTTTAGCAAAGTAGCACTTCAGCCGTCTGGCGAGAAAAACTGTGCAACACGCAACACTGTGTATCAGACAACATTGCGCAGCACACAACACCGCGCAGTACACAACACTGCGCAGCACACAACAATGAGTCGAGGGTTTTATGGGTGAATACATCAAAGTTGATCAGATGAATCCGGATACATCTGTAGTTTCTTTAGCAGTTGAGGTGGCGCGTCGTGGCGGCGTGCTTATCATGCCTACCGATTCTGTCTATGGAATTGGCGCAGCCGCAACTCTTCAAAATCCTGGTCATAAGCGTATTTTTGAGATTAAACAGCGTCCTTCAACGCAGACACTTCCATGGCTTGTGGGCAGTAAATCCGACCTGCAGAAGTACGCACACATTACGCACAGCTGGGCAAATAAGCTGGTAGAAGCATATTGGCCAGGAGCTCTTACGCTGGTGGTTACCGCATCAGAGAACGTTCCTGATGAATACGTCTTGCCAGATAACAGAACCATTGCGCTCCGTATGCCTAATTCACCTCTAGTATGTCAGATTGCACAGCAGCTTGGATGCCCTTTGGCTACTACCAGTGCCAACACGCACGGGGCTCCTTCTGCAGTTGATGGATGTGGTCTTGAAGCAGGCCTTATTGAGCAGGCAGACTTGACGCTTGATGGAGGTCCGGCGCCCCTTGCTATTGCGTCGACTATTGTCGACTGCACGGGTGATGAACCGCGCATTTTACGCGAAGGCGCCATCACAACCGAGGATATTCTCGCCACTGCGGGATTTTCAAAATAGATAAAAATCCTATCCCTTTTATGTGTTTTGGCTGCAGCCTTTGCCTGCATGCGGTACTCTCTATAGGAGTGAATTTTCTGAGGAGGATACGTATGCGTATTGCAGTTGGTTCCGATCACGCTGGCTTCATCCAGAAAGATCCTATCATTGAGCACATTAAGTCGCTTGGTCATGAGGTTTTGGACTTTGGTCCTGCAAACGACGACCGTGTTGATTACCCTGATTTTGCAGATAAGGTTGCTCGTGCAGTTGCAGCAGGCAAAGCAGATCGCGGCGTTCTGATTTGCGGAACTGGTATTGGCATTGCTATGACTGCTGATAAAGTACCTGGTATTCGCGCTACTCCTGTTCAGACTGTTCAGTTTGCAGAGCTTGCTCGCGAGCACAACAACGCAAACGTCATTGGCCTTTCTGGTCGATTCACTGATCTTGCTGTTAACGAGGCTATTGTGGATACCTTCCTAAGCACCGAGTTTGCAGGCGGCCGTCATACGGGACGTGTCGAGAAGATCATGCGTGAAGATGATCCTAACTTTAAGGGTGTTGATGCTGAGTAAGTAAGCGGCACGTAAACAGTGCTGCATAAGTAATACATACGCAAACCTGCAGGGAATGTAGAGGCTAGGTTATAGTTGCTCGCATTCAAATAAAGCGCAGGTCAAGCTCTTGGAGGGAGCATTATGGCAGATTACGATGAGTCCAGACTTACGGTTGTTGACCACCCACTAGTTCAGCACAAGCTTCACATTCTCCGTGACAAGACAACCACCACTAAGCAGTTCCGTGAGCTTGTCAACGAGCTTGCAATTCTTGAGAGCTACGAGGCAATGCGTGACTTCCCACTTGAGGACGTCGAGGTAGAGACTCCTCTTGAGACTATGACCGCTAAGCGCATTGCTGGTAAGAAGGTTGCTATTATTCCAATTCTTCGCGCTGGCCTTGGTATGGTTGACGGCATTCTTGAGCTGGTTCCTTCTGCTCGCGTCGGTCATGTTGGTATGTATCGCGATCCAGAGACCCATCTTCCTCACCAGTATTACTGCAAGTTCCCTGCAGATATCGAGAACCGCACCTGCCTGGTTGTTGATCCAATGCTGGCAACTGGTGGCTCTCTCACTGCTGCTATTCAGTTCCTGCGTGAAGCAGGTGTCAAGGACATTCGTTGCCTGACTATTGTTTCTTGCCCTGAGGGTGTCAAGGCAACTCTGGACTTTGACCCAGAGGTACGCCTCTACACCTGCACCGTTGATCGTCAGCTAAGCCCAAATGCTTACATTCTTCCAGGACTTGGCGACGCAGGCGACCGTATTTACGGCACCAAGTAAGGAGCCCCTCGTCCTTCTCGCAATCTAATAGAGTTGCGAATACGTAAGTTAGTACATGATCCAGTGTCCGCAGAACATGCGCACTGGATCATTTTTCTTTTCAAATCATCACTTTACGAGAAGAAATAACGGTTGGCATATATCAAAAACTTTGTGAATACCAGGGGATATTGATACGACTATTTTTACCTGGACATAACTGTGTTTCTCAAGAAAATAGCAACGTAACAGCAGTTTATTAGTGTTATAGTTGAATGAATCAATAACGGCAGCTAACACGAAATGTGTCAGTAATGTGAGAGTTTGAGCATAAGTCAATTATTTGATTTTGTAATCGTGACTATGCATTCATTTAGTGCTAGTATCGCCGTTCGTCGCAAATATGCACGCCGAGTGGTAGATAATATACTCCAAGTGGCATATTCTTGGCATCTTACGTTGCGTTTCAAGTATGCTGAGCAGTGACGGGCAATCTGAAATGGTTGCAGATTGTATGGGGAGGTTGAGACAGAGTGGATGTTCTTGCGCAGTTGCCAGCAGAGATGGCCGAGCTGCTCGAAAGTTTTTTGCCACACGCATTGGTTGGTAACACCACCTTTGGTTTCACGAACTACATTTTCTATTTCTTAATCGCTGCTGTGATTTTTCTGATTGTCTGCTTTAGGTTTAAGAAGAAGCAGGCAGAGAGCATTGCTCCTCAGGGACGCTTTGTTAATGGTGTTGAGTATCTGATTGAGTACATCAGAGATGACGTCTGCAAAGCTTCTCTTGGAGAAACGTGGCGCACACACTTCCCATTCTTGATTACCATGTTTATGTTTATTCTGATCAACAACATTATTGGCCTTATTCCTGGCGCACACCCAGGTACTGGCACCATTGGTGTCACCGCCGCTCTTGGTCTTTGCTCCCTTGGATACTTTATGTATGTAGGTGCAAAAAAGATGGGTGTTATTGGTTACATCTTGAGTCTTGCACCAAAGGGCGTTAATCCTGTTATCGCAGCAGTTATCTGGGTTATTGAGGTCTTCTCAACATTCCTTCGTCTGGTTACTCTGGCTGTCCGTCTGTTCTGCAACATGTATGCAGGTCACATCGTTATGGGTACGTTTGCAATTCTTGCATCTATGTACTTTATGCCAGCGATTGAGAACTTCTCCGCATCAACAGCTGCTCAGGCAGGCTTTTCGATCTTCTGGGTTCTGCTGTTGATTATCATTTATTTGGTAGAAACTATTGTTGCCTTCATTCAGGCATACGTTTTTACCCTACTCTCTACTGTCTACATCCAGCTGGTAGAGTCTGAACACTAAGCAAAACGCTTAGTTGGTGGCATTGCCACACTGTGGTGCCAAACGGCACAAAAGATGAAGTCATCTGAGCCCACGCTCAGTTGATGATAGGTATGTATATTGGTCGCCTTGAGAGGGGCGAGCGAAAAAGGAGGAATCGTGGGTATTTTCGGATATGCTCTTTGCGTTATGGGAGCAGCAATTTGTATTAGCGTCGTAGCAACGAGTGCCGCTAACAACATGGCTCGTCAGCCAGAGGTTCAGGGTCGTCTCTTCACAGTCTTTATTCTTGGCTGCGCATTCATCGAGGCACTTACCCTGATTGGCTTCGTTGTTACCTTGATGGTTAAGTAAATTACTGTTTGTAACAGCGAAAACGCTACGTTGGAGGAATGCATGAATACGATTTGTAAGGGAGTTAAAAAAGCCAGCACAGTAGGCGCAACTGCTGCTCTACTTGTGGCAATGGCTCCCTCAGTCGCACTTGCTGAAGAGGGTGCAAGTGGTGCCGATATTCTTCTTCCAAAGCCCGCTGAGTTTGTTCCTGCTCTGATTGCGTTTCTGATCATCTTTGCTGTTGTAGCAAAGTTTGTATGGCCTTCCGTTCTACGTATGCTTGACAAGCGTCAAGAGAAGATCCAAGGCGATCTGGACGCTGCAGCAAAGGCTCGCGAGGAAGCCAACAAGGATCGTGAAATCGCAGCAGCTGGTATCGACGCAGCTAAGCAGCAAGCAGACGAGATTGTTTCTGCTGCTAAGCGTGAGGGCGAAGAAGAGCGTGCTCGTATTATCGAGCAGGCAAAGGCAGAAGCTGTCGAGATTATTACTAAGGGTAAGGGCGTTGTAGAGTCTGAGCGTCGTCACGCCATGGCTGAGCTTTCTGATTCCGTTGTTGATCTTGCCGTCGATATTGCCGGAAAGATTATTGGCAACGAGCTTTCAGTAGAGCAGCAGCGTGCTCTTGCCGAAAAGTACCTTGCGGAAGTAGGTACTCCAGATGAGCACTAATAAAGACGATCAAGACAGAAAAGTAGAGGGCTATACCAGGGCACTCCTGGAGGCTGGCCGCGCAGAGGGTCGTGCAACTGCAGACCTTGTACAGGTGCAGCACGCAAAGAAGTTCTCTCCAGAAGTTCTTGAGACTCTTGGTGCTATGCAGGCGAGTGAGGATGTCAACCTTATCAATGATGTTGCCGCTACGTTCCAGGAGCTTCTTGAAGAAGAAGACAAGACACTTACAGTAACGGTAACTACTACAATGCCTCTTGATGATGAGTTACGTGCAAAGGTCACCGAGAAGCTCGAGAAGAACTTCAATACTCAGGTGTATCTTATTGAGCGTGTTAATCCCAAGATTTTGGGCGGCATTGTAGTTGAGGCACGTGATCATCGTTATGATGCATCGGTAAAGACACAGCTCACTCACATTAAGAGTAGGCTCTCTTCAGATCACGTTGAAAGTGAATTGTAATGACTGATAAGACCACTATACAGGAAGGAACGCTGAGCTCAGATGCCGTCATGGCACAGCTTAGAGAGCGCCTTTCTAAGGTCAATTCAACTGTATCCCAGCAAGAGGTATCTGCTGTTATTGAGGTAGCAGACGGTATTGCTCGTGTTGCTGGTCTACGCAGCGCTATGGCAGGCGAGTTGCTGGAGTTCACTAGCTCCGTTACGGGCCACAGCGTATTCGGTCTTGCTCAGAACCTTGATGAAACTTCAGTCGGCGCTGTTTTGTTCGGCGAAGTTTCTGAGATTAAGGAAGGCGACGAGTGCCGTACAACCGGCCGCGTCATGGATATTCCAGCTGGTTTTGACATGCTTGGTCGTGTTGTTAACCCACTGGGCCAGCCTATTGATGGACTTGGCGCTATCCACGCTACACATCGTCGCCCTATTGAGTTCAAGGCTCCTGGCATCATGCAGCGTCAGCCTGTTTGCGAGCCAGTTCAGACTGGACTTCTGGCAATTGACGCTATGGTTCCTGTCGGCCGTGGTCAGCGTGAGTTGATCATTGGTGACCGTAAGACCGGTAAGACCGCTATCGCAATTGACGCAATCGTAAACCAGAAGAACACCGATATGGTTTGTATCTATGTCGCCATCGGTCAGAAGGCGTCTACAGTTGCAAACATCCGCGAGTCTCTTTCCCGCCATGGTGTTCTTGACAAGACCGTCATTGTTGCAGCTACCGCAGCCGATTCTGCTCCAATGCAGTACATTGCCCCTATGGCAGGCGCTGCTATTGGTGAGTTCTTTATGTATAACGATAAGGACGGCAAGCCTGCTGACAAAGACCATCCAGGCGGACACGTTCTTGTTGTTTACGATGACCTCTCTAAGCAGGCAGTTGCATACCGTCAGATGTCACTGACGCTTCATCGTCCACCAGGACGTGAGGCATATCCTGGTGATATTTTCTACCTGCACTCACGCTTGCTGGAGCGTGCATGTAAGCTCTCCGATGAAAACGGAGCAGGTTCTCTTACCGCACTTCCAATTATTGAGACGCAGGAAGGCGACGTTTCTGCATACATTCCTACAAACGTCATTTCCATTACAGACGGCCAGATTTATCTGCAGTCTAATCTCTTCTTCCAGGGCCAGCGCCCAGCAGTCGACGTAGGTATTTCTGTATCCCGCGTTGGTGGCGACGCTCAGGTCAAGGCAATGAAGCAGGTTGCAGGTACACTTCGTCTGGACCTTGCAAGTTATCGTGAGAAGCAGGCATTCTCGCAGTTCGGATCCGACTTGGATGCAACTACGCAGTACCAGCTCAACCACGGTGCTCATATGATGGAGCTTCTCAAGCAGCCACGTTATTCAGCTCTGGACGTAGTAGACCAGATTTGCGCAATTTACGCTGCAAAAGAGAACTTCATTGATGACGTTGATCTTGAGAACGTTGCTCTCTTCCGTGATGGCCTTGCTCAGTACATGAGTGAGTATCACCCACAGCTCCGCAACTCTCTGCGCAACGGAAAGATTTCTGATGAGCAGGCAGAGCGCTTGAGTGATCACATTAAGCACTTCAAGGCTAAGTTCTTGGAAGAGCATCCAAACAAGGTTGTGGATGAGGCAGAAGCTAATTCAGACACACCAGGCTCTTTTGACGCAGTAACCCAGGGTTCATTGCAGGAGTAATTATCAATGGCGAACCTTCACGAAATATCGAGGCGTATGAGCTCCATCAGGAGCACCATGCAGATTACGCGCACGATGTCGATGATTTCGACAGCGCGTGTCCGCAAGGCACTTGATAGGGCCGAGGCTGCTTCGCCATATAAGGAAGCTATTACCCTTATGCTTGCAAATGTAGCAGGCGCTGGCTTTAATCCTAAGAAACAGCCTCTTCTTGCTACACATAAAGTCGAGAAGAACGTGCTGTTCTTAGTCATCGCATCTGACCGCGGACTTGCAGGCGGATTTAACATCCTGCCTCAACGCGAGGTTGAGCATGAGATGGCACGTCTTAAGGCTAAGGGTGTGTCGTCCGAGATAATTACTTGCGGACGCAAGCCAACTGAGTACTTTACGTATAGAAATATCAAGCCCACCATGTCTTATGTAGGCATTTCCTCTGAGCCTACAGCAGACCAGGCTGATCGTATTGCCTCCTATATCATGGATGGCTATATCAAGGGTAAGATTGATCGTGTCGTAATCAAGTACTGGCATGCAAAGAACCGTGTTGACCAAGAGCAGGTTACAGAGCAACTTCTTCCTATTTCGCGCGATAAACTCACGATTCCTAATAAACCACGTACCGAAGAAGCCCTCTCACAGGTGAAGACGTATAACAAGAGTGAATATCAATTCTCGCCATCTGCTTCTCAGGTACTTGATTCGTTGATGCCCGCTTATATCAAGACGGTCATCTTCCACGCACTTCTTGATTCTGCTGCAGCCGAGCATGGTGCACGCCGTCGTGCAATGCAGTCTGCAACTGATAATGCTGAGAACGTCTTAGGCGCTCTTAGCCGTACGTACAATCGCGAACGCCAGGGCGCAATTACCACTGAGCTCAATGAGATTATCGGTGGTGCTGCAGCATTGGAGGATATGTAATGTCAGATATGCAAGTAGAGACTTCTTCCTTTGAGGAAGCTATTCTCAACAAGCGCAATCAGCACGTTGACGATGGCGTAATCGTTCGCGTAGTTGGACCAGTTGTCGACGTTAAGTTCGACGGACCTGTTCCAAGCATCTATACCGCACTGACGGTAGAGGATGACACGCCTGTTGGTCACGTCAGCACCGTTCTTGAGGTTGAGTCTCAGCTTCCCGGTGGTGTTGTTCGTACCGTCGCTATGTCGTCAACCGATGGTCTTCAGCGTAACCTTCGCGTTAAGGACACCGGCAAGCCAATGATGATGCCAGTAGGCGAGTCTACGCTGGGCCGCGTCTGGAACGTCATGGGTCAGCCAGTCGACGGTGGAGATATTCCTGAAGACGTTGAGTTTTATCCAATTCACCACCCAGCACCTCTCTTCGAAGAGCTCACTACTGAGACAGAGATTTTCGAGACGGGCATCAAGGCAATCGATCTTCTCGAGCCTTATGTTCGAGGCGGAAAGACTGGCCTCTTTGGTGGCGCTGGCGTTGGTAAGACCGTTCTGATTCAGGAGCTTATTAACAACCTGGCTCAGCAGCATGGTGGTACTTCCGTATTCACCGGCGTTGGAGAGCGTACTCGTGAGGGTACCGACCTCTTCCTCGAGATGACTGAGTCCGGCGTTATTAACAAGACCTGCCTCGTCTACGGTCAGATGAACGAGCCACCAGGAGCTCGTATGCGTGTTGCTCTTGCAGGCCTTACTACTGCAGAGTACTTCCGTGATCAGGGCCAGGATGTTCTGTTGTTCATCGACAACATCTTCCGCTTCTCTCAGGCAGGTTCTGAGGTTTCCGCACTTCTTGGTCGTATGCCTTCCGCAGTTGGTTACCAGCCAACCCTGGCTACAGAGATGGGCGAGCTTCAGGAGCGTATTACTTCCACCAAGGAAGGTTCTATTACTTCCGTACAGGCAGTTTACGTCCCTGCAGACGACCTTACTGACCCTGCTCCTGCTACAACCTTTACGCACTTGGATGCAACTACCGTTCTTTCTCGTGCTATTACCGAGCTTGGTATTTACCCAGCAGTTGACCCTCTGGCCAGCTCCAGTTCTGCTCTTGATCCATCCATTGTTGGTTCAGAGCACTACCGCGTTGCTATGGCAGTTCAGGAGACCCTGCAGGAGTACTCCGACCTTCAGGACATAATTGCAATTCTGGGTATGGACGAGCTTTCTGAGGAGCAGCAGCGCACCGTTGCTCGCGCCCGTAAGATTCAGCAGTTCCTCTCTCAGTCATTCCACGTTGCCGAGAAGTTCACTGGTAACCCTGGTGTGTACTGCACCGTTGAGGAGACTGTCCGCTCGTTTGCAGAGATTATTGACGGTAAGTGCGATGACCTTCCTGAGCAGGCATTCCGTTTTGCAGGCACCATCGAAGATGTTCGCGAGCGCGCTGCAAAGATGTCCGCTTCGGATAGCTCACAGAACTAGGATTTCTCATGGCTGAGTTGACTTGTCAGTTTGTCAGACCAGATAAGCTCCTTTACGAAGGAACCGTTGAAAGTCTGATTCTTGCTTCAGCAGATGGAGAGTATGGTGTGTGGCCAGGCCACGCACCAGAAATCATTGCGCTTGGCGATGGTGTTGTAAGACTGCACATGCCTCATCCAGAGAATGAAGAATCTATGACCAAGATAGTGATTTCTGGTGGATACGCAGAAATCGATCCAACAGGAGTCATTATCTTGGCAGATCATGCTCGTCGCGTTGATGACATTGATGCAGATGTTGTGCGCGAGACAAGAGATGACGTCATTGACCAGATGCTTTCTCTTCCAGAAGACGATAATCGTCGTGCCTACTACGAAAAAAAGATAGACTGGTGTAATCTACTTCTGAAGCAAGTGGTTGAGGAGTAAAATTCTCTCACTGTCGTTTTCGGAGGTTTATGGACGTCATAAAAGTAGTAGGTGGCCGTTCTGTCACAGGAGAGGTCACTGTAGAGGGTGCAAAAAACTCTGCCCTTAAATTGATGGCTGCAACCATCATGGCTCCTGGTGTTACTACACTCACTAACGTTCCTAATATTGCAGACGTTCACGTCATGGGCAAGGTGCTCAAGACGTTAGGCGCTCGCATTGAAGTCGTTGGTCTTCACGAGCTCAAAATTGATACCACAGATATTACAAGCTGGGAGACTCCTTACAGCCTTGTTGCACAGATGCGTGCATCAACTGCTGTTTTGGGTCCCCTTATTTCTCGTTTTGGCAAGGCTGTTGTGGCGATGCCAGGCGGTTGTAATATCGGTGCTCGCAAAATTGACATGCACATCCTGGGCCTCGAGGCTTTGGGTGTTGAATTTAAGGTTGAGCACGGCAATATTCACGCAAGCGCTCCTCACGGCATAACCGGCGAGACCGTTTCTTTAGCCTTTGCTTCCGTTGGTGCAACAGAGAACCTGATGATGGCATCAGTTTTTGCCAAGGGTGTAACGGTCATTGATAACGCAGCTCGTGAGCCAGAAATTGTTGACCTTGCTACTATGCTCAACAAAATGGGTGCCAACATTCAGGGTGCCGGATCTCCTGTTATTGAGATTCACGGCGTTACAGAGCTGCATCCTGTTGAGCATGAAGTTGTCGGCGACCGCATTGAGGCTGGTACCTTCCTGGCTATTGGCGCGCTTACTGGTGAGCCTATTACTGTTCACGGCTTCGAGCCAAATCACCTTGGCCTGGTACTTAAGAAGTATGAGCAGATGGGCATTACCATCGAGACCGGAGATAGGTGGGCAAGGGCTTCTCGCCAGCAAGATCTTAAAGCTATCGATATCCAAACGCTGCCATTCCCGGGTTTTCCAACAGACATGCAGGCACAGACCATGACGCTGCTTGCTCTGGCTAAGGGTACCTGCATCATTACAGAAAACGTCTTTGAGAATCGCTTTATGTTGGCGTCTGAGCTTTCTCGCATGGGAGCCGATATTACCATTGAGGGCCATCACGCTATTGTTCGCGGCGTCTCCGGCTTTGAGGGGGCGCAGGTCAAGTCACCAGATCTTCGTGGTGGTGCTGCGCTTGTTATGGCTGGTCTTGTGGCCGAGGGAGAAACAATTGTTTCTGCCATTCATCACATTGACCGCGGTTACGAAGGATTTGTCGAGAAACTCGTCACGCTGGGAGCAGATGCTCAGCGCACTACCATTCCAGACGACGACTTTATCGAAGGATAGTTTGTGTCAACTAAACCAAAGCATGCAAAACTGCTCGACAACGGGGCCGCACAGGGCGCTTCGGCTGACACTGCACAAAATACTGCTACGGGAAGTACCCAAGGTACTGCACCAAGCGCTGCAGCCAATACGTCGCAGAACGCTGCGGTTAGTAACTCTCCTTTTAGTCGCACGCAGGCAGAGGGCTACCACAAGCGTCGTAAGCGTGTCTTCAGAAAGCAGATGGTAGTCAGGTCGCTTCTGGGCGTTCTTGCTGCTGTTTTTGTTGCCGCTGTGGTGGGCGCAGGTATCTGGTATGCAAGCGTTCAAGCGCAGCTCAATAACTCACAGGTCATTACTGCTGAGCTTCGTCAGACGCTTCAGGAGCCTTCTGCACCAAGCGACCCCTATTATATGCTGCTTCTAGGAACCGACGGTCGACCTGGCGAGACTGAATATCGTGCGGATTCCATTATTTTGGCGCGTGTTGACCCTATCCATAAGCGTGTGACTATGCTCTCTATTCCACGAGATACCCGTGTCTTGTGGAAGGGTTCTTACATGAAGATTAACGCCGTCCACTACTATGACGGCGCAAATGGCATGGTACAAGCTGTAAATGAACTGTGCGGCGTACATATTGCCCACTATGCAGAGGTCAACTTTGATGGTCTCGCAGGCATTACAGATGCTCTTGGTGGCGTAACCGTAAACGTTGAGCAGTACATGCGTGACACAGAGAACTTCAGCGACGTTGTTGAACTGTACCCTGGCGTTCAGAAACTGAACGGTGCTCAGGCGCTCTTCTTCACTCGTGTTCGCTATGCATTTGCAGACAGCGATTACACCCGCATGCGCCATCAGAGAACCTTCATCAAGGCTATGATTGCTCAGATTCTGAACACAGGAGACCCTGTAGCCATTGCAAATACTGTCAATTCAACAGCAAGCATGGTTATTACCGATCTATCTGTCTCAGACATTATTTCTTTGGGCACTCAGATGATTGGCATGAACACTGACAAGGATATCTATACGGCATACGTACCATCCGAGGGAACAGAAATTGATGGCCAGTCGTATGTTATTGCAGATAAAGATGCACTTGCAAAGATGATGAAAGTAATTGATGCAGGAGACGATCCATCTAGTTTAAACGGACAAACAGATGCCGAGGCAAATGCTGAGGCTGCCGAGAAAAGTTCAGAAGAGTCCTCAGAATCTTCAAACAGCTCTTCTCGCCAGTAAAACTAAGCGCCGTTTTTGGGTATCATTCAAGTGTTAGAAATATTTTCGTTGCGTAGCGCAACTGATTTTGCATGAAAAAGACTGTCAAGCAGTCGTCGGAGGAGATTTATGGCCAACGATAACGTACAAAACGACCACACACTGACAAAAGCCGGCGAGGACTATCTCGAGGCAATTTATCGAATTGCACTTGAGCAGCCAGATGACGATAAGAGCGTCCGCTCCGTTGATATTGCCGAGAGTCTTGATGTTTCCAAGGCAAGCGTCAACAAGGCACTGTCCCAGCTTAAAGAGCAGGACATGGTTGAGCAGAGCCGTTATGGTCGTGTCACGCTGACCAAAGAAGGCGAGGCAAACGCCCGTACCACATGGCGTGCTCACCGTGCGCTTCGCACCTTCCTTGAGGAGGACTTGGGTGTAGACACAGAGACTGCAGATGCAGAGGCTTGCCTTATGGAGCACTCACTTTCTGTAGACACGCTGGCTAAGCTCATTGAATTCCTTGAGAAGCGTGGAATTGAGATTCCAAGCAAGTAACGTAACCTGGCGCTCGCGTAAACTAGGCGCTTACGCAACTAGATATGTACGCAAGCGTTTGTCATTTGAGTTTATCGGCGGTAAAACCGTCATTCTTAAAAGCGCACGTTAGGTGTGCAGGGCCAACAGGGCTCATAGGTGAAAGGTAAACGCATGAAGGCAATTATCCCAGCAGCAGGTCTAGGTACGCGCTTTTTACCTGCAACAAAGGTAACCCCTAAAGAGCTGTTGCCTGTTTTGGATAAGCCCGTTATTCAGTACGTAGTAGAAGAGGCTCTTGAGCCAGAAGAGGTCGATGAGGTAATCATCATCAATTCTCGCGAGAAGCCACAGATTGAAACCTACTTTGCTGAAGACCAGAAGTTTGAGGCAGACCTTTTTTCTCGTGGAAAGCAAGAGCTTGCCGAGAAAGTCCATGCAGCTTCTGCACTTCCTGTTTCCTTTACCTATCAGGACAATCCTCGTGGCCTTGGCCATGCCGTGCTTTGCGCTGCAGACGGTGTAGGTGACCAGCCATTCTTTGTACTTCTCGGCGATTACTTTGTTCCAGACCGTCAGATGTGCATCCGCATGGCAGAGATTTCCAAGCAGCACAATGGCGCATCCGTCATTGCAGTTGCTCCAGTCCCTGCAGATCAGGTGAATCGCTACGGTATTATCGCAGGTGAATGCATCTCTTCTCCTTCAGATAACTCTGAGGGCGAGGGTGCTATTTGGAAGGTAACAGGCCTTGTCGAGAAGCCTCGTCCAGAAGACGCACCTTCTCACCTGTTTATTGTTGGTCGTTACCTGCTTTCTCCAAAGATTATGGAGCTCCTGGCAACTCAGGGTCCTGGCGCCGGCAACGAGATTCAGCTGACAGATGCAATGGAGCGCCTGCTTGCTGAGGAAGAGATGTATGCGCTGGTAATCGACGCGGAAGAGGGCTGCGATACCGGTACTCCTGCAGCTTGGGCAGCAACTAATGCTCGTATGGCACTCTCTGATCAGAGTTCTGCAGCAGCATTTAAAGAGGCGCTCGGCAGCTATGCCAACCGCATTGGATAAAAGACCCGACATACTCCGTTTTGGCAGCGATGGCTGGCAAGCCCGCTATGATAAAGGCTTTACCAGGGATAATGTAGTTAGACTTGCAGAGGCCCTTGGTACCGTCTGGTCAGAGGAGCTGCCTGGCGGTATTGTGTTTGTCGGCTTTGACACACGCTTTGAAGCAGATTCGTCTGCTCTTGAAGCCGCTGCAACATTGGCTTCCTTTGGTTTAGACGTGCGTGTGTCCGAGACTTTTTGTCCAACTCCATCTGTTTGCTGGGCCTGTGCACATCATAATAATGTAGCTGGTGGCCTCATCATTTCTGCAACTGAGCTTTCCTGCGAATATTGCGGCATGATTATTCGCGCTGCTAATGGAGGTCCTGTTTCTCGCGATTTTCTCCAGCGCGTGGAATCCGCAACGCCGCTTGAGCCAACAGATCAGCGTGGAACTTTTACCACAACAGATATTGTGACGCCTTATAAAAGTGCGCTGCTTAATCAGATTAATGTGTCTGTTATTAAAGAGCTACGACCGAGCGTGGTAGTTGATCCTATGTATGGTGCAGCAACAGACCTGCTTGCTGACGTACTTTCCGCAGCTGGATGTGTTGTGTATCAGATGCACCAAGGTCCTGTTAGGGATTTTGGTGGCATTCACCCACAACCAGCGGACCCTTGGGCTGATGAGTGCTCTTCGATGGTGGTAAGCCGCCATGCACAGCTGGGCCTTTTGCTTGATTGTGACGGAGACCGCGCTGCTGCCGTAGATGAAACCGGCCGACTCCTTAGCCCACACGAGCTTATTCCGCTTATCACACGCCATCTTGTACAAAATAGAAAGCAAACCGGCCGCGTTGTTTCTACACTGACCTGTTCGGCAACGGTATCCAGGCAGGCAGCTCATCTTGGACTAGAGTCTGCAAGCGTGCCTGTTGGATTTGCTCGACTTTATTCAGAGATTGAGCAAGGAGACGTCCTTCTCGCCGCAGAGGAATACGGCGGTATTTGCATTCCAAGCCACCTATTGGAGCGAGATGGCCTGCTTGTGGCCCTGCTTGTTGTCGAAATGCTTGCGTACACCCATAAATCGCTTGCACAGCTTGTCTCTGAGGACGAGACTGAGCTGGGTCGTATGTGTTATAGCAGGCGAGGAGTGCGACTTGATGCTGCAGCTACTCAGGCGTTCAGAAACATCCTTCCAGGTCTCAATCCAGAAAACGTTGCAGGTAAAGTGCCTGTTTCGGTAAGCCATGCCGATGGCCTTAAGCTTCAGTTTAAAGACGATTCTTGGGTGCTCATTCGTCCTTCTCGTATGGATGCGCTGGTACGCGTGTATTCTGAGGCCGCTAACGAGACACTTCGCGATCAACTTCTTGATGCAGCTTGCCAGATTGTAAAAGACGAGATTTAGCCCAAACAAAGCGTGTCGAGAAGACCGTTTAAATGGCAGCATAAAAGACACCGCAAAAGGAAGCGTAAAAACGCGCAAGAAGACAACGTCAAAATCGCGTAAAGCTCGCACAAAGATAATGTCAAAAAAGCGTAAAAAACTAACGCAAAATGACAACACTATATATAGTTGAAAAATAAAGTGTTACTACGAGACGACAAAGGGAATTTAGTGCCCAATATACGCATTAGTTCACTAAAGACTACGAATTGTGTAGAAATTGTGGAGGAATTAAGAAGATACAAAATCTTCTTCACAAACGAGTCGTAAGTGCGTATAGTTAATCCC